>FWPV01000924.1_pt1 | contig 41149 bp, 38 predicted proteins | sample 2228371 | NCBI WGS metagenome assembly FWPV01 (sample SAMEA103939776, study PRJEB20133) | metagenome
ACTGTACCAGCAATGTTGCTACCGCAGTGGCAGATATATTCTCCAATCTTTGGTTCCATTTCCTAGCCTTCTTAAGTTGCTGTACATCGTGATGACGTCAAACCGGCTGACGAGAACAACATGCTCGACTTATATGGACCAAGCTCAGACCAGATATATTGGTACTAATTTAACTAAGCTACCAAAATCCCACAATTTTGTCAAGGGTGTTGGGTTTTTGTGCCAGGAGATCATTGCCAGGCCAAGGTAACGACTTAATGGACACATATGCTAAGGAAGAGGTTACCCCGGTGCCAGTGGACATGTCTTGAAGGTGGAACAAGTTTGCGCCTTTTATCTTATAGCCGGAAGCTAAGTCTAAGTAACGGGCTTTGCTTTACCTTCACGGTAATATTGTGTTAGAAGATATGGGGCAAGTAACAAAATAATCTGGCAGACTGACTGGAGAGAGGAATTTGGCAGCAGTAATCCAGAGAAACTGACTATGCTTGAGGAAAAATATTACCGTCCTTTAGCAGCCCATCTAGCCCGGATACCTGAAGGGAGAAAAGGCCATAGTGGGAGAGTAGAACGTCCCCATCGTGCCAATGACGGGTAGTTTTACATTCCTTTACTTTTCAACATCCAGAATGTGGAGGAATTCTTAAATAAGGTGGCCGGTTGGGAGTACTTCTATAATCTGGCAAGACCTCATTATGGAAAAGGGATGGGGGAAGACGCCTTTAGAGAAGTTAGCGAGTGGGGCTATGATTTACCTGAGCAGTTCGCCGTGTTTCCACCCGATTATTTTAGACACTACTAGCACTGTCTGGCTCTTATAGACTTATAGACTGGTAACGATCTATTGGCCTACTACATTTGCGGGACTCGCTCCAAATCTATGGAGCGGGTGAAGGGATTCGAACCCTCGACGTCTTGCTTGGGAAGCAAGCATTCTGCCACTGAATTACACCCGCCACTGATTTATATTAAAGCTGTTTTTTATTGCTGCTGTCAATAGCACCCTGTGCCAGGGGAAGTCAACCGGCATTGAGCCATTCCGGAACGGTGGCTTCGCAGATTGAATCGTGGGATGGAATGTACGGCTTGATGTCAAGCACAGGAGTGCCGTTCAGCGCATCCAGTCCCACGACTTCCAGAATACCTCCTCGACGCTCAAGCAGTTTTACTACTGTCATGCCGATAGGGTTAGGGCGGACGGGGCTGCGAGTCGCAAATACCCCAGTTAGCGGCAGTGATCGGTCGCCTTTCGGGTGGACCTTTGTCGGTGGTTGTTGTGCCGGTGCCAATTTATGCATCCAGTAGATGATGATGAGATGGGAAAAGCCCTCCACACCATCCAGTGCAGGTTCCAAATTTTTGGTGACCACTATCTGCGAGGTCACTGCTTGCCAGTCTTTGTGCTTTGGGTCATTGACCGAGTTTCTCACTGTACCAACAGGTGTGAGGTTGATTTTGTATTCCATCATTAACTGCCCATCCTGCCGGCTCCTCGCCGAAAGCAACAACGAGCCTGTATTAGAGGCGGGTTATGCTAGCGGCGTTAGCGTGAGTATTTTCTTGGCAATTTGTGGGTATTTGGCGATAAACAGCAGCTCATCCTCCACAAGTGGCTTTTGACAAGCTACATTGGCATATCTAACCAGCTCCAGTATCATCTCCGCCTCTTGGGCATCCTTGAACTCCACTGCCATCTTGCCCATGACATGTTTAAAACCTGAAATACCGCCATATTCTCCGGTGCATATCTGGCTACCTGTCTCTACAAGCTCTGGCTCACCTCGTCCGAGTTCCGTATAGCTGTAAAGTTCATAGTTCTGTGGGTCTTTCAGGACTCCATCAGCATGGATACCTGAGGCATGAGCGAATGCGTTCGCACCGACGCCGGGCTGGTTGATTGGTATAGGTACTTTGAACGCATAGCTAGCGAATTTGGCTATCTTCCAAGCCATATTGAGTTTGATGTGGTTGCCCAGTTTGTATTTTCCGGCGAACCCTTTGGACTTGGTCACGGCGAGGACAGTTGCTACGAGATCGGCGTTTCCGGCCCGCTCGCCGATTCCGTTGACGGTCGTATTAATATAGGCGTCTTGACCAGCATCAAGGACGCCTTTGGCTCCGGCGAGTGAGTTTGCTACTGCCATGCCTAGGTCGCCGTGACAGTGGAGCTCTATGGGTATCTCCACTTCTTTTGCCAGCGTTCTTGCTGTCTCGTAGATGGTAAACGGGTTATCATAGCCCAATGTATCGCAATATCTAAGCCGGTGAGCGCCGTGCAGCTTTGCTTGAGTTGCAAATTTGATCAGGAAATCAAGGTCTGTTCGGGAGGCGTCTTCGGCGTTGACACCTATAGATTCAGCACCATGCTGTCGTGCCGCATCTACCGCGTCGGTCATCATCTTTACGATGTCGTCTCGCGTCTTGCGTCCCAGGAATTTCCCCTGGATCATTTGGTCGGAAGTGGATATCGAGAGGTTAAGGTGTTTAAGCCCTGGTACGAGCCTGAAGGCGGTCTCCACATCTTCTACGGTAGCTCGTATCCATCCACCCAGTCTGATCGGTTTCAATACACCCATGTCGGCCAGTTCTAAATTTGCCTGCAGGTAGTATGTTTCATGCCGTGTGGTGGGAAAGCCGAATTCAGACTGAAATACCCCCATCTCATTTAAGTAAAGGTTTATCATCGTCTTTTCGAGCTTAGAAAGTCCGAGGTTGGCAGTCTGTACACCATCTCTGTTGGTCACATCGATTATGTAGATTTTGCCCATATCAAAGTTCCTCCTGTTAAACGGTGTGGCCCGCTTGTCAAAAGGGGTTACTCGATGTTCTAATTATAGCAGTGTATGACACATCAGTCTAGAGATGCAGGTTATCACTGGTCTCTGGGCGTAGCGCTGTTTCCCAGCAGGATGATTCGTTAATTGGCGTCTTCATCAAAATTTGACCTTCGCGTGCAGGAGCTTTATAGAACTTAGTGGTCTATTTCGCTGAGCCGGATGGCTCTTGACAAAGTAAGACCAGTCTGATAAAGTAAAAATGTCCCAAGTAATCGAGCTCGGAGCGGTGAGGCGCCAGCGCAAGGTAGGCGAAGGCCGAAAAGCGTTGAGAGCGAGGAGCCGGGAAGGGTGAGGTTACTTGGGGCAAGTTATTTTTGCCCCTCGTCGACAAACTCCGGGCTGAGCACGCCGATAAAGGGGAGATTTCTATATTCTCCGTGAAAGTCCAATCCGTAGCCGACAACGAATTCATCGGGGATTTCAAAGCCGACATAATGTAGCGGCACATTGACCAGTCGGCGTACGCGCTTGTCCAGCAGGGTGCAGACGCGCAAGCTGGCGGGCCCCTGCGAAGCCAAGTGTCCGAGCACATAGTTCAGGGTCATTCCGGTATCTACAATATCTTCTACCATCAGGACGTCCAGCCCGGCAATGTTTATGTCGAGGTCCTTAGTTATCTTGACTGTGGCCTCTCCGTCGCTGCCATAGTATGACACAGCCATGAAATCGATATCGAGCGGTATCGAAACGTACTGCATAATATCGGACATAAAGCAGACCACCCCCTTGAGTACGCCCACCAGGACTAGCTTCTTGCCAGCATAGTCTTTCGAGATTTGCTTTGCCAGTGCCCTGACCCGGCGCTGGATCTGTGTGTGGCTGAACAGCACACGGTCTACCCCCCTAATTTTTGTGGCACCAAGGCTTCCATAACCATACTTGGCTAGCAATTTCAGGTAGTCGTTCTTGGTCAGTAGTCTAATATTTATATCTGGATAGAGCTCGCGGAGCCGCCGCACTTTACGGTTTTTTTCCGTAATAAGGCTTTGCTTCAGGGTAGTGAGCTCAATATAAAGGTCCAGCTCTGGTAAGTAGAAATCGGGAGTGAACATCTCTGTTACTCGGTCTCCTTCCCATTGGAGTGGAAAGGAGCGTGGCTCGTACAGCCATTCGATCCTATAGAAATCCAGCAGCTTGGCAAACTCCTCTTCACTAGAGTGCCCAAAAGTCGATGGTCTTAGGGATGAAGGAGGCAGTTTGGGCGTTTCAGTCAATTTTTGACTCTTACTCACGTTTTCCGTGTGCCTGTCTTCCAGCATTTGGCGAAGTTCAGCTTTTTCGAGTGCGACGGAGACGAAATTTGCTACCGTGGATACAAAGTCCTTTTCGGTGTGTGAATAGCGTCTGGGTTCGCGGCTGTATACGCGTATTTGGCCAATTACTTCACCGCCCTGGAAAATGGGGGTTGCCAGGATGGAACTGATCCTTTCGATGTCTGCAGCCTGTGGGTATTGGGTTCGCTTGTCTTCCTTGGCATCGAGAATCGTAATTGTCTTTCCTTCCATGACCTCATGCAGACTCTTGTTTGCGTCCAGCGCTCCTTTCTTGAGATACATGTCGCTGAGGCCATAGGCAGCCACGATGTCCAGGTGCCGCTTTTGAGCACTGAGGAGCATAATGGAGCATCCGGTAGCCCTTAGTGCTTTGGTAATGCTTTTGGCAACGGAGTTCAGAATTTTTGCCGTAGGTAGCGAAGAGTTGGCGCTCTTGGCTATTTGTTTGAAAGCTTGGGAATAAGTAAGTTCAGACCCTAACACATCACCCCTCCAGTTGTATGTGTCAGCTAGCCACACTTAGTGTAGCCGCAGCTGGGACAGATATGACACCCTTCTTGGTAAATCAAAATATTGCCGCACTCAGGGCATTGTCCTGCCCAATTCTTACCGGCGACTTCCTGATCGTCGATGGTTCCGGGTTGGTAGTCCTTGATGTATTTTTCGAGTACGCTGGCAATGGCGTCGGCACAGGAAAGGATGGCATGCCCCTCTTCCCAAGCCACCGAGGGACAGCGGATACCGCGAAGTTGCTTGGTAACCGAAGCTGTGTCAATACCTGACCTCAGGGCTAGTGAGATAAGCCTGCTAGTAGCTTCGAGCTGGGCCGATGCGCACCCACCTGCTTTTCCAAGGCTGGAAAACACCTCGCAAATGCCTTTTTCATCGAAGTTGACAGTGACATAGATATAACCACATCCCGTGGTGACCCGTTCGGTGATTCCTTTGGTGACTTTGGGTCGGGGTCTAGGTCTTAACGAAGCTACGGGGCTAGACTCCTTAGGTTTGCTGATGGTCAGCACCTGGCTTTCACGGCTACGGTCTCGGTAGATTGTTATCCCCTTCAGCCCGAGTTTATATGCCAGTCTGTACACATTCGCCACGTCTTCAATCGTTGCCTCATGAGGCAGGTTTACTGTCTTGGAGACAGCACTATCAGTATATTTTTGGAAGGCTGCCTGCATTTTGACATGCCATTCCGGAGAGATGTCGTGTGCTGTGACGAAGACATCCTTTACCCAATCAGGGATGCCTTCGAAGTCTTTTAGCTTCTTGCCTCTAGCCAACTCTTCCATTAGTTCCTGGGAGTAGAAACCCTCTTTTTTGGCTACCTCTTCAAAGTAAGGATTGACCTCGATAAGCTCTGCGCCATCCAGTATATGGCGGGTATAACTGAGGGCAAAGAGTGGCTCGATGCCGCTGGAACAGTTGGCGATTATACTGAGTGTCCCAGTCGGTGCAATGGTAGTTCGCGAGGCATTTCTCGGCCTTATCCCGTTGCCTGTATCATAAATACTTCCCTTAAAGGCGGGGAACACACCGCGCTCTACACCTAATTTCACAGACTCCTTGAGCGCTTCTTCGGATATAAAACGCATTACCTGTTCAGCTATTTCCAGCGCTTTATCTGAGTTGTATGGGACGCGCAGCATGATCAGCATGTCGGCAAAGCCCATCACGCCGAGTCCGATTTTTCTAGTCAGTTTGGTCATTCGCTCAATCTGTGGCAGCGGGAATTTGTTGGCATCGATAACGTTATCAAGAAAGCGTACTGCGAGTCTTACGACCTCACCCAGCTTTGTAAAATCTATCCTAGGATTACTGTCATCGGATTTGACCATCTTGGATAGGTTTATTGAACCTAGGTTGCAAGATTCAAATGGCAACAAAGGTTGTTCCCCGCACGGGTTAGTGATTTCTATCTTCCCTAAATGCGGGGTCGGATTGAACCTGTTTATCTTATCGATGAAAACGACGCCTGGGTCTCCCGTCCGCCATGCCATCTCAGTGATTTTCTGGAACACTTCTGCGGCATTAAGTTTGCCAGCGACTTCACCTGTTCGGGGGTTTATCAGGTCGTATTCTTCGCCCTTTTCCACCGCTTGCATAAAATCGTCTGTCACCGCTACTGAGAGGTTGAAGTTTGTCAGCACCTTAGGGTCTTCTTTAGCGGAGATAAATTCCAGAATATCGGGGTGGTCTATTCTGAGGATAGCCATATTGGCACCACGGCGCATACCTCCTTGTTTAATGACGTCTGTTGCGGTGTCGAAAGCACGCATAAAGGAGACGGGACCGCTGGCAATGCCCCCGGTGGAACCGACTCTGTCGTTTTTCGGTCGCAGGCGCGAGAACGAAAAGCCGGTTCCGCCGCCGCTTTTGTGGATCAGTGCTGTATACTTAACGGCATCGAAAATCGATTCCATGGAATCCTCTATGGGGATAACGAAACAGGCGGATAGTTGCCCCAGTTCTCTGCCTGAGTTCATGAGAGTAGGAGAGTTGGGCAAGAATTCCAGAGAGGTCATAAGCTGGTAGAATTTTTCTTCCCAGAAGCTAGCGTCCGCCCTGGGGTCATAGGAGGTCTCCACGGAAGCGATATGCTGGGCAACCCGACGGAACATTTCCTCGGGGGTCTCGATGACCTGTCCTTGGCTATCTCTTTTCAAGTACCTTCTTTCCAGGACGGTGAGGGCGTTTTGTGAGAGGCGTAATCCGGTTCCTACGGTCACCGTTTTATCTGCTGGCACTGTTGTCGTTCGCTTCTGTGCCGGCTGTCCTACCTCCTGCTCCTTTTCTGCGAGTATTTGTCTGACCGTATCCCTGATCTGGGTATTCGATGGCTTTTGTTTTTGCTGTTTCGGCACTAGGTCCTCCATTCCAGGCAGGGTAAGTTTTGGTTCTAGCCTTTGTATTACTTGGTGGGTAAGCTCCTCCAGCATCTCTCTATTTGTAATCCCCATGGACTCGGCAGCAGCAAAGATGGCACGTGCTATGCTGTGCTGGCTGGTTATGTGTTGCTTGTCGTTCTTATTTTGGCGCTTGGACATCTTGCTTCCGCCTCTGTTGCCGCCGGCCCAGCAGTTTTAGCTCATCTTCTGGCAGTAGTGGTAGCTGCCCGGCGGGCGGTCTTTTGGCTCTGGAGTCCACCAGAGTATCGACCACCTGCTTTAATGTGGCTATATCAGCAAACTCACGGTAGACGCTGGCAAATCTAATATACGCTATATGGTCAAGGTTGTGAAGCCTTTCCATCACCATATCACCAATTAAAGAGCTTTGGACCTCTGTTTTTCCGAGACGGTACAACTCAGTCTCAATGTCATCGACCATTTTATCAATCGTACCGGTGGGTAGCGGGCGTTTTTCACATGCCTTGCGTATCCCGTTAAGTATTTTGTCACGATTGAACTCCTCCCGGCGCCCATCCTTTTTGATGACAAATAGATTGCGTAGCTGTGGTTGCTCGTAGGTGGTAAAACGCGACTGACAGCGAAGACACTGACGCCGGCGTCTTATCCCCTCACCTACATCCCTAGAATCGATCACCTTGCTCTCGGGATCGCCACAATACGGACACCTCATACTGCCCCCAATAAACTGTGGTAATTATATATTGTAACCCAATATATAGATGTTGTCAACTTACAAGTGTGCTAAAAAATAGAGCGGCAAGGTGGTTGCCGCTCTATTTGGGGGAGGGTGAGGTGGGTGGGGGCTACAGGGGCATTTTGGGGGTAGGTGCAGGGCGCGCAGCGGGGTACTGCGGTGCACGGCGGAGAAAAGACGGAACGTCCAGGCTGTCTTCAGCAACACCGCGGAGGAGGCGGCGTAGCTCAGCCTCTGTAGGCACGCCGGCCCCGTATTGCGCGGTGAATCCTGTGGCTATTATGGTGATCTGTATCTCGTCTTCCATTTGCGGGTTGAAGACGACACCAAAGATTATATTGGCATCGGGGTCTACTGCTTGGGCTATCACTTCAGCTGCTTCGTTGCACTCAAACAGTGTCAGATTGCTACCGCCGGTGACATTGAAGAGCACTCCTTTGGCGCCATTTACGGACACATCGAGAAGTGGACTGGCGAGGGCTGCCCTAGCTGCTTCGACCGCTCTGTTCTGGCCGCTAGCTCGTCCAACTGACATCCATGCCGGCCCCGCGTTTTTCATTATTGATCTGATGTCAGCGAAGTCCAGGTTGATGAGGCCGGGCACGGTGACAACCTCGGCTATGGCTTGAACAGCGAGCCTGAGGACATCGTCAGCCAACCTGAAGGCGTTGTCGACTGTTGTCTTGGCGTCGCACAGCTCCAGCAAACGGTCATTGGGGATTATTATCAGGGTGTCGACTTTTTCACAGAGGTTCAAAATACCCTCTTCAGCGACCTTGGAGCGTCTGGTTCCTTCAAAACTAAACGGTTTGGTGACCACACCGATGGTAAGGGCGCCACTCTGCCTTGCTATTTCAGCCACAATGGGGATGCCGCCGGTGCCAGTGCCACCGCCCATACCGGCGGTGACGAAGACCATATCAGCCCCGGAGACTACTTCCTGGATGGTCTGGCGGCTCTCCTCTGCAGCTGCGGCTCCTACAGTGTGATCTCCACCGGCGCCCAGACCTCTGGTAAGTTTTTCTCCCAGCTGGACACGGATTGGTGCTTCGGACAGGGCAAGTGCCTGGGCATCGGTATTCATGGTGATAAATTCAACGCCCTTGATACCTTCTCTTACCATCCTGGTGATAGCATTTGAGCCACCGCCACCGATGCCGATAGCCTTAATTCTTGCTGGAGCCATTGAAAACGTCGATTTTGCCATCTCTTACCCTCCTTCTTTCTGTTTTTCTTTTTTGTCAGACACCGAAAAATTTTTTCAGCGCTTTGACAAAGCCGCTGAGGACGCCACTTTGTCTTTTTGCTTCCCACGCCGGCTTACCCTGGTTCCTTGTGCCCCAGAGCAGTAGCCCTACGCCTGTAGCATGAGCCGGGTCGTGCAAGATGTCCGTGATGCCATACACGCCCATGGGTTCGCCGATTCTGGTGGGTATGCGTATTGTTGTTCGTGCCAGGGCTTCCAGTCCGGCGAGTTTGGATGAGCCTCCGGTCAGCACAAGACCTGCCGGAGCTAATGAAGCATAGTTTGAATCGGGCATTTCAAGAAGAATAAGCCGGAGCAGTTCTTCCATGCGTACTTTTATGATGTTGCACAGGTCTCTGTAGGAGACGCTGTGCCCGTCTTCTACTGTGAGAGTGGTCTCTTGACTCTTGGTAAGCACCTCCGGATATACGTTACCGTACTTTTTCTTCATCGCCTCAGCGATTTCAAAAGGAAGCCCCAGTCCGATGGACAAGTCACTGGTGACCTGGTAGCCAGCCACGGGGATTACCGATGTATGGTATATACTGCCGTCTTTAAACACAGCTATGTCAGTGGTGCCACCTCCGATATCGGCAAGGATGACACCGACCTCTCTCTCTTCAGGTGTCAATACTGCTTCGCCGCTGGCAAGCGGTTCCAGAATGAGGTCCTGAATTTCAACACCCACGCTGCGAATGCACTTGACCAGGTTTTGCACCGAGGCGACGGCTGCAGTGATTATGTGTGTTTCTACGTCCAGCCTGAAGCCATGCATTCCTACCGGGTTTTTGATCCTCTCTTGGTTATCCAGCATGTAGCTACGTGGAATAGCGTGGAGTATTTTCCGGTCATCGGGCAAATTGATCTGCTGAGCTGCAGACAGGACCCTCTTCAGGTCGTCAGGTCGTACCAAGCGGTCATTGCGTGGTATGGCTACGACGCCATGACTGTTCATAGAGCTTATGTGCCTTCCGGTAACGCCGACATAAGCGCTTTCTACTTTTAAGCCACTTGCTTGCTCGGCACGTCTGACTGACTCAGCGACAGACTCTTTGGCCTCTTCTACATTGACCACCATCCCCTTATGCATGCCGTGCGAGGGAACAAGACCGACGCCGAGAACCTGGATATTGCCTCCGGAGTCCAGGGTACCCACTATGGTGCATATTTTTGTTGTTCCTACGTCGATGGCGGCGATAACTTTTTTCATGATTTGCCTCCCTTTTGTTATTTCTTCAGGCTGCGTATGTCTATGGAATAGGTACCTCCGTATTTGATTTCTCAAATGCGCTCTGCCACTCTAAGCTTGGCACTGCGACTTCGTGGATTGGCTTCAATCTCGACAATTGATGGTGTAATGACTTTTCTCGATATGGTTCTCAGCCTAGCCGAATGATTGCACTGGCATATGGGTGTTTCTGGAGGGCAAATACACCCTTTGCTTTCTCTGTTCATGAACTGTTTGACGATCCGGTCCTCAAGCGAGTGATAGCTGATGACAGCCAGCCTCCCTTTCGGTGCTAGGCAGTCCAGAGCTTGTGTCAAGGCTGTAGCCAAGTTTTCCAGTTCGCGATTGACGACAATGCGCAGTGCTAGGAAGGTTTTTGTCGCCGGGTGGATCTTGCTGTAACGGTGGCCGATGGCTTGCTCGATTATGCGTGCAAGGTGAAGCGTGCTGGTTATAGGACGGTTCTTGACAATTTGACGAGCTATCTGGCGACTGTACCTCTCTTCACCGTAGTTCCGTATCAAGTGGTTCAGTTTTTGTTCGGGGAGTGTGTTCACGATATCAGCAGCCGTCAGCGCTTCTTCTCGATTGAACCGCATATCTAATGGAGCATCATGGCGAAAACTGAAACCCATCTCTATTGTGTCCAGTTGCAGCGACGAGATACCTAAATCGAACAGTATGCCGTGAACCGGAAGGAAGTTATTTTCCTCGCAGATACTGTGGATGTTAGCGAAATTGCCATGTACTAGAATTACGTTGTCCCTAAAATCCGCCAATCTGGCCTTAGCAATACTAATAGCTTCGGTGTCTGCGTCAATACCGAGGAGCTGTCCATGCGGCAGGATTCTCTGCAGGATCGCTTCAGCGTGTCCACCAGAACCTAACGTGCAATCGACGTAGCGTTTTCCTGCCTGGACCTGCAACGCTTCTACTACTTCAGCAAGCATCACCGGTTTGTGAATTGGTAACATGACGGCTATGCTCATTACTGTCCCTCAAGGCTTTCTATGATCTGCCAGACTTGCTCTTCGGCTGACGCCTTTTCGGCATTCCAGAGCCCTGGGTCCCAAATCTCCACACAATTATTGGCTCCTACTATGACAGCGGAGTCTTCTATTTGTGCATACTGGCGCAGCGGTTGTGGTAGTGCGATTCTGCCTTGACCGTCGAGGGACAGGCTAAATGCAGCACCGAACAGTACGCGATTCAACCTGCGCAGTTTGCTGGGGGATACAGTCTGCGATGCTAACTGATCGGCAAGCTTGTGCCATTCTGCTGCCGTGTACAGGACAATGCACCTTTCAGCGCCCCTGGTGACCATTAATTCTCCCCCGAGTTCTTGCCTGAATTTCGGAGGCAGGGGTAATCTGCCTTTGTTGTCTACCTTATATTCGTACTCGCCGAGGAACATTTTCTTAAGCTAGAACGACTTCGCCTTCGAGTTGGCGCTCCAGTATCCTTATCTCTCGCCAGTCCAGTTTGGTCAGTTCCTCTATACATTCCTGCACTTCGGCCCTGTCGCTGAGCGAGTAAGTGACCAGCCCGTTACCATTGGACTGTTCCTGTAGTATCCCTTTGACCACAAGTGCTTTGACGGCGTCCCTGAGATTGATCTTCGCCATGTCTAGGGCACATGCAATGGCACACAGGCTTAACTTTGCTCGCGGGTGGCGGGACCAAAAACGAATCAATTGGAGCTCAATGTTGCTATGGTTGTTCTCCTTCAGAAACTGGAGCAACTTGCTGTTACCTAGCCGGTATTGCACACAATCAATCATCCTGTCACCTCCTTTTCCCACTTTTTCCCACTTTCCACCATTATAGAACACCTATTACCCCTATTGTCAATATCTTTACCACACATTTTTGTGCCCTTTTTGCGATTTTTCGTCCCTCCAGGGGCCTAGGGAAAGCAGTTCGGTCTCTATATATAGTGGGCATGTTTCCCTGTAGCCTATATTTTGTGGCTAATAGTCTATTTTAGTTGGGTGGCTTTAGCGAGGGGCGCGGTTTCAAGCTGTCGGTGGATTATGGTAAAATAGCAAGATGTTTCGTGGTGGAGTACTTGTGATAAGTGATAGGAGGTGGCGTGGTGAAGCGAGTGATGAAAGTGGAAGGGTAGCCTGTGAGTATATCAGCCGGCTAGGCATTAGTGTGGTTAAGTATGCGATAGTGCCTGACGAGGTGGAGATGATCTCCGCTACTTTGAGGCAGTGGGTCGATGTGGAGAGGCTTGACCTTATAGTAACCAGCGGAGGTACAGGTCTGGCAGCCAGAGATGTCACTCCTGAGGCAACCATGTCAGTAGTTGAGAGGATAATCCCTGGTTTGGCTGAGGCAATGAGAATGATGATAGCTAAGAAGAAGCCCGAGGCATTGCTGAGCAGGGCTATTGCCGGGAGTCGTGGTAAGTGTCTGATCATCAATCTTCCTGGTAGCCCTGCTGCAGTGAGAGAGTGTTTTGAGGTTATCTTGCCTTCGATACCTCATGCGATGGAGATTTTGAGTGGCAAAGGTCACGAGTAGTGGAAACCGGAGATGCGTATTGATATTTTGACCCTTTTTCCGCAGGTATTTGATGGTTTCCTCAGCGCGAGCATTGTCGGGCGCGCCAGAGAACGCCAATTAGTCGATATCAGGGTTCACAACATCCGCGATTATGCTCACGATAAGCATCGCACTGTTGATGACTACCCTTACGGTGGCGGTGCTGGTATGGTATTGAAACCGGGGCCGATTTTTGAAGCGGTCGAGGCCATTAAGTCTGACCTCTGCTTGCCTTTCGTGCCCGTTATTTTACTCACTCCCCAGGGACGGCTCTTCGACCAGGAGCTTGCTCGCCGGCTAGCCGGTTTCAGCTCCATAATACTTATCTGTGGGCGCTATGAAGGTGTTGATGAAAGAGTAGCAGAGCATCTGGCCACCGATGAGATCAGTATTGGTGACTATGTGTTGAGCGGCGGCGAAGTAGCGGCTATGGTTGTGGTTGACAGCGTTGTCAGGCTCTTACCTGGGGCACTAGGTTCGGAAGAATCGCTGGATGAGGACTCACATATCAAGGGCTTATTGGAGTACCCCCAGTATACTCGCCCGGCAGTTTTTCGGGGTTGGTCAGTTCCGTCAGTACTTCTTTCCGGTGATCATGGTGCCATTGCCAAGTGGCGTCGTCGGCAGAGCCTTGTACGGACAGCAAAACGGCGTCCTGATCTATTAGCTAAGATAACACTCTCGGACGAAGAAAGAAAGTTGCTCGGTGAAATTTTGCAAAATCAGTCTTTATGAGGGTATGAAACATGGAAATTAGCACTTTTCTTCAAGCCAAAACAAATCCTACCATACCTGATATTGCTCCAGGTGACACGGTTAGGGTCAGTTACAGGGTCAGAGAAGCTAACCGGGAGCGCGTTCAGGTTTTACAGGGCCTCGTAGTTAAAGTCCGGCGTGGTGGAGGTGGGGGTAGCTTTACTATTAGGAAAGTCGCTTACGGGGTGGGTGTGGAACATACCTTTCCATTCGGTTCTCCATTGCTGGAAAAGGTGGAGGTGGTGCGCCGTGGTAAGGTGCGAAGGGCGAAGCTGTACTATGTACGCAGGCTCAGCGCCCGGGAATCGCGCCTCAAAGAGAGACGGGAAAAGATAGCGGAGGCGGCCACTTCAGAAATATCCGCAAGCGAGGGGGAGCAGATCGGGAACCCTGCGGACAGCGCCGGGGCCGAGGAAAAGGCATAAACGAGGTCTGAAGTGGTGGGATGAAATATGCAGATGTGGCGGTCAATGTGCCATTTGCGCAGCAGCGCACTTTCTGTTATTCCATACCCGCCCATCTGAAAGTCGAAATAGGCCAGGCTGTATGGGTGCCCTTTGGACCCAAGGTCGTACAGGGCATCGTTGTTGGGCTGAGTGATTGTCCTGCTGTAGAGGTTACCAAGCCTATTGAGGACGTTATCATTTCATGCCCTTTACTTTCTCCTACTCAGATTGAACTTGCCCTGTGGATGAGCAGTTACTATCTATGTCCTTTGTTTGACGCTGTTGCCCTAATGTTGCCACCTGGCTTTGAGCGTCGTGTGGTCACCTTTTTGCAGTTGGCTGGGCGATCCTGTAACTCTGACGAGCTAGATCCCGAACCGAGACAAATTTTGGATTTTGTTGCAGGTAAGGGCAAAGTGAGTATGAGAGAACTTGAAAGGAGATTCGGTAAGAAGCAAGCAGGGAGGGCGGTGGAGTGGCTGGTGCAGCGTCGGTTTTTGCTTAAGAGTGAGGAATTGCAGCAGGCCAAGGTAAGGCCAAGAGTTGAATTATTTTTGAGACTCGGACCGCCTCCCGGTGCTATCGGTGAGGAAGTTTCCCTTCTGAAGAATACAGGGGCTTACAAGCAAGCGGCAGTTCTGGATTTTTTGATTCAGCAGGGTAAGCCTGTTAGTGTGGCTGAGGTAAGACGAACGGTAGCTTGTTCAAACTCGGTTATCGGGTCATTGAGAAACAAGGGGCTGGTAACGGTGGAGCCCGTTGAAAAGAAAAGGGACCCTTTGGCGAACTTGCGGGTTGACTATTCCCCGCCGCCAGAGTTGACCGCGTCGCAGAAGGAAGCTTGGCAAAAAATTCTCAATCGGATGAATCAACCAAGGCAGCGCAAGTCAGCCCTGGTTTTTCTACTGCATGGTGTCACAGGGAGTGGCAAAACGGAGATATATCTTCGGGCGCTGGCTCAGGTGGTGAGTCAAGGTAAGCACGGTATTTGTCTTGTGCCGGAGATCGCGTTGACCCGTCAGACCATAGAGCGTTTTGCCTCTAGGTTCCCGGGGAGGATTGCAGTACTGCACAGCGGGCTGTCCTTGGGCGAGCAATTTGATGAGTGGCACCGGGTCAGAGATGGCGTATGCGACGTCGTTATTGGACCGAGGAGTGCTCTTTTTGCACCCCAGCCGGCGCTGGGACTAATCGTCATTGATGAAGAGCACGAATGGACATACAAGCAGTCAGATAGGCCTCCGCGCTACCATTGCCGCGATGTGGCGGTCAAACTTGCTGAGCTCACTGGATCTGTGGTGATCTTGGGAAGTGCAACACCGGATGTGGAGACCTACTACAGGAGCTTGCAGGGAGAATATGAACTTGTTGAGCTTAAAGAGCGCATCACATTGCAAGGTGTTGCACCGTTGCCTGACGTGGAAGTTGTGGACCTTAGGGACGAACTCAGGGCAGGCAACCGAGGCTTGTTCAGCCGGAGGTTGCTGGAAGCTGTATCTGAAGTACTCAGTGACAAAGGGCAGGCGATTTTGTTTTTGAATAGGCGTGGCACTGCAACTTTCGTTCAATGCTGGCATTGTGGTTTTGTGTTCCAGTGCAGGAGTTGTGCAGTGGTGCTTACCTATCATGCGGCCACTGAGAGACTGATGTGCCATCACTGCAGTTATTCTATACCTTTGCCGGGTGCTTGTCCCCGGTGTTCCAGTCCGCGGCTCAAATTTCTGGGAGTGGGTACGCAGAGGGTAGCGGAGGAAATACGTAACATCTTCCCACGAGCGCGGGTTATTCGCTGGGATAGCGATGTGACTACCAAGCGGCGTGCTCACGAGGAACTTCTGGACAAGTTTCGGAACCATGAGGCGGACATACTGGTCGGTACTCAAATGGTGGCAAAGGGGCTGGATCTGCCGGGTGTGACGTTGGTCGGGGTTGTAAATGCAGATACAGGTCTGAACTTGCCAGACTTCAGGGCGGGCGAGAGGACATTTCAGCTTTTGTGTCAGGTGGCGGGGAGGGCAGGACGTGGTTTTACTGCAGGACGGGTGATCATCCAGACTTATTGTCCGGAGCATTATGCCATTATGGCGGCTGCTAAGCACGACTACAGGCAGTTCTATGTCCAGGAGTTGAGTTATAGGCAACGTTTTGGCTATCCACCGTTTGGGCGTTTGGCTCGCCTGATGTTTAGTCACACCAATGAAACTAAATGTCGTGCAGAGACGCGGCGGGTCGCAAAACTCCTGGCGGACGAGATTCGAAGAGTGGGCTTATCTGACATTCGCTTGATCGGCCCGACACCATCGTTTATTTCTCGAGTAAAAGGGCACTATCAGTGGCAAATAGTTCTTTGTGGGGAAGATATTGCCGAGCTTCTGAATTCTGTGGTGCTGCCACGTGGCTGGACTGTGGACATTGACCCTGTAAGTATGGTTTAATCTAAATGCAGAATGTCGGTTCGCTCCATTCGTGTATTACCTGACCCAGTCTTAAGGCAGAAGGCTAAGCGGGTGCCTAACATCGATGGCAGCGTGCAGCAATTGATTGATGACATGGTGGATACTATGCGGGCGGTTTCTGGGGTGGGGCTTGCTGCTCCTCAGGTTGGTGTCCCGCTAAGGGTGGCGGTTATCGGGATTCCGGGCGAGGAGGTTATTGCTCTTATCAATCCCGAGATATTGAAACGGCACGGTGAGCGTCTAGTTCAGGAGGCCTGCCTCAGTATACCCGGATATCAGGGCGAGGTTAAACGGTCAGTCTGGGTTAAGGTCAGGGCTCAGGACAGGGAGGGCAGGGTTATCCGTATTAGGGGCGAAGGGCTGCTCGCTCAGGCGCTGGAGCATGAGATAGATCACCTCAATGGAGTCCTATATATCGACCGCATTGAGCAGGCGGAGAAACTGTGGAGAGTGGAAACCAGGGCCGGAGAGGAGAGCTAGCCCTGCCATTCCATCTCGACAACAAACCTGCCAGCTAGCCCTTCCAGTTCCACGTTGTAGAAGCCAGGTGTGTTTTTGACAACATTGAAAGTAACCCTTTCGCTGCTGTTTGGTCCTAAATGCACTTCCTCCACTGCTTCCACCGTCCCTTTTATTTTTAGCACCACACTGTAGCTGCCACTGGTCTCGCCGCTATTTGTTACCATGGCACTGATGGTGACGTTTTCACCCTGCTTAACACGGTCAGGGGATATAATCAAATTGCTCACAGAGAAGCTGGCTGGAGTTAGCGGTATTACCGTGAACGAGCCCATAAGCCCATCCACTTCTACGTAGTACTCGCCGCCGGACTCTTTTACTGTAGTAAAGGATGCGGCTTGGCTGGCACCAGGTTGAAGAGTCAGCTCAGTAATGCCCTCTACTACGCCGTTGATCCTTAGTACAAGGCTGTATCTCCCCATCTCATTGCCGCTGTTAGTGACAAGGGCACCTATTGTTACCGGTTGGCCAGCTTTTACCTGGTTTGGACTGATCGTGAGGTTGCTGACTGAGAAGATGGGACGGCTGGCATAGGGCGAGTACGGCATGCCTGCTGGTCGTGGTGTAGGCACCGGTCCTGTGGGGACAAAAGGACCTGGAGGCTGACTTGGCATGTAGGGTTGAGGGTATTCAGGCGGTGTAGCGAACTGTGCTGGTCTTGGTCCAGATACTGGGCCAGGCATAACGCTCGGCATTGGCGGCATCTCCTGATGTTGCATTCTCTGTGGAGGTGCTTCAGCTAGCCTGCGGTCAGCCATACCCCTGCCTCGTGATGGCGCTTTCTGGGGCTGTTTCTTCTGAGGCGGCATAGCAATTACCACTATGATGAGCAGGACTAATACACCGATTATGGCACCCACGATTATCACCAGCGGTGGTTTCAAAAACATGCCCCAAAAAGTTGTGGATTGTTCCACCGCAAAAGTCAAACTTTCGCCGTCCAGTTCCACGGTGTATTCACCTGCTGGCCCTGCGGTGATAGTAAAGGTCACATCTTCGCTCTTTCCAGGGTCGAGAGATAACTCCTCACTGCCCTGGACCTCATCGTTGATCCTTAGTGTAAGAGTGTCGGTCAACTTTTGAGTTCCTTGGTTGGTCACCGTGCAGGATATGGTTACCTCTTCTCCCTCTTTTGGCGAGGGGGGATTTATACTAATGTTACTGACTTGAAGGTCTTCGGCTGTAGCCACAGTGGCCGTAGTCAGTACACCAAAAATGGCCGCTATGAGAACGAGTGGCCAGAATGTCTTTCTCATCCTTGCCTCCTGCAACAAGTGTCCAGATGCTTAATACTCTACGCTAAAATCGGTGATAAATCAATAGTGTGGGGCCGGACACCGCCGGGTTGATCTGGGGGAGGAGAAGGGTAGATTTTGATGGTCAGCTGGCGACGGAAGGTAGGGCCAATGCAAAGGCAACTCCGGGGATGGTTTCACCTGGCAACCATAGTTTGCCCTTATGAAGTTTGATCAAGTATTTGCATAGTGCCAGTTCCGTAGTTAGACTGGGGGCTGACTTGCACCCATTGTGTTCTGCCTGATCGTGTAGTATGTCTGTTGTCTTCTTGGTTGTAGCTGGAGGGTTGCCCCAGATTTTTACGGTCACGATTTTACTTTTTTCCGCCGTTGTTGACGTGAATATGCTGCCGTGTGTAGCTGTGTTTTGACTCACATTTGATAGCAGGGTGAGCAATACCTGCTCCAGTCTAAGCGGGTCCGCCATGACGGTAGGCGATTTGGGCATTAACTTCAAGGTTAGCGCCTGCTGGCGACTGTGTAGTATTGGGACTACCTGTCCCAGAATATTATTGATCGCTGCGTTGACAGCCACAGGCTGGAGGCACAAATCAATCCCTTCTGTTTCCAGCGTGGCTATCTCGATAATGGCGGACATTTCGTTCCACAGGTTCCAGGCGGAGGTCAAGATTGTATTAACTAGCCGCACTTCGCGATTACTGCCTCGGAGCAGGAGTTCCCTGTTCAATTGACTAGAGGTAAGGATAATTTTCTCGAGGAGATTTTTGGATTTCAGGGGTATGGAAGCAGCTACCTGAAGGGCTTGTTCTAGCCTCCTGTTGCTGCATAGAGTTTGTCCTTTAATAAGCGCTTCTGTGGTATGGTTGGCCATCTAACGCATCTAACATTACCGGTTTGATCTTCTGGAAGTCAATTCCTAGAAGGTTTGTTTCAAATTTATTTTGCCTGCTGGGACTAATTTCTTACCAGCCCTCGGGACTAAGGGCTAGCATCGGCCGCAAGCACATAAAGCGTACTAGATCACTGATATCTTATGCCCTAGTGTCTATTATGATGTTATTTGCCGTATTTGACCCATAAATGATAGCCATCGGTTGTGAACTCAATAGTCCCCTGCTGCGAGGTCACAAAGACTCTTTCGGCACCCAGTCTTTTGGACAGCCTGGCCAGCACCTCACCATGAGGGTGTCCGAATCTATTGTTTGCGGCGACTGAAATAACTGCGACCGCTGGGTCAACCACACTCAGAAACTCTGCTGCAGTGGCGGTTTCGCTGCCGTGGTGGGCGACCTTCAGCACGGTACTGCGAAGGTTCCTGCGCTGGGAGATGAGATACCATTCGGCCTCTTTGCTGATGTCCGCGGTGAATAAGAAACTTACCTTGTTCCAGCTCAGCCGCAGCACCAGTCCATTGTCATCAACCTGATTGACTGTTTCTAGAAGCCCGGACATCGGCGGATGCAGTATTTCTAGCGTGATGTTATCACCGAGCTTGATTTCTTGTCCTGCGTGGACAGCTTTGTGGTTGATGCCCTTGGTGTGGATGGTCTTGAGCCATTCTTGATGGAGTGCGGTGTTGGATGCTATGCCTGAGTCCAAGATCAGGGGTGTTTTGTATTTTTGTACAACCTCGATGAGTCCGGCAAGGTGGTCTGATTGTGGCTGGGTGAGTAGCACTAGGTCGATTGTCCTCTGCCAGTAGGGTATTTTCTTGTCCAGTTGCCATTTTATGGTCCCGGGATCGGGGCCACCGTCAATCAAGATATTCTGATGGTTCGGCGTCTGGATCAGGATGGCATCACCCTGGTCCACGTCCAGTATACTGACATGGAGTTTATCGTCCGGCATGGTGGTCACCATCGTCCAGACGACGATATTCCCCAGCAGGAGGCAGATCGTGCCCCACTTCACTAGTCTCCTTGTGGGTGGCCTTACCAGTCTACTGCCGATAGTTTTGATCTTGGGTAGTAATCCATTATTAATAGATTCAGCTATTCGTTTTCTGTATTTGACGGCTACCAGGGCTCCTGCCAGCAGGAGATAATAGATCAGCACTTGCCATAGATGTAACTGTGGTAACTCGCTGTGGCTGAATGGTATGGCATTGTATATCTGGGTTACAAAGATGAAATAGCTGAGGAAGACCCAAGCTACCCAGCTCAGCAGCTGGCTCAGGACTGGTATTGTTAATCCAATAACACTCACAATACCGGTTGTAATGATTGTCCCGGGCAGGGCTAGCAATGCGAAAAAGGTGGCGGGCAAGCTGACAAAGGAGATGACGCCAAAATGGTAGGCGATGACAGGGCAAGTTGCCACAACAGCGGCTGATGTTACCGTGAGGCTATCAATAACGAAGTTTGACAGCGATGCCATAGAGCTATTTTTACCTGTCGCAACGCTTAACTTTTTTCTGCCAACGGCCTGAAAATGTGGTGCCAGCACTATCAGCCCGACCATCGCCAAGAAACTTAACTGGAAGCTGGCACTCCACAGGATTTGCGGGTTGAATGCTGACATAATTGCGGCGGCAAAAGCCAGTGCAGTGATTGCACTGCCTGGACGCCCCAAGTATTCAGCTAGTAGGAACAGGCTGCCCATGAAAGCACCTCGCACGATAGGCGGACGCATGGCTGTCATGAGGGCATAAATCCATATAACTACCAGAGCAATCCATATGTATATATAGTGTCGTCTGCCAAAAAACCAAATCACCGCACTGGTTACCATCCCGATGATTATGCTGAGGTGCAGCCCTGAGATTGCTAGCAGATGTGCTGTGCCCGCCTGGGAAAAAGCATCCCAGAGAGAAGTGGGTAAGCTAGCTCTTAATCCAAGCAGGATAGCTTGGGCGATCGATGCCTGTGGCTCGGGCAAGGCTTGGAGCAGGTTTTGGGAAAGAAATGTCCTTGCAGAGTATATCCATGACAGCGGCTTGAAGCCTTTGTCACGTGCCACTAATTCTATCCGGGGATAAGATACCAGCGAATGGACCCCCTGTTGTGCCAGGTATGATCTGTAATTAAAGTGCCCCGTTTCTGGTGGTGTCTGTAGCTCGCCGGTTATTTTCAATAGGTCACCGTAGTGGTACTCTAAATACCTTTGACAATAGACGATGGCTTTACCTTCAGTTTTTACGTTTTCGCCGGCGATTTGGACCTCTTTGGCGGTAAGCTGGAATGCCGTGTGGTTGCCTGCTCTTTCTGGTTCGGTGCAAACCATCCCGGTTATTTGTACTGTCCCTTTGTCGTTGTAGAACTGGAGATGTCCTTCGTCTTTTTGTGGTAGGCTGGCCTGAAAGTGCAGGCTGCCGCCAGTCAGGGCTAGCAGGCAGAATGCTGTTAGGAGGAGATGTCTTCGGTAGTTGTGTAGAAACGGCAGGAGCAAGAGTGGTAGAGCTCCCAGTGAAAGAAGGGCTGGTGGCATATGCAGCTTGGACCCCAGATATATACCTGATACCCAGGCGGCGCTGAGGCAGAATAGCGTCACGCGGTCATTCCTCTAATGTCACTAGGCCTTTAATCTTGTTTAGTGTCGTGTCCCCGATTCCTCTTATGTGAAGGAGGTCTTCGATTTGGCGAAATGGACCATGCTGCTCGCGATAGTCAACGATGGCCTGCGCTGTTTCTGGTCCGATGCCAGGCAACGCACTGATCAACCAGGCTTCAGCAAGGTTGAGGTTCACCTTCTGTGCCTGTCTTGTTTCGCCGCTAGCAGGTATATACAGTTTTATGCGGTTCCAGTCAGCATCGGGCGAAACACCGGCGGCCAGCACAATGGTTTCCACGGTGTCATCCTCGTTAAAGGCGTAGAACCCGGGGCAGGCTACTGCCCCATCGATGTAAATCCGCCCGGTGCATTCGGGAGTCGTGCTTTCCGAAAGCACGATTTCCACGGGCTGATGCTGTTTAAGTTTCATTGTCAGGAAGAGGCTCCCTGTTATAAAGCTGGCTAATAGAAGGACAGCCGTGATCAGCCAGTACTTGTTACCGGTCGACATGGTGTTCACCTCCATAATTGATCCAGCGAGAGATCGCTTCTATTTTTGCTCTCCGCCAAGTATATGCGCGGGGGCTGTGGGGGAGAGTGAACCAGTTCTATATTATCCGGGCTAACAGTGGTAAAATTTTATCATAACATGGCAGAAATACGGACGATAACGGTCAACAGAAAGGCCTATCACGATTATCACATTCTCGAAACTGTAGAGGCTGGGATTGCCCTAACAGGTACTGAAATCAAGTCGATCAGGGCGGGGAGAGTGAATATTCGTGATGCCTATGCCAGACCTGAAAAAGGGGAGTTGTGGTTATACAATTCACATGTCGCGGCCTATCAGCCGGGTGGCTATCAGAATCATGATCCGAACCGACCACGCAAGCTCCTGCTACACCGGCGCCAGATAGATGAGCTCTCCGGCCTTGCAAGCCGGAAAGGTTTGACTTTGGTTCCCCTAAGGCTGTATATTAAAAATGGAGTGGCGAAGATCGAGCTAGGTGTGGCAAAGGGCAAACGGCTTCATGACAAGCGAGAAGCACTAGCCCGTCGTGATGTGGACAGGGAGATAGGACAGGCTTTGCGCCGCAGACTTTAACAACTGTAGGTCCTGTCGCATGGGGGCGCGAGGCGTCGACAGGGGAAGGCCTACAGAATAGCAGGCCGAGGTGCCATCGACCTCGTTAAACAGATGGCAAAAGACAACTGCCGAAGCAGTTCCGATTGCAGCCTAATTAAGGTTGCACATCCATCCTGACCTTGCCCTGGCGGGTTGGGGCTGGGTGCCGAAAAGCCAGGGTGCGCCGTACCCGATGTCGATAGGGGCGGCTAAGAGTTATCGACTGGCCTGGTTATCAGCGGTCAGCGGATGATAGCCAGACGAGGTTGAGCAGCTGACTAAGCCTGTAGGGGATTCTGGCAACCTTCTTCTGGACGGGGAGTTCGACTCTCCCCCGCCTCCACCAAGCAATCTCAGTGCTGCTAATCCAGCCTGTCGTTTGTTGAAGTATCTTTACTTCTGGCGACGTCGTCAAGGCTGTTTCTGAGCTCTGTAATGAAAGTCGTAAGTGAGTTGAGCTCGTCTTCGGCTTCAATAAGCTGAATTATCTTGCTACCTACGATAATCCCATCGGCGATTCGAGCCACTAGCCTTGCTTGTTCCGCCGTGGATATGCCAAATCCCACGCACAGCGGCAGTTTCGCTATCTTCCTGACCCTGGTGACAAAGTTTTCCAGGTCAGCAGGCAACCTGTCCCTGGCACCGGTCACGCCGGTTACTGATACCAGGTATATGAATCCCCGAGAGTGTTGTGCCACTAGCTTAATTCGCCTATCTGTGCAGGTGGGTGGAAGTAGGTATATGAGGTCAATGCCCTGATCTTTGGCGGCTTTTTCCAGTTCTGGACCTTCCTCCGGAGGCAGGTCAGGCACTATTAAGCCGTCAACGCCAGACAACGCACAGCTCCGGCAGAACTTTTCTAGCCCGTAGTTCAAGACGGGGTTGAAATAGGTCATGAATATCAGAGGTGTGGTGGTGCTTCGACTCACCTGTTTGGCGATGTCAAAACACAGTTCTGGCGTGACCCCATTCTGCAATGCCTTAAAACTTGCCCTCTGGATGGTCACACCGTCGGCAAGAGGGTCGGAAAATGGGATGCCGATTTCGATGATGTCGCTGCCGGCGCTGGCGAGGAGTTCGGCTATCCTGCTGGTAGCTTCAATAGTTGGATAACCTGCGGTGATATAAGGGATCAGTGCTACATACCCCGGTTTTTTGAAGGCCGCTGATATTCTGCTCATTGCTTTGCCTCTAAGGTTTCAGCCACGATATTTATGTCTTTGTCGCCGCGCCCTGACAGATTTACGATGATTAAGTGGTCACGGCTCAGCGTACCAGCTAGCCTGGCGGCATAAAATATGGCGTGTGCTGGTTCTAGGGCGGGCTGGATGCCCTCGGTGCGGCATAGCAGCTGAAATCCTTCCAGTGCTTCTGCGTCGGTGACGGCGACATAGGTGGCACGCCCGGTATCTTTAAGGTAGCTATGCTCGGGGCCAACACCAGGGTAGTCTAGCCCTGCAGAGATACTATGTGTTTCTTGAATTTGACCGTGTCTATCTTGAAGGACGTAGGATTTAGCACCGTGGAGCACACCTATTTTCCCGGCAGCCAGTGTTGCGGCATGTTGTCCGGTCTTCAGTCCCTTCCCGGCTGCCTCAACGCCAATGAGCTTGACCTGATCATCATTTAGAAAAGGATGAAAGATACCGATGGCGTTGCTGCCACCGCCCACACAAGCTACCACATAGTCGGGAAGTCTCCCAAACTTAGCCAATATTTGTTTCCTGGCCTCTTTTCCTATCACTGATTGAAAATCACGGACTATTGTTGGGTACGGGTGGGGACCCACCGCCGAGCCAAGAAGATAGTAAGTGGTGGTGACATTTGTAACCCAGTCCCTTATGGCCTCGTTGATGGCGTCTTTCAGTGTGCGGCTGCCTGTGCTGACGGACCTTACCTCGGCACCCATCAGTTTCATTCGGAAGACGTTCAGCGACTGACGATGCACATCTTCCTCTCCCATATATATGATACACTCGAGCCCTAGTTTGGCACAGACAGCGGCAGTGGCGACACCGTGTTGTCCAGCCCCCGTCTCTGCGATTATTCTCCTTTTTCCCATAGCTTTCGCCAGCAATCCCTGTCCCAGTGCATTGTTGATCTTGTGGGCCCCGGTATGCGCCAGGTCTTCTCTCTTGAGATATATCCTGGCACCCCGGCAGTATTCACTCAGCCTTTCTGCAAAATATAACGGGGTGGGTCTTCCAGCATAGTCACGGCACAACGATTCAAACTCTGCCCAGAAAGCACGGTTTTCCCTCATTGCTTCATAGGCGGATGCCAGTTCTTCGAGTGCAGGTATGAGCGTTTCCGGAACGAATTGTCCTCCGTATTCCCCGAAATATCCTTTCTTGCTAGGCATTACTGCAGTACCTCCTTTGTTGGGGAAAGACATGGCTGTTGGTCTGGCTTCTGGTTTCAGCATCTCTTACCGCTTGAATAAAACGAGCGATTTTCGCTACATCTTTTTTCCCTGCCGTCTCTACACCCGAGGATACGTCTATACCAAAGGGCTTGACTCTATCGACTAGAACACCAACATTTTCTGCTGTCAGCCCACCGGCAACTATAACGGGGAACCGGGGAGATATCTCCCCGGCGACTGCCCAGTTAAACGTTTTTCCGGTGCCGCCATAGCGGCCCTCCGCTTTCGTGTCGAGCAAGTAAAGTAGCTTATCCTGCGGAAGCGAGCTGTATCCCATTTTAATGACTTTGATGACGTCATCTGCAGTATGATCGGGGGAGACGTGAATTGTCCTGATAATAGGGTGGCTGACCAGTTTGCAGTAGTCTAAAGACTCGGTCCCGCTAAGCTGTACCCAGTCAAGACGAAGGGAATCAGCGATTTGATTCAATTGCCCAATATCTTCGTTGGCGAATACCCCGACAATCTGTGGTCGCTGTTTCAGGCGGCTAACGGCAGCAGTAATCTGCCTGGCTTTTTCAAGGGAGACCTTACGGCGGCTCGGGGCAAAGACCAGTCCGATGAAATCGGCACCGAGCCGACTGGCTGCTAAAGCGTGTTCTACCTCGGTTATACCACAGATCTTAACCTTTATCACTGGCCAAACATCTCCTTGATTTTGGCTGCAATATCTGGTGCGGACATCAGTGCTTCGCCCACTAGGGCTGCATTAACCTTCAGTTTTTGCAGTTTTTCAATGTCGGCACGCCCCTTTATTCCACTTTCGCTGACCACTAGATGACCGTATGGTATTAGCGGTCGCAGGCGCTCGGTGGTTGAGAGGTCGGTGTGAAAGGTGAGCAGGTCCCGGTTGTTTATGCCGATGATTCTGGCACCAATATTTACGGCAATCTCCAATTCAGCTTCGTTGTGCACTTCCACGAGGCAACCCATGCCCAGTTCATGGCCCAGTCCGAGAAGATCTATAAGTTGCGTCCGGCTGAGAATATGCACGATGAGCAGCAGACTGTCGGCACCATAGGCACGCGACTCGTAAATTTGGTAAGGGTCGATGATAAAGTCTTTTCTCAGGAGCGGTACAGGTTTGGCCAGCGAACGCTTGATGTCCTTCAGATAACTCAAATTCCCACCGAAGTATTTATTTTCCGTAAGCACAGATATGGCAGCGGCACCGCTGTCAGCATAGATTTCAGCTATACGAGTGGGGTCGAAGTCGTGACGGATTGTACCTCTGGATGGCGATGCCCTTTTCACTTCCGCGATCAGTTTTAGGCTGCTGCTGTCTATGGCTGAAGCCAGGTCCAGAGGCGGTGGTTGATCCAGTGCCATTTGTCTTATCTCAGCGAGCGGCACCGCCTGTTTATTGTAGTCCAGCTCCTGGATCTTATTTGATAAGATCTGGGAAAGAATTGTGGACATTTTCCTTTTCGCTAACCGACGCTTTGGGTGAACTCTACCAGCTCTTTAAGTTTGAGCAGTGCTCTTCCGCTATCAACTACCTCTGCGGCCATGGACACACCTTCGCGAAGTGTTTGTGCTTTATCCCCCACGACGAGCGCGGCTGCGGCATTAGCTAGCACAATATCACGCTGTGGCCCCCTCAAGCCAGCGAAAATACTTTGCGTCAGCGCGGCGTTTTCCTGTGGTGTGCCGCCTTTCAGTGTTTCCCTATCTGTATGAGGCAGTCCTAGATCTTCAGGTGTGACGGTGTAACTGGTTAGCTTACCATCCTTTACCTGGCAGACGAATGTCTTGCCTGTCAGGGTGATTTCGTCGAGGCCATCTTCTCCGTGGACCACCAGCGCATGGCGGCAGCCTAGATGTGTCAGTGCCATTGCCAGTTTTTCTATCAGCGAGGCATCGGCTACGCCCAGCACTTGTGCCCCGACGTTCGCCGGGTTAGTCAAGGGACCTAAAATATTGAACACGGTGCGGATACCGATCTCACGTCTTGGGGCAGCGGCGTACTTCATAGCTGGATGGAAATTGGGGGCAAACAGAAAGCCAATCCCTGTCTGCTCGATGCATTTTGCCACCTGGTCTGCGGTCAGATCTATGCGAACCCTAAGTGCTTCCAGTACATCGGCACTGCCACACTGGCTACTCATGGCTCGATTACCATGCTTGGCTACTTTTACTCCGGCTGCAGCGGCGACGATGGCTGCAGCGGTAGAGATATTAAATGTGTTACAGTTGTCGCCGCCGGTACCACAAGTATCAACTATTGGGTCGGCAATATTCACTGGTATAGCCTTCGCCCTCATTGTTCTGGCCAACCCTACGATCTCCTCCACTGTTTCGCCTTTCAGGCGGAGTGCCGTGAGGAATGCACCAAGCTGGGCAGGGGTAGCTTCGCCATTCATTATTTCCTGCATTACTTCTGCTGCCTGTTCTGTACTTAGTGATTGCCTGGCAACCAGCATCGAAATAGCTTCCTTAATCATTTCCATCACCCCATTTTCAAAAAGTTTCTCAAAATCTCTTTACCGTTTTCGGTCATAAATGACTCCGGGTGAAACTGTACACCCTCGACAGGGTATCGGTGATGTCTGATACCCATAATGGTGCCGTCGACTGTCCAGCAGGTTACTTGTAGACAATCGGGCAGCCCTTCCTTGGCTACCACAAGCGAATGATAACGAATGGCACTGAAAGGGTTTGGTAGTCCATTCAGTACCCCCTGATTGTCGTGGTATATTAAGGAAGATTTACCATGCATAATCTCTGTGGCACGCTGTATCCTGGCCCCAAACGTGTAGCCGATGCATTGATGTCCTAGACAGACGCCCAGTATAGGCAGCGTTGGGGAGAAGTGCCGAATAACCTCGTTGCAAATACCTGTGTTCAGTGGTGTCGATGGGCCTGGCGATATTACTATGGCCTGTGGTCTCATCTGCTCTATTTCTTCGAGGGTTATCCCGTCGTTCCGCTGTACCATTACCTCCGCGCCAAGCTCGCTCAGATACTGGTACAGGTTAAAAGTAAAGCTGTCATAGTTATCAATTAGCAATATCCTCATCATTACACGTCTCCTGTGGGGCACTCTGCTTGATCGATTGCCTGAAGTAGGGCTTTTGCTTTATTTAATGTCTCAGCGAATTCGCGTTCAGGGATGCTATCATAGACGACTCCACAGCCTGCCTGTATGTAGGCTACCCCGTCTTTTGCTACCATGCTTCTGATAGTGATTGCCATGTCCATGTTGCCTGAAAGAGAAAAATAGCCCACTGCACCGGCATAAGGACCTCTCTTGTCCGGTTCAAGCTCAGCTATTATCTCCATTGCTCGGATCTTGGGTGCCCCTGAGACTGTGCCGGCGGGAAAGCAGGCTTTCAGGGCGTGGAAAGGTGTCAGGTCATGCCTCAGCTTGCCCTGTATGTGTGTAACCAGATGCATCACATGTGAGTAACGTTCTACCTCCATAAGTTTGCCGATCTCTACGGTTCCAGGCTCGCTGATGCGTCCGATATCGTTGCGCCCCAGGTCTACCAGCATGATGTGTTCAGCCCTCTCCTTTTCATCCCTTTGCAGCTCTTGCTCCAGTGCTTGGTCTTCCGAAGGAGTTTTGCCTCGGGGGCGGGTACCTGCCAGTGGCCTGGTCATCACGTTGCCATTTTCTACCCGGACCAGTATTTCAGGGGATGCCCCAAGGAGCTGAAAGTCCTTAAAGTCAAAAAAGAACATGTATGGTGATGGGTTCAAGGTGCGCAGTGAGCGGTAGATTTCAAATGGTTCGGCGCTGGTGGGTCTTGCCAGACGCTGGGAAAGCACCACCTGGATAACTTCACCACAGGTTATGTATTCCTTGGCTTTGACAACGCAGGCCTCGAACTGCTCCTTGGTGAAATTTGACGAGAAATTGCAACTGTTTGCTGTCCGATGGCTGGGCTGTGCTTCGGCATGGGGGAGCGGCTGTTTGAGTCTGTCTACCAGCGCCTCGATCTTTTCCACAGCTTCGCCGTATGATTTTTCCAGATCGTCATCTAGTTTTACATGGCTCAATATTTTGATCTTGTGGGTGACATGGTCGAAGACGAGTATAGTGTCAACAAATAGAAACATAGACTCCGGAAGCCCTAGAGGGTCATTGGCCGGGGAAGGCAGTCTTTCGAAGTGTGTTGCCACCTCATAGCTCAAATAGCCGACGGCCCCGCCACAGAATCTGGGCAGATCGGGGATCGGCATCAACCTGTACCGGTCGAGCTCTGCAGCCAGCAATGGTAGGGGATTGATCTTATCCTCCGTTCTAGTGATGAGAATGCGGTATGGGTCTGTACCTATGAAGCTGTATCGTGCCAGTCGTTCTGCCCCCTCAACGCTTTCCAGGAGGAACGAGTAATTGCCGCGGTTGATTTTAAGATAGGCGGATACTGGTGTCTCCAGGTCGGCAACGATTTCACGACAAATTGGGATCACATTGCCCTCGACGTTGCCAAGTCTTTTCAGTTCTTCAAGCGATGGATGATACATTTTATTTCCTCACTGGTTAAATGAAGAGCCTCTCGCCTATAGGGGCGAGAGGCTCTTTGTCTCCGCGGTGCCACCCTACTTAGCCACTTTTCCGTGGCTATCTCGTTTCGGGTACGGCTTGGTTACCAAGCGATACCCTGGGCTGTAATAACGGTGCCCCCTCCGTCAAGGCCTACTCGGGTACTACCCTTTCGGTTTGCGACTCCGGAGTCCATTCAGCCTCTGCGCCAGCACCGGCTCACACCTTACCCGGCTCTCTGAGCTTCGCTGGAGGCTTACTAGTCTCCTTCACAGCCTTTACAATATTCAGTTTGTTAAATTTAGTATAAGAGAGAAAAGTTCTGCTGTCAAGTCATTTAAGGCTTCTGGTTCATTGATGGTTACCATTACACCCCAAGGATGAACATGGACATTATGTGCATCCAGATCGCGAGGCTGTGAGGCTGCCTTGTTTACTGAATTGGGCTTCCCCCAGGTAGGTGCATTGTTTAGTCTTTTTAAGGTTGCTAAAATATGAGTCGCTGAGAATGCTTTCCGAGCCTCGTGCCCTAAAGGTTAGGCCCATGGGCAGTGGCCGATAGGGTACCATTGGAAACGGTGGTGCCTCCCGTGTTTGGAAAGGAGAGCCGATTGTGAATTCAAGGCCTATCCGTAGTCTGCTGGTCGGCTTTCTGTTAGTCTCAGTTGTTTCTCCAACGGGACTGAATTGTGCTCCAAGGGAACAGGCTGTTAGCTCCAAGCTGCGAATAGCTACCACAACAAGCCTTTATGATTCCGGGATGTGGGATCGCCTGGAGCCAATTTTCGAGGCAAAGTACGGGATTGACATGGAAGTATTGTATGCTGGTACCGGTGTAGCGGTACGTTATGGGGAGAACGGCGATGTGGATGCTATCGTTGTCCATGATCCAGATAAAGAGGAGCGATTTGTTTCTCAGGGCTACGGTGTGGAGCGGGTGCCATTTGCCTATAGCTATTTTCTCATCGTAGGACCCAGGGGCGACCCGGTGGGCATAAAAGACTTAGCGCCCGAGGAGGCCTTTGCCAGACTGGCTGCATCAGGGGTTGCCCCTTTTGTTTCTCGTGGGGATGAATCGGGCACACATGCCAGGGAAAAAGAAATATGGTCAAGGGCGGGTTTTGATTACGAAGTTGTAAGGAAGGGCCGTTGGTATATGGAATCGGGGAGGGGAATGGGGCCTACCCTGCTTATAGCTTCGGAGAAGTTCGGCTACACGCTTACCGATAGGGCAACCTTTCTGGTCTACAAAGGTAAACTTGACCTCGTACCCCTGGTGGATAAAGGCGAGGCCTTACTCAATGTTTATACAATTATTGCGGTGAGTCCGGCTAAGTTTCCCACCGTCAATTATGCGGCGGCAAAACGTCTGGTGGAGTTTTTGGTTTCAGAGGAGGTGCGGGATTTTCTGGAACACTATGGCACCGAGGACTACGGCGAACCTTTGTTTTTCCCATATGATAGGCAGTAGCTGGACCGTGGTGAGCGGCAAGGCCGAACCCAGCTTTGACTCGTGTGGTGAGTAGATAGACGATGGACGATTTATGGCTTGGCTTCATAAAGGCATTGCAGCTTATTGGCTCCCTGGATCCCGAGGTGATTGACATAACCGTCCGGTCGCTGGCGATCTCGGCGACTTCTTGTGCCATTGCCTGTGTGGTCTGTTTTCCGCTGGCCGGACTGGTGCATTTCAGCTCGTTCCCGGGTAAGAGGCTGTTGGTGGCCGTGGTACAGACTCTGTACAGCCTACCCACCGTTTTAGTTGGTCTGTTTGTTTTTCTGTTGCTATCGCGCTCTGGGCCACTTGGTAGCTTGGGGTTACTATTCACACCGGTGGCGATGGTTATTGGGCAGGTACTTCTTGTGACTCCGATAATGTTGGGCCTAGCTATGTCCGCTCTAGGTGGTGTGGATGCTTCTGTTCATGAAATGGCCGTGGCGCTGGGTGCTGATCGGTGGCAGGCGGTGATTAAAGTCATGGGCGAAGCGCGATATGCCATATTTGCTGCGGCGGTGATGGGTTTTGGCCGGGCCATCTCCGAGGTCGGTCTATCTGTGATGGTGGGTGGCAACATAAAAGGATTCACCAGAACATTGACCACAGCTATCTCGCTTGAGGTCACAAAAGGTGATATCGAGTTGTCCATAGCCCTGGGGCTAATACTGTTAGCAGTGGCGCTCATGGTGAACCTGAGTATAAGTTGGTTGCAACATAGATGATACTAATAGAAACTCTGGGACTGGAAAAGCATTACCAGGGAAGTTCGGTGCTGAGATGCATCGACTTGCAAGTTAACGAAGGCGAGGTCTTCGGCTTGATCGGTCCACGCGGTGCTGGCAAGACAACGCTTCTACGGTTGCTCGACCTTTTAGACAGGCCGTCCAAAGGCGAAGTCTACTTTGGTGGGGTCAATGTGACCTCTTCTGAACGCCTACGGTTAAAGGCACGGCGCAGGATGTCGTTTGTGTCGCAAAAGCCCGTGGTTTTCTCCGGCAGTGTCTGGGACAACATCGCCTGTGGCCTTAAATGGAGAGGAGAAAACTCAGCAGTGACGAGCAAGAAAGTTGAAGCCGTTCTGGAATTGGTGGGCATGACTGAGTTTGCTGGCAGGAAAGCTAAGACCTTGTCCGGTGGTGAGATGCAGCTGATAGCTTTAGCGAGAGCTTTAGTTACCGAGCCGGAGGTGTTGTTTTTGGATGAACCCACGGCTAACCTCGATCCAGTTTCTGCAGCCAGGGTGGAGGCACTCTTGGCCCGGCTTATTCGGAAGCGAGGGATGACCATCGTGATGGCGACGCACGATATGGCACAGGGGCAACGGCTGGCAGGACGTGTCGGCGTGCTTATGGGTGGGGAGTTGCTTCAAGTGGGTGGTCCGATTGAGATATTCTGTTCTCCAGCAAACAAAGCGATAGCTGAGTTTGTGGGCGTGGAGAATATTTGGGAGGGAAAGGTGGAAGCTAAGAGGGAGAATTTGACAGCAATAGTCATCGATGGGGCGGTATTTGAGGCGGTCACCACATGCGCAGTTGGCGACTCTGTATGGGTGGCTATTAGACCTGAAGATATCACCTTTGCCCAAGTTAAAGAGTCGACCAGCGCCAGAAATGTGTTTCGGGGCAAGGTAGAAAGAGTGACAGCCGTGGGTGCGCTAGTCAGGATTGAAGTGGACTGCGGTTTTCCGCTTTTGGGAGTGTTAACCAGGAAGTCCGCTGAGGATATGGCACTTGAGCCGGGTAAGGACATATATGCCAGTTTTAAAGCCAGTGCCATACACGTCATGAAGCGGGAATGACCGTTGTTGTGTTTGTACGGTGCGGGAAGTGGATGGGCCTTTCAATTTCCCGTTTTGAGATGATCTCCCACCTGTTCTAGCAGCCAGGTGCACCAGGTATCGATCCCCTGCCCATTCTTGCAGGAGACTTCGAAGATGGCAACGTCCGGATTCAGATCAATAATTCTTTTACGGAAACCGGCGAGGTCGAATTCTTGCAAGGGGAGCAGGTCGATTTTGTTTATCACCACAGCGTCGGCCAGAGAAAACATGACAGGATACTTGGCTGGTTTGTCATCGCCTTCAGCAATGCTTGAGACCACCACCTTCTTGTGTTCGCCGAGGGAAAAACCCGCCGGGCAGATTAGATTCCCTACATTCTCGATGAATAGCAGGTCAATATTTTTCAAAGGCAGTCTATTTAGCGCTTTTGTGACCATGTGAGCTTCTAGAGAACAGCTGCCTCCGGTATTTATCTGTACCACCGGGATCCGCTGTTTGTCGATCTTGTCAGCATCTATTTTAGAAGCGATGTCACCTTCTATGACAGCTAGACGCAGCTTGTGACGCAGGCGCTCTATTGTGCTAAGTATAAGGCTCGTCTTGCCGGCGCCTGGAGACGACATAAGGTTAATTGCCGTAATATTGTGACCGTTGAGCAGGTCTCTGTTCTGGGCGGCTATAGCATCATTGGCGCTGGTGATATTCTTAAGTACCTTTATCCTTTTCATCTTATCATTCGACCTCTATGCTTTCGATAAAGCAGCTCTGTCCATCTGTTATCTCCAGATTGGTGCTATGGCAGCCGGGGCAGACCCAGCTGGAGTCCTCGAGCGGGAAACTGGACTGGCAATTGCGGCAATGCAGTTTGGCGGGCACCACCTCAAAATCAATGCTGGCATTTTCGGCGATGCTGCCCTTTTTCAGGAAATCGAAGTAGAACTGCACACATTCTCCGACGACGCCGGACAGCTCGCCGATGACGAGCCTGATCTTTGTTATCTGGCTTGCCCCCGCGGCCCTGGCTTCGCTGACGGCGATGTCAAGCATGTTTTGTGTTATGGCTAATTCGTGCACCGCTGTCTTACAGGTTTGTTGGACTTTCAGGTAAATCCAGTGGATTATAGACTTTTTGCCTTGCATCTTTCAAAGTGTATCCTGACGCAATGCCGGTTGTGAGCTTCATGGGCGCCGGAGTCCTTTCCCGCAGGCTCCGATGCTGCCTTTTCCTTGACAAAAAACCGGCGAACAGCTAAATTCTGTTACCAACTGTTCGGGCTGCGAATAGCAGGGGGGGTTAAGAGTAAGGCATGATAATTGCAGTTGATGCTGAAGGTGGTGATTACGCTCCTCGCGAGGTGGTGAAGGGTGCCATTGCCGCAGTGAGACAATACCCGGTTCAAGTAGCACTTGTCGGCAGGAAGGCAATCCTGGAGATGCTTCTCCGTCGCTATTCCAATATATCTGGAGTGACAATCGTCGATGCCAAAGAGGTAGTGCGCAGTGATGAAGACCCGATACAAGCTGTTCAAAGTAAGCCGAATTCCTCTGTGGTGATCGGTGCCAAACTGGTACACGATGGTGCCGTGGATGGTTTTGTTTCTGCAGGGAGCACGGGTGCTACGGTTGTCGCCTCCTTTCTGAACTTGAGAATGGTTCCGGATATTCAGAGAATGGCTGTCTGTGCTGTGGCTGATCTGAATCAGCCCCAACCAACTCTTATCATCGATGTGGGGGTGAACGTCAACTGCAAACCGATATTTCTGGTGCAGTTTGCCCAGCTTGCCAACATACTGGCGGAGCACGTCCTGGGGATAAACTGTCCTCGTGTGGGGCTGTTAAATGTCGGTGAGGAAGAACTAAAGGGAAGCACCCTGGCCCGAGAGGCGCACCAGATGTTGAAGAAGTCTGGTCTGAACTTTATCGGCAATGTGGAAGGATTCGATGTACTACGAGGTAAGGCTGACATAATTGTCACCGATGGCTTTACCGGTAATGTATTAATCAAGACCATCGAGGGGTACTCCGAAGTTGTTCAGGAGCTTTTAGCGCTGGGCGAAATGGCGGAGATCGACCGCTACTTGACAGGACCGGCACTGGCGCAATACGTACAGCTCACCTCCGTGGTCAGAAAGCTGGACTACAAACAATACGGTGGCGCCTGTTTATTGGGACTGGAGGGCAATATAGTCATAGCCCACGGTCGAAGCCGGTCTACGGCTATCAAGAATGCTATCTATCTAGCTTATCTAGCTGCCAAACAGGGCATAGTGGAAGCTATCAAAGCAGGCACCTATGCTACAGAGTAGGTCGGATGCTGCAAAGCTCTCCGGGTCCACTATTACGTCGTGGTCACAGCAGCCCTGCTCTTAGTGAACAAAATCTTCCCCTCTTTGGCATCGATTTCGATCCTATCGCCATCCTTGAACTCACCCTCCAGAACTTTCATGGCTAGTGGGTCAAGTATCAGCCTCTGGATCGCTCGTCTGAGTGGTCGGGCGCCATATGCAGGGTCATAGCCTTCGCTGATCAGGTACTCCTTGGCAGTCTCTGTAAGCCTGATATCGATGTGGCGATTGGCAAGCCGTCTTCTAACGTTGTCAAGTTGCAGTTCTACAATCTGCTTTATATGTTCGATGTTGAGGGGGTGGAATATTATTATTTCGTCTACACGGTTGAGGAACTCGGGGCGGAATTGTGCTCTGAGTGCTTCCATAATTCGGCGTCGTATTTCCTTCTCCTGCTGTGGGCCAAGGTCTATGATCCACTGCCCTCCCAAGTTGCTGGTCATTATGAGGACGGTGTTCTTGAAGTCCACGGTGCGGCCGTGGCCGTCTGTTAGACGTCCGTCATCAAGTATTTGCAGCAGGATGTTGAACACGTCCGGGTGTGCCTTCTCTATTTCGTCCAGCAAGACTACTGTGTAGGGACGGCGTCTCACTGCCTCGGTAAGCTGGCCACCTTCTTCATAGCCTACATAGCCGGGTGGGGCGCCTATTAGGCGTGATACAGTATGTTTTTCCATATATTCTGACATGTCAAGGCGGACCATGGCCCTCTCGTCGTCGAACAAAAATTCAGCCAGTGCCCGTGCCAGTTCTGTTTTGCCTACACCGGTTGGCCCGAGGAAGATAAAGCTCCCCAGAGGGCGATTCGGGTCCTGGATACCGGCGCGAGCACGCCGGATAACATTGGCGACAGCTTTCACCGCTTCGTCCTGCCCCACAATACGCTTATGCAATCGTTCTTCCATGTGGACGAGTTTTTGAATCTCGCCCTCGAGCAGTCGGCTCACCGGTATACCTGTCCAGCGGCTGACCACTTCGGCAATATCTTCGTCATCCACCTCTTCTTTTAGCAGGCGTTGCCCCTTTCTGGTAGAAAGCCTCTCCTCCCTGTCCTTTAGTTGTTTCTCCAGCTCTACCAGCGTGCCGTATTTGAGCTGTGCCGCCTTTTCAAAGTCCGCGGCGCGCTCTGCTTTTTCGATCTCATACTTCACCTGTTCTATGCGCTCTTTTAACTGCTGAAGCTCATGAATGTCATGTTTCTCCTCTTCCCACTGCATTTGCAGCCGACGCTCCTCCTCCTTGAGATTCGCCAGCTCTTTCTCCAGGGCGTTTAACCTTTCCTTTGAGGCTGCATCCTGCTCTTTTCTCAGGGCTTCCCTCTCTATTTCGAGCTGCATGATGCGGCGCGTAATCTCGTCCAGCTCTGCCGGCATGCTATCAATTTCGGTTCTCAATTTAGCAGCAGCTTCGTCTACTAGGTCTATAGCTTTGTCCGGCAGAAAACGGTCAGAGATGTATCGGTTTGAAAGCACCGCTGCAGCTACCAGGGCTGAGTCTTTTATGCGCACTCCGTGGTGTACTTCATAGCGTTCTTTAAGGCCACGAAGGATCGAGATAGTATCCTCTACCGAAGGTTCGTTGACGATTATGGGCTGAAATCTTCTCTCCAGAGCAGCGTCCTTTTCTATATATTTGCGGTACTCATCCAAGGTGGTGGCACCGATACAGTGCAGCTCACCGCGGGCCAGCATGGGTTTTAGCATGTTCGAGGCATCTATTGCTCCTTCGGCAGCGCCGGCACCAACCACGGTATGTAGTTCGTCGATGAACAGGATTATTTCACCTTCTGACTGTTGAATTTCCTTAAGGACCGCCTTAAGCCTGTCTTCAAATTCGCCACGGTACTTAGCCCCGGCTATCAATGCGCCCATATCTAGCGCTACTAGGCGCTTATTCTTTAACCCTTCAGGGACATCGCCGCGGACTATGCGCTGGGCCAACCCTTCCACGATGGCTGTCTTACCGACGCCAGGCTCGCCAATAAGCACTGGGTTGTTCTTTGTCCTCCTGGACAGCACTTGGATTACCCGCCTGATTTCTTCGTCGCGACCTATCACCGGGTCCAACTTGCCCCGGCGGGCAATCTCGGTGAGGTCACGCCCGTACTTTTCTAGGGCCTGATATTTGCCTTCAGGGTTAGGGTCGGTCACTCGCTGACTGCCTCTTATGGAAGCCAATGTCTGGTAGATGCGGTCTTTGGTGATGCCGTAGCCTTTCAGTATCCGGGCTGCGCCGGAGTTTTCTGTTTCCAAGATAGCCAGCAACAAATGCTCTGTGCTGATATATTCATCCTTAAATCTGCCAGCCTCTTTTTCGGCCGTATCAAGCGCCTGCTTAAGGCGCGGCGAAACGTACACCTGCACCGGCCCGTATGCCTTTGCCAGACGTTCTAACTCACTGTCAAGCTGTCTTATGATCGAGCGTGTATCAACGCCCAGTTTGGATAGGATCTGCGGTACTACCCCACCTTCTTGTTCCACAAGGGTGTAAAGTAGGTGTTCTACCTCAACCTGGGTGTGACTACGTTCCTCGGCAAGCTTTTGAGCTGCCAGCAGAGCCTCTTGTGCCTTTTCAGTGAATCTGTTGATATTCATTGTTTCCTCTCCCCTGCAGGTTCATTGCGGAGAACTCTGGCCGGTGTGCAGGTCTCCAGAATCTGGATGGTCTCGTCTAGGAAACCGAGGACCTGTTGCCGGAGGCTGTCTTCGGTGCCGATTATCGAGGCAAGCTGTGCCTTAAGCTCCATGAGCCTTGTCCTAATATCTAGAGCGAGGCGTAAGCCCGCCAGATTTAAGCCACCATTTTCGACCAGGTGCTTTATCATCCTCAGTCGGGCGATGTCATCTTCAGAATAAAGGCGGAGCCTGCGATGTCGGGCTGGTACTAAGAGCCCGGCCTTTTCATATTTGCGCAGCGTTTGAGGATGCATGCCCGTGAGCCTGGCTGCTATCCCCATTATGTATAGACCATTGCAGTATTCTTTGTCTTCCATAGTGTTACCCCATTGCCAGATTGTGACTTAGTTTAAAAATATTATATCAATTGATATAATACATGTCAATTGTCATTACATAACCTGTGTACTTTATACTTGCTGCCTGTGGTACAGGTCTTGGTCTAGGGTGCTGGTGGCTAATTGTCTTCCTTGCTACGAGGCGCATGTTAAAGTAAAATTCGTATGCTATGGCCAGGGAGGGAAAACTGGAATTAGCCAGGATCAGAGCCCGGGGTGTTGTTCAAGGGGTGGGTTTCAGACCTTTTGTGTATCAACTGGCGACTAAATATAATCTCAAGGGATGGGTGTGTAATACTTCGGAAGATGTGAGCATAGAGGTTCAGGGCGAGCGCTCTCGTCTGGAGCAGTTTGTTGCCGAACTTCAGAGCAGTGCCCCACCGTTGGCACGCATAGAGGATGTGATGGTGACCTACCATCCCTGTGACGATTGTGTCTATACAACGTTTGAGATACGGCAAAGCGTTGCCCAGGCGGGCAAGTACCAGCTTGTCTCCCCCGATATTGCGACTTGCGATGCTTGTTTGCGGGAAATTTTTGACCCGAAAGATAGGCGTTACCGTTATCCATTCACCAACTGCACTAACTGTGGTCCGCGCTTCACAATTATTGAGGACATTCCCTACGATCGTCCCAAGACAACCATGCGGACTTTCCAGATGTGTTCGGACTGCCAGGTTGAATACCATGACCCCTTGAACCGCCGCTTTCATGCTCAGCCGAATGCCTGTCCTAAGTGCGGCCCGAGGCTCGAATTGCTTGATGGCTATGGCAATCTTGTGAAGACTGCCGATGTACTTTCCGAGACCTGCAAGCTATTGCTTGCAGGTAAGGTGGTGGCCATAAAGGGACTCGGCGGTTTTCTGCTGGCGTGCGATGCCACTAACGACCAGGCAGTGGAGCAGCTTCGCCACAGGAAGAGACGTCCTTTTAAACCCTTTGCGGTCATGGTCGCCAGCGTGGAAGAGGCAAGGAAGCACTGTTTTGTATCTGAGCTAGAGGGCGAGGCACTTATGTCGCCACAGTCGCCCATCGTACTGATGCGGTGGAGGCCAGAGTCCACCATTTGTCACGCTGTGGCACCCAATTTGAAATACCTGGGGATGATGCTTCCTTATACTCCTTTACATCATTTACTGATGCGACAAATTGGAGTGCCTTTGGTGATGACCAGTGGCAATATCAGCGAGGAGCCGATTGCCAAAGACAATGACGAAGCCCTGAGGCGACTTTTCGGGATTGCAGACTATTTTGTGGTGCACAACCGGGATATCTACGCTAGGTATGATGATAGTGTGGCCATAGTTGAACGGGGACAACTTCAGTTGATCCGGCGGGCGCGCGGTTATGCTCCATATCCCATCCACCTCAGGTTCCGAGCTAGGCAGGTCCTCGGCTGTGGGGCAGAGGAGAAAAATACCTTCTGTCTGACCAAGGACAACTATGCCTTCGTCAGCCAGCATATTGGTGATATGGAAAACCTGGATACACTGGAGCATTTTGAAAACACACTACATCTCTACAAAAGATTGTTTCGTGTCCAGCCGGAGGTGGTAGCTTGTGACCTTCATCCTGAGTATCTTGCCACCAAGTATGCCATCGAACTCAGTTTCAAAGAAAAGGGTATTAAGCTGGTTCAGGTTCAGCACCATCATGCACACGTGGTCAGCTGTATGGTAGATAACGGGTTTGACGGGCCGGTGATAGGTGTGGCCTTCGATGGTACGGGGTATGGTAGTGACGCTTGCATCTGGGGTGGTGAATTCTTGGTCGTGGACTACATACAATCGCAGAGATTGGGACATCTGGAGTATTTGCCTTTGCCAGGTGGAGCAATGGCCATAAAGCGTCCTTATCGCACTGCTATCGGCTATGTCATTAAGTTGCTCGGCGAGGAAACCGTTGCAGGGCTGGGTGTGATGAAGCAGGTTGATCCAGTTGAGGTGGATGTTATCAAGCATCAGATCAAGAGTGGTCTCAATTCCCCGCTGACGTCCAGCATGGGCCGGCTTTTTGATGCAGTTTCTGCCATGCTCGGGGTCAGAGCTACTGTAGATTACGAGGGGCAGGCGGCTGTTGAGCTGGAAATGGTAGCCTATGAAGCCGATAGCCGATTTAGCGAGGGCTGGTATCCATTCTCCATAGTTGAGCGGGATGGTATAAACGTGATCTATCTGAATGAGCTTTTTGCGGGGATAGTAGCGGACCTGTATAATAGATTGGACATACCGACGATCTCGGCTAAATTCCACAACACTGTGGCAAGATTGATTCTGGAAATGTGTCAGCTTATCAGCAAACGGACAGGCATTAAACATGTAGTGTTGAGCGGTGGTGTCTTTCAGAACCGTTTATTGCTTGGCAAAGTCATACCTTTGCTGGAAGCTGCTGGTTTTTTGGTATTGACCCACAGGCAGGTACCCTGCAATGATGGTGGGATTTCGCTGGGCCAGGCGGTGGTGGCCAATTTTTGCGTTAATTGACAGGAGAAAGACCATGTGTCTAGCAGTGCCCGTGCGGGTTATCGGGGTGTATGGCGACGAAGCTGAGGTTGATATCGGTGGCGTAAGGCGTCGCGTGAGCATTGTATTGACGCCGGAAGTAAACGTAGGTGACTATGTGTTACTTCACACTGGCTATGCCATTAACGTCATTGACGAAGCCGAAGCTCAGGAAACGCTGCAGATCCTTGCGGAGATGGCGCGGATGGGTGAGGAAGTCCCCGATGGTCCAGCCGGAAACATGAGCCAAGAGCCAGTCTCATAATGTCGATGCGTTCCGCTTTTTTCCTTTTGATTGCCCTGCTG
>FWPV01002824.1_pt1 | contig 41133 bp, 38 predicted proteins | sample 2228371 | NCBI WGS metagenome assembly FWPV01 (sample SAMEA103939776, study PRJEB20133) | metagenome
GAACTGGAACGTGGGGCCGGGCAGTCAGACCTATGACCTGACTTTCTGGCACTTCTACTCGCCGGATACGAACCGGCGCAATGACACCCTACGCAAGTCTACCACGACTCGGGGGCATGACGTGTCGGTCGCCGGTGCAAATATCGGGACTCGGGTACGAGCCAACACCGCAGTCACCCCGCGCATCACCCTGCGTTCGACCGACTACACCGAGCGCGGGTTCATGGCCTGGTGCATGATTGACTCGGCCGGGATTACGGTCTACCTTGACTCGGTTGAGGTTGACAGCGTGCCTGAGATGGGGACGCGGAGCTTAGCGTTCCCGAGCTCGTGGCAGGTCGGCGATTCTGGTACCAGCTATCTCGTTACGATGTTCCACAACTGCCCATCGGATGAGAACCGGCGCAACGACACTCTTCGCGTCACGACGACCGCGGTCGAGCAGATTCGGGTGCTTTGGATATACTCCGACTACACGGCACCCGATACGACCCTGGGTGTCAGACTTCAGGCCCTAGGCGACTCGGTTGACTACTTCGACGGCCAGACCGGGACTCCGACCCTACAACAACTCTCGGCATATGATGCGGTCGGCGCCCACTCGAACTACCCCTATCAGAACCCCTCGGGGCTGGGCGACGTGCTGGCCGACTACGTTGACGCAGGCGGCGGCGTAGTCCTGGCCAATTTTTCATACACCACTGGTTGGGCGATGGCCGGCCGGGTCATGACGGGCGCCTACGCAACCATCAACCCGGGTGCCAACACGCACCAGGCTGCTCAGATAGGATGGAGCAATCCGGCTCATCCAATCATGGCCGGCGTCAGCTCGGTGCAGGACCAGTTCATGGCCTCGGGTGCGTTTGTCTCGACCGCCGAATCGGTCGCACGCTGGAACGACGGCCGGCCGTACGTGGCGGTGAGCGCGAATCAGAAGGTCGCGGGCACCAACATGTACCCGGGTTCCTACTCAACGCCGGAGCGCCAGGGCGACTGGGCGCTTGTGATTCACAACGCTCTGATGTTCGTCTCGGGCGGTGCAACCGGCATCGAAGGGTTTGACCCCTTTGCTCCGGCTCTGCACGTGACGATGCAGGCCGCACCCAACCCGGCCCAGTTTCAGGCGACGGTCAGCTTTGCTGTTACGCCGGGCGGGCCGGTCGAGCTCGCTGTCTATGACCAGAGCGGTCGGCTGGTGCGTACGCTGTTTTGCGGCAAGGTCAGGCCCGGGCTCACCAGCTTGGGTTGGAACCTTGACGACAACGACGGCCGAGCCGTTGCCAAAGGGGTCTATTTCTGTAAGCTTGTGACTCAAAACCAGACCCTGAGTCGCAAGCTCGTGATCCGCTAGGCCGGAAGAGAAGAACAACTGCCGGGGCAGAGTCTCTGCCCCGGCAGTTCTGTCGTGTTCGGACAGGGCACGGCCCAGACAGAAGATTCTTCGCTGCGCTCAGAATGACGTTGTTGTGGGCTTGCGGGCTAGGGCTGGAGTCGGGAGACGGTTTCGCGGCTGACCGCGGCGCGGAGTAGGTCAGTGCCGTCGTCGGCTCGAGCATCGGCGAGCCACTCGGCGATCGCCGGCATTGTGCCGCCGTGGATGATGACCGAGCGGTTGACGGTATCGGTGAGGACCTTCTGGGCGTGAAGCTTGACCAACATCGAGTCGTAGTCGTGCTTCTTTCCCTCGGCGGCCAGCCAAGCGGTGTGGTAAACGAGCCAGCGCAGAGCCTCGATGTCACCGGCCATATCCGACAGTGCTTGCTGAACTGAGGCACGCTCGTGGATGGGCCGACCGAAAGAATGCCAGTCGCGGGCATACTGGGCATTGACTTCCAGCAGCCGGTCGCAGGCGCCGAGGACAGCGGCCGCGCGGACGATGCGCGTGAGCGGAAACCACTTGCGGCCGAGGGCGAGTGCTCGGCCCGGTACCCCGAGCACGTAGTCGGCGGTAACGATGCAGTTGGTGAGCGTCAGTCGGTTCTTGTCCAGGCTGGTGCCGGGCGCGTTGCGGTTGACGATGAGACAGACAGGGCCAATAGGCCCGGCAGAGCCGACAGCCGCGGCAAAGACCAAGCAGAAGTCAAAGTCACGGCAGGAAACCAGTTTGACACCGTTGACCAGATAGCTGCCTTCTTGCGCGGTCGCGGTTGTCTTCATCTTGGTTGGATCAGTGAAAGGTTCAGGCTCATCGAAGGCCACCGCGTAGGTCTTTTCCCCCTCGACGACCGGTTTGAGAAAGACCGGTCGCTGCCTATCCGAGCAGTCGTAGAGTATCGGCGTCGGTTCGCCCCACCGAACCGGGATGATGGTTCGGCTCAACTCCTCAGCGATGAGGCAGGTTTCCACTGGCCCGAGTCCGCCGCCCCCGAACTGCTCGGGCACGCCGGCTGAGTACAGGCCCATCTCTTTCAGACTGTCGGTCGCATCTTTGGTAATGGCGTCGCGTTCGCTTTCGTCTTTCGTGTTTAGGAACCTCGGTTCTTGGGGTAGCAGGTCACGCCTCAAGAATTCGTGCGCGGTCTGACGGACCATTTCGGCGTCTTCAGAGAAAGAGAAGTCCATCTCAGGAGAGCGGTTCAGCAGCCAGGTGGTCCAGTGACCCAGTGCCGGACATCACGACCTACGGGTGTAGTCGGGCAGCAGCAAAGGAGACTTCACCTCACTGCCAAGCCCCCGGGCCGCGAGTTCGGCCCGCCAGCGTTCAACGTGGCCAAGGCCGAGCTGCGGCGGGCCTTGCCGCTCACGAGCGGCCGCGGCCGCGGCGGTTCCGGCCCGGCGCCCGAAGACGATTACGTCGAGCAGGGAGTTGCCCATCAAGCGGTTGCGGCCGTGGACGCCACCTGAGGCTTCACCGGCGACGAACAGATAGGGGACAGTAGTGGTACAGTCGGCTTTGATTTCCACCCCGCCGTTCTGATAGTGGAGCGTGGGATAGACGAGCATCGGTTCCTTGGCGATGTCAATCCCGTGGCGGCCGAACTGGCGAACCATCGCCGGCAGCTCGCGTTTGACCGTACCCGAACCGCGTCTGATTTCAATCATCGGCGTGTCGAGCCAGACGCCTTGGACGCCGATCGGCGTCGTGACGCACTTGCCGCGGCCGCATTCGCGGATGATTGCCGACGCGACAACATCGCGCGTCTCCAAGGGGAAGATGAACTGCTCGCCTGCGGCGTTGACGAGCTGCGCACCGATGCTTCGGACCTTCTCAGTAACAAGCAGCCCGAGGATCTGCTGCGGAAAGGCTGCGCCCGTCGGGTGGTACTGCATCGTGTCAATGAACGCCAGCCGCGCGCCGGCCCGGTAGGCAAGCACCAGCCCGTCCGCGGTCGCGCCGTAGTGGTTTGAGGTCGGGAAGCCCTGGTAGTGGAGCCGACCCGAGCCGCCGGTGGCGATGATGACCGTCTTTGCCCGCACGACCGAGTAGCGGCCGAGGTTCAGGTTCTGAAGGACGGCGCCGGAAACGCGAGCTTCGGAGTCGGTCAAGAGTTCGACGGCGGGCGAGAACTCGAGCAGGGTGATGCGTTCGCGCGAGCGGACCTCGTCGCGCAGGGTACGCATGATTTCGGCACCGGTGTAGTCCCGGGCAGTGTGCATCCTGCGCCGGGAGGTACCGCCGCCGTGGATGGTTTTCATCGAACCGTCGGGGTTCTTATCGAACATCGCCCCCAGGTCTTCAAGCCAAGCGAGTGACTCGGGCGCGTCGGTGACGAGCGCCTCGACCAGGTCCGGGTTGTTGGCAAAGTGGCCGCCGCCCATCACGTCAAGGTAGTGAATTGCGGGCGAATCGTTCTCTTTGTCCGCGGTTTGGATGCCGCCTTGGGCCATCATCGTGTTGGCGTCACCGAGCCTGAGCTTGGTCGCCATCAGCACTGAGGCACCGGCGGCATCGGCCATCAGCGCGGCAGCGCAGCCGGCGCCGCCGCCGCCGATGATGAGTACGTCGCAGTCGTCGTCAGGCTGCTGAACCAGCGACTCAAGACTCTTGACATCGGGCAGGAGACTATCGGCCTCAAGCAGCCGGGCCAGCTCCTTGGGGGTGCGGCTGCCGGTGTTGGGGCCGATCCGGAGCTCGGCAAACGTCTCGGTTCGATAGTCGGGATGGTGCGCCGTCAGTAGCTGCTCTTTCTCCTCGGCGGTGGCGCGGGGGAACTGCTCGTTCAGCCGTCGCGCGCGCGTGGCAACGACCTGGGCAAGTGAGTCCTGCATCGAAGATGGGTAGCTCATCGTTGTTCCTTATTCGCCCGGCTCGATGTCGCGGGCCGCGTAGCGTTTCTTCAACTCGTCGGTCGAAAGCTGCTTCAGCTCAGCCAGCGCCGGTGCAAATGCTCCGGCTTTGATTTCCTGACAGCGTCGCAGGAGGTGTTCGGACTTGGGGGCGAGTCTTGCGCCGTAGATGCGGCGTGAAAGCAGCGCCGCATGGTGCTTGACCAGCTCGGCCGGGCAACGGGCAACGCAGAGTCCGCACATGATGCAGTCGAACGAGATGTCCGCCGCCGCGCTCAGGTCGCCCCGCACCATTGCCGCAACGTAGCCAAGTACGTCAATCTCCTGAGGACAAGATTTGGTGCAAGTATTGCAGCCCAAGCACCGGAGCAGCTCCGGATAGAGGTCGAGGACATCGCCGGCCTCGCCTTTCAAGTCGGACAGCCGGTAGCGAGAACGATGGGCCGGGAAGAACGGCACCATTGCCAGTTGCATTCCCGGCTCGACCTTGGTCTGACAAGCGAGGGCGAACTTGAGATGGTAATCGCCGGGCAGACGGTAGACCGTGGCACATGCGCCGCAGAAACCTCCCCGGCAGCCGACCCCGCGGACGAGCTTGTACCCGGCATACTCAAACGCCTGCAGGATGGTGAGCGAGTCCGGTACCCGGTGGTGCTCGCCCATTATGTAGATGTCAGTCAGATTGGTGTCAGCCATCTTGAGCCTCCTCGACAAAGGCATCCAGATAGTAATCGTCGGTCGGCGCGAGCCGTTCGAGCAGGTGCTTCATCTGCTCGACCGTGCGGGTGCGAACGATGTAGTGCTTTAGGGTCGTGTCTACTTGAGGGCAGGACATGACACAGGCATAGCACCGGTCGCAGTCGGTCCCGACCATCGTCTCGAGCGCGAGGGAGGTGCGCTGGGCGGTCTTCTTGAGTCGGGCCGGCTCGCGGGCGAGCAAGGAGCAGATATCCACGCAGTTGCCGCAACCGAGGCAGGCCCGGGTTCCGGTAAGCTCGGTCCCGGTCTTGAGTGTGTGCGACGGGCCAAACCCGGAGGAAAGAAGGCGGCAGCGGGCAACCGGCGGTTCGGCAGTATCGAGGACCAGTTCAAGCACGGGAAGGACGTCGGCCGGGTCGGTCTGCTTTGTGCCCGGCATTAGGCTCCTTGGGCTTTGAGCTTCCTGAATTCCTCGGTGAGCATCGGGACAACCGTGAACAGGTCACCGACAATGCCGTAGTCAGCGACTTTGAAGATGTTCGCTTCGGCATCTTTGTTGATTGCGACGATACACTTGGAGTTTATCATGCCGACCAAGTGTTGGATTGCGCCGGATATGCCGCAGGCGATGTAGAGCGACGGGGCAACGGTCTTGCCGGTCTGGCCAACCTGAAACTGGTGGTCACGCCAGCCGGCATCGACAGCGGCGCGCGATGCGCCGACCGCAGCACCGACGACCTGAGCGAGCTCTTCAAGAATCGCGTAGTTCTCCGGGCCCTTCATACCGCGGCCGCCGGAGACGATGACATCGGCCTCGGTCAGCTCAATGGTCTTGGTGACGGCGCGGACGATTTCCGCGACCCGGGTCCGCAGCTCGGCCGGCCGGTAGTCGGCGGCAACGACCGGGGCCTCATTCCCAGTTTCGACCTGATGCCCGACCGCACGCGGCCGAATCGAGATGACAACCGTACCGTCCTCAGGCGCTCGGACACGGGTCAGTGCCTTGCCGGCGAAGATTGGCCGGGTCAGAATCAGGCGACCCTGTTCGTCGAACTCGAAGGCGGTGCAATCGGGAATGAGCGGCGACTCGAGCCGGGCCGCCAGTGAGGCCGATAAGTCCCGTCCCTGGATGGTGGCGCTGGTGACAATCACGGACGGTTGCTGTTCTTGGCAGAGAGTGGCGATCGCCCCGGCCCAGCCATCCGGGGTGTAGTGCTCGAGTCCGGGCGCGTCGAGGGTGAAAACACGGGTCACGCCGAACCGGACGATTTGACCGGCCAGACCGGCGATGCCGGAACCGACCACCACCGCGGCAAGCTCTTCGCCCCGTTGCTGGGCGATAGCAAAGCCGACAAGCAGGGCTTCAAATGTCACCTTCTTGAGCACACCTTGACGCTGTTCGGCAACTGCGATAATCATTCGCTGGACCTCCTCATACTGACGATATGAATACGGAATTCAGAACGAGGCAATTCTGAGCATCGGCGACAATCGGACCGGAGTCAACTAAGGTTGCGCGTCGGGCTTGGCAAGCAGGTCGGCGACAACTGCCAGCAACTGCTCGCGCCGCACCGGTTTCGCGATAAAGCCGTCGGCTCCGGTCGCAGCCACCGCCTGAGTGCTGTCCGGGTCGGTGTGAGCCGAGACGATAAGCACCGGCGCCTTGAAGTTCGCGTCGGACTTGAACGACGCCAGAACCTTGTGGCCGCTAATACCAGGCATGGCCAGGTCGAGCAGCACCAGGTCGGGCGGGTCTTTGGGGTCAATATTGAACGCCTCAAGCGCGTTTTTCGCCTCGGACACGCGATAACCAGCCGACTCAAGTATCTTTCTCAGGAGCAGGCGCGCACTGCCATCATCGTCAATCACGAAGATGTGCTTTTTGTCCATAGAGCTTCAGTCTAGAGACAATCAGGGCGTGGTCAAGTCCGACCGGCTTGACTTGGCAGTTCCGGTCGGTATTCTTTCCGACTTGAAACTGCTGGTAACAAGCGCCCTGCCCTACGCCAACGGGGAAATCCACTTCGGCCATTTGGCCGGCGCTTACCTTCCCGCCGACATCTTTGTGAAGTACCACCGGCTCAAGGGTTCGGATGTTGTCTACATCTGTGGTTCGGACGAGCACGGCGTGCCGATAACGCTTGCGGCCCAGCAGGCCGGAACCAGCCCACGTCAGATTGTTGACCGGTTTCACCCGTCAATCAAGCGTTCATTTGAGGAGTTCGGCGTGGAGTTCGACAACTACTCCCGGACATCGCTGCCGATTCACCATCGCACAGCCCAGAATTTCTTTCTCAGGGTATACGAGCAGGGGTTCTTGAAACCCCAGACTACGCGCCAGCTTTACTGTCCGGGTTGCCGGATGTTTTTGGCCGACCGCTACGTCGAGGGTACCTGTCCGGCCTGTGGCTCAGCCGGCGCGCGCGGCGACCAGTGCGAGGCGTGCGGCAAGTGGATTGAGCCGTTCGACCTGATCGGGCCGAGGTGTAAGACTTGCGGAGCGACCCCAGAAGTGCGCGAGACGACCCATTGGTTCTTTGCCCTGTCGAAGTTCGAGCAGCGGCTTCGGGAATGGGTCGGTTCAAAGACGAACTTGAAGCCCAATGTCCTACGGTTCTGCCAAGGTTGGTTTGACCGGGGTCTGGCCGACCGGTCGGTGACCCGTGACCTGGCCTGGGGTGTGCCCGTGCCGCTGCCCGAGGCTCAGGACAAGGTAATGTATGTCTGGTTCGATGCACCCATCGGCTATATCTCTTCGACAAAGGAGTGGGCCGAACTTCAGGGACATCCCGACCGGTGGCAGGACTACTGGTTGGACGAGAAGACCCGGCTGGTTCACTTCATCGGCAAAGACAACATCGTTTTCCACGCGATTGTCTGGCCGGCGATGCTCATGGCCCACGGCGATTTTGTGCTGCCCGCCGACATACCGGCAAATGAGTTTCTGAACCTTGAGGGCGACAAGCTCTCGACCTCACGAAACTGGGCGGTCTGGTTGCCCGACTACCTCAGGCAGTTCCCGGCTGACCCGCTGCGCTATGCCCTGGCCGTGAATCTGCCCGAGAACCGCGACGTTGACTTTACCTGGCGCGATTTCCAAGCCCGCAACAACAACGAGCTGGCCGATGTGCTCGGCAATTTCATCAACCGAGTCGCGGTCTTCATCAAGAACAACTACCTGGGGCGAGTGCCTTCATTCAGCACGGATGACGAACGGTCGCTTGAGATCAGAAAGGCGATTGAGGCTGCTCCGGCCAGGCTCGGTGAGCTGATTGACGGCTATCGAATCAAGGATGCGGCACGCGAGGTGATGACCCTTGCGGCATTGGGCAACCGGTACTTCGACCATGAAGCACCGTGGCGGGCGTTCAAGCAAGACCGGGACCGGTGCGACCGGACAATCAACACCTGTCTGCAACTTGTCTCAGCACTCGAGGTACTGCTTTACCCTTTCCTGCCCTATACCAGCCGGAAGCTTGGAGCGATGCTGGGACTGGGCCGGCGCAGTTGGGACGATGCCGCCCATCCGGCGCTGCCGGTTGAACTCGGCCGGATCGAGGTCCTGTTCGGTAAGATTGACGAAGCTACCATCAAGGTCCAGATTGACCGGCTCGGCCGCAAAGAAGCTGAGCCCGTAATCCCGACCAAGGAGAAGAATGTGATTACTTTTGAAGAGTTCAAGAAGCTCGAACTCGCGGTCGCCCGGGTTGTCGCGGCTGAACCGGTGCCCGGCGCCGACAAGCTGCTCAAGCTCCAGATTGACCTGGGGAAAGAGCAACGTCAGATTGTCGCCGGGATTGCCAAGGCCTACCGTCCCGAAGAACTGGTGGGTAAGAGCATCGTCGTCGTGACGAACCTCGCGCCGGCAAAGATTCGTGGGGTCGAGTCGAATGGGATGCTGCTGGCTGCAGTCAGCGGCGAGACCATGGCGCTAGTCGTGCCGGACCGGGCGATAGCACCGGGCGCTGCCGTCTCCTAGCACATGGCACGACGCGCTCGCCCGGACGACGACGGCCTACGGTTCTTTGATTCACATTGTCATCTGACCGATGGTCAGTTCGCCAATGACCTGCCGGTTGTGCTCAAGCGCGCTCAGCAGGCCGGGGTCGAGGGTATCATGATTGCGAGCCAAAGCGTGCCGGACAGCAAGCAGGCGGTCGCGCTTTCTCGACAGCGGCCCGATATCTACTGTGCTGTCGGCGTGCATCCGCATGAGGCTGACCGGTTCCGGCCGGTGGATATCCAGACTCTCAAAGACATGTGCATTGACCCGAAGGTCAAGGCCATCGGCGAAATCGGGCTCGATTTCTTCCGCTCCATTTCTTCGCGCTCGAACCAAGAGACCGCATTCCATGCCCAGATTGAACTGGCCCGGATGATTGATATGCCGATGGTGATTCACGTCCGCGACGCCGCGGGTCGGGTGAGGACGATACTCGACGAACACGGCCATTACGCCGGCGTACTCCACTGCTTTTCCGGTGACCGCAGGACGGCGGAATGGGCAGCGGAGAAGGGGCTGTTCATCTCAGTGGCGGGCAACATCACCTACGGCGAAACCAAGCTGCTCGACATTCTTCGGAACTACCCCAGAGACCGATTGATGGTTGAAACCGATGCACCGTATCTGGCACCGACGCCCGAACGGGGCAAGCGGTGCGAACCGGCGCACATACGACTGACGGTTCAAGCTCTGTCCCGAATCCTGAACGAAGACGCCAAGTCGCTTTCCCAGCTTCTGGCCGACAACGCCCGCCGCTGCTTCCGCATCTCCTGAAGACGCCGACAACCGCCAAGGACGCCATTCGCCTTTCGTTCTTCGCCCTTCGCCTTTTGCTTCCTCGATTCCTTTGAAACACTTTCGCCCGCGCAAAGGTCTGGGTCAGTGCTTCCTCACCCACGAACCGACCGCCGACGCGCTGGTCGCGGCGCTCGGGGCAAAGCCGGGCGATACCGTGCTCGAAATCGGGCCGGGCAAAGGGATTCTGACCGGCCGTCTGCTTCAAACCGGCGCGCACGTCATCGCGGTCGAGCTGGACGAACGGCTGGCCGCGGGCCTGGCTGCCATGTTCAAGCTCAACCCGCGATTCGAGCTGGTCCACGCCGACTTCATGACCTATGACCTTGGGCCGTGGCACGGTCTCAAGGTGATGGGCAATCTCCCTTACAACCTTGCCTCACAGATGCTCTTCCGTCTACTCGATTTTGCGAGTTCATGGGTTTGTGCTGTCGTGACGGTCCAACGCGAGTTCGCCTGGCGTCTTGTGGCCGAGCCGGGCAACAAGGCCTACGGCGTGCCGACCGTGCTGCTTGAGCGACTGACCCGGCGCGAGCGGCTGTTCAACATCGAGCCGGAACGGTTCAAACCCAGGCCGGACGTGGTCTCGACCGCGCTCAGAATGGTCCCGAGGCAGGAGCCGTTGTTTTCGGTAGAGGATGAGGCATGGTTTGGCCGGGTAGTGAGAGTTTGCTTCAGCCAGCGCCGCAAGACCGTGCTCAATAACCTGGCAGTCGGATTTGGTCTGGAGAAAGAACAGGTCCAGTTGGTGCTGTCTCGCTGCCGCATTGAGCCGGGACTCAGGGCCGAAAACCTTGCGCCCGAACTGTTCGCCCGCCTGGCCCACGCCCTGCCACGCACAGCCGAAACATAGCCTGAGCAAATAACCGCGGTGGCCGGGCCTGCGGTGTGTGTCCTCTCGCTCCTGGGGACTGTCCCCGCTTTTGCGCCGGACCGTATCCCCAAGCGGCCGTGGTCCTACCGGACGACCACGACCCTCGACATACGCTCGACGCCAGACGCCTGATGCCGGACGCCTGATGCGTGATGCACGAAGTAGACCCCAGGCGCGAGGTGGCGCACGTCATTCGGGCCGGGCGCAAGCTCCATCACCCTGCGGCCGTCGGAAGTGATGAGCGATGAGTGATGAGTGAGGCAGGCGGATTTCGGTCATGTCCCGCGCCTCGTCCCTCTCCCTCTGGGAGAGGGAAGGGTGAGGGCCGCAGGTACAGCACTCCCCGTACCACCGTCGCTCCTCCATTCGTCATTCGGACTTCGGCATTCGTCATTTCCGCGACAGCGGGCACCGGGTTCATCTTGCCCCAGATGCGGTCTGCGTTGTACGTCTTGCCGCCGACCGTGCCGGCCCAGCCCTGGTACACCAGGAACATCTGGTTATCCGGCCCGCGTGCCAACGCTGGATAGAGCTGGCTCCCCTCCTGCCTCACAATTGGCCCCTCGCCGAACACCGTCCCGTCCCGGCTCACCCGACAGCCGTAGATGTCGTAGCTCCTGCTGCGCACGTCTGTCCAGACCACAAGGAAGTTCTCGCCGTCAACTGCAACCGCAGGTTCGTTTTGGTTGCCGGGCGCAGGGGGATAGGTGATGCTGGTATCAAGGAGGAATTCACCGGCGTCGAGCGCAGACGGCTCAATGCTGGCGGCCGTGGGCTTGTGTCTGCTCGGTCGGTTTGCTCGACCGGGGACACGATCCCAAACGTCGGACGTTTGGGTCATGTCTCCGCGTGCTTGAACGCGGCGGACCACGTCCTTCGGGTCGAAGGGCGGACGGACTTCGGCAGCCAAGGCAGGCAGCGTGACTGCCAGCGCGATTGTCGCGAACACGATGCTTCGGCGTTTCATCATGGCGTCCTTTTTGGCCGTTGCGGTTACGCAGGATGATAGGGCTGGAACAGGGCGGGGTCAAGCGAGGAGGAATCATCGAGGAGTCAAATCAGAAGCCAAGGGCCACAAGGCAAAGCTGGATAAGGAATCGAGGAATCGAGGAGAAGTGGTCCAGTGACCAAGTGGTCTAGTGGTCGAGTGGCGGAGACGGCAGGAGAAGGAATCGAGGAGGGAGGCGAGGAGGCAAGTCAAAGGTAAAAAGGCAAAGGGCAAATCGCAAGAGAGCGGAAGGAGAAGGAGTCGAGGAATCAAAGAATCGAGGAGAAACGGCCAAGTGGTCTGGTGGCGGACGGCGAATGGCTTCGCTTCGACTCAGCGCAATGCAAGCCTTGGCGGTTCTCCGGAGCCGACGATTCTTCGCTCCGCTCAGAATGACAGCACCCTTGGTGGGCCGCTCCTGCGCTGCTAAGGCCATTGTTTTCAAGCTGTTATGCGGCGAATCGGTTTCTGAATCGGCATCCAGCAGTGGTTTGGGAAGCGGGTGGGGGAGTCGCTCCCCCTGCCGACTGCAGGAACAGGTGAACGGCCAGGCGTAGGGGCAGAATCGCCTGCAGGCGTGGGTGTGATTCTGGAGACAAGTCTGCCAGCAATTGGTGCGGCACCATGGCCGGCAGGACACAATCCAGCCGCGCGTACACGTCCACTTGCGTGTCCTTCGGCAGGCGCATCAGCAGTGGACAATGCGATCGTGGCGCCGGATTCGTGGGCTGTCTGTTTGGCATACGCACAGTCGCGGAGCAAGATGCAGGCAGATAGCAGAGCCTTGGGTTCTTGTCAGGCCGGGCGGTTCTTGCTGCTAGTCAGTTGTCCGGCTCCAGGTCGGGCCGGGCCAGAGTCTCGCGATAGAGTTCGAGGGTGCGCTGTGCGATGGTCGGCCAGGCGTATTCACGGGCGCGGGCAAGACCGGCAGTTCTGAGCCGGCCGGCAAGCTCGGTGTCAGTAAGCACGGCCAGAATGTTCCGGGCGAGCGATTCCGGGTCTCCCGTTGGGCAGAGCAGGCCGTCAACGCCATCGCGAACGGTCTCGTCATAGCCCGGAATCCGGGACGCCACGACCGGCGCACCTGAGGCCATCGCCTCGAGCAGCACAATACCCAAGGTTTCGCCACCCAGCGCCGGTGAGCAGTAGACATCGCAGTTGGCGTAGTGGGCTGGTAACTCAGTCGCACTGACACGACCGACGAATCGCACTGAGTTCTCGATGCCAAGCCGAAGAGCCAGGTTCCGTGCTGTCCGGTCCATCGGGCCGGACCCGGCGACAATCAGCAGTGCCCGAGGGACAGACCTGAGTACATGGGGCATGGCGTGCAGCATCACGGTTATCCCTTTGCGGCTGTCGAGCCGACTTAGAAAGAGAACAATTGGGCGACCCGACTCATAAGACCGGGGACGGCCGAGTCCGGGACGGAATCGCTCAAGGTCTATCCCGCATGGGATTATTCGCCATTCGCCCGGTACATAGGGTTCGATTGCCTGACGGGCACGGTTTGAAATCGCGATGCGTCCGTGGATTCGTGCCAGGTGGCCGCGAAACAGCCGCTGAAACAGATGGGAGCCTCGGGTGTGGATACGGAAGCCCGCAGTGAGAAATGTGACGAGGTTTCGGGCTGAGCTGTGGCGAATAGCCCAGTACGAGATTTCGGGCCAGAACATGCCGTGGCAGTGGACGATGTCAAACCCTCCTCGGTTCAGGAACTGTTTCACTTGACCGGCCATTCTGAGCCCGACCGGCACCGTGGCATAGGACTTGTTCATCGGGATTAGGAGAGCGCGGCCAAAGCGCGTAACCGGGAATGGTTCGGCCGATTCAACTGCGCCGGCGAAGTTGGTGGTAAGGACGTGGACACGGTGGCCGAGTCGGTGGAGTGCAGTGGCCAGATGGTGAACGTGTTCGCTGACGCCCGAAGGGTAGGGATGGTAGGCAGCAGAGACAAGGCAGATGCGCAAGGGCCGGTCTGTTGAGGTGCTCATCCGGTGTGGCCAAAGCCGCGGGCGCCGCGACCGGTTTTGCTCAGTCTGCGAGCAGGCTCAAGCCTGACCCGGGCGGACCGACTGAAGACGAGTTGAGCGATGCGATCGCCGGGACGAATGCGGAGTTGCTTTTTGCCTAGGTTGAAGAGTACGACTTTGATTTCGCCTCGGTAGTCCGGGTCAATCGTGCCCGGCGAGTTGAGCAGCCCGATGCCGTGGTGCGCGGCAAGGCCGGACCTTGGGCGGACCTGAGCTTCGAGCCCGGTCGGCATTTCGATGGCGATGCCGGTTCCCACCGTGCCGAAGCTGCCCGGCCAAATCGTTGCCGGTTCGGCCGCGGCGAGGTCGAATCCGGCCGCTCCCTTGGTCTTTCGCTCTGGCAGCGCCACGTTGGCGAGAAGCTTGATGCGGACCCGAGTTGGTTTCATCTCCAGCCTGCGTGGAAAACCGGCCACTGGTCCGGGTAACGGGCGATGATTTCGTTCAGCCGCCGGGCAATGACCGCGGTCAGTGCCGGGACGTCGGCTTCCAGACTGCCGCTCCGCGTGAAGCTGACCGGCGGTTCGATGATGCCGAGGTATGGCGGATGGCCGGGTTTGTTCTGAAAGACGAGGTAGCCGATGACGACCGGAACGTTGTATCTGAGCGAGTAGGCGGCCGGGCCTCTTGGGAACGACCGGTGAGCATCAAATGCTGGACAAGTGATGCCTGAACCAGTTAGGTCTCGGTCGGCTACTAGCGCTAGGATGCGGCGCTGTTCGAGAGCTTGCCTGATTCGGGCGTGCTCAGGGATTGGTATCGTTTCTAGCGCGGTGGCGCTGCGGTAGCGGTTGAAGGTCTGTTCCCAGCCGCGCGGAACCGGCTCGACAACCGCAGACATCGGGTACCCGAGTGCACCAAGAAAAACACCAGCCAGGTCCCAGTTGCCGAGATGGCCGGTGACGATAATACAGCCGCGACCCGAGTTCATTACTCGGTCGAGCGTCTGCCGGTCGAACTCAACCAGTTGGGTCACTCGGCGGCGGAGCACCGGCACCCGCAGCAGGTCGAAGTAGTTCATGACCAGGTTGACGAAGGTGCGTTGGACGGTGCGGCGCATCAGCTCGGGCGTTACCGATGGGCCGAAGATGTGACGGCAGTTGGTCTCAAGCCGGGCACGTTTGCGGTGATTCAGGAGGTAGGTCAGCCGACCGGCGACTCGGGCGACGAGCACCATCGTCCAGCGCGGCAGCATGAATTGCACCAGCGTCCCCAGCGGCATCAACCAAGTCAGCGGCGAACGGCGCTCAGATTTCCGTGCCATGATTGAGCCCCAGCGAACGTTGCGGACGCCGGAGGTACGGCATGGAGTTATGGCTTCACCGACGCCGGGTCCTCGGAGGTCTTGCGGGCTGGCCGAACAGAGGTGCTCTGTTTGTCTCGTCCGGAGGCAAGCCGGGCAAGACGGTCAGTCGAACGGTTTGCCTCTCTTGGAACCAGCTCGAGGGTGATGTCGGCCCGGCCGCTCATCAACTGACGAGCAGTCTCGTGCAGCGGCTTGATGTTTGGATGGCGCACGCGATAGCGCCCGGTCATCTGACGAAAGAGCAGCTCAGAGTCGGTGCGGATGACGATTGGGCCTTGGGGCAGCTCTCTCGCTTCGCGCAGGGCGCAGACCAGAGCCTCATACTCCGCCTGGTTGTTGGTGCGGATGCCGATGGAATGGCTGATTTCCTTGATTGTCGCGCCATCGGGGCCGATGATGCGCACACCGATGCCGGCCGGGCCTGGGTTACTGCGTGATGAGCCGTCTATTTCAATCAGGTAGCCAGACAAGGAAAGCCCGTTTTGCTCAGTCGCGTTCGACAACGAGGATTCGGCCGCATGCATCGCAGATGTAGACCCGATCCTCGCGATCAATCTCGACGATTCGCTGGGGTGGAATCGGATTGAGGCAGCCCGAGCAACGCTCCTTGCGGATGGGAGCGACCGCGATGCCGCCCTTGCTGGCTTTGACTCGTTCGTAACGCTTAAGCAAGTCCTCGGGCAACGACTGGGCGGTTTCCGTCCGCTGGGCCAGGCGTTCTTCCATCGCCGCTGTGAGTTCGGCCTGCTCTGCCTCCAGCAGTTGAATCTTTTCTCGGTGCTCAGCTTCGAGCTCGGCAACCTGGCGTTCGCTGGCGCGTGCCTTTTGCTCGAGCGCTTCGGTCTCTTCCATCAGGGCAATCATTCGGTCTTCGATGGCGTTCTTCAGCTTCTTCTGGGTCTCGATTTCCCTAAGGAAGGCTTTGTACTGCTCGTTGGTTTTGGCCGAGTAGAGCTGGACTGAGTAGCTGCTGATTTTGTCCTCGGCCGCTTTAAGTTCGACCTCAGCCAGTTTGTACTGCTTTCGGAGCTCAACCACTGACTGCTTAGTTAGCTCAAGCTCCTGATGGGCTTCGACGACCTGCTTCTTTAGCGACTCGATACGCGCCGGGAGCTGTTCCAGCTTGCCGGTTATGGTCTTCAGCTCAGAATCGAGCTGCTGCAGCTTCCAGAGCCGGGCAAAGTTCTCTTTCATCGAGCGGTCAGAATGAAATGAGGTGTGGGGAGATTGTCCTCACACCTCCAGGTATGGGCGATACCTGACTTGAACAGGTGACCTCTTGCATGTCAAGCAAGCGCTCTAACCAAAGCTGAGCTAATCGCCCGGTATTCTTGGGGCAGAATCACTGCTTGCTGAATATACCGGCTATTGTCCTGAAGTCAAGCACAGGTGTCGCTGGATTGCGGCTCGTCTTGGTGCGGACAGCGGTTGACTTCGGTCCGCTGCCGGCTATATTGCTGGCATGCGCGTCAGCACCGGCAAGTACCAACGACGGGAACTGACTTACCCGCGTTCTGGATTGCGGCCGACCAAGGCAGTCACCAGGCTGGCGATGTTCAATGCCGTCGGTTCGAAGGTGCGTGGTGCGCGCGTGCTGGACCTGTACGCCGGTGGCGGGTCGCTTGGCATTGAAGCACTGTCGCGCGGGGCCGGTTCGTGCGTCTTCGTTGAGCAGAGCGGCCCGGTGCTGACTTTCCTGCGGGTGAACGTCAAGGACATCCCCGGAGCCGAGGTGGTTCGCGGCGACGTGCGCAAGGTGCTGAGACGGATGAGAGGTCGGGAGTTCGATATCATCGTCGCCGACCCCCCGTATCTGAACGGTCTGGTTCAGCCGACTGTGGAACTGATTGCGACGCATGGTCTTTTGGCTGTCGAGGGCTGGCTGATAGTCGAGCATCACCGGCACGAGGTCCCGACTCTGCCAGAGAACTGGGTCATGGTCCGCCAGGCCAGCTACGGCGATAGTCGGGTGTCTATCTTGAGGAGGCAGAGTTGAAGACTGTGGTCTACCCCGGCAGTTTTGATCCGGTAACACTCGGACATCTTGATGTTGTGAAGCGCGCCACCCGTCTATTCGACCGGGTGATTATCGCGGTGGCCAGTCGGCAGGAGAAGCACCCGCTTTTTCCTTGGCGCGAGCGGGTCAGACTGGTACGGGAGGTAACGAGGGATATGGCAGGGGTCGAAGTCCGCCCGTTCGACTGCCTCCTCGTGGACTTTGCCCGCGCGGTGCAAGCTCAGGCCGTCATCCGCGGCATGAGGGCGGTCATGGACTTCGACTATGAGTTCCAAATGGCCCTGACCAATCGCAAGCTTGCGCCTGACATTGAGACAGTCTTTCTGCCGCCGTCAGAACGGTTCTTCTATCTCAGCTCATCGCTGGTGCGCGAACTGGCCGCCCGCGGCGGCGAGCTGTCGTGCTTTGTTCCCGAGCCGGTGGCGCGGGCACTGACGCGGCGGTTCCGCTCTGGGAAGTAGTCCGGCCGGTGCGATTCGTTGACCAGGCAACGGTGTTGGTTCGGGCTGGCGCCGGCGGTGATGGCTGTGTTTCGTTCCGGCGTGAGAAGTTCGTGCCCCGCGGCGGTCCGGACGGTGGCGACGGTGGCGACGGTGGCTCGGTGGTTCTTTGGGGCGACCCCCATCTTCAGACTCTGGCTGACCTTGAGTATCGGCGGCACTACGTTGCCGAACGCGGACAGCATGGGATGGGCCACAATCGTCACGGTCGTAGCCGCCAAGCTGTCCGCATACCGGTCCCGCTCGGGACCGACGTCTTCGACGACACTACCAACGAGAAGCTGGGAGAGTTGCTTAAGCCGAACCAGGAACTGGTTGTAGCACGTGGTGGGCGGGGTGGTCGAGGAAACGCTCGGTTCGCGACTTCGACCAACCAGGCGCCGCGTCGGTTTGAGCCGGGCAGACCAGGTGAACAACGTAGAATCAGGCTGGTCTTGCGCCTGCTCGCCGATGTCGGGATCGTCGGGCTGCCCAATGCTGGTAAGTCGACCCTGCTCTCGGCTTTGACCCGGGCCAGTCCTAAGGTCGCTGACTACCCGTTCACGACCCTTACCCCGAACCTGGGTGTGCTCAAGACTAGAGACTACCGGTTCACAGTTGCCGACATGCCCGGTATCGTGAAAGACGCGCATCAGGGCAAAGGACTCGGGCTTTGGTTCCTGCGGCACATCGAGCGGACCCGGATGTTGGTCTTCGTCTTGGATGCAGCTTGCGGGCAGCCGGGACAGGACTACGACGAGCTGAAGGCTGAGATCGAGCAGTACAATGCCGAGATATTGAAACGTCCACGGGTCGTAGTGCTGAACAAGACCGACCTGCTCGGCACGAGGCGGCCACGCCTGAACCTCGATGCGCCCTCAGTCTGGGTTTCGGCGCTTAAGCGAGAAGGCATCGAGGGGTTGCGCCAGTTGCTGGAAAGGGAGTTCCCGAAGTGATCGCCGCGATGCTGGCGACCATCAGCATCTGGGTCAGACTGAGCGGACCTCAAGGCGGTAACTGTCAAAGCATTGACGTCAATCCGGCCAACCATCAGACTCTGCTTTGCTGTACTTGGGACGGCTCATCAGGCGGCGTGTACCGTTCAACCGACGGCGGCAGAGAGTGGACTTTGACCATCGGCATCCCGCTGGAGCTGGGCTACGGTACCAGTGTTGTTCGGTTCTGCCCGACTGATACTGCGCTCGTCCTGTGCGGTACTCGGATGATGGGTACGAACGGACTATTCAGAAGCGAGGACGGCGGGCGCTCTTGGGCCCGAACAAACTACGGCGAGGGTTACACCAATGACATCGTGTTCGCTCCGGGCAGCCGGGAGACGGTTCTGGTGGTATCTGGACTGGGCGTTGCTCGTTCGACTGACCACGGCTCGACTTGGCACCGACTATTGAGAACCAACAACCTTTGGCGTGTTGGGTTCAAACCGGGCTCGCCCAGCACGATTGTCGCTGGCGGTTACTCAGGGATGTACTGCTCACGCAACTGCGGCATCAGCTGGGACACGTGCTTGTTTGACCGGCCGGTCTACGACTTTGTCTTTGACCCGGTGGCTCCAGATACGATGTACGTCGCTGCGCACACCCGAGGTGTGTTCAAGGTCTGGAACCTAGGCGCGGCATGGGACTCACTGGGCAACGGCGACCGCTACAATACAACGATTGCCCTTGATTCGGCCCGCCGGGAACTCTTCACCGGAGGATTTGCCTACGGTCCGGTTCCCGGAGGAATCTGCCACAGCACGGACATGGGGCGGACCTGGCGAGAGTTCGGAGCCTCCCAGCTCTACGACCTTGTCTGTAACGACCTCTGCGTGCCACCGAATGATACCGTGATCTATGCGGCAGGCGGGTACTTCGGACCGCTCCGACTGCCGCGCCGCGACTCAGTCTGGCGCCACGCCTTCGCGGGCATGTGCGAGGCGAACATCCGCGCAATCGCCGCGACCAACAACGATGTCGCCTACACCTCGGGCAGCGTCATGGGCATCAGCCGCGCGGACAAGTACGGCCTGCTCTGGCAAACACTGGTCAACACGCCGGTCTGCGGACTGCCACACGAGACCGAGATGCTGCCGCCCGGCTTGGCAGTGTCCAGGACCAATTCGGACTCGGTCTATGCAACTTTCTGGGGTTACAACCCTCCCTGCCAGCTCGTCTTCTCAAGCGGCAATGGCGGGATCACCTGGCAGGAGCACCGCGTTCCGGACCTGCGGTCCACGGACCAGCTCAACACACTCTGTGTTCATCCGTTCGGCTCAGAGACGCTCTACCTTGCGTCTCAGCGCGGGCTGTACAAGAGTACAGACGCAGGCGCGACCTGGCGCAGGCTCGATACCGTGCTTTGCTATCATGTGGCTGTCGACCAGCACGACCCGGTGACAGTCTATGCCTCGGGGATGCTGACCCTGCGTCGGTCAACCGATGCGGGTGAAACTTGGCACGACTTCTCGCTCGGCCTGAGCCAGAACAGTGAGCCGATGATGGTCGAGCCTGACCCGGAATCGGCCGGTGTTCTTTATGCCGCGCTCTGCGGTGGCGAGATGATGGACCCCCAGTCCGGGGTCTACGTCTACCGAAGGTCGGTTGGATTCTGGCAGCGGAAATCGAACGGCCTGCCCGGTCCGTTCGTGATTCGGCCGAGAGTCGCTGTGGACACGCGGAATCGCTGCATCTGGGCAATTGTTCCGGTTCAGGGACAGCGGGTCTATCGTTCCTTCGACCGCGGGGAGAGCTGGCACGCGGCCGATTCCGGGCTTGCGGCCCGGGGGGTCTATGTCATCGCTTGCGGGAGCAGAACCTGGCTTGGCACACGGGGTGACGGGGTCTGGCAATGGAGCGAGGGGACCGGCATTGAGGAGTCGCTGAGGACTGTGGCCACAGACGGACGAACCAAGTTCGCCCCCGGCGAGGAGGGGCTGCCTGCCGGGACAAGACTGTTTGACTGTTGTGGTCGGAAGGTCGCCGGTCTTCCGAGACTGGGTGTATACTTCGTCTCGAGTAAGCCCGGGATGACGAAGGTGCTCCTGGCGAGATAAGGTGAAACCGGCCCGTCTGCAGGAAGAGTTCGTGGACCTGTACGCGGTGCCGCGGATGAACGAAACCCGGCTTAAGCGGTTGCTCGTGCAGTTCGGCGAACCTGAGCGGATTCTCGCCGCGAAGCCTGCCGAGCTCGAGGAAGTTCAGGGGATTGACGCGGAGCTTGCTGTCGCCATCGCTGGGTACAAACGCAGTGCCGAGACGCGCGAGCGCATCAAGTCGTGCCGGGCAGCCGGAGTGAAAACCATTGCCTTCACCTCCTCGCACTTTCCGGCTCCGCTCAAGGAGCTTGCCCACATGCCACCGGTTCTGTTTGTGCGCGGCGAGATGACGGACGAAGACCGGCAGGCAATTGCCCTAGTCGGCACACGTCGTCCCTCGTACTATGGTCGCCAGATTGCCGAAAAGCTCGGCCGTGAACTGGCTGCCGGCGGCGTGACCGTGGTCAGCGGCCTGGCGCGCGGCATTGATACCCATGCCCACAAAGGCGCGCTGGCTGCTGGTGGCCGAACTATCGCGGTCCTCGGCTGCGGAATTGACGTCTACTATCCGCCGGAGAACCGGCAGTTACAGAACTCGATTGCGGAGCACGGCGCGGTCTTGAGCGAGTTCCCGCCCGGCACGGAGCCAATGGCGATGAACTTTCCGAAGCGCAACCGGCTTGTGTCCGGCTTGTCCCAGGGCGTGATTGCGGTCGAGGCCGGCGAGAAGTCTGGCGTGCTCAGTACCGTGGCCTGGGCAGTTGACCAAGGCCGCGACGTCTACGCGGTTCCGGGCAACCTGACTTCGCCCCAGAGTACCGGGACAAACCGGCTCATCAAACAAGGCGCCAAGCCGGTCTGGTCGGTAGACGACGTGCTGCAGGACCTGGGAATTGAGGCGCGAAGGGAGGCGCAGGCCCGGATTGAGGTTTCTCCTGACGAGAAGCCGGTGCTCGAGCACTTGTCGGGCGAACCCAAACACGTGGACGAGATTTGTGAGAGCTTGGGCATTCCGGTCGCAACCTTGCTGTCATTACTGATGCAGCTTGAGCTCAAGGGCCTTGTGCGCCAATTGCCGGGCAAGCTGTTCGTCAGAGAAGCCTAGCCATTGCGGTGGGTTCCGATTTGCAGCCCTTGCCTGAGAACAGGAAGGTTGTCGTACCCGCGGTTGAGCGTGTGCAGTTCGATGGCAGCCGTCTGCCAACACCAGCCGACGGCCAGCAGTTCGAAGTGGCCGTACGGTCTGCGCCGTTAAAGCGGGCGCATGGCCTGCGCCACGGCGCGCGAGCACTGTAGGCGTGCGCCGTGCGGCGTTGACCTCGTCTCGCGCAGGACTATAATTCCGTGCGGCGGATAAACTCGCTGTGAAAGGCCAACCTAACCAAGTGAACACCCGGAAAGATTCTCCCTTTCTCTTGACAGAAGATGGTGATGGCGAAGGTGTCTTCTTTCAGCCGTGAACTCAGACCATAGCGAACAGCCTGATTTTTGCCACCAGCTTGCTGAGGAGTTCAGCGGACTGACGCGTGAGATTCTCCGTTCGGCGAATAGGGGCGCGCCGCGGGCTGATTTCGTGCGCGAAGTGCTGTGGCTGCTGGCCGACTTTTCCGAGGTTGACGAGGTCGGTATCCGAGTCAACGACGGCAGGCGGTTCTTCTGCGGGTCGCTGCTGCGCGGCGACCCGTCGTCATACCGGTTCGATATGAAGACAAGGAAACCCGGACTTGAGCCCGAATCAGTAACCTGCGCCGGGGACCTGCCCGGTCTTTCGTTGCTCTGTCAGCGGGTTATGCACGGTGAAGTTGACCGGTCGTCGGTTCACTTCACTGCCAACGGCAGCTTCTGGACCGACGACACCTCAAAGCCGGTGTTACTTCCTTCGCCCGGTGGTTGGATTGAGGCGAGCATTGACACGGCCCGTCGTTCGCTTGCGGTCATCCGTTTCACGGTGAGCGAGGACAGTCATGGAATCGTGTTATTCTGGGCACGAGAGCCAGCCGTTTTCCGGCGCTATGACATCCATTTCTACGAGGGCGTCGCGCAAACGGTCGGTGTTGCCCTTGCTGACCGGCGAGCTCAGGCCGCACTCCGCGAGCGGGTGAAGGAGCTGACCTGTCTCTACGGTATTGACCGGGTACTCGAGCGGACGGATGGGTCACTCGAGTCGAACCTGCAGGAAGTCGTTCGGTTGTTGCCGCCAGCATGGCTCTACCCTGAGCTGGCATCAGCTCGGATTACCGTTGACGGCAAGAGCTTCACCGCTGGCGATTTCGGCGGACCGCATGTCCAGTCGGCAGCGGTTGTGGTTCGTGGCCGGCAGCGCGGTGTTGTCGAAGTATCCTACTCTCAGTCTATGCCGGATCTGGACGAGGGGCCATTCCTGAACGAGGAGCGCAGTTTGATTGACTTGGTGGCCAAACAGATTTCCCTTGTGCTTGAGCGTCGTCAGGCAGAAGAGGAACGGGCTGGACTTGAGGCGCAACTACGACATGCTGACCGGCTGGCGACAATCGGACAACTGGCGGCCGGCGTGGCTCACGAACTGAATGAACCGTTGGGTAGTATCCTCGGCTTTGGTCAGTTGGTGCAAAAGACCAAGGGGCTGCCGGAAGCTGTGGCCCGGGACGTCGAGAAGATCGTAGCCGCCGCACTGCATGCCCGCGAGGTCGTATCGAAACTGATGCTCTTTGCCCGCCAGAAACCTCCGACCAAGACCAAAGTCTCGTTGAATGAGCTGATTCAAGAGGGGCTCTATTTCCTAAGCTCACGGTGCGCCAAGTCGGGTGTTGAGCTGGTTCGTGTCTATGGCAAAGACCTGCCCGACATTACAGTTGACCCAGGACAAATCCACCAAGTGTTGGTGAATCTTGCTGTCAACGCAATCCAAGCAATGCCTGAGGGCGGCAGGCTGACAATCCGGACGGCGTACGAGGATGGCTATGTCGTCCTGACCGTCGAGGATACCGGTGTCGGTATGACCGAGGAGGTAAAGAGCCAGATATTTGTGCCGTTCTTCACCACCAAAGGCGTAGGTGAAGGAACCGGTCTCGGATTGCCGGTGGTACACGGAATCGTCACCGGCCATGCCGGTCGGATTGAAGTCAGCAGCGAGCCGGGCAAGGGTTCGGTCTTCCGCGTTCTGCTTCCGGTCAGCAGCTCCGAGAAGGAGGAAAGCGATGCCCAGTGAGCAGCGGACAAAGATTCTGGTTGTTGACGATGCACCGACGATGCTGGAGCTGATTGAGCGCAATCTGACTGCCCATGGCTATGACGTTCTGACCGCGCCGGGCGTGGCCGAGGCGCTGAAGGTGCTTGCCGACACCCATGTCGAACTGGTGATTACCGACCTCAAGATGCCGGGCGTGAATGGCCTCGACCTGGTCCGGCACGTCCGGGAGAATCTGCGCGACACTGAAGTAATGATGGTGACCGGCTATGCCACGGTTGAGGGTGCGGTTCAAGCAGTCAAGTCCGGAGCTGAGGAATACCTGGCTAAGCCGTTCACTGAGGAAGAGCTTCTGGCCGCAGTGCAGCGGGCACTCAAGAAACTGAGTGTGAGGCTCGCCTGTCGAGAGCGGGCTCCGGTCGGGCCGGCGGTACATCACGGTCTGATTGGTGAGTCGGCAGCGATGCAGCGGGTGTTCACCGCGATTTCGAAGGCTGCGGCGACGTCGGCAACCGTCTTGATTACTGGTGACAGCGGTACCGGCAAGGAACTGGTTGCGCGGGCGATTCACTATTCAAGCCAGCGTGGCTCAGCGCCGTTTGTGCCCGTAAACTGTGGTGGAATCCCGGAAGGGTTGCTCGAGAGTGAGTTGTTCGGCTACGTCAAGGGGGCATTTACCGGAGCGCACGAGACCCGGGCCGGGTTCTTTCAGACCGCGGAAGGCGGAACTATCTTTCTGGACGAAATCAGCGAGACGAGCGCCGCGATGCAGGTGAAACTGCTCCGCGTCTTGCAGGACCGCGAGGTCTGCATGGTTGGCGACAACCGACCACGGAAGGTTGACGTACGGGTTATTGCCGCTACCAACAAGGACTTGCTGAGCCTGGTTGAGAAGCGCGCTTTCCGGGAAGACCTGTTCTTCCGGTTGAATGTGATTACCATCGTGGTACCGCCGCTGCGCGAGCGGGAGCAGGACATCGTGCTGCTGACCAGGCATTTCCTGGGCAAGTTCGCGCGTGAGTACGGCAAGCCGGTGCCCAGTCTGACGCCCGATGCCTTTGAGGTGTTGACCAGCTACTATTGGCCGGGCAATGTCCGTGAGCTTGAGAACGTCATCCAGCGGCTTGTCGTGATGACCGACGCCGAGCAGATTGACGTTCCGGACCTTCCTGAGCACATGCGGTTCTCGGCTGTTCGGATGAGCGGGCTGCGCCGGACCCTGGCCGAGGTCGAGCTTGATCACGTCCGGAATGTCTTGGCAAGCGTCGGAGGCAACAAGACTAAGGCCGCAGCAATCTTGGGCATAGACCGCAAGACTCTGCGCGAGAAGATAGCTAGACTGAACTCATCCAGGCCACAAGAATAGCCCACTGGGGATAATCTCTCCACTGGGTAGTAATTCTCCATAAATCTATTTGCTCGTGCGTATGTTGCGATTCGCTTGTATCGTCATAGTATATTGAAATTCCAATAGTTGCACTAACTTGCTCGATCCGGTCTGGGACAGTGAGTTTGGCATAGTGGTTGCGTTTACCGAGATGAATGACCACAAACCCGAAGACAGCTATATCAGGTAAGTCGTCAGTTGAAGTAAGCATCAGAAATGGAGGTTCGTTATGTCAGTAGTTACAGCGAGACGTCGAGCGGCGGCAAAGCCCAGTCTGCCCAAACCTCATAAGCCCGCTTCGGAGCCCAAAGTTCCTGCCGGGCTCTGCTCGACCTGCAACCATGCTCGAAACTGCGGATACATCAGGAACACCGAGCAGCCGGTGTTGTTCTGTGAAGAGTTCGGTTGCTATGTACCGCCGGTTGCTGAGGAACTACCGGTCGAGGTCGAAGCGCCTACTCTGCAGGAACTGGAAGATTGGGACAAGTACAAGGGTCTCTGTGTCAACTGCGAGAACCGTGAGGACTGCGCAATTCGGAACCCTGAGACCGGAGTCTGGCACTGTGAGGAGTATCGGTAGCAGGTAGAAAACCGCGACTGCGGTTTCGACTTGCTGCCCCGGTCGCAGCACAAGCGAAGAGAAGAACGGAGTGAAGATGAGTGTGACAACGACAGCAGCCCGTAGCCGCCGCCCCCGGGTATCGGACGGCGTGCCTAGAAAGCGCAGCGTATACGACGACGTTACGACACAGTTCAATCGAGCCGCCGACCTGATGAAGCTCGACCCGAACATCCGCAAGATTCTCGCGACCACGATGAACGAGGTGGTCGTCCACTTCCCAGTGAAGATGGACGACGGCCGCATCGAGGTCTTCACCGGCTATCGGGTGCAGCACAACAATGCGCTCGGGCCATTCAAGGGCGGACTCAGGTTCCACCCGGCAGTGGACATTGACGAAGTTCGTGCGCTAGCTACCTGGATGACGTGGAAGTCGGCAATTGCCGACATTCCCTTTGGCGGAGGCAAGGGCGGTATTCAGATGGACCCTTCCAAGTACTCGCTGACCGAGTTGGAGAGGATAACGCGCCGATTCACCTTTGCCCTGGGCAATACCATTGGTCCTGAGTACGACATCCCGGCCCCGGACGTGAATACCAACTCCCAGATAATGGCTTGGATTCTCGATACCTACCAATCAATGATGCCGGCCCATGAACGGCAGCGGATGCTCCATGTAGTTACCGGCAAGCCGATTGAAGCAGGCGGAAGTCTAGGTCGGGAGAAGGCAACTGGCCAGGGCGTGGTATTCATGATTCGCGAATGGGCCAAGGACCACAACTTCGACCTTAAGGATGCCACCTATACCGTGCAGGGTTTCGGCAACGTTGGTTCTTGGGCTGCGCGCTTGCTCAAGCCATTCGGCGCCAAGCTGATCGCAGTTGAGGACGTCACCGGCGTCATCGAGAACAGCGCTGGGATTGACCCGGATGACCTAGCCCGGCATGTTAAGGCTCGGGGCGGGGTTGCCGGCTACCAGAAGGCCCGGCCCTCGACCCACCTTGCCTTCTTGAGGACCAAAGCTACCATCATGATTCCGGCGGCCCTTGAGAACCAGATAACCGCCTCGACCGCACCGTTGCTCAACGTCCGACTTGTGGCTGAGGGCGCCAATGGGCCTACTGACCCAGACGGCGACCGCATTCTCAGGGAAAGGGGAATTGACCTGCTACCTGACATTCTCTGTAACTCGGGCGGAGTCATCGTCAGTTACTTCGAATGGCTTCAGAACAAGCGCAGTGAGTCGTGGGAGCTTCAGGAGGTTGACTGCAAACTATACAAGCGCATCGTCGCCGCTTACGGGCGGGTGCGCGAAGCTGCCCAACGCTACGACGTTGACTGGCGCACGGCGGCCTATGTTGTCGCCCTGACGCGTCTAGAGAAAGTCTACAAAGAGCGCGGCATATTTCCGTGACGGTCTGTCCCTAGCGGGTCTGTCCTCCCGCGTCCGCGCCCGGCCTTTAGGTCGGGCGCGGACCTTCTCATCGCCGGCCCCGAACGCCGAGGTGTGCTAGCCGACGGACAAGAGGAATTGAGAGACGAAAGGCGAATGGCGTCTGTGCGGGGCTATCTGACTTGGACGAGTTTCCGGAAGGCGAGCGCAGTCGGGGTGCGGAGGATGATGAACTTGACGCCCGGGCTTGGGTGGAGTTCGTAGCTGACTAGCGGCGAAGCCAGCAGTGTTGTCTCGCATCTACCAGCGACGTCGAGGAGCTGAATCGTGGCGGGTTGGTCGGTGCTGACGATGATGCCAGCGCGGCTTGGGACATACGAGACCCGCGGCCGCTGGTTAGCAGGCGGCTCGGTTTGAGCTGTGGCAATGCCGCAACTGCCTTGGTAAGGACGGTAGCCAGGCCCGGTGACTGTGACAAGTAGTTCACCGGTGGAGCGCGGGTGGATGGTAACCGCCCCGCTGTCTTCGACCCAACAACGCTCGTAGACATCGTTCCCTAGCCAGAGGCAGACGAATGCCCGGGCCGGCATTCCGCCGGACACGACCTGAATGGGGAAGTCCTGGAGTCCGGTGTCGAGCACGACCGGGTGAGCGACGTCAAGGGTTCGGGCGGTGTCTTTCCAGATGGGCAGGTTCGGGTCGCCGAGCAGGTGCCAGACATAGAGGGTTTGGCGCCAGTATCGGTCAGTGCGGGCCAGGGACACGAACGCGTCTCGGGAGCGTGAGAAGTTCCGGCCGATTTCGTGGAAGGTATCGGCGGCGAAGAACCGGCTGAGGAACAGGCGGTTGAGCATCTCGCTGCGGCCGACCCAGCCCGCTCGCGAGTTGGCAAGCACCGCGATACTGCCGGCGTTGGCCCGAGCAAGAAGGGCGCTGCCGATGCTTGGCCGGTCGGTTGCCCCGGCCTGAGACCCGACCGTAAGAAACAGGTTGAGCCGATGCGCATTCTGCAGGCTGGAGACATCAGTCAGGTTGAGAACGAGCTGAGTGCCGACGAGTAAGGACGTGCCGTCAGAGTGACCGACGTGCGAAACGAGCTGGAATCCAGAGTTGAGCGAGTCGATCAGTTCGTGGCGGCCGGGCGGGCTCGAGATCCGGCCGCAAAACCAGCCCGGCGGCAGGGTTAGGCTGAAAGAATCGCCCGCAAAGAGGAGCTTTCTAAGAAAGTCGGGTTCAGGTTGGAGCTCGAAATCGAGCCACTTCGCCACAACGGCCCGTACCTGAGTCGTATCGGTGACAACCGCCCGGCCGAGAAAGACGTCGGTGTACATGTCAATGCTGTCGCCTTCCTCACCGTAGACGCCGTTGCCGTTCGTATCCCAGTCCCGGTCAAGGTCGGAGAAATACATGTCGCAGGGTGAGAGTTCGGTGATATTCCCCGGGGTTGAGACCATCCGAGTGGGGACAGCAACCGTGTCTCCGGCCAAGAGAACCCAAGTCGTACCCAGACTGTCGCGCCAATGCCGGACAAAGCGGCGTAGTCTGTCAGCTCGGTCCCGACCCGGAGTCTGGGCAAGCACGGTTTCAATGGGCACGATTTCGGTCCAGACTCCTTTACGCGTTTTCCAGTGGACGAACTGGTCGAACCCCGGTGCAAGCCGAGCAGGCGTAATGATGATGTAGTTGGCCGGCGGCCGCGCCGCAGCGACGATTAGCGGCAGCAGAACAAGAAGGCGGTGCATGGCAGCTTGCGGTTAGATTCTCGGTTCAAACGGCAGGCTTGTCAACCTGTCGGGTCGTCAGATGAAGCGGCGGATGAAGACTTGGCCCGAGATGCGGTCGAGGTAGGCTCGGAGTCGCTCGGTCAGTTTCTGCTGGTAGAGGTAGTTGCGAATGCCGTCTTGCATCTCGAGATAGGACATCGTTCGGTCGGGCTGGCGGGAAAGTACCTTGACGATGTGGAAGCCGTGGTCGGAGAGTACCGGCTGACTGACCTCACCAGAGTCGAGTTCGGCAACTACCTTGTCAAACGGCGGGACTAGGCCGGCGACGAGGAACTCGCCGAGATAGCCGCCCGAGTCGGCGGTGACCGGGTCGCCGGAATGGAGGCGAGCGAGGGAATCGAAGTTGGCGCCGGCCGCGGCTTTGGTCCGAATCGCTTCAGCCTCGAACCGGGCCCGCATTGTGTCGAGCCTGGTAACCGGTACGCGGATGAGTATTGAGCGGAAGCGAACCCGGTCACCGGCTCGGTTTTCGAGTCGGAGCGCAAGGTAGCCTTCAAGAGTCCGGAAAGGTGGAGAAACCTGACCGGGCTTGAGCTGGCTGAGAACGAGCGCGAGTTCCGTAGGAAGTTCGGCCAGTTTGACCCAGCCCCAGTCGCCACCTTTGGTCGCGGTTTTCTGGTCTTCCGAGAATGAGCTGGCAACAACGGCGAAGTCACCGCCACGCGCCAGGACGTCGAGCACTTCGGTGATGCGGCGTTGTCCTAAAGACTCAGCCGCCGGGCCGGGCGCTATCGGGATGAGGATGTGTGCGAGCCGGGCCCGACCAGGCACAAAGGCGATGGAATCGCGGTGCTGGTTGTAGAACCGCTCGACTTCGGTAGGGGAGATGTAGATTTGGGTCAGCCCCGCTTTGTCCATCAGTCGTCGTGCGAGCAGCTTGCGCCGGGCTTCGTCGGTGTAGCGCTGGCGCAGGGCACGTTCGGTCAACCCCTCTTCAGCCAGCGCCTGCTTGAATCTTTCCTCGCCGCCGAACCGCTCGACCAGAGCGGCGATACCGGTTTCGACTTCGGCCTGGACTTCGTTGTTGGCAACCTCAATCGTTTCTTTCCGAGCTTGTTCCTGCAGGAGCAGGTCGTCAATCATCCGTTGAAGCACGTCGGCTCGGAGGAGCGAATCAGACCTAGTCGTGTCCGGGTCGGCAAGCCGGACAAAGTCAACCACCTGTTCGAACTCGCTGGCCAGAATCACCTGCTCACCGACAACGGCAACGAGGCTGTCAGCCGGCGCGGCCGTGACGATGGCCGGCGGACCGATGAGCAGAATAAGGAAGCCGAGAAGATAAGGCACGGTCGGTCGGCTACTTGCGGCCTGGTTCGGCAAAGTAGGCGTCGGGTCTGATTTCGATCTTCGCCCTGGCGCGAAGTTCGGATAGAACGCTGTCAACGATTGCTTGACTGCGTCGGTAGCTGAGCACCGCTTCAATCTGGTCGCGGACGTCGGCCAGACTGGTCTCAGCCTTGACTTTCTTGCGGTCGACGAGCTTGACAATCTGATAGCCTTCTTGGGTGCGGATTACGTCCGACAACTGACCGGGGGTGAGCGCAAAGATGGCTTCGGCTAGGTTGGGGTCGCCGCCCATTCTCGGGTCGCCCACATCCCGGGCAAAGTAGCGCGATTCCTGGCCGCCCTCCAGAAGGATGTCGCGGGAGCGTTCCTTGGCCAGTTTGGTGAAGTCCACGCCGGACTTGGCGTCCGCCAGGGTCTGTACCGCCAGTATTGAGTCGGGAACGATGATGCGCTGAATCTTTACTTCGTAGTTGAACTCGTCCTTGTGCTGGTTGTAGTAGGCGACTACGTCGTCTGGGTTGACTTGGGCGTTTGCAGTAATCTCTTCGAGTAGTTCATTAACGAGGTAGTCGCGTTCGAGTCGCTTGAGGTGTCTGATGACCGATGGTCGCTTGGTCAGGCCGCGGCTTAGCGCCTCCTGGTACATCAACGAGTTGGAGACCCACTTGTCGAGAATCTGGCGCAGGTTGGTTTCGTCGAACTCGTAACCTTCGGGTGCAAGGCTATCGAGGTCGGCTTTGGTCAGCTTGTCATTGTTGACCTGTGCCAAGACCGGGCCGCCTGAGCCGGGCAGACGGTCCTGCTGAGTGCCGCAACCGGCAAACCAGACCGCCAAAAACAAGGCGGCGAGTGCTGAAAAAGACGGACTGCCTAACGGACGGATTCTGTCGTCAGTTTTGTACACGATTACTCCTTGCCCGGGCGTTTGGTTCTCCGGGTACGATGATGAATCTCACTTTTCGCCTCGAGACTGGGTCGATTTCGGGCTGCTCCGGCGGACGTTTGCCAGCAGCCGTTCATTGACTTTGATGTTTGCCTGACCGCGGAGTTCAGCCAGATACTCCTGGAGACGGGAGTCGCGCCGTTCAGCTAGGAGCCGGTTTCGAATCAGGCTGACGACCGCGTTTGAGTCCGGGTCCGGGAACTTGTCGCGGTTGGTGCGCCAGTAGTCGAAGACCTCTTGGTCGGTGACTTGTATCCGGTCGCTTATCTCCTGTTTGTACAGCGCCTCGTAGAGTAAGTCAGCGCGTTTGCGTTCAATCGCCCGGGTCACGTCGGGGTTCTTGTCCAACCCGCGGTTGCGGGCTTCTTCGTAGAGCAGGTCTTCTTCAATCTCCCGCTTGATAGCATAATGACGTATGGCCGTGTCCAGGGCGGGCGGGAACCGGGCGGCAATGTGGAGCAGGCGTCTAACTTTGACGTACTTCGTACCGTCCTTGATTGCGACCGGCACTTCCTTTTCTGCCTCGGTGATTGATTCCGGTTGACGGCACAGAATGTCAAGGCCCACGGGGTTGAACTCGAGCCGGCCGCGGAGATTGTTAAGAAACTCATTGGCGAGGTTGCGGCGACGCTGCTGCTTGAGCCGGAACTCAAGCTCCTGCCGAAACTCACCCAACGGCGGAATCGGCTTCTCGGTGGGCCGGGTCTCAACCAGCAGCACGAGTTGGTATTCCTCTCCAGTCCGAATCGGCTCAGAGAGCTGGCCTGGCTTCAGGCCGAGGACGATTGAACGGATTGGTTCATCAATGTAGAGCAGAGGGATAAATCCGATGTCGCCGCCGGATGCGCCGGACGGATGAGTTGAGTAGCGGACGGCCAAAGTCTCGAAGGGCGCGCCGGCTTGAAACTCGCGAGCCAGTCTTCGGGCCGTGGTTTCGGCTTGGACCGCCACTAGTTTCAGGTGAGCCTCGGTCTTGAGCAGCTTGTAGGAGTTCTGGACTTCGAGTTCGCTGAGTTGGTTGCCCGACTCGACCACGCTGTTATAGAGTTCCTGATTGACGAGGGCCCGTTCCTCGAGCTCCAGCCGGTATCGAATGTCTTTGTCCAGTCCCCGTCGGAGTGCTTCTTGAACGAATAGCCTCTTATTGATGTGTCCGTCGAGCACCTGGCGGCGGATTGAGTCGAGGTTCTGGTCGGGCCCGGTGTGAAGAGGGAGACTCGCGGCCAGTTCGGCCGCGGTTATCGGCTCACCGTTCACGAGCGCGACTGTTGTTCGGTCCGGGCCGGTACAGACGGCAAGGATTAGCAGGCTAGCTAGGGGCACGACTGTGATACGCATGTCGGGCTAGACAATACTGGCCGGTTGACAGAAGTCAATCCTGCGCGCACTAGGACTGTCCCTTTGGCGCAGAGACTGTCAGTTCGTTGACTGTGCCCGCGCCCGGGGTTTCTGAGAAACCAGGAACTGTCCCTCGCTTCTATTCCTTGGTTTCTGAGGGTGGAGCGGGTTTGGGTGCCGTGCGGAACTTCAGCACCGACTTGTTAGTGTGTTTGGTGGCGAACGAGATGGACTTGGTGTTCTGGGCCAGAATCAGGTCATAGGTGTCGTCAGGTTCCAAGCCGGGAATCGCCAGCCCGGGATAGGACGGGAATCTCAGCGGATAGGTGAACTCCATTGTGGTGACGCCGGTCTCGTCGTCGAAGTCAATGTCCCATTCCCAGTCAACCTCAGCGCTGTCCTTGGCCAGGACTGGGCCGTGAGTATAGTTCGCGCCGACGTGGTTGTAAACCTCAGCCGAGTCGTCGGTGTAGAAGCCGATGATCATATTCGATTCGTGCATCTTGGCCGAACCGAACCCGATGGCGAACCAGCCCTTTCCTTTGGTTTCAAGGGCGATGTAGAGTAGGCTATCGTCATAGCCCCAGTGGACCGTCAGGCCTGAGGCTTTATCAACAAAGAACCCGGGGTACTCGTTCTCTTCCTGGTCAACGAAACCATCAACACTCACCCGGTCATCCATGCTCGGGTCGTAGGGCATGAGCGGGACCGGCTGAGCCAAGCCCAGCATGGTCGCAAACAGCAGGGACAGTGTGATGCGCAATGGCATGTAATCTACTCCTTGGTTTTGTACTTCGTATCAGATTATACTCTCGACAGGAAAGCTGGGTCAAGCTTGCCCGACGGACATATGTACCGAACCGGGGCCGATTCGATTCCGGGTCGGCTACTGGCCGAGCCGGGCCCGAACCGCGTCGAGGTTGACGCGGGCTGATGGTGCGAGCTGGTGCAGTTCACTCAACTGGTCGCAGGGGTAGTCGGTACAAAGCCCGCAGTTATCAATCCCGCGACCGAGACAGCAGGGTCGAACCGGACATTCCTGCCAGTAGGAGAAGTGGACGCCGAGCGGCACAGTGCAACCGTCGCAGTCAATCTGCTCGGGTCTGACGTCGGCCCCGTAGAGCTCAGACCAGGTGGCTGCGGTTTCGCGTCGGAGCGCGCCGTCGTTCCGCTTGCGGGCGACGAATGCCGGACACTCGCTGCACACCAGCCCACAGCACGAGAGTAGTTTCTCCATTGGGTATCAGTGCTGTATCATTATCGGCTGCGTCTGACATTGAGCTGGCGGACAAGCTCGACTGCGGACCTCTCGGCCTCAGTCGGGTAGTTGAAGCCGAACTGTTGGGCCGTCTCTGGTGCGAGCCAACTGAAAAGGCTCATGGTAGCGAACAGCGCCCGCCAAACATCGTCTTCATCGTACCGGGCGAAGGCATCGCTCAATTCCCGGAGTGCTCGTACGTCGGCCCAGTGCTCAAAGGAATCGTTCGGAAGCCGGCGGTCTCGGGCGTGCCACCGGAGCACGGCGTGGATGGTGTCTTTCATGTACCGGTCGCAACTTTCCTTCGCCTGCCACAGCTCACCTCGGCGCAGCAGTCGGGCAGTCCGAACCGCATGGTACCAGAACTGGTGGACCGCATTCAAGAACTCGGCTTCGGTTGGCGGTAGGTCGGATGGCGAGTCTGCGGTCTGGGCGACGATTTGCGGAATCAGCCCATACCGGTCGAGAATGACCCGCATGCTCCGGCGCAGTCGGGGCGCAAGCTCAGTGCGTCCGTTTGCGGCAATCGTCCGGCGCAGGGTCTCGGTCGGGAGCGCGGTGAATGTCACGTCGAGGCCGCCGGCGAAGAGTACCCGTCGTTCGGGTAGGCCGGCTCGGTCGGTTGCCGCGAAACTGAACAGCCAGTCGCCGAGTTCGGCAAGCCACGACTGGTCTTGACAGAACTCGGGGGCGCTGTCGGTCACGACGACGATGTTGAGGTCAGCCTCGAAGTCGGGTGTCTGCTGAGTCGTCTGAGCGCCGACGACCAGGGCGGCACGGATGTCTTCCTGGGTTCTTGTCCAGGCGGCGAAGCGTTCAATGACGCGTTCCGCCTCACTGCGAGCAGAAGGCAAGGGCATAGTTCAGTCTAGCATCGTTCGGGCGGCCTGCAACAGTGGCGCCGAGACCGAGACGGAATTGCGAAGCTCACTAAGACAGAGTTCATCAAGTAGCGGAGACTGAGGAGTCCGGGATTCAGGCCGTCGAGGATGGGGGCGAATGATGAGCGGCGTGGGTCCGCCCCTCAACCTTTAGCGTTGGTGCCGACTTCCTGCCAGACGCGCAGGAAATTGCCGCCGAGGATTTGTTTAATGTCGGCTTCAGGATAGTTCCGAGACGCGAGCCCAGCCGTGACCGCGGGCAGCATGGCTGCGTCTTCAAGACCAGTGAGCTTTCCGTCGAATCCGTCGAAGTCAGAGCCGAGGCCGATGTGGTTGGGCCCGACCAGTTGGCAGACGTGGTCAATGCTTGTGACGACATCGTCAACAGACGCCTCGGCTTCATTTTCGCGCAGGAAGTAGGGCAAGAATGCCATGCCGAGCAGTCCCTGATTAGCGGCCAGCGCCCGCACCTGTTCATCGGTCAGGTTGCGGTGGAAGTCACGTCGGCGGCGTAGACCGGAGTGGGAGGCGATGACCGGGCGGCATGAGGTTTCGAGGATGTCGAAGAATGCCCGGTCAGAACAGTGCGAGACGTCAATCACGATGCCCAGTTCGTTCATTCGGCGCACGGCCTGGCGGCCGAGCGGAGTGAGTCCCCGGTGTGGTCTTGAGCTGTCGGCGTTGCTGTCGGCCAGTTCGTTGGAGTTGCACCAAGTGACGGTCAGTACTCTGATGCCGAGGCTAAAGAACCGGTCGAGGTTGTCGAGGTCGCCTTCAAGCGCGTGCCCGCCTTCGATTCCAAGAATCGCTGCGATGCGGCCCGAGGTGTTGGCTTGGGCAAGCTCGGCCGGACTTCGGCACAGGGCGACCTCGTTGGCCGCTTCCTGCCCGAGTCGGGCAGTTTGTTTCAATGTCTCGATGACGAACGCAGCGGGGCCATCAGGACGCTCTTTGTTTGGGTCAACCCAAATGGCGAAAACCTGGCCGTCAATACCGCCGACTCTCATGCGCGGGAAGTCAAGGTGCCCGCAGTCAGAACGGCATCTCAGGTCGCGTCGGCCCTCCAGGTGGGCAAGCAGCGAGTCGCAATGGAGGTCAATGACGGTGGCAGCGTGGTGGAGTTGCAGTACCGACTCCGGGATTGTCGGTGCCGACATGGTGCTATCAGTATGGTACGGCCCGGCCTTGGGTGCGCCAAAGGTGGAAGAGGTTGCGGCACTGCCCGGCCATGAACTCAGGCACGAGTTCGACCGGGCTGCCGGCAAGCTTCTTGAGCGTCTCGGTCGCTATTCCGAGTTCATTGAACCCGGCACTCCGAGCGTCGTCAATCCGCGCCCCAAAGACAATCCGCGACACCCGGGCCCAGTGGGCGGCGGAATAGCACATTGGGCATGGCTCGCAGGTCGCGTAGAGACTGGTTCCGGACAGGTCAATCGTGCGCAGAGCGCGACAGGCGGCGCGGATGGCGTTGACTTCGGCGTGGCGCGTCGGGTCGTTATCTTTCCAGACGGTGTTGTGAGCAGTGGCGATGACGGTCTGGTTCTTGACGATGCAGCAGCCGAACGGTGTCTGGCCATGCCTGATTCCAGCAACTGCGACCGCGATGGCGAGTCTCATTGCGTCCTCGTCCGAGGTAGAGTGTTGTCTCATTGGCAATACTTCTACTTGGGGCGCGGCATCTGTCAAGCCGCGCATCATGCCGTCCGGCTTGCGCGTGTCAGGCCGGGCGGTAAAATCTGCAGGCACGTACCATGCTTAGTTTCCGAGAGCCGCGTCCTGCCCCGTCGCTGATTGAGCGGATGAGGGCCGGGTCGAGAGCCGGGCATCGCCGTTACTGGCAGTTTGTGGTCGTGCTGGCGCTTCTTGGAACAGCCGTGCTGGTTTTCTGGCCTAGGCGCGGGGCGCGGCTCCTCCTGGCCGAACCCGCGGGGCTCAAACCCGAGTATCGGGTCCGGGAGATGCGCAGTCTGCCGACCGGCCGGGTTGACCGGGTCAGTGTGGTCGCCGTGGTCAGGGCCGGGCTTGCAGATGACAGCCTGCGCAGCGTGCTCGACTGGCTACTGTACTCAACACTCGACCAGTGCAACCGTCAGCAGCGGCGTCGGGTTCAAGTGGTCTGGGCGTATCTTGTGGAACACGAGACAACAGCAACCGCAGGCTGGCGGGCAATGGCAATCTGGCACGACCCGAGTCTGCCTAAGGCTCAGCAGTCGGCCGGTCCGGGCGGCGATGTGGTCCGGGTCGGGTCAGTGCAATATGACTTCACCAATCCCGTAGGGCGTAAGACAGGGAACAGGAGCTGAATGTGACGAGTCGAGTACGGTCTTCGGTGTTGTGCTGCGTCGCAGTTGCGGCGGTCTGCCATGGGTACGGCGGGTTTGAGGCAACGTTTGCCTACCCGTTTATGGGTGGGCTCAACCGGCGGCTGTCAGAGCTGAATACCGCTGTCCCACCGGCAGGCTGGGCCGGTTCGAATGAGTTCAAAGTGCGCGCTCCGCTGGTCTGGTTTGGCGGGCACGGCGGCGGCATTGCCGGCCCGGTTTCGGTCGGCGGCCGGGGAGCGCTTACGGTCCGGCAGGACAAGGCTGATTCGCTTGAGGCCCAGTTCGCCGGAGCGCTGGCCGGGTTTGAGGTCGGCTATCCCTATGTGCCGGGGTACTGGTTCTGGGTCAGGCCGTGTCTGGAACTGACCGGTGGTGCTTGGGTACACTATGTCCATTCACTTGACGCTTTCAGTGAGCCGAACTTCAGCCGTTACTTCCTAGCGTGGACCTTGGGCATGACCCCGGCGCTTGAGGCTATGGCCAGGGTGCGATACGGCGGCGAGTCGTTTGCCGGGCTGTTCGTCAAGGCCGGTTGGTATCTGCCGTTCTCCGGGCCAATCTGGATCGGGGACTCGGACCCGCCCGAGTTCAGCATCAAAGGTTTCTCGCTGCAGATCGGATTGCGGTTCGGTCGGTATCCGTTCGAGCCGATGAAGATTTGAGCTGCGCGCCAGTGCTCTTGGGCGAGGCGGAGCAGTCGCGTCGAGCGCTGGTGTGATTTGAGCACGAAAGCCGACTGGTCGGACTTGGGACGCAAAGACTCTGGTACAGTCTCGGGTTTTCGCGGTCATTTCCCGCTTCAGCGAGGAGGTGCACCGATTTGGGGACGGTCCATCGTCGCTCTTTGCTCGGCTATATCAGGTCTGCAGCTCGCAATCCCAGATCCGACATAAGCCGGCGGTCAATCTCGAACAGGGGGGCGCAAGTCCGCTTGCTCTGATAGATGTTTTGGCTAAGATAGTCGCAGTGCCTGAGTTGTGTGCGGTCTGTTCTGTTCACAAGGCCCGCCGGGAGTGTCCCGCTCTGTCAAGTTCCATCTGTTCGCAGTGCTGCGGCCGGAAGCGTCGCCGGGGCATAGATTGCCCGGACAACTGCCCGCACTTTGTTGTCGGTCTGCGCTTGGCGATGGTCAAGCTCGCCCGAGCCAGCGGTATGCCGGAGTTTGCTCGCGAGTGGGCTGATGTGCTGCACAACCTGCGGCGGGCGCTGCTGCTGAGTGAAGTACGTGACCTGACCGATGGTGAAGCCCGGGCCGCGTTTGAACATGCAGCCAGCACCATGCGGACGCGGTCGAAGGGGCTGATATACGACTTCCGGTCCCCTGACCCGCGAGTTCAGATGATAGTCGAGCAGCTCCTGCTGGTGGCGGACGCGCACGAGCAGGGCCGGCATGGTCTACGTCGGGTGGGGCCGGCTGAGCTGGCTGCGTGTCTGCGCCATCTGGAGCGAACGGTCGAAATGTTCCTGCGGGAGTCGCCGAGCGAGAATCGGTTTGTCGAGCTCGCGGCTCAGAGTATCGGACAGAAGATGGTGTCGGATATCGGCGCCCGGCCGGACTCAAACGGGCCGGCCGGGACGAAACCAGCAGGGTAGTTTGGGCGTCTGAATAGTCTAGGTGGTAATAGAGTTTTGCCAAAACCAAGGAGTACAGCAGTGAACCATCGAGTATCGCTGAGACTAGTTGGCTTGCTTATTGCGCCTGCGGTGCTGGTCGCTTTTGTGGTCGGCCTGATTCTTGCGGGCGTGCTTAACGTCATGCCGAGCCGGGCTGGGGCTCAGTCCGGCGGGACGATTCAGACCGGACCCGGGCTTGGGGTCGGGGACCACAGTCCGTTTGTTGCCGTGGCAGAACAAGTGCTGCCGACAGTCGTCAATATCTCGGCTGAAAAGACTGTGCGCGTCAGCCGGCGAGGCGAGGGCGAGCCGGGCAGTCCGCTTGAGGAGATGTTCCGCGAGTTCTTCCGCGGCTTCCCGGAGATGCCGTTTGAGCAGCAGCGGAGTTCGCTCGGCTCGGGCGTGATTATCAGCCCGGACGGTTACATCGTGACGAACAACCACGTGGTTGCTGACTTCGACAAGTTCACAGTGAAGCTGGCGGACGAAACCGAGTTCAAGGGTAAGGACGTCAAAGTCGTGGGGCGAGACCCGAAGACCGACTTGGCCGTGCTCAAAGTCACGGCCAAGAAGCTGCTCACGCCGATTAGGTTCGCCAGCCCGGAAGACATCAAGGTCGGAGACTGGGCGATTGCGGTCGGTAATCCGTTCGGTCTGAATGGCACCGTAACCGTGGGCGTAGTCTCGGCTAAGGGCCGGTCCGGCATTCCCCTACCCGAAGGCCCAAGCTACCAGGACTTCATCCAAACCGACGCCTCAATCAATCCGGGCAACTCGGGCGGCGCGTTGGTCAATATCAAGGGCGAGCTCATCGGCATCAACTCAGCCATCCGCTCACCGGTCGGCGCCAGCGTCGGCATCGGCTTTGCCGTGCCCGTGGCACTGGTCAAGTCGGTTTCCGAGCAACTCATCAGGAGCGGCAAGGTTGTGCGCGGCTACATGGGCATCAGGCCACAGGCAGTGGACGAGCGATTGATGAAGGCGATGGGCCTTTCGGATACACGGGGCGTGCTTGTTGCCGAGGTAGTTGAGGGCGCACCGGCTGAGCGAGCCGGGCTCCGGGCCGGCGACGTTATCACTGCGGTGAACGGGGTCAAGACCGAAGGTGTGGAGCAGTTCCGAATGCAGATTGCCTCGTTCGCACCCGGGACAAGTGTCAGCGTGGAGCTGTTCCGGGAAGGACAGCGGCTGATCAAAACCGTCCGGCTGACCGAGTTTCCTGATGACCAGGCGGCGGCACCGTCGGTCGAGGACGAAGAGCAGGCGCGGGCGTGGCTCGGACTTTCGGTTCGGAACCTGACCGCGCAGGAGCGCGAACAGGCACGGGTTCAGGGCGGGGTGCTGGTCGAAGCGGTAGAGCCGGGTAGTGCTGCGGACGAGGCGGGTATCCGGCGCAACGACATCATCATTGAGGCTGGTGGTGAGAAGATTGCGAGTGCCGCGGACTTCGGCCGCATCTCGCGCAAGGAGGCGAACCGCAAGAAAGCCGCGTTGCTCCGCGTGAAGCGGGGTGGTAGCACGATGTTCATTGCGGTTGACCCGACCGACTGAGCGCGGCGTCTATCTCACGACGCAGAAGCGGGCCGGGAGCCGCACCACACGCCAGTCGAGCGTCGCGGTGTGGACTCCAGCCGCAAGCCGAACCCGGTCGGGGTCTGAGCAGGCGGGAACGACGCGGCCCATGGCGCGCCAGAATCTGAAGACATACGGCCCGGTAACACCGGAAACGGCCAGACGAAGCCGGCGCCCGGTCTGCACCGAGGCGATGTCCAGCCTAGGTGAGGCCGGCCGCGGTGCGCTCGCGGGTTCCTCTATGCCGATTGGCGCGGACCGGCGCCAGTTCGTCCCGCCGCCTGTGGTCACGAGCACAACCCAGTCGCCCGAGGCCAGCCGCGATAGCGGTCGGCGAAGTCCACCGCACGCAGAATCGGCGTGTCGAGGGGCAGCACGGCTGGATACCAGTTTGCTCCGGTATCAACCGTGACGAACACCGCATCACGCTCGGCCCGGTCGTCGCCGCCGACCACGCAGGGCTCAAAGCCGTTGAATGGCTCAATGCCGAAGTAGTCGTACGTCGTGTCTTGTTTGAGAAGGAGCCACGAGTCCGGCAGTATCACCGACCGGCCGACAAAGCCCTGTCCGCCATACCAGCAGCCCCGGTCATCGGGTGGCTTGCCTGCGGCAATCCAGACTGTGAGCGTAGCTGCCTGACGTCCCGCCCCATGAGTCGTCTGCCAACGTCATTCGCATGCTTTGCTTCGCTCCACCGAGGTTCTGCCTCAACCAGGAGAACCCGCCATCAGTTGTGTGGTGGATGGTGCTGATATCACCGCAGGTCCAGCCGCTTAGGGTGTCGGAGAAGAAGACGTCCCAGAGCTTGCGGGTTGACGGGATGAACTGCTGTTGCCAGGATTCGCCGAAGTCTGAGGTGTGGTAGACGATGCAGTTGTCACGACGCGCGGCCCACGCATGTCGGCCGCCGGCCGGAACCGCAATGCCGCGGAATGCTGGCCAGTCGGCCCGGGCGCTCACTGCGGCGATGCCGAACAGCGCAAGCAAGACCAGCCTGCCCTTGGCGCATTGCTCCTGTCCCTTGTCTCGACCTTCATCGTACAACCACCTTTCTCGTAACTTCCTGCCCGTCGGCCACCAGCCGGACGAAGTAGACGCCTGGCGCGGGACATAACCGAAATCCGTCCTCGGATTTCGGATTGTGTCCCAAGTCGCCAAGGGTCGCAGCATATCGG
>FWPV01002825.1_pt1 | contig 41132 bp, 37 predicted proteins | sample 2228371 | NCBI WGS metagenome assembly FWPV01 (sample SAMEA103939776, study PRJEB20133) | metagenome
CGTGGCGAATCCGCAGAGCCCGTTTGAGGCCGGGTACTATGACACGCCGGGCTTGGCCTATGGTGTTGCAAAGGACGGAAACTATGCCTATGTGGCGGACGCCGGGGCCCTGTGCATCATCAACGTGGCGAATCCGCAGAGCCCGTTTGAGGCCGGGTACTATAGCACGCCGGGCTTGGCCTGTGATGTTGCAAAGGACGGAAACTATGCCTATGTGGCGGACGGCGGGGCCGGTCTGCGCATCATCGAGTTCTATGGCGCAGGGATTGAAGAAGCGATGAACGATGAACGCGGAACGATGAACATTGGCCCCACCATCGTCCGCGGCGTGCTTTCTTTGAAAGCAGACAGTAGACAGCATACAGCATACAGGGCGGAGCTGCTGGACATCAGCGGGCGCAGCGTGATGGCGCTTGCGCCCGGCCCGAACAATGTCTCTTGTCTCGCGCCGGGCGTCTATTTTGTCAGAGTGTGTTCGACGGTCAGCAAGGTGCTCGTAACAAGATAGGAGAAGCCCGTGAAGATAGCAGCCACCCTCTACCTGCTGGTCGCGGCCGTGACTGCGGCTCAGCGCTGGGAGGTCGAACGGGTTGACTCTGCCGGCTGGGGCAGCGGGGTGCAGATGGCGCTGCTTGGCGACGGGCGGCTGCTGCTCGGCTATGCCCACGCCGGGCGGGGCAACGCCAGGCTCGCCTGCCGGGACTCAACCTGGAATTACGAGGATGTCCCGGTGCAACTCGACCGAGTCGAGGCGGTCTCGCTGGCGCCGGGCGACTCGGGCGAGGTGGGCTTTGGCCTCGCGCGCTGGGACTCGGCCCCCTACCTGTACCGCACCGGCGCGGGCTGGACCCACTGCCCGATACCTTCAGTTTACGGGGTCCAGACCGTCTTCGGGCGGTTCCCAACCGCCTTTGACTCGACCGGACGGCCGGTCGCGCTGGTCTATATGGGCAACGCGATGGCGCTCATCCGGCTGGCGCAGGACACTTGGGAGTTCGTAGATTTCATCGACGGCTCGCCGCGCGCGTCAGTGGTGCCAATCGAGCTCGGGCGGCATGCCGACGGACGGCTCTGGGGTATGGACCTTGTCGCGGTGCGCGACGTGGGTGTTGACCAAGTATGGATGAATCGGTTCGAGTGGACCGGCAGCCAGTGGGAGGTCAGGTCGCTTGCCGGCGGCGATTTCTCCCGGATGAGCGGGCCGGCTGCTGCGCTTGGCCCGGACGGCGTGCTGCACTTCTCCTTCTGGTGCAACGGTACGGGCGGGCCGGACGGCTTTTCCTGCGACAGCGAGGTCGTTGATGAGGGGTTCGTGCCGCTCGCAAGCCTTGCGATTGACGCCGAAGGCCGCAAGCTCGTCGGCTACATCGTCGGCGGAGTGCTGCGTTTCGCCTACCGCGATGCACGCGGCTGGCACAACATGGCAGTCGTTGACGGAGCGAGCAGTCTCGACCTCATCGCCGGGCCCGACGGGCAGCCTTGGATTGCCTACTGCACGGCCGACGGGCTGTTCTCCGCCCGCGGGGTGGACGTGACCGGTGTCGAGGAACGGTCAACGCCAGACGCATCACGAGTCATGCCAGACGCCAGCATCGTCCGCGGGGTGCTGGTGCTTGGCGGAGCAGGCAGTAGACAGCATGCTGCATACAGGGCGGCGTTGCTCGATGCCGCCGGCCGCAGGGTGACGACGCTTGCGCCCGGCGCGAATGACGTGCGGCACCTCACGCCCGGCATCTATTTCGTGCGGCAGGAAGACCGGGCTGCGACCAGAGTCGTGCTGCTGGAATAGGCGGCAGGCAGAACACACAAGGCAGAGGGCGGCGGGCAGTGGCCTGCCGCCCTGCCGTCTAGCGGGCCTCAAATAAGGGAGGCCTGCGCGCGGGCGGCTTACGACTCGCGGGTGCGGCGTAACTATCGGACAGGCCGGGCGTTGCGGCGGCGATTGGCTTTGTAAGTTATGATTGTGCGTCCGTAGACCTGGATGGGGGAGGGGCCGTCTGGGGGACGGTTTTCAGAAGAGATTCTGCGTGAGCCTTTGACAGAGTCTTGCCCAAGGCATTTGCTCAAGTGCTTGCCGATGCGTGAGTTGGAGTAACGCTTGGGGTGATGCTTGAAGCAACTGCCGACGCGTTGACAGATGCTTCTGTTCAAGTAGGTGCTCAAGTGTCTGACCGAGCAATTGCCGACGCGTTGACAGATGCTTCTGTTCAAGTAGGTGCTCAAGTGTCTGACCGAGCAATTGCCCGAGTGATTCTCAGCCTTTCTCAGCCTGCGGCTGTCTGAGTTTTGTGCTGAGCTTTCCGTTGAGCAATGGACAGAGGGTTTGCTGACCGATTCGATTTGCGGCGAAGGTCGAGCGTTTGCGCAAGCGGAGCTTGACGTCCAGGGCCGGACTTCTGTTCCTGCCTTGGTTTCGGTAGCAGTCAGATAGACTGCGGGTTGGCAGGTTGTGGGCTGGTTTGTTTTGATGGCGGTCTGGAAACGAGGGACTGTCCCCTGGTCGGTGCGCGTGCTCGCGCACTGGGACTGTCCCTCGTTTCCCGGCGTCAGGCCCGGCTGCGATTGGCCTTGAGGAGATGCAGGGCCTCGCCGGCAAGGTAGAATGAGCCGGCGACGACCAGAGGCAAGTCAGATTGCAGATTGCAGTTAGCAGATTGCAGATTGTCGGAGATGACATGGGGGATGCCTAGACGGGCGAAGATGCGGCTGAGCTCAGCCAGTGGCAAGGCGCGGGGCGAGTCGGGCTGAACCAGAACCGCTTTGCTGACCCAGGGCGCAAGCGGCCTCACGGTTTCCGTTACCAGCTTGCCTCGGAGCGAGCCGTAGACGAGCATCACCCTGCTGTTCAGGTGGTCGCGGATGACGTCGGCCAGTGCTCTGCCTGACTCGGGGTTGTGGCAGGAGTCCACGAGGACAAGCGGCCGTCGGGAGGCGATTTGGCACCGGGCAGGTATCATCACCTTTGACAGTCCCCGTCTCAGTCGGGCCAGTCTGATTCGGGGGTCGTTTCCGGCGAGAAGACCGAGCACGGTCAGCGCGGTCTGGCAGTTCTCGGTCTGATGCCGGCCGAGCAGCGGCAGGGAGAAGACCGCCTTGCCCATGCTGGTGCGGGCGCGAAAGCGCGTGCCGGTTGCGGTGAGCTGCGTGGTTTCGACGACGGCCGCGGCTTCGGCCCTTTTCATCAGCGCGCCGGTCAAACGGGCGCACCGGGCGAGTTCGGCCCAGGCGTCCGGCTCTTGTCGGCCGACCACGACCGGTCTGCCCGGACGCATGATGCCGGCTTTTTCGCGGGCGATCTGCCGGCGCGTGCTGCCGAGCACCTTGACGTGGTCGAGGCCGATGCGGGTGATGACCGAAATCGCCGGCTCGGACAGGTTGGTGGCGTCGAGTCTGCCACCCAGTCCGACCTCGACGATGCAGTAGTCGGGTCTGCGCCGGCTGAACAGGTCGAAGGCCATTGCCGTGGTCAGTTCGAAGTAGCTGACCGGCTGAGAACGGACCAGCGGCACGAACCGCTCGACCAGTCGGGAGAAGACCGCGCGCGTGATTGGCCGACCGTCGAGCTGGATTCGCTCGCGGACGTCGGCGACATGAGGGGAGACGAACATTCCGGTCGCAAGCCCGCAGGCGCGCAGGGCCGACTCGAGCATGTAGCAGACCGAGCCTTTGCCTTTGGTGCCGGCGACAAGGATGACGTTGTTGAGCCTCTGCTGCGGGTCACCGGCCAGCCCGAGCAGGCGTCGGATGTTGTCGAGTTTGAACCGGTCGCGCGGCCGGGCGAGTTTCTCGTAGTTGACAAGCGAGTCGAGAAAGGCGACCGCGTCGGAGTATCTCATTGGTGCCTAGTAGTCAGGCTCGCGTTCCTGACCGGCACGCAGCTCGATGCCGCGGCGGCTGGAGCCGATGAAGCTCACAAACGTCGCCAAGTGGTGCTGACCGGCAGTATCACCAATCAGCAACTCGGACTCAATTCTCGCAAGGGCCTGGCTCAGGTTCAGTCCGGAACGATAGACGAGCCGGAACGCATGGCGCAAAGTCGTCAGTTCCGCAGGTCCGAGCCCGGCCCGCCTCAATCCGACGGCGTTGAGCCCGCGCACGCGGCAGGGGTTGCCGGCGGCCAGCACAAAGGGCGGGATGTCTTTGTTGACGTAGGAGCAGGCGCCGACCATGGCCAGGGTACCGATGCGGCAGAATTGATGGACGCCGGTGAGGCCGCCGATGTTGGCGCCGTCCCCGACTTCAACGTGGCCGGCCAGTTGGGCACCGTTGGTCAGGACGCACCCGGAACCGACCCGGCAGTTGTGGGCGATATGGACATAGGCCATTATCATGTTGCGGTCGCCGATGGTCGTGGTTGTGCCCTCGCCGGACGCGCGGTGCACGGTTGAGTATTCGAAGAACCGGTTGGCTGCGCCGATGCGCACGTCGGTGGCCTCGTTTTGGTACTTGTGGTCCATCGGCGGGCTGCCGATAACCACACCGGTGGCGAACCGGCAGCCCGGGCCGACCGCTACCCGACCTTCAAATCGGCAGAACGGGCCGACTTTCGTCTCCGGCCCGAGCGTTACGTCCGGGCCGACAAGCGCCGTGGGGTGGACGGCTACTTGAGCATGCCCAGGACGACTGCTTCGCACGCCAGTTCCGAGCCGACGGTTATCCGTCCGTCAATCTTGTAGACCGGCCCTTTCTGACCGATAACGGTGGCGCTGATGACCAGGCGGTCACCGGGCCGAACGATACGACGGAACCGCACCCGCTCGATGCCGGCAAACAGGGTGTCGCGGCCGGCACGTTCGGTGCGCGTGGCCAGCACGAGGAGGATGCCGGTCTGGGCAATCGTCTCGACCATCAGGACGCCGGGCAGTACCGGGTTGCCCGGGAAGTGACCGACGAAGAAGTGCTCGTCGGGACGGACGTCTCGATACGCCTCAATCAAGTTGTCCTCAAGCTTGGTGACGCCATCCACAAAAAGAAACGGCTCGCGGTGGGGCAGATAGCGCTTCACCGCGGCAGTATCCATGACAACACCGTTCAATGTGCCTCCAGTTCGCGCACGAGCGCGAGGTTCAGACGATGATTGGGCAAGCAGGCGCTGATGCGGGCGAAAAGCGGCCGGCCCAGCAGCCACAAGTCTCCGAGCAGGTCGAGAATCTTGTGCCGGCCGGGTTCCTGCGGCATCCGTTCGGTTGCGGGGTATGCCCAGCCGGCCCGACGCCTTAGTCGGTAGGTCAGACGGAAGCGGCGGCTGAACCGCAGCAGCGACCCCGGCAAAGGCCCGAACGTTCTGGCGCCGGCTAAGTCAGATTCAAACGACTTCTCAGTGACCCGGAGCCGGATATCGAACAGGCCATAGCCGGGCCCTCGCCCGGTGCAGCAGACAACGAGTGTTCGGTGCGGGGTTGTGCGGACGGATGAATCCCCGACCCTCACCGTACAGGTGCCGGCTCGGACCGGAAAGACTTCTCTGTTCAACCGGACGATGCCGGCTTGTTTGAGCGCCCGGAAGAAGAGCAGGCTCGAGCCGTCGCCGAACGGCAGCTCATTGCCCTTAACTTCCACCGCCAAGTCGGTAACACCCAGACCGGCGCAGGCCGCCATCAGGTGTTCAACCTGATGAATCTTATGCCGGCCGCGGCCGACGCAAGTGCGGTGCGCCGAGACCGAGGCGTGGTTGACTGTCGCCGGAATCCGGTCGTTGAAGACGATGCCTGAGCAGTCATTGGCCGGCTTGAGGCAAACCGATACCGGACGCTGGCTTACCAGCCCGATGCCGCGGACTGTGATCGGGCTGGCGATAGTCCGCCGTCTCACTGCTCTTGACGTCTGAGCCGCCAGAGACGTGCCCACAGGCGGACGGTCTCGGTGTGGGGCCTTGCCGGGATGCCGGAATACCGCGCACCCGCCGGAACCGACCGGAAGACCGCAGATTTGGCATAAACAACCGAATCGTCGCCCAGGGTCACATGGTCTTTGATGCCGACCTGACCGGCGAGCTGCACACGGTCACCGACTTTGACACTGCCGGAGATGCCGGTCTGGGCAATGATGATGCAGTCCCGGCCGATCGTGACGTTATGGCCGATGTGAACCAGGCAGTCAATCTTGGTCCCTTTGCCGATGCGGGTTTCGCGGCCGGTCCGGGCCCGGGCAATGGTAACGTTTGCTCCGATGTCAACGTCGTCTTCGATGACGACTCGACCCGAGTGCTCAAGCTGGCGAAAACCATCAGCTTGGCGTTCGTACCCGAACCCGTCGCAGCCGATGACCGTGCCGGGCCCGATGCGGACGCGGGACCCGATTGACGCCGGACCAATGATGACGACGTTGGGCTGGATCACTGTTTCCGAACCGATTGATACTCCGGACCCGATATAAACGAACGGCCCGAGTCGAACGTCCGGGCTGAGAAGAACGTCATCGGCGACCCACTGGACTGGGCCGCGGGAACCCGGGCTATTCAATGCTCGCCAGCAGCACGCGGATGACCTTGCCGACTTCCTGCTGCAAGTCCTCGACGCGGTTGGCCGCGCCTTCTTCGGTCTTGAGCAGGGTTCCCAACCGCACGTTGGCGAGCGAAAGGGTGAACTGCACCCTGCGGTCCTGTTTGCCGGCGCTGCCGAAGACGACGAAGTCGGCATCGAGTGCCTGAGCTGCTTCGAGCGCGGATTCGAGGACGAGCTGCTGGTTCTCGAGGCCGCGACCGGTCAATTGTTGGTCTACCCTGGCGTTGGGGACCATGTCGGCCCGGGGCGTGGAGCGGATGAGGTCGTAGACGAACTGACGAATCTGGGCACCGATTCGGTCCTGCTGTGCCTGGTCGTCTCGGTTGTACACCGGCATGACCGCATAGACCCGTTTGCCGGTGCCGGTAGGTGTGACCGGCTCGTACTCTCGGTTTAGGAGTTCGATGATGCTTTCGGTCAGGTCGAGTCCTGGCTGGCTGTAGACGATGCCGGCTTTGGCGGCGTCGAGCACGAGGGCATAGCCTTCGTCAGCGGCCACGCGGCTTACGATCGAGTCAATCTTCTCAACAATTGGGGCGATAAGTTCTTTGTTCTTCTGGTCAATCTTGCCGCCTTTGGCATAGACCTCGGCGACGTAGCTGTCGTAGCGCCGCTTGCGCTGGTCAACCTCGGCCAGCTTGGCGCGTTTGCCATCTTCCGACAGCGTCAGTTGTTGGGAGTCGTACTCCTGCTTTGCTTGCTCATATTCGAGTTTGAGCGACTCGACCCGGGCCTCGAACTTGGCAACCGCGGCGTCGAGCTCTTTCTTGGCCTCGACTGCAGCCTCAAGCTTGGCAATCACGCGGTCGGTGTCAATGTAGCCGACTTTGTATTCTTTGGCCGCCAGCAGTGCATTTGTGGCTAACACGGCCAGCGCTATCCGCTGTAACCAGTTCATGTTTCCTCCTCGGTTTGAATCACGGGAACGCCGGCTAATCCGGAATCAGACGATACGATTTGCAGTTCTGTGGGCCGACCCGGCGGAACCGCAACCGAACCGGCGAGGTGGAGCCGCAGGTAGTTGTCCGTCAGAGCCGTCCGGCGGGTCTCGACCACTGCCTGGCGCACCGTGCCGACGAATCGTTTCTCGTAGCGCCGACGGAGCTCAGCTCCCAACTGTCTCATTTCATGCACACGGCCGCGAAGTGCGTCCGTGGTCTTGCCGGGTCGGGTTGACGGCGTGTCCGTTTCCGGCCGGGCCGAGAATGAGAAGACATGCAGATAGGCAAGCTCCAGTTCTTTGACAAGGTCCCGGGTCCGCCCGAATGCGGTCGAGTCTTCAGTTGGGAAGCCAACGATGACGTCGGCACCGATGCAGACGTCGGGCCGCACCGAGCGCAGTTGGGAGACGAGTCGGCTGAAGTCGCCCGCGGTGTAGTTGCGTCTCATTGCCTTGAGTACGCTGTCGTCTGCCGACTGCAGCGGCAGGTGAACATGGGGACAGATGCGCGGGCTCAAGAAGACTTCGAGCAGTTCATCGCCGATGGTGTCCGGCTCGATTGAGCCCAGCCGGATGCGAAACTCCGGGCGGATGCTGAGCAGAGTCCTGAGTAGTCCGGCTAAGTCTGTTCCATCCGGGGCCGAGTACGTTCCAAGGTTGAGTCCGGTCAGGACAAATTCGAAGAACCCCTCGGCGAGCAACTGCTCGACGTGAGAAGCGACGGTGGCGGCCGGGACGGACCGTGGAGCGCCTCTCAGGCGAGAGACAACGCAGTAGCTGCATCTTCGAGAGCAGCCGTCCTGGACCTTGAGGAAGGCGCGGCTTCTTGTCGGCACCGGGCAGTGCCCGGCGATGACCTGCTGCTTGTACTCATTGGTCCAAACTTCGTCGACACCGGGTAGCGCACGAACTCGGTCCGGGGCGCGTTCGGCGAGACAGCCGAGCACCACGAGTCTCGGCTTTGGCTTGAGTCGCGAGACGCGGCGGATGAGCTGGGTCGAGCTGCGGTCCGCGGATGCGGTGACGGTGCAGGTGTTCACAAAGCAGACATCGGCCGTTGACGGGTCATCGAGAAGCGTGACGCCCTGGCGGGATAGGGTCCGACACAGGGCATCACTTTCCGATTGGTTCAGCCGGCAGCCGGCGGTGAGGACGGCGGCACGCAGCGCCCGGCCGACGGTCTCGCCGAAGCTAGCGTTCTTCCTCGAATTCGCGCAGATGGTCCTCAAGCGTGAACCGGTCGCTCAGCTCTTCTTCCCGGTATCGATCCCGGTCCTCGCGCCGCTCAGGTTCCTCTTCCTGCTCCATTTCGGGATGCAGCGCCCGTTCGCTCAATGCGACCCGTCGGTTCTCGGCATCAATCCGGATGACTTTGAGCTCGAGTTCCTCGCCGATTTGGTACTTGTCTTTGGCCTTCTTGCCGGTACGACAGAGCATGCTGACCGGTACAAATCCTTCGATGCCGTAGTTGAGGGCAACGACCGCACCGGGCTTGGGTAGATCAATAATCCGCGCCCGGACCACGTCGCCTTCCTTCAATTCGCGGCTCAGTCGGTAGAACGGGTCTTCTTGGATTTGCTTCAGACCGAGGGTGATGCGGCGGTTCTCTTTGTCGAGTCCGAGGATGATGGTCTCGACCCGCTGGCCCTTTTTCAGCTCCTCGCGCGGGTGCTTGATGCGTTTTGTCCAGGATATGTCGGCATTGTGGATTAGACCCTCGATGCCCTCCTCGATTTCGACGAACGCACCGAAGTCTTTGAGGGCCCGGACCCGGCCCTCGACCCGCTGGCCAACGTGGAACTTGTCCTCAACCAGCGACCAGGGGTCGGGCAGGGTCTGCTTCAGACCGAGGGAGATGCGGCGGTTCTCTTTGTCAATATTGAGAACGACGACTTCGATTTCTTCATCAACTTGGACGATTTGAGACGGGTGGTGGATTGACTTGGTCCAGGACATCTCCGAAATGTGAACCAGCCCCTCGATGCCTTTTTCCAACTCGACGAAGGCGCCGTACTCGGCCAGGGTGGTTACTCGGCCGCGAACCCGCGAGCCGACCGGGTACTTCTCCTCGATTCGTTCCCAGGGGTGGGGTTGGAGTTGCTTCAGTCCGACCGTGATGCGATTGGTTTCGCGGTCAGCGGAAAGGACTTTGACCTTGATCTGGTCCCCGATATTGACAACCTCAGTCGGGTGGACGACCTTATTCCAGGCCAGGTCAGAGATATGGAGCAACGCGTCAACGCCGCCGATGTCCACGAATGCGCCGAAATCGGTAATCGTCTTCACCGTGCCGTCAACCACTTCGCCGACCTGCAGGCGGCTGAAGACCTCACGCCGGATTTGTTCCTGTCGCTCTTCGAGCAGAACTCGACGGGAGACGACGATGTTCTTCTTGTACCAGTTGACCGAGAGGATTCGGACCTCAATCTGCTTGCCGAGCAGGTCATCGAGATTCGCCACCGGACGCAGGTCAACCTGCGAGCCGGGCAGAAATGCGTCCAGACCCAGGATTTCAACGGCCAGACCGCCCTTCACGCGCTTGATGACCGTCGCCGGCACTCCTTCGGCACTCTCCGACTTCTCCTTGATTGTCTCCCAAGCAAGTTGGAAATCGGCCTTCTTCTTCGAGATGACCGGGAACCCGTCACGGTCCTCAAGCATGTCGAGGTAGACCTTGACTTCCCGGCCTTCTTCGGCTTCGGCCTGATTGCGGAACTCTTCCAGTGGCAACACGCCTTCGGCCTTCAGCCCGATGTCAACAAGGACGGCATTGGGCAGTTTCTTGATAATCCGGCCGGTGACGATTTCGCCGGGTCGCAGCGTCGGAAAAGAATTGGCGTAGAGCTCAGCCATCGTACTGCTGGCTGCCGCGGCCGTCGCTCCACCGACCGGAGCACTACTCCCGGACCGTGCCGGGTGCGCGGTACCACCAGCGGGGATTTCATGATTCGACATTAAACGGATACCTCCTGAACAGGATTTCGGACAATTTTCGCGACTTCTCTCACCACCCACGAGGGGGTAGACGAACCGGCGACGATCCCGACGTGCCGGCTCTGAGCTAGAATCTTGCGCGGTACGTCACCGGTGCGCTCGGCAAAGACAACCTGCCTGCCGGCCTCGCGGGCGATGTCGGCCAAGCGGGAGCTGTTCGCACTGTTGCGCCCGCCGACGACAATCACTAGGTCTACCTGCCGGGCAAGCCGAGCGGCCGCCTCCTGACGCGCTGCCGCTTCCTCGCAGACGGTATCGAAAACTCGCAGCTCAGTATAGCGAAAGCGGCTAAGATTGGCAACAGCCTCCCGGAATCCAGACCGCGACATGGTGGTCTGCGCGACGACCCCGACCTTGCGTCCGGCGAGTCGCATCCGCGGGCTGTAAACTCGGCCAACCCGTCCGGTGTGTCCGAGAATTGACCGTACTTCAGGATGGTCGCGCTCGCCGACAACGATTACCTCGTATCCCTTGTTTTTGAGCTGGCGGGCAACGTTCTGGACCTTGCGAACGTACGGACACGTCGCATCAATCGTGACAATCCCGAGCCGCTGGCACTGCTCGAGCACCCGCGGCGGGCAGCCGTGCGCCCGGATGACGAGCGCGCCGTCGGGCATCGGGCGGACCCGCGTCACTGTTCTGATGCCGTTGGCGGCCAACTCACTAAGTACGAGCGGGTTGTGGACGAGCTCACCGAGTGTCGCGACCTGACCGAACCGCTCTTTGCCGGCTTTGGCAAGTCGGATTGCCCGTTCGACGCCAAAACAAAACCCAGTCGGGCGGGCAATCGTGACCCGTGGCATCAGTCGTTCTTCTGCGCCAGCCGGCGTACGCTATCGGCCACGGTCTGGGCAAGCCGGCAATAGCCTGCCCGGTCACGACTGAACCCGTCGGGGAAGACCGGAGTGCCGAACGAGACGCGGATGCGGGTCGGTTCAGTCGGCCGCCGACGGAAGCCTCGGTGGACAAAATCACGGTCAACCCAGTAGGAGACATTGGACCGGTGGACGCCGGCCAGATAGACCGGGATTACCGGCACCCGGTTGCTGAGGGCGAGGAATCCGATGCCGGGCTGAAACTTCTGCAGTTCACCGGTGCTGCTTCTTGTGCCTTCTGGGAACAACACGACGGTCTGCTTTCGTCTGAGCAACCAGGAGCACCGCTTGAGAGCTGCCGAGTCCGCTCCGCCACGGCGTACCGGCCAGGCGTTCCAGGTCCGAATCAACCAGGCAAAGGCTGGTGATTTCGTGAACAGCTCTTCTTTGGCAAGGAAGTGGACCTCCCGGGCTGCGGCCATCCCGACAATCAACGGGTCGAAGTTGGAGACATGATTGGCAGCGAGAATCTGGGGTCCGGCCAGGAGGTTGTCCCTGCCGGTAACACGCAGGCGCAGAACGAGCCGCGCGAAAGGATACGTGAGCAACCATCCGACCCGCCACCTGAGTTTCAAGCGCTAGCTCCGAGCCGGCGACGGACCAAGTCGCACACAACCTTGACCTGCTCTTCGATTGTGAGGTCAGTGGTATCAACCAGCACCGCGCCGCTGACCCGGCGTAGCGGACTCATCCGCCGAGCTGAGTCAATTCGGTCGCGTCGAGCAAGGTTGGCCTTGACTGCGGCACTGCTGACCTTGGTGCCCTGTTGTTCTAGCTCCAGTTGCCGACGCCGGCCGCGCTCTTCGTGGTCGCAGACCATGAATACCTTGACTTGGGCCTCAGGAAAGACCACGCTGCCGATATCGCGGCCCTCGCAGACCAGCCGGCGGCCCCGGGCGAATCGCCGCTGCTCAGCCACGAGTTTGCGTCGGACAGCGGAAATCGCCGAGACCTCGGACACGAGTGCGCTGACGCGCGGTTCGCGGATCGCCTGGGTTACGTCCCGGCCGTCGAGGAGCACGCGCGCCATTTCACCCGCGCGGGTGGCTGTGCCCGGTCGGACGGTCTGAGTGGGGAGACGCCATTCGACGGTTACCCGGGTTCGGGCCAGAAGGCCTCTCAGAGCCCGGGCATTCTTCGGGTTGATTCCGGACTCGAGAACCTTGAGGGTGATTGCCCGGTACATCGCTCCGGTATCAAGATACTCAAACCCGAGCCGCAGCGCACAGAGCCGGGCGGTGGTACTCTTTCCTGAACCCGCCGGGCCGTCAATCGCCACCACGAATCCGTGAGCTCTGGAGCGCCGTTTCCATTCTCTCTCCACTTTGGGGTGCGATTCCCATCCCTTCGCCCTTCGGGGGAGCGAACCCGGGTGAGGGGAGAGCACGGTTGTCATTGTGACTTGCTCTAGCTTGTCGGCTCGGTCTATTCCACCTGACTGAGGGCGTACTGCTGGGCCAGTTGCAGTTGCATCGCACGCAGACGGGAGGCGATTGCCTGGGCGATGACTCGCATCACGACATAGCCCAGTCTGGGGTCTTCATTGAATGCCTGCTCGAGCCGGGCGCTCTCGAACTCAAGATAGGTGCAATCAGTCAATGCTCTGCCACTGGCGGTGTAGTGGGGATTGCCGATGATACCGGACCAGCCGAATACCTGGCCGGCGCCGACTGTTGTGACGAGATAGCTCTTCTTGGTCACGCCGAAGTCCAAGTCGAGCACGACCCCCAGCCTGCCGCTGACCAGGATGTAGAACTTGTCGGCAGGCTGGCCTTGGACGTCAATCAGCTCGTTGGCCTTTGTCTGTCCGACCCGGGCGACCACGGCCGCGCGTTCGATATCCTCATCGCGGAGTTGACCAAACTCAGGAATTGACTTCAGAAACGATTTCACGTCCATAATAGTAGACCTCCGATAGTCGAAAGACTCACTCCTCAAACTACCCGACCAGCCGTGCTTTGTCAAGCTCATTGCTTTTTCCTGATTCCGACCTTGGGCCACGAAGCGTAAAACCAAGAGGAAAACGACGAAAACTTGCCTCTCTTTGACGGGAGCAGGCAAGCGGAAAGGCCCGGGTCTGTCCCGGATTGCGCCTGCCATTCGTTGTTAGCTCTTCGGTCCTTCGCCTTCCGCTCTCTGCTACTCGACCACGGAACCACTTCTCCTCAGTCATTCTAAGCGCAGCGAAGGGTCTTATGTACGCGGCGGGGACCGTCCGGGGTTTTCTCGACGGGAGAAGGCGAAGGTGAGGGTGAAGAGATGGCGGCGGTCAATCTCGGAACCGGGTTCGTTTTCCCGTTTGACATGCGGTGTTCGGGTTCCTATCATAACCGTTGAACTCTGAACCAGCCCGGTCATTGGGCCGCGTCTCGACGGTCCTTTTGCCCGGCTCTGCCAAGGAGGCAAGTTGCCACGTTTGACACCTGCTGCTGTTTTCGTCTTTCTACTCGCGGCCTCGACCGGAAGCGGCGAACTGCACCGTCTCGGGTTGATTCGCGAGGACCTTTCCCTTGTCGCACCCGAACGCGAGGTGAGGACAGTTGTCCCTGCTCCCGGCACCGGCTCTTTTCGTGACCGGCCGCGCGTAGATTTGACCGACGAGATGCCGCCGGTCGGGAATCAGGGCGCACAGGGTTCGTGCGCGGCCTGGGCCATTGCCTACTATCATCGAACCCAGCTCGAGTATCGAGAGCGACGCTGGAATCTGGCCGACCCTAGACACCAATTCAGCCCGGCGTTTACTTACAATCAGGTGAACGGTGGCGCAGACCGCGGGTCCGGGTTCGGCGACAATATGCCGTTGATTTGCGACCAGGGTTGTGCAAGCCTATACGACTTTCCCTATGACCAATACAACTGCACGCGCTGGCCGTCGGAGTCAGCATACGCGCGGGCGATTCCTTTCCGGACCAAGGACTGGAACTGGGCCCGCGTTTACGACACAACCGGCATCAACTCCATAAAGCAGCTGCTGGTCAACGGCAGCACCGCAACCCTCGGGATTGACGTTTGGGGCAACTTCGACGAGATCAGGCGGTTCAATAACACATACTGCGTGGCCGACAAGATGGGTTCGAACCGGGGCGGCCACCTGGTAACTTTCGTCGGCTACGACGATTCGATGGTCACGAACGACGGACTGGGAGCGTTCAAGATGGTGAATTCGTGGGGCGCGGGATGGGGCGCTCAGGGCTACTTCTGGATGTCCTATCAGGCGGTCATGGACCAAGAGCTGAGCCATCAGGCGTTCGGTTGGTTGGTTGACACGGTCGGATACGAGCCCAAGCTGCTGGCAAGAGTGCGGATTGAACATCCGACCCGTGACCGGGTCGGAATCCAGTTTGCGGTCGGGCAGCGTTACAACGCACTGTGGATAAAGGACTTCCGGCAGTGGCGAAGGGTTGCAGTGGAGCAGCCGTTCCCGAACAACAAGATAGTTTTCGACCTGACCGAGGCGGCCGACTTGATTGTCGGTCGGCGAACCGACTCAGTCTATTTCTGCACCAATGACAGCCGTCGCGATAACCGGACCGGCACGGTTCTGTATTCGTCGGTCCAGCATCTGGACTGGGGCACCGAGTTTGCCTCCGGTGGGACGCCGGTGCCGATTCCTGACGATGGTTCCACGGTGGAGGTCGGCATGAGGATTGTCGAGCTGGATCACGATGTTTCGTGTCGGTGGGTGTTTGAGCCTGCGGGCAGGGTCGAGCCGGAAAGCTCGTATGTTCCGCGTGTTGAGGTAACAAGCTACGGAGCTGAACCAGCTACGTTCGCGGTGAATCTCAGAATCGGGAGTAACTACCATGATACGGCGTACGTGAGCGGGCTAGCGCGCGCCCGGGCGGAAACCCTGAGTTTCGCGCCGTGGGTGTCAGTCCCGCGCTGCACGGTTGCGGTCGTGTGTTCGACGATGCTTGCCGGAGACCAGCATCCGGACAACGACCGCTGTGCCGCAACGGCTTTTTCGCGGTACTCGGACGCCGCGGTCGCGAGCATCACCGTTCCCAGAGATACGGTGGACTCAGGCGCTGTGGTCCGGCCCCAAGTGCGTGTCCGTAACAACGGTACTCAGACTGAGAGTTTCTATGTTACACTCATGATACCAGACGAGGGCTACCATCGGACCGCGCGGGCGACGGTTCCGGCTGACACCGTTGCGCTGGTTCTGTTCACGCCGTGGACACCTGCCAACCTTGGAGGCCATCTGGTTCGCTGTACACTGGAAATGTCCGGTGATATGGACCCGGCTAACGATTCGGTGACCGGCATTGTCTTTGTCCGTCCCGGAGCGGGAGTTGAAGAGGTCGAGTCAGCGGCTGAAGCTGGTCTCGTCCGATTCGGCTCGACCATCGTTGGCGGACGGTTCGTTGCGGAATTGCCCTCTGCGCTGCCGGCGAGGCTTTCAGTCTACGATGCCTCGGGTGCAGTAGTGCGAAAAGTCTGCCATGCCGGCGGTGCTGCTGGATACTGCGAGCTGGTCTGGGACGGCAGAGACGAATCCGGTGTCAGCGTTCGGTCCGGCGTCTATCTGTGCCGGCTGGAGGCCGGCCGGCTCAGTCGAACGGTGAAGCTGGTCTATCGCAGGTAGGGGAGGAGCCGGGCGAGGAGGGGAGCGGGGAATGCTCAGGAAGAAGATTCTTTCCCTTCGCGGAGCCTGCTCTGAGTGGGGACCGAAGACACTTCGCTTCGCTAAGGGTGATAGAGGGCGAAGGGCTCGGGGCTGCGGCTGGGACTGCGTCCAGAATGACATAGTGTGCGGAGGCCGCTGACAACTGATCGCTGCCCGCCACTCGACCACTGGACCAATTCGCCACGCTTCCGAGGGGGCTTGACTTTGCTCGGGGTCGGTCTACACTTACCGCCGATGCTGTGTCTAGTTCTCGCGCTGGTCGGCGGCGTGTCGGTTCAGGGCGACCTGAAGGCTGTTGTTGAACCGGCCGTGTACCCATCAGGTGAGAGTGTTGCAGTTCTGGAGCTGGCCTATGAGATACCCCACACGTCGTTGGCTTTCACGCGGGTGGACGAGTCTTTTGTCGCCCGGTACCGCTTAGTTTTGCAGGTGAGTGACCGGCGCGGTAATGTGGTCGCCGGTGATGTCTGGGAGCGGGAGGTGCGGGTCCCGAGTTACGAGCGGACGATGGCCCAAGACTCAATCGTCGAGGGAGCCGTGCGGTTGAAATTCAGCTTGCGCGGAGAGAGCGGCCGGGTTGATTTGCATGACCAGACGAGCGAGCGCCGGGGTTGGGTGAGTTTTCGGGTGGAGGTGCCGTCGGGCGGGCTTGCGCTGCGGCTGCTCAGGTCCGGAGAAGAGTTCTCGTCGCGGAAGTACGGCGTGAATGATACGGTTGAGGCCGAGGCATCGTCGGCAGCACCGCTTGATAGCTGTCGGTTTGCGGTGCTCTCAGATGGCCGGGTTGTCACCGGAGCCATCGCCCCGTTCAATGAACAGCGGGTGGCGCGGTTTGTCTATCCGGTTGTTGATTCAGTCGGAGTAGTGCGGTTGGGCAGAGGGTCGTATCAACTGGAGGCGTCGGCCGGACGAGGAGGCGAGCGACGCTCGGTCCGGGTCGGGTTCAGGGTTGATGTGCCTTTCTATCTGGATGACAATGCCTGGCGGGAGAAGGTGGAGCGGCTGGTGCACATCGCGAGCGCGAGTGAGATGGCCCGGCTAAAGTCCGCGCCCAAAGGAGAGCGGGAGCAGGCCTGGCAGGATTTTTGGAAGCCGAAGGACGAAACACCGACGACGGATAGGAATGAGCGGGAGGAAGAGTACTTCGAACGGATCGCTTATGCCGAGGAGCATTTCGGCCGCGGCGATCGGGGATACCGAAGTGACCGGGCACGGGTGTATGTGCGCTACGGTCCGCCGGATCAGGTTGAGAGTCGGCCGTTCGAGCTCGATTCGCCGGCCTATGAGATATGGTACTATTATCGTCTGAATCGTCGGTTTGTGTTTGTGGACCGGTTCGGCTCGGGTGAGATGAGGTTGCAGAATCCGGGGATGCTTGATGGCTAGGCGCGGAGGACCCTGGGACAGTCCCTGCCGCGTGGGAACGCGGCGCAATCCGGGACGGTCTGGGGTTTTCGGCACGGCTCTGCTCAGGGCAAGCGTTGGCGGTTCTCATGTTTTGTAGCGCGTTTGTGTACCTTTTGATGTTGACCTCGGCGATTGAGTTCAGCGTTGACTGGGCCGAGTTTCGGGCCGGGCCGGACTCAAGCCGAGTGGAGTTCTTCTATTCGATTCCCTATGACCAGTTGTTGTATACCCAGAGCGACTCGGGAATCGCCGCCCTGTTTTCGGTTCAGATGGAGATGGTCGGCATCGGCAATGACTTCCGGGAGCAGGGAACTATCCACAAACGAGCTCGACTCAGTTCGTTTCAGGAGGCAGAGCAGCGGCGGCGGTCTTTTGTGGACGGATTCAGTGTGATTGCTCCGGCAGGGCGGTACCGCTATCGGATTGCCGTGGTCGAGTCGTCAGCCGGCGGGGTCGGTCTGGGCGCGCGTGAAGACACGATTGATCTCGCCGGATTTGGAGGCAGGCCGGCGCTGAGCTCGCTCCAGCTCGGCGCGAGGGTGGTGACCGACACGGCGACCGGTACGGTGTCGGTCGTGCCCAGTCCGGGTCTCAGGTTCGGTGGCAGCGAGAATGACGCGGTCTATGTCTACTTCGAGGGCTACGGCCTGAGCCCGGACACGAACCGCTACCGCGTTGACGTCGCAGTGTTGCAACCGAAAGGGAGCGCGGGGGGCTTGGACGACACGGCAGTACGAAGCGGGCCGGTAATCCGCACCAAGTCCGGGTCCGACTTGGCCACCGCGCTCGGCGTAAGTCTTGAGGCGGTCAGACCCGGCCCGGCTGTGCTGGCGCTCGCCCTTACCGACCTTGCGACCGGCCGGCAAGTCGTCAGAACCAAGCGATTCCTCGTCGGCGATGATGGCGCCGGTCCGGGTTTCCGTGTTAGTCTCGACAATCTGACCGAGCGTGAGCAGCGGTACTATCGTGAACTTGAGTACATCGCTACGCCGGGCGAGCTCAAGTATTATGCGGCGTTGTCAGATTCGGGCAAAGAGGCGTGGCTGGCTCGGTTCTGGACTAGGCATAATCTGACCGAGTACGCTCGCAGGATGGAGACTGCGGAGGCACGCTACCGGCGGCAGCGCACGCCCGGCGTCAAAACCGACCGAGGACGGATTTACGTCAAGTACGGCGAGCCCGATGCGGTTGAGCAGAAGGTGATCGAGACCGATGCCCGGTCACGTGAGTACTGGCACTATTATGGGACCGGCTACACATTCGTATTCATTGACATCCGGGGTGACGGCAACTTTCGTCTTGCCTGGACCAATAGCAAAGATGAGCCCCGGACCGGTCTGGAAGACTATCTACTACCGGACGAGCGGGAGCGGTTCCGGTAGGAACGATGAGGCGATGAGCGTAGCTGACCGGGTGGCACGAGTCGAGTTTCATCCACTGAAGGTTGAGCCGTGCATTGTTCCCGACGGACTGGAACTCGGGCGCGGTGATGTTGTCGTTGTACGGGATGCTGAAGGTGAGGATGCCGGCGTCGTGGTGGACCTGACAGAGACGGACGAAGGGCAGTACCGAATTGTCCGTCGGGCAACGGCTGAGGAGTGTTCACTCCGCCGGGAGCTTAACGGAGAAAACGAGCGGGCAGCTGCAGTACTCAAACAGGTGAAGGACGAGCTGAATCTGGAGCTGCGCGTGGTCGGTGCGCACTGGCGGCTTGACCGGCGCAAGGTCTACCTATTCATTGCGTCTGAGGCGCGGGTTGACCTTCGGCAGTTGCATCGGATGACTTCGGCGGTGCTCGGCGCCCGCGTCGTGCTGAGGCAGGTCGGAGTCAGGGACCATGCGCGGCTGCTGGGCGGACTGGGAAGCTGCGGCCGGGAAGTGTGTTGTCGCCGGTTTATCCGTGAGCTGAAGCCGATCGCCCTGCGGATGGCACGGCAGCAGAGTCTTTTCGTGGAGTCGAGCAAGATTTCCGGACTGTGCGGGAAGCTGCTGTGCTGTTTGGGTTTCGAAGACGAGACGTATCAGCAGTGGCTCAAGGAGATGCCGAGAGTCGGCGAGACCGTGCTTACCGCCCACGGGCCACGCGTGGTTGTCGGAGTTGATACGGCCAAGCGTCGGCTCAACCTCAGGGATTCGATGGGCGCCGAGGAGACCGTTGCTTTGGAGGAAGTGGGTCGAGAGCGGGTCGAGTGTCAGGGCGCGAATTCCATTCCCTGTTCCCTTGGGGAAGAGGGCAAGGGTGAGGGGAGAGCGTGAAAGCGAAGGACGGTTTGATTGAGCAGGTAGCATCCCGCGAGCGAATTGACCCGGTCCAGTTGGGCCAACTGGTTGAGCAGGGCCGGGTTGTGTTGCTCGGCTCCAAGAAGCACCAAATCGAGCCGGTTGCGGTCGGCAAGGGTACGAGAGTCAAGGTCAACGCCAATGTCGGGTCTTCGCCTGATGTCAGCGACCTCGAGCAGGAATTGGCGAAGCTGCGGGCCGCAATTGCGGCCGGGACTGATACGGTTATGGATTTATCTGTCGGCCGGAACGCGGATGAAGTCCGTCGGGCAGTCGTGGCCGAGTCGCCGATACCGGTCGGGACCGTGCCGGTCTACCAGGTGGCACTGGAGATGCGAAAGAGGGGAGGGTCGTTTGTCGAGGCGGGCCGGCGTGAGTTTTTGGCAAGCGTGGAACAGCATTTGGCTGACGGAGTTGATTTCATCACCGTGCACTGTGGGATAAGTCTGAGGAGCATCTCGGCGATGGACCGGGCCGGCAGGCTGTGCGGCGTGGTCAGTCGCGGCGGCTCAATGATCGTCGAGTGGATGCGGTACAATCGGCAGGAGAATCCGCTCTACGAGTGCTACGATGAGGTTCTGGCAATGGCCCGCGAGTACGGAGCGGCGCTGTCGCTGGGCGACGGGCTGAGGCCCGGCGCAGTGACGGATGCGACCGACGAGGCCCAGATTGCCGAACTACTGAGCATCGGTGAATTGGTTCTGCGGGCGCGTGCTGCCGGCGTGGCGGCGATTGTCGAAGGGCCGGGACACGTGCCGCTTGACCAAATTGAAGCTAACGTCATACTCGAAAAGCGTGTCTGTGACGAAGCACCATTTTACCTCCTCGGCCCGCTTGTTACTGACGTCGCTTGCGGATATGACCACATCAGCGGAGCGATCGGCGGTGCGCTCGCCGCGTTCCATGGCGCGGACTTTCTCTGCTACGTGACCCCAACCGAGCATCTCGCGCTACCTGGGCCGGAAGACGTCCGGGCCGGTGTCATCGCGTCACGCATTGCTGCTCACGCTGCCGACCTTGCCCGTCATCTCCCTGGTGCGCTCGACTGGGATCGCAAAGTCTCCCTAGCCCGCGCCGCTCTTGACTGGGACGAAATGATTCGCAATTCAATTGACCCGGCACGCGCCCGGCAGGTCTTTGACGCAGCCCGTTCCGGAACCGAAGGCGCCTGCACGATGTGTGGTGATTTCTGTGCGATTAAGAGAATGAAGTCAGGCCGAACCCCAGGACCCCGGAGCCCCGAGACCCCAGGCCTCTTCCCTCACAACAAGACAGGAGCAAAATGATGGTTAAGCCAAACTACCGACTGTATACACCCGGACCCGTTGATGTGCCCACCTTGGTTCTCAACGAGATGGCGAACAAGCTTGTTTATCATCGCGAAGCCTCGTTCAGCAAGATTCTCCAATCGGTGACCCGGGGTTTGCAGAAAATGATACTAACCAAAAGCGAGGTCCACGTGCTGACCGCCTCGGGCACAGGCGCGATGGAAGCAGCGGTCTGCAACCTCCTAAGCCCAGGCGACAAGGTCGTCGTGGCCACCGCGGGAAAGTTCGGCGAGCGGTGGCGGGAACTCGCTCTGCGCTGGGGTGCTTATGTGGACGAAATCAGCCAGCCCTACGGCCGCACGGTGGCGCCCGAAGAACTAGAACGTAAGCTCCGCGCCAACGACTCAGCTCGCGTCGTCCTCACCACTTTGACCGAGACTTCCACCGGAGCGCTTAGCGACATCAAAGCGTACGGGGATATCTGCCACCGATTGAACCGTATCCTTGTCGTTGACGCGATTGCCGGACTCGCTGCCGACGAACTCCGCATGGATGACTGGCATCTCGATGTCGTCGTCGGCGGCAGCCAGAAGGGCCCGGCTGTGCCGCCCGGACTCTCTTTTGTCGCGGTCAGCCCTCGTGCGGCCGAGTTCGTTGACCGGGCCAAAGGGCCAAGGTTTTACTTCGACCTGCGCACCTCGCGTCGCTTCATGGAGAAAGGCCAGACGCCATGGACTCCGGCGATTTCCCTTTTCTATGCTCTTGACCTAGCGCTTAAGCAACTGCACCGTTCAGGCATGGCCCGCTGCTGGAAAAGCCACAAAACCGCTGCCGATATGGTCAGGGGCAAGGTCGCCGAACTTGGACTCACTCTGTTCCCCGAGTACCCATCAAACGCTCTGACAGTAATCCGGATGCCGGATGGCATTGACGGCACAAAGGTCGTCGAGCTGTGCAAGACGCGTGACAAGGTTCTCCTGGCCAACGGCCAGGCGGAGTTGCGTGGCAAGGTTGTCAGAATTGGACACATGGGGCCGGTCAAATTGACCGAGCTTGCACGGGTGTTTGAGGCATTCAGAAGGGCATACCGAGCGGTTGCCGGTCGCGCAAGATAACTCCTGATATATCAGCAGGTTGTCTCAACGGGTGGACACTCGTCTGAGGTGTCGCATTGTCGTGATTCTTGGCTAACTTATTGCAAATCACGGAGTTAGCTGTGAGTAACTCCCTGGTATGAGTATTGCAATCTAATACTGGGAACAAGTATGCGACTGCCACCTCTCCGTTTTTCAGTCTTGTTTGCCAGCGGCCTCGGCTTGATACTGCTCGGGATGGCAACCTGTCTTAGCCTAAAACCCGGTCAGACAATCGTGCCGCTCTGCTCGGTGGTCGGCTCGCTGGCAATGATGACCGCGGCGGGTTCGGGCCGCGGGCCCGGTGTCCCGCACTAGTCTAGCCCGTTTCCTCGCCCGGTAGTCGGAACCTTGCCATCTTGCGCAGGAATACCGTCACATAGTTGACGAACGACACGACAATCAAGAGACCAACCGAGTAGTCAACCAAAGCCTTGTACCTTAGCAGTGCCGGGAGTTCGAGTGTGTAGTAGACGATCATCAGGGCGAACGCACAGCCGGTGATCTTGCCCAGCACGTCGGAAGAGACGAATGAACCTTTGGCTTTCATGATAACGATGCTGCCGGCAAGAATGAGCAAGTCGCGCAGTATCGCGGCTCCAGCGATGATGATTGGCAGGTCCCGGACTGAGACCAAGCAAACGAGTACCGTCCCGACCCAGACTTTGTCAACAAGGTGGTCGAGCACGCGGCCGAGGTTTGAAACCTGACCTAGGCGGCGCGCGAGCCAGCCGTCGAGAGCATCGGTCGTCCAGGAGAGCCCCATGACAACCACGGCGACCGTACCCTGACGCTGAAGGAGGAACAGGAGGACAATCGGCAGGAGAATAATCCGCGAGAGGCTGAGGATATTGGGGATGGTGATGAGTCGGGCAGCACCAGTCTGCTGGGCGCGGTTCGGTTCGATTAGGCTAGCCACGGTTGTTCTTCCTGAGCATTTCGCGGGCATGGGCCAGAACGGTGCGGGTGATGGTCGCCCCGCCAGCCATGCGGGCGAGTTCGCTGACGCGCGATTCGGCGTCAAGTTCCCGGATTTGAGTCCGAGTCCGGCCGCCGCGGGTGGTTTTCTCAACGAGTAGGTGTCGGTCTGCGTACCGGGCAATCTGAGGGAGGTGGGTGATGCAGATGACCTGATGGGTTGAGCCGAGCCGGGCGAGTCTGGAGCCAACGGTGTCGGCGACGCGGCCGCCGATGCCTGCGTCAATCTCGTCGAAGACCAAGGTCGGAACTGGGTCGGCGTGCGCCAGGACGCTTTTGAGGGCGAGCATGATGCGTGACAGCTCTCCGCCTGAGGCGACCTTGCGCAGGGGACGCCGGTCTTCTCCCGGATTGGCGGTGAAGAGGAATTGAGCCGTTTCGCGGCCGCGCTCAGTGAGCGTGTCAGTCGGCTCGATGCCAATCACCAGTTCGGCCCGACCGAGGCCGACCGCGGCAAGTTCCCGGGCAAGCTGCTCCTCCAGTTTCTTGCGAACACGTCCACGCCGTCGCGAGAGTTTCTGAGCAAGGGCTTCAAGCTCGGCCTGCAGTGCACCGAGCTCGTCAGCCAGCGCGTTCCGTCGGTCACCGTCTGCAGCCGTGCGGTCGAGCTCGGTCTGGAGGTGTTGGAGAAGTGTCGGTAGTTCGGTCGCGCCGACCCCGTACTTTCGCTCGAGTCGTTCAATCTGGAACAGTCGCGCGTTGACCGCGTCGAGCCGTTCGGCCGAGAAGTCAATCGTCTCCCGGTACTTTGCGAGCTCGCGCCAGATTTCGTCAAGCAGTACACGGGCTTCAACAAAGCGAGCACGATGCTCGGAGAGCCTTTCGTCGATCCGGCAGAGCTCGGCGAGCGTCCGTTCTGCGGCCGCAGCCAGAGTGGCAAGTGAGACCTCGCCCTCAGAAAGGACTTGCCCGATTTCATGGGCCAATCTGTGGCGGCGTTCGGCGGTCTCAAGGAGTTGGCGTTGCTGCTGAAGTTCGGCCAGTTCGCCCGGCCTGACACGAGCTTCAGTCAGTTCTCGTACTTGGAACTCGGTTAGCTCCCGACGCCGGCGCCGTTCTGCCAATTCTTCATCTAGTTGAGCCAGTTTGTCTCGCAGTCGCTCAGCGGCATGGAAGCGCTCAGTGAACTCGCGACGTTCTGACGTAAGACCGGCATAGGCGTCAAGGATGTCAAGGTGTACTTCGTGCTTGAGCAGGGACTGGTGCTGATGTTGACCGTGCAGGTCAGCGAGCCGTTCCCCCAGACGCTCGAGAGCAGCGACGGTCAGGCTTGAGTCGTTGGCGTAGCACGCGCTTCGACCGTTCCGTTCGATGCGACGTCTCAGTATCAGCACCGGCTCGGGTTCCGGTCCGAGTTCGATGCCAAGTTCATGGCATCTTTCGGCAATCTCTGGGGTGGCGGTAATCCGGGCCTCGACCTGAGCCGAGTCGGCACCGGTTCTGACCATAGCTGCGTCCGAACGTCCGCCGAGCAGAAGCGACAGCGCACCGACGACGATTGACTTGCCGGCACCGGTCTCACCGGTGAGTACGGTCAGCCCCGGACCGAACTCGACCCGGAGCGACTCAATGAGCGCGAAATCTCTGGCGCTCAGTTCGGTGATCATGGCGAGCGGCGGCTGCCGGTCCAGTTGAGCTTGTCGCGCATGATGTGGAAGAAGGTCTTGCGCCGGGGAACAACGAGACGGACGGTGAAGCCAGCTCGGGTGAGTACGACCCGGCGGCCAGGTTTGATCGGCCAACGTTCCTGACCGTCGAGGTTGACAATCGCACAGTCGGAGCGCGGGCTGAGTTCGAGCTCAACTCTGGTGTCTGCCGGCAGTAGCAACGGCCGGGCACCCAAGGCATGAGGAGAGAGAGGGGTTAGCAGTATCGCTTCCATCGTCGGCAGGACGACCGGACCGCCGGCGGCCAAGGAATAGGCAGTTGAGCCGGTCGGCGTAGCAATGACGACGCCGTCGCCGACAAATCTGGTTATGAGCATACCATCGGCCCACGCGGTTAGGTCAATGACGCGGTTATCCGGGCCCATATTGACGGCGCAGTCGTTGAGACAGTACCCAGTTCGGCGTCCGTAGCGGCAGTACAGAACCATACGCCGGGTCTCGGCGTGGCGGGACCGGGCGAAGTCGCGGACCGCAGCGCGGGCCTCCCGGATTGAGAACAGGGTCAGAAACCCGAGGCCGCCCATGTTCACACCCATGACCGGCAGGGAGCGATTCCGGACCAATCGGACCGCGCGGAGCAGCGTGCCGTCGCCGCCCAGTGCCAAGACAAGGTCACAAGACGGACCGATGCTTTGTGCCCGGCGACTGAGCACGACTGGACGGTGGCCCTGGCTTTTGAGCCAAGAAGTGAACTCGGGCACAAATCTGGCGGCCATTGGTTTTGCCTGATTGACGACAAGGGCGATTCTCATGAGGCCGTGGTGACGTTCCCTGCTCGGAGAAAGGCGTACCGGACCCGGCCGGTGAGGTCGCGTTCGACCTCGACCGCTGGCCAGCACCGACGCAGAACTCGGTCGTGGGTCGAGTCAACTTCGAGTGCCAGTAGCCCGCCCGGCCGGATGATGCTGGGCCCGTGGTCGAGGAGCATCCTGACAATAGTAGTCCCATCTGGTCCACCATCAAGGGCGACAATCGGTTCGTGTTCGCGGACTCGCGGCTCGAGCTGGGCAAGACGGGTACTTGGAACGTAGGGCGGGTTGGCGATGAGCAGGTCAATCCGCCCCTGATATCGGGCAAGCCTCGGGTGGTTGAGGCTGGATGCCCGGATGAACCGCATCCGTGACCCGACCCGCAGGCGGTGGGCGTTCAACCGGGCGACCGAGAGTGCATCGGCTGAGCAGTCCACAGCCAGTACCCGCATTCCGGGCCACAGCCGACACAGTGCGATGGCGATGCAGCCGGAGCCAGTGCCATAGTCCAACGCCAGTGGCGAGGGGACGGTCACAGGGCCTGCACTGAGCAGCACCGAAGTGTCGGCTGTGCCCGCGCAGCTGGTCGTACCAGCACCCCTAAGCCGACCGACGGCTCGGAGCACAAGTTCCTCGGTTTCGGGACGGGGAATCAGTACTTTGTGGTTCACGACCACGTCGAAGTCAAGAAATGGTGCTTTGCCGCAGGCATACTGTACCGGCTGGCCCGTCCGCACTCTGCTGACGCAGCGCCGAAAGCGGGACGCCAGACAGGGCGTGACCGGCACGTCCTCGTACAAGATGTGCCGGCTGGCGCCGAGCAGGCTCATAAGGAGAAACTCGGCGTCGGCGCGCGGGATTGCTCGACAGGCCTCACGGACAAGGTCTCGCGCCCGGATACCGGCTCGGGAGGTGGTGGCCATCGGGTTCAGGTCAGGAGCTCTGCTTCGGCTTGTTCCAGCGCTGCGAACAGTTCGTCCAGCTTGCCATCCATAACCGAGGCGAGGTTGTAGACTGATAAGCCGATGCGGTGGTCGGTGACCCGGTTCTGCGGAAAACTGTAGGTGCGGATTTTCTCACTGCGGTCGCCGGTGCCGATCTGGCGGCGCCGAGCCAAGTCGGTTCTGTTCCGCTCGGCTTCGCGCTGGGCAGCTAGCAGTCGGGCGGCGAGGACCTTCAGCGCCTTAGCCTTGTTGCGGCCCTGGGAACGCTCGTCCTGACACTGAACCACAATGCCGGTAGGCAGATGGGTGATCCGAACAGCGGAGTCGGTAACGTTGACATGCTGACCGCCGTGGCCGCCGGCACGGAATACGTCAATCCGCAAGTCCTCGGGATTGAGCTTCAGCTCGACCTCTTCCGGCTCGGGCAGAACTGCTACGGTCACGGTCGAAGTGTGAATTCGGCCTGACGCCTCGGTCGCCGGTACGCGCTGCACCCGGTGGACGCCGCTTTCGAATCGGAAGAATCGGAATGGCTCATCGCCCTCAACCGCGAAGATTATCTCTTTGTAGCCCTTCAATTCGCTCGGGCGTGAGTCCATCACCTCGACCCTCAGGCCGTGTTCTTCGGCGAACCGCGAGTACATCCGGAACAGATCGCCGGCAAAGAGGGCCGATTCTTGGCCGCCGGCCGCGGCGCGGATTTCCACGATGCAGCCTTTGTCCCAGTCCGGAGACCTGGGTCGCAATGCCTCCTCGATGCTGGCTGCCAGTTGCGCAAGTTTCAGGTTCAAGTCGGCCAGCTCATGCTCGGCCAACTCCTTCAGTTCAGGGTCGGCGGCATGAAGCATCTCGGTAGTGTCGGCTACTTCACGTTCGAGCTGTTCGTACTGCTCAAGCAGGGCCAGGCTGGTGCGGATGCGACGATACTCGCGTGTCACCTGCTTGAGTCGACCGACGTCAGCGGTTACCCTTGGGTCTGAAAGTTGCGATTCGAGCTCGGGTAACTGCTTCAGTAGCGGCTCGAACCGACGGCGGAAGGTTGCCCCAGTGGTGAGCATCAGTGGTTCTACTGTCAGGTCAGGCTAGTGGAAAGACGGCCGAGGGCTCGGAACGCGGCGAGTGTCGTCAATCGCGGTGATGAGCACGGCTCATTATGCAACCCCAGACGCAATAGTCAAGTGCGGGGAGAGTCCACGAATCCGAGGCGGAATCTAGCCAATCTGCAGTCCAAAATCTGAAATCTCGCTGGGACTGGCTCTGTTTCCCAGATGTCGCTCTCGAGAGAGCGAGAGTGAAAGCCGAGATCACTTCGCGCCGAGCTCGGCGCGGGCTCGGTCCAGTTCTTCTAGAACGAGTTCGCGCAGGCTATCAAGGTCTTCCTCAGTCTCGACCGACTCCATCTCAGCAACAAGGGCAAGAACATCGGCGAGATGGCGGTGAAACGCAGCCAGCTCGCTTTCGGCGCCGGGCCCAAGTCGCTCCTGCAGCATTGTGGCTTTTTCTTCAAGTTCTTCGACTTGAGACGCCACCGCCTTAGCAAAATCCGGAATCTGCTCCCGGGTCAGGGGGCGTTCGAGCGGGCTCGGCTTTGACGCTAGTCCGGCGACTGCAGCAAGTACGGTAAGCATGACGGTCGAGCCGAGCAGGACAGCAGCCAGCGGACGACCACGGGCCCTCCGGCGCTGCCGGATGAGCAACGCACCAACCACGATGCCCGGAATGCCGAGCAACCCGAGCCAGATACAGAGCCGTTCAAGGTCCGGGCCGGAGCTTTGTGCCGAGGGCGGCGGGGGCGGCGGTCGGTTCGGTGAACTGGTGTTGGCGTGAATCGTAAGTCGCTCGGTTCTTTCAAGACGGGTTTGGCAGTCGCGGCAGAACCGGGCGTCTGTCGGATTCTCTGCACCACACGCAGGGCAGTAGGGCATACGGTTGGCTCACTTTCTAGGGAAGTTGGGCGCAAGGATAGCGACATGTTCCCGAACAGTCAAGCAGACGACTTGCCACCCGACGAAACAAGGGGCGTTCCCTGGGCTGGTGTGCTTCCTCGCGCTGGGACCGTCTCTGTCTTTCTCCCTCAACGAAGCACAACCAGCTTGTGAGTCAACTCCCTGTCAGCGGCCTTGACGCATGCCAGGAAAACCCCGGCAGGTAGGTCGAGCACGACCCTGCCCTGCTGGTCAAAGACGGCGTATCGAACAACACGGCCGGCTACGTCCTGAACAATAAGCCTGACTGGACAGGTTAGTTGGCAGGTTTTCGGGCCCGCCAATCTCATAGTCACCGGGCCGGAGCGAGCGTGCCCGGGCAGAAGCCACAGTCCGTCCGTGGCGTTCCGGAACGTGTTGGACTGAGCGCCAGCCCGGTTGATTGGCGCCAAACCGAAACTGAGCTTTCCGACCGCTGGAACGTACTGCCAGAACTCGTTGCACTTGTTCCCTTTGAGCGCGAAGAGCTGCGCCGCGCTGTACGCGACCAAGCTGCCGCCGCCTTTGACCCGTTTCTTCTTGCCGGTCGAGCCGACTTGGGGAATCGTCTCCATTTCTGTCCACGAGTCACCGGCCAAGCAGTAACGCCAGAACTCACAGGTGTTGCCGCCTTTCAGCGCATAGATGTAGTCTCCGAGCGACGCCGCACTGCCGCCGTCCTTTGACTTCTTGTTTTTGCCGGCACGGCTGACATAGGGCATAGACTTGAGCTGGAATTCGCTCCAGGTACCTGAGACTAAGTCGTATTTCCAAAACTCATGCCGCTTGGCTTTGTGAGCGTAGAACGTCTCGACACCATCAAAGGCCAGCCACGACCCCTTGTCCCACTTTGGGTTGGCGCCGTTCGGCGCTTCCTTCAACGCTTCCCATGAATCGGTGGCGGTGTTGAATCGGTAGAACTCATTCTTGTAGCCCTTTAGCAGGTAAACGTAGGTGATGCCGCCGACGTCAGCGCAGACCACAGCCGAGCCACCTTTGACTTTCTTGCTCCCAGGACCAAGCGGTACATCACGCATCTGAGACCAAGAGTCGCCGGCGATGTCGTAGCGCCAGAATCCTAAGCTGTTGCTGCCTTTGACCGCGTAGACGCTGCCTCGACCGTCGGCCGCGCCGACCGCGCCCTTTTTCGGTGCCTTGCGCTCGCTGCCCTCGGGCCAAGGTGCGAGCTGCGTCCAGGTGTCGCCCTCCGGATGATAGCGGTAGAAGTCTCTTGTGCCGTTGCCCTTCGCGGCATAGACCACGCCGGCGACCGGGTCAAGGGCCAGCCAGGCGCCGTCCTTGGCCGCCTTGCCCGAAGGCATGCTCGGGAGTGCTGCCATCTCCTTCCAGCCGGTCACGGTCTGAGTTCCGCCTGTCCAGACCACAAATCGGCGGCTCATCGTGTCGTTGGCTGGCTGGGTATCGTTGGCGGTGAAAGTCGAACAGCGTGCCAGCCATCGCCCCGTGTCCCTGCCGACATCGTATTCCTCAAAGACCAGTACGGTATCAGCACCGGGGGCCAGTCCGCTGACGTTGATTGACTGACTGCTGACTTTGGCTTTTGCGGGGTTCTCGAGGCAGAAGCTGGCCACAAAATCAACTGCAGTCGTTGAGCCGTTGTACCAGCGGGCTTTGGGTTTGACGACGGAGTTGGTGTCTACCCAGCTTCCCGGCTCGATGATTTCGACTACACTGACGTCGCGCCCGATTACCGCACTGGTGACACGGAAGCTGGCGGAGCAGATATCGTTTTCCCGATTGATGTCATCGGCAACGTACGTCGAGCAGACTGCTGTCCAGCGCCCCGTGTCCGGGCCAACCGTCACCGCCGGAAAGACAAGAGACGTATCGCGCATGCCGGCGAGCGACGCGACGACCAGCGATTCCGAATAGACCCGACGGCCGTCCGGCCGGGCAATGAAGAAGTACGCGGTGAAGCTGGTCGTCTGAGGTTGACAGTTCCGCCAGCGGCCGATGGGCACGACGATGTCACCAGGCGGGACTGTCCCAGCCGGAGCAATGACCTGCTCAGCCGCGATGTCGGTTGCCGGGGGCGGCGAGTAGTAGATAGAGAGGTACGGGGGGTACGCGCCGCCGGGTCCACCACCGAACCCATAGGCATAGCCCCAGTTCGTATTCCGATTCTCGTACTCGTGCAGGCCCAGCACAACCCAATCCGCTTCCAGTCGCGCTTGAACCGCGGCCACGCCCGCGCTGTTTAGAGAGCGGGTTTGCCAGCCGATTCCATGGCCGTAGTCGGGTGCAACCAGCGTACCAGTGGTGATTCTGTTCCACAGGGTTTCGGCGCTGGCGGTCACCGGGTCGCAGGTGACTAGGCGAACGTAGGTTCTAGGCATCTCGCCAATTTGGTAGCAGTAGTAGTAGAAGTAGACCGCAGTTAGAGTGGCCCGGTCCGGAATTGGCGAGAGGTCAAACTTGGCCCAGGCTTGGCGCCGGTCTTGGCTCGAATTGTTGCCGCCGCGGAAATACAGGTCGCCGCCGCTCTTGGTGTAGTTAGAGTTCTGAAGCTTGACGTTGCCGGTCCAGTCCGGCAGACTCCTCGGATAGCAGTTTCGCACCGAATCCGCGTCAATCGGTACCCAGAACCCGGACGGACTGCGTTGGTGAATGGGTATAGCGTACACCCGGGTGTTGCGTCTGCCGTCGGGCAGGACGAACGTCCGTGAGTACTCGGTGCGTAGTTCAAGCAACTCAACTGCCGGCGACGCGCTGACGACGAGCATCGCCAACAGAGGTGTAATGGTGTAGCTGAAACGAAATTGGCGTTGCATATTGTCCCCTTGTTCAATTGTCTTCCGTGCGGTGCACCCCCGGACCGCGCCGCCTCAGTTGTTTCTCCTATCTCAATTATACACGAAAGGAGGCCCTACCTCAAACATAACGGGACGGGCCGTAGTCCCAGTCGAGGATGAATTCGGGTTATGTCGCTGGTCGGCTCGCCTGCTCGGCTGCGAAACCGCGCGCCAGCGTAATAGCAAGCGTCGCGACCCAGTCCGGGCCTGGGCCGAGGATGAAGAACAGCGGCTCTTTGCCCCAGCCGCGAGACTCATAGCAGAGGCGCGGGATGGTCCCGTGCCGCTCAATCAGGTGTCTTACCTTCCAGGGGATGGAGCTCCGGTCTCGGCCCAGCAGTTCGCCGGGTTCGCTCTTGCGGTCAACGGTGCCAACCGGAACACCGTTGGCGTCGGCGTATGACCGGACGAACTCGAAGATGGCTTCGTTCCAGCGGAAGTTCAATCCGGCCCGGATGGTCGGCTCGTATTTGCGCGCCTCGATTACCAGTCGAGCCATGTGGTCTGACACGCCGAACCGCACCGGGCCCGAGGCTTTGGGCATCCCGCCGACGACAGTGATGCGGCCGTCAACGCCGGCAACCTGCTCCGGCTCGGTGGCGTTCTCGGCAGCGTAGACGAAGTTGACTCGGACCTCGGGCATGAGGAGAGTGAATTCCGGGCAGGCTTCAAGCAGGCGCACCGCTTGTTCGAGGCGCCTAACGGTCTCAATGGCATGCGGAACACAACCCGAAGTGCCGACCGTTTTGGTCATGCCCCTGATGCTCCGATTGCTTTGAAATAGGCCGACCAGAATGGGTCCACGACCGGGTGCGTCAGTGGAGTCTCGCGGCCCGATTCCACCAGTACCATGCCTTTGCGAGTCACCTCACCGACAATTGCCGCTCTTATCCGTTTCCGTTTGAGCGCGGTCAGGATTGCTTCGGCCTTCATTGGGCGGCACATGATAATCAGCGTGCCTTCGCTGATGGACTTGTATGGGTCAATGCCGTAGAGCTCGCAGATTTCGATGACACAGGGCGTGACCGGTATCGTCTCTTTGACCACCCGCACGCCGAACCCGCCCGCCTGCGCCATTTCGTACAGCCCGCCCCAAAGGCCACACTCGGTCGCGTCGTGCATCGCCGTGACACCGCGCTGCCGGGTGCCGACGCTAATGGCGGCAAGGGCGTCTTCGACCACGGTCATCTGCCAGAACAGTTTTTCTGCGCGGCGGGCAAATGCCGGGCCGAACTTCTCGGTCAATCGGTCAGGGAACATCGCCGCAAAGATGCCCGCAGCCTCGATCGCCGGCCCCTTGGTGACGATGATTGAATCCCCGGGTCGGGCGAACTTCGGTACGACGTAGTCGGACAGTCTGCCCTCGGCGAGTACGGTTGCGCCTCCGACCATCGGGTAACCGCAGTTGCCGTAGCGGGCGGTGTGACCGGTGACGACCGACACTCCGTAGCGCCGGCACTCATGGTGGATTGTCTTCCAGACAATCTCCAATTGCTCTTCAGTAATCTGCATCGGTAGGTTGAAGTCAATCGCCAGGTACCGAGGTCTGAGCCCACTGGTGACCGCATCAGAGAGCAGGATGTGAATTGCGAACCACGCGGCTCTCCTCCAGCCGTACTCCGGGACGATGAAGACCGGGTCGGTGGTCAGGGCAAGGGCCCGGTTGCCGACGCGGATAATGCCAGTGTCAACACCGTGCATCGGCCCAACCAGAACGTTGCGGCTCGGTGCGCCGAGCCGGGGGAAAATCAGCTCTTCGAACACCTGCTGTGATATCTTCCCGACTGCGGGTAGTTTGACTTTCATGCTGGAATTCTACGAGGTTACGACGTCCAGTCAACCGGAAACCGGGGACGGTCCCAGCGTGTGGAAGCGTGGAGGAAACGGGAAGACCTTGAGACAGTCCGCGCCGCGTGGGGACGCGGCGCAATCCGGCATGGTCCCGGGTTTTCGGCGGCAGACATTGACAAAGCAGCATGCGGGGAGAGAATTAGCCATTGTCTGTTGTGGCTAATATTATGAAAAGGAAGCGGTTCACATGAGAACTATCACAATGCTCATCACTCTGCCGCTGGTCGCGTCGGCCAACCTGTTGGTCAATGGCAATTTTGAGCAGCCGTTCAGTGTCGGTTGGCAGGACACGGTCAGCGACTTCGGCGGGGAGTACCGCATCGAGCGGAGTGACACGCTCGGCCAGTCCATTCCGGGGCATGCTGCTCGCGTGTACAAGTTCTTGGCCGAGTTTGCCAGTTTGTACCAAACCGTGGATGTGCCGGGCACGAATCTGAACCTTGAGTTCGACGCCCGTTTCCGAATCGAGGGCGGGTCTTCGACCTGCTGGCCGGTTGCATCGCTCTGGGTTAGATACCGGAACGCGTTTGGAACTGAGCTGGGCAATACCAGGTTCTACCTACACAGCCCCTACGCCACCTGGGTACGCAGTGATACGGTCAGTCTGATTGAGATTACCGAGAACGGCGTCTGGCGTCACTATTCGCTCGACATCGCCGAAGAGTTGGCCACCAACCTCAGGGGGGTTGACCCAGCCCAGGTGCGCAAGGTCACGATTGACCTATTCGCGTATTGCAGTGGAACTTGAGGGGGCCCGACGGCGGAGGTCTCCGCCGACGAAGTCACGCTCAGCGCCAGCGGCGTGGAGACAGGACCCCAAACGCCCAAAGTTGGGCGCCAGATGCTGGACATCAGGCCGAACCCGACTCGCGGCGCGGCCGTTGTCCGCTTGACCACTAGGCCGCAAGACCACTCGACCACTCTCCTCCGCGTCTTCGACGCGACCGGCCGCCTCGTCCTTTCTCAGATGGCTGGCAAGGAGCGTCAGGCGTCAAGCGTAGTGCTTGACCTCACACCCCTGCCGACCGGCGTCTATCTACTCGATGTCTCTGGTGCGGTGAACGGGACTGCCATTATCAACCGGCTTCCCGAATAGGCGGGAAGAATGCCCCGTCTTCAGACCGGTAGTGTCCTGGTTTGTCTGCTACTAGTCATGACGGTTGTGGGCTGCGGTGCGAAGAAGACGGTCTGGGAAAAGGTGATTGACACCGGCGGCCACGAAGAGGCGGCGGCGATTGCGGTGAGCGGGTTGCACTGCTATGTCGGCAGTACAGTGAGGAACCTTCACTCGGATGCAAGCACGTGGCTCGTCACCAAGCTGACCCGTGAGGGGAGCGAAGTCTGGTCCCGCATGTACAAGGAGTCACCCCGGGCCGTGCTCGGGGACCTGGTTGCTGACGAGCGTGGTAATGTCGACGTCGTGGGACGGGCCGAGTTCGATGGCAAGCAGTCCTGCCTCGTTGCCGGCTACGCTTTTGACGGGAGCCTAAGGTGGCAGAAGGGTCTTGTCCTCGGTGACAAGACTTGGGGAACAGGGGTCTGTCGGCTTTCCGGCAACCGGCTTGCGGTGTGCGGCATGGCCGGTACCGATGGCAATGCTGACCATATGGTCGCCGTGCTTGACGCAGGCGACGGTCAAACGGTCTGGACGCGCAACTACGACATCTGCTCGGCAGACTTGGCGGTGCGCATCGCGGCCGATGCCAAGGACAACCTGGTCTTGGTCGGCCAGTACTCAAAGGACGATAACTCGGATATCATCGTCCTGAAGCTGAACCAGCGGGGTGATACACTCTGGACCCGGTACTATGACTCGGGCGGCGATGATGAGGCGGGCGACATCGCCTTTGACCCGTTCGGCAACGTCGTCGTCACTGGCACGGCTCGAATCGGCGACTCCACCCGCTGTGTTGTTCTCGAGTACGACAGCGACGGCGGGGTAATACGCAAGGCCGCTTATGGCAGACAGGCCCAGGCGACCGGTCGAGGGGTTTACGTCACACCCGAGGCCGACATCTTCGTCACCGGCGCGCTACTGGGCAAGGTGAATGAGGTTCTTGTCTACCAGTATCTGCCCAATGCGCTCTCAGTTTGGGAGCGCCATTACACCTCGGGCGGGAACGCCTCGGGTGCGGACGTTGTTGTGCTCCAGGATGCGTACGTTGCAGCAACGGTTGAGAACAAGACTCGCGACCTGGCGGTCTACTGCTTCTCGAAGCCGCCACCGGTCAAGGCGCCGGGTTCGCAGCCGTAGCTACTTCTCGTGTTCATTCCTTTCCAGGGTCATTCTCCAGAGATAGCTCAGGACGCATTCATCGCGCCCAATGCCGTCGTCGCAGGCCGGGTTGCGATTGGGGCTGGCTCAAGCGTTTGGTTTGGTGCGGTATTGCGCGGCGACATGGATGCAGTTTCGGTCGGCGATGAGACTAACATCCAAGACCTGACCGTGGTCCACGTTGACACTGATGCACCTTGCGTCATCGGTAATCGGGTAACGATTGGCCACCGGGCGGTGGTCCACGGCTGTGTCCTTGAAGACGAGTGCCTCATTGGCATGGGCGCGGTGATTCAGAACCGTGCCCGGGTCGGCAGGCATGCGCTGGTCGGTGCGGGCTCGGTTGTGCGTGAGGGGTTCGAGATTCCTCCGGGCGTGCTCGCGCTGGGTGTTCCGGCAACAATCAAGCGAGAACTGACCGAGACCGAGGTCGCCGCGATCGTCCGTTCCGCGGCCGGCTATGCAGCCCGGGCAAAACTCTATCGGCAGAGTCTGACGCAGGGCTAACGACAGAGGCGTCGGCGACCGGCGAATGGCGAAGTCGGTGCTTGACCCGCGTCAGCAGTGGAATATACTGACAGCCATGCAGGGAATTCGCCTGGAACCCGCGCAGGACCTTCTCAACAACCTTACCTTGCCTGAGCTGCGCCGGTTGGTGAAAGTGGCGCGGCTGTCTTTGTCCACCTCGTCTACCCGACCGCTTCTGATTGACGGCATCTCCCAACACCTGAATCTGGACGAAATCGTGCAGCAGATACCGAGGTGTCTGCTGCGAGTACCAGCCCGGCAGGCGCGGACACAGCTCGAACGGCTCGACCGGCTCTCGCCCCGGTATGGCGAGGCCGCGGTCCATGTCTACTCGCATTCCCGGCCGGCACTCGGGCGTCTCTTGCTCGGGTGGCAGGGACAATGCCACGCGCTTGGGCTCAGCAATACGCCCCTGTTTCTTGAGAACCGCTGGCCAGTGATGGTCAGCTCGGATGGTACCATGCCGCAGACATACCTCTATGCCGCTTTTGTCCGGCCAGGGAGAATCCACCCAAACGCCGAAATCCCCCCGCCCCGCACCAAGCCATACATGATTGACGAGGGCGAGTACCTGTTGCGTAACTCGCGGCTGCGCTTGGAGCTTGCGCGGTCAGGGCCGATATCCTTCTCCGTGACTTTCTTGAGAAGCCAGCCTCCCAGGGGCCGGCCTCAGTATCTATTCGAGCCAATCGCCTGAGCAACCGCCAAGCGTTCGGTCCTGAGTCTCTTTCCTCTTTGCCGGCCGTCCCCCGATGACCTTCTCGCTTGTCGCCCTGGCGGTCGCGCCCGCGCTTGCCCTGTTTCTTTTCTTCTACCTGCGCAACCGTTACAAGCAAGTGCCGCTCGGTCCGCTCGTGGTTACGTTTCTTTACGGCGCCATCGCACTGGTTCCCTCGATGACGAACTCAATGGCACTGCAGCGGCTGACCGGCTGGCATTCACGCACGCCCAATGTCTTCCACTCGCTGCTCGGGGCACTCCTGATTGTCGGGCTCGTCGAAGAAGGCTGCAAGTACCTTGTCGTGCGCTTCTACTCCTATCGCCTTCCCGGTTTTACCGAGCCCTACGACGGCATCATGTACTCAATCAGTGCCGCACTCGGCTTCGCCACGGTCGAGAACATCCTCTACGTCGTCTCCGGCGGACCGGTGACCGGCGTGCTTCGCGCCGTGCTTTCGGTGCCCAGTCATGCGTTCAACGCCGTGCTGATTGGCTACTTTTTGGGCGAGGCCAAGTTCGCACGCAGCGACGCGGCCGCCAACCGCTTGTCGTTGCTTGGGCTCGGGCTCGCGATTGTCGCCCACGGCAGCTACGATTTCATCGTCTTTTCGCTCGACAAGGCGCCGTTGCTTGTGTTTCTGCTCGTGCTCTACGCGGTGCTTTCGTGGACGATTATTCTCATCGCGACCCGGCGCCAGGTCGAGCAGTCGGCCCACAAGCACCCTCAACTCGTAGACCTGCACCAACGGTCGGCCCATGAGGCGGCCCGGGCCAGACTTGGGAACTCTGAAGACGCTATCCCGGCTGCCGGACGCGACTCCAAGCCCGGGGCTTCCGGCCCATCGAAAGACGCGGGCTAGCGGAAGGCCGTCTCAAACTCGGCGATGGCCTCATCCGAGAACCGGTGGTTCCCGAGACTGAGCAACACGTCGAGCGGCATGGTCAGGTGGCGGGCACCGGCGATGAATGCGCGTGATGCCTCGGCCGGTGATTTGATACTGGCGGCGACAATCTCGACCAGCGCCCGGCCTGTGTCGGCGTAGCCCTCAATCACCGCCGACATCTCCGCGACTAACTGACAGCCATCTTCGCCGAACAGCCGCGTAGCCCGGTTCGCATAGGGAATGACGTAGCGGCAACCTGCCTCGCAGGCGACCAAGGTCTGATGGCCGGAGTAGACTGCAGTTGCGGCGCAAGGGATTTCTCGGGACAGCCGGGCCGCGAGCGCTAGGTTCTCAGTCGTCGCCGGGATTTTGAGCACCACCTTGTCCGGGCAGATAGCGAAGAACTCTCGACCTTCGCGCTCGCGCTCGGCCGCGGTCCGCCCGGTCACCTGATAGAAGACCGGGCCGGGTGACAACTCGCATAGCTGCCTGATAAGGTCTCTCGGTTCGGCTTTCACCCGGGCGATGATGCTCGGATTGGTTGTCACGCCCGAGACAAACCCGAGTTCTACTGCCTGCCTGAGCTCTTCCACCGATGCGCTGTCCAGAAACAAGCTCATTTCTGCTCCTTTATGCCTTGGATGTCACTTGTGCTGCCGTCCCAGAAGGGCGCTCGTGAGCAACTCAGCGCCGAATGACTAGTTTCCGGGTCGTTGGGTGGCCGCGGATGGTGAGTCTGAGTAAGTAGACGCCAGCAGGCAAGGCCGTGAGGCTCAGCGAGCTTTCCGATTGCAGAATGAGACGGCCTGATGCGTCGTAGATGAAAACGGCGGGACTTGAGGATTCAAGTAGTCGAGGAGTGAGGTGGAGGTTGGTAGCGCCTGACCGCGTCGGGTTCGGAAAAACCGAAGGCCGGGAGTCGAAGACTGACGCGGCAGCCTGACCGCTCCTTTCGTGTATCGGGGTCAGGAGCGGCTGGGCGGCAGCGGTTGTCTCGGCAACCGTGCAGGTCCATAGTTCTCGGGTCTTGTTCCCCTTGAGTGCGAAGAAGCGTCCGGGTGCGCCGCTCGGGTCAAGACAGACATCGCCGCCCTGGTTGACGCGCTTCTTGCGGCCAGTGGTGCCGAATGCCGGTATTGTGTCCCTTTCGAGCCAGGTGTTGGTCGCCGGGTCGAAAACCCAGAACTCGCCGGTGTTGCCGCCTTTGAGTGCATAAATCTTGCCGTCCCAGACTGTGGCGCTGGAGCCGTCTTTCGCCTTTTTCTTTCTGCCTGCTGAGTTGTAGAGGGGCATTGCCGGGAGGGGTGTGGTTGACCATTTCTGGGTTGCGAGGTCGAAGGCGTAGAACTCGTGGTAGCCTGCCTTGTGGCAGTAGACCTTGCCGCCGACGTGAGCGAGCCAGGAGCCGTGTTTGTACTTCGGCTTGGCTCCGGCCGGGGCGTTCTCAAGCTGCTGCCATTTGTCGGCCGCGATGTCGTAACGGTAGAACTCGGTCAACTCGCCTTTGAGCAGGTATAGGCAGCCCTCGCCGGAGTCGGCAGCCGGGACGTAGACCAAGTCAGACCCGCCTTTGACGTTCTTGCCGCTCGGTCCAGCCGGCACGCGGTCCAGCGCCGACCACTTCCCCGAGGGGATATCGTAACAGAGAAACCAGTGGGTGTTGTTGCCCAGCACGACGTAGACCCGGCTGCCGGCACAGACACCCCGGCCGCCTTTGTCGGTTTCGTTCGGACCGGGCGTACCTTGCCCCAGTCCGAGGAGCTGGACCCACGAATCGGTAACCGGGTTGTACGAGTAGAAGTCGCCGGTCTTCTGGCCCTTGGCTGCGTAGATTAGTCCTGAGGCTTCGCAGGCGGCCAGCCAGCCGCCTCGCCTAACGTCTTTGTTCGAGGGGCCGAGGGGCATCGGGCTGACTTCGGTCCACCGGCTTGGGCCGGGTGGCGGTTCTTTGACCTCAAACCGGAGCTCAAGCGAGTTGTTCTCGGGCCAGGTGTCGCCCGGCTGCCAAACGCTGCAGCGGGCGACGTAGTGGCCGAGTCGGGCGTTCCATGAGACGAAGTTCAGCGTGGCTGAGTCGCCCGGGGGAATTGGCGTTCGGGCAGAATCGGCCAGATAGTTGGTGCGCAGAATGATGTCGTCGAGACAGATGCCGGTGCCGGCTTGCCCACTGCGCATCCGGTACTGGAAGGCGATGTAGACCCAGGTGTCGCCGACGCGCGAGAAGTCGGCCCAGCCGGGCAGGTAGATGGAGTTGTTGAAGTCAAAGGCTTGGAGCAGGTGGACGAACGATGCCGGTGACGAGTCGCCAAGTGAGACCCGTATCCGGAGCGACTCCATCTGCGGGCCCAATGCCCGAAACCAGAAGTAGAGCGTGTCGCGACTGGTCACCCTCACCCGGGGAGAAATCAGCCAGTCGTCGTTGTCGAACAGGCTCGCTTCGCGGCGGCAGACGGCATGGCCAGGTGGAGTGAGCGGGAATGAGGTGTCGCGAACCCAGGTTGAGCTGCCGCCGTCCATATCAACCGCCTGCCACCTGGCCGGCGGCCAGACGAGCGAGTCAGTGAACGACTCGTACAGACCGCCGCCGGGCCGCTCAATTGAGAAGAGCGTCGAGATGGTGTCATAGGAGTCGCCGAAGTTGGCAATCCGAACGCGGGGCTGCATCTGACCCGGACTGATTTCGACTGCCGGTGCAATGATGCCGACGACTCCGGCGTCTGGGCCGGCCCAGGACCGTGTCGGTACTAGGACGGCAGCCAGGGCAAACAGGCAAAGCGGCCGGCCGAGTGACATGCTGTGCTCCTTTCGCTTTTCATGTTCAGACCTGGATGGTGACGATGTCTGGTCGCCTCGTCCGAAAACAGCATACCATATTCTATCAGGCCGCAGCAGTGCTGTCGAGGGACGGGTACGCTGCGGGTGTACTTGGACATGACCGCGAAACCGGACTGTACCGCGCGTCCTCGCAACTCTTGGGGCAATCCCCATTTCCGCGCTTGGTCGTATCCCAAACTTCGCGCCGTCATTGCTCTGCACAAAGCTCAGCACAAGAGTCAAGCGATTGCAGGCTGAACAAGGCTGGCAACTACCCAAACGCTCACCCAAACAACAGCCCAGACACTTGCTCTGACAGAAACATCGCTCAACACATCGGCAATCGCATCAAGCATCGCCCGAATCATCGCTCCAAATCACACATCGTCAGACACTTAAGCAAGCGCATAGTGCAAAACCCGATCAAAAACCCTTGCTGACTGATGCTGGAAGACCGTCTCCCATACGGCCCCTCCCCCATCCAGGTGTACGGGCGTTCTGGGTAAGTAGTTGATATCTTGGGTCTTGTACTGCTGGCTCTGCACGAGGGGGCAAAGGCCGGCCACGCTCGCCAGGCGATGCAGCCGCTTAGGTTCGGTTCGTTCGATGTGGCCGAGGCAACGCTGACATCGGCCGATGCCGGAGAGAACGAAAGCGTTGGTAGAGCAGGATTCCGGGTGTACTCTGTTGACTGTGTGGTTTGCGGTACAGTTTTGGAGACAGATGCGGGCGATGCGTGGCTGAGCAACTGGTCCAAGGCGACAGGGCCGCTTGATTCAGGCGCCGGCCTCGGCTATGCTAGCGGGTGGCTGGCAGAAGCGAACGACTGACTATCACTCCAAACCTATGAGCGGATTGACGTTTGTTTTGATGTTCCTCGTGCTCATCGCCCTGGTCGTGCTCGCGCCGATGCTG
>FWPV01002828.1_pt1 | contig 41106 bp, 45 predicted proteins | sample 2228371 | NCBI WGS metagenome assembly FWPV01 (sample SAMEA103939776, study PRJEB20133) | metagenome
AGTGCGCAGAGGCGAGGCGATTGCCCGGAAGAATGGGTTTGAGCTTTTCATGTGATTTATTGAATTATTTAAGGACGTCCCCCTCTTCTTGAACCCATGCCTCCATAATCTCTTTTCCCTCAAAGCCCCTTATTTTTAAATCGGATTTTCAATCCGCCTAAATTCCTGTTTCCAAATTTTGCCAACGCCACCAGACCACAGCATTTTCTGATGGTTTTCTGCCATGAAAAAAAGTCTGACCTTTACAATTTGAGCCGACCAGTCTATATTTCCATTTAATTTATGCATCAACAGACCAATGAAATCAAAAAACTATTAGTCGCCGTGAATCGCTGGATCGATATGATTTTGCCAAACACATTCTAAAAAGCTCCCAACTGGCAGGGCTTGATTTTGATCCCCATTTTTTCGCAGGCGGCGCTGACTTCCATTTTCCCGATTTTTTGTTTTTCAGCGATTTTCCAGGCGGACGCACACGGGAGTCGGCCGCCTATCAGGGCTTTTGTAATTTCGGCCCCAAGTTCCGCGCCGACTTCATCCAAAGGCTTAATAATTTTTTTCTCCGGCTGATATCCAAACAATCCCAGCTGACATTTGACCAGCCTTATTTTCAGCCGGTCCGCCCATGCTCCGATTTCAGCCGGGGATATCAGCATCTTGTCTGCAATATCAAATGCAACCGCACAGGGAAGCTCTTTGTTTTTTGCCTGCTCTAAAAGCAATAATTCAATTTTTGTCTGCTTGGGATCTTTTTCTTGATTCATGGGGGATCTCTTCTTTGACATATGAATCCCAGGGACAAAAGGCGTTTTGCATGGAAAGCCATTCATCCAAATGCGCCTCCACATAGCTGGGCTCTGCATCGCAAACTTCAATGGACATCTCCGTCAAATCCCATTGGCCGGGAATAAAATGCCAGCTCCATGATAAATTATATCCGTCATTGCCCCGGTCAATGGCGCCATGAATATGAAGTAAACGCTGATCCACCGGAATCTGCAATTCCGCAAGGACTTTGTCAATGACCGCCGGATCCGCGGTTTTGGCGATGAAATCCTCAGACCCGGACCGGTCCGAATGCATACCGAACCGAAACATTCTGGCCTTTTCGTCCGGATGATCATCCGAGTCGCATCCCATAAAAAACATCACCCATACAATGACCATCCATAAAAAAAAGCACCGGCGAATTGCGTGCTTTGTCCATTCAGAAAAGGAGTATTGCTTCATATGCGAGGATCCTACATGGTTTTATTTAATGCCCAATAGATTTTTCAAATAGGCGATATCCGGCGCAAATTCGTTTTTCCCATGCTGTTGGCTCATGGCCTCATAATGGAGGAACAACCCTTCGAGTTTTTCCCGGCCAATTGGATCTTGGGCCGCTTGCCGCGGAGTTAATCCGCCCAATGCCGGCACCGGCGTATCCGGCCATGCATCCCAGTGTTTTTGGGCCATTTGTGATATTTTTGCTTGGACTTCCGGCAAGTTCATCAATTCCTCATGGGATGTATCGCCCGCTTTTCCGGGGATCCCTGGGAAGCCCATGTTGTGTTTTTCAAACATTTTTTGAACAGAGGTGATCACGGATTTTTTATAAACCGCCTGAGTTTGCAGACGACGCCGGATTTCCTTTTGAATCCTGTCTGCACGTTCCTTGGAATTGACTTGGATTGTCATCCGATTTTTATTGATTTCAATATGGCCCAGCACAGTGTTTTCCCAACCGGGATTTTGTTTATTGCCTTTCATCATCCATGGGAACTGGATGGATACCAGTGTTCCTTTTTTATCATAAACAGCTCCAATCAACAATTCCTCGGAACTGATCCCCACGGCCAAATCCTTTAACCGATCAAATGCGGTTTGCGGAGAACATCCCAAATGATAAAACAATTTGACGGGCACCAAGGGATCGCCGTCCGTGTTCTGAAGTTGGGGAATGCGGTTGGGCGAGGCTTTTTGAAGTATTTCCAAAAAAAATTCCCTGAAATCAAAATCCAGTTCCATTAGAATATCACGCGTTAAGGGCCCCTTGTTTTCTTTTTCCAGGTCGCGCCGGAAATCAATAAGCTCGCCCTGATACTGGGGGCCAATGACATAGGGGATTGCCCCCACCATCAGGGAAACCCCGTCCAATGTGATCACCCGGGTAAAAATGATCCTTCCTTTGATATCCTCAAGGGAAGCCTGTTTCTCCATCACCACATGGGTTTCCTGCAAAAAAAGATCCCGAAGGGTCAATGTGTTCCCCGGGTCTCGATCCAGGACCTGGAAAAAACTGTAGGGTTGACGCGTCATTTCTTCAATATATCTTTTCTCAAAGGCATCCACATCATCAGGATGTTCCATTTGATAGAGCATGGCCACGGTTAAAAAATTCATTTTTAGGGCATCATGATCGCTTTCCATGTCCTCTAGTATATTCCATATATCCCAAGTAAAGACATACCAGAGGCCGAAAATAGAATCCAGATCCGGCAGGTCATATTCGGCAAGATCCACTTGATTCCATAATGCAAATTCATCCCATGCATATTCCAATATGTCTTCGCCAAACCGCTCCACCGAATAGGACATCAGTCTAATTGTCAAATCGCTTTCTGTCTTGCGAAGCTTTCTCCTGATAAATTCCGCCGATTCCACGACCACCGGGGGGGATTTTTCCAAACAGCAGTTTTTGAATTTTTTCCCGCTGCCGCACGGGCACGGATCATTGCGTCCGGGTTTCTTCATTTGACAATCCTTTTTTTTGATGTTTATTTTATGTTGAATATGGGATCCTCAGTAAGTATGCGTGAGCATACGCTTTACGGGCGGCAGCAACACTTATGTGATCTGATGGATCATGATGAAAGGGTTGCGGCAACTTTCATGCGCCTGATGGTGTTGATCATAGTCAAATGCATGGTCTCTGTCAAGAAATGGGTTTGAAGGCCATTTATTTCACTTGAAGAAAAAAATGGCATTTGTTACGTATTTGAAATAAGACAAAACATCAAGAACTGCTGATTAATTCTCTTAAAAAACAGCGGGTTGAATCCGCATAACAAACCCATGTCTCAAAAAATACAACGCAGACCCACACGTCGAATATACGTAGGAGGAGTCCCCATTGGCCGAGGCGCGCCCATCGCGGTCCAGTCCATGACCAACACCCATACCCGGGATGTAAAGGCCACAGTGTCCCAAATCCGGCGGCTTCAAAAAGCCGGGTGCGATATTATCCGGGTGGCGGTGCCGGATGAAGACAGCGCTGAAGCCATTGGGGAGATAAAAAAACAAATTTCCATTCCCCTCATTGCAGACATCCATTTTGATTACACGCTCGCCATCGCATCCGCCAAAGCCGGCGCGGACGGCCTGCGCATCAATCCCGGCAATATCGGAGGCAAAACCAAAATCAAACACGTGGTGGATGCGGCCAAACATCACGGCATCCCCATCCGCATCGGCGTCAACGCCGGATCCCTGGAAAAGGATATTTTTAAAAAATACGGCGGCATCACGGCCCAAGGTCTTGTGGAAAGCGCCTTGAACCAGGTGGATCTCATGGCGTCCCTGGATTTTTCAAATTTTAAAATTGCCATAAAATCTTCGGATGTCCTGCAGACCATCGAAGCATACCGGCTCCTCTCATCCCGGACAGACTTTCCGCTGCATGTGGGCATCACCGAGGCCGGGGGGCTGTTTTCCGGCATTGTCAAATCCGCCATGGGCATCGGCATGCTGCTTGCCGAAGGGATCGGCGATACCATCCGGGTATCCTTAACCCGGGATCCGGTGGAAGAAGTCCGGGTGGGATTTGAAATTTTAAAGGCATTGGGGATTCGACAGCGGGGCCCGGAAATTATCTCCTGCCCCACCTGCGGTCGGTGCAACATTGATCTGTTTTCCATTGCGGAAAAAATCGAAAAAGCGACGATGACCCTGACAACACCCATAAAAATCGCTGTTATGGGGTGTGTGGTCAACGGTCCCGGAGAGGCAAAAGCTGCAGATGTGGGCATTGCCGGGGGGGACGGCATCGGCGTATTGTTTAAAAAGGGAAAAGTCGTGAAAAAATTTCCGGAAAAAGAATTGGTTAAAGAGCTGCTGAACGCGATCAAGGAATATCAAAATGAAAAAATTCAAAAGTCTAAGTCCCCGAAAAGCCGGAATAACCAACAATAGCATCCAACAATAGAATAAGGAACAGATACGATCTTGAGGAAACAAATGGCCAAACAAGAACAAACCGCGATTCAACCGACACGATCTGAAAATTACCCTGAATGGTTCCAGGAGGTGATCAAACAATCGGACATGGCAGAACCATCGCCGGTACGGGGATGCATGGTCATTAAACCCTGGGGATATGCGCTGTGGGAAAATATTGTTTGTACCCTGGACGCCATGTTCAAACAAACCGGCGTTAAAAACGCCTATTTCCCGCTGTTTATCCCCATTTCCTTTCTGGAAAAAGAAGCCGAGCACGTGGAGGGATTTGCCAAGGAATGCGCGGTAGTGACGCACCATAAACTGGAAAAAGGGGAAAATGGGCGGCTGGTGCCAGCAGGCAAACTCACCGAACCCTTGATCGTGCGTCCCACGTCAGAGACCATCATCGGCGAGTCGTTTTCCAGATGGGTCAAAAGCTACCGGGACCTGCCGGTGCTTATCAATCAATGGGCCAATGTGGTTCGATGGGAATTAAGAACTCGGGTTTTTTTAAGAACCAGCGAATTTCTTTGGCAGGAGGGCCATACGGCCCATGCCACCAAAGAAGAAGCCATTGCCCGGACCTTGATGATGCTCGGCATTTATCAAAAAATGGCTCAAGAATACATGGCCATGCCGGTGATCACAGGTGTCAAAACCGAGTCAGAAAAATTCCCGGGCGCGGAAATGACCACCTGTATTGAGGCCATGATGCAGGACCGAAAGGCATTGCAGGCCGGCACTTCGCATTTTTTAGGGCAGAATTTCGCAAAAGCCTCGGATATCCGATTTCAAAATGCCCAGGAAAAAGAAGAATACGCTTGGACAACCTCATGGGGGGTTTCCACGCGCCTCATCGGCGGGCTTATCATGACCCATGGAGATGACAATGGCGTGATTCTCCCGCCTCGACTCACCCCGGCCCATGTGGTGCTGTTGCCCATTATCCGATCTGAAAAAGATAAAATCTCGGTGATGGAGTATGTGGAGCAACTGGCGGTCCGTCTGAGGGAAAAAACCTATGCTGGTCGGAATCTTGTGGTGGAAATCGACGACCGGAACAGTGGGGGCGCGCGGAATTGGGAATGGATTAAAAAAGGAATTCCTTTGAGAGTGGAAATCGGACCCAAAGATATGAATAAGGATTCAGTTTGCGCAGCGCGCCGGGATCAAGGAATTAAAGATAAATTTTTCATGCAAAAAGATCAATTTGTATATGAAATCGGCAATATTTTAGAAGATATTCAAAACACCCTGTATGAGCGGGCCCTTGCGTTTCGCAATGCCCACACGCATCACATTGACGCGCCGGATCATTTCAATGATTTTTTTACACCCAAAAATCCAGAACGCCCAGAAATTCACGGCGGATTCGCCCTGTCCCACTGGTGCTCAAGCCCGGATTGCGAGCAACGGATCAAAGAACGATTGACCGTCACCATCCGGTGTATCCCCGATGATATGGCACCGGAATCAGGTCGATGCATTCAATGCGGCCGCGCCAGCTCTAAACGGGTGGTGTTTGCAAAGGCGTATTAAAAATGATTCGAATTACTGAAATCACTGATAAAATTCTGGATTATTATCCAGAAGCCGATATAGATCTGGTGAACCGGGCTTACGTCTATTCGGCCAAGGTGCATGACGGCCAGCTTCGGCTTTCCGGTGAACCCTATCTTTCCCACCCTTTGGAAGTGGCCAATATTCTTGCGGACATGAAGCTGGATACAGTAAGCATCGCCACCGGCCTGCTCCATGATGTGGTGGAAGACACCCACGCAGGGCTTGAGGATATCCGCCGGTTATTTGGAGATGATGTGGCGAAACTGGTGGACGGTGTGACGAAAATCAGCGCGCTGTCGTTTAACAGCGCCGAGATCAAGCAAGCTGAAAATATCAGGAAAATGATTCTGGCCATGGCCAATGATATCCGGGTCATATTGATTAAGCTGGCGGACCGGCTACATAATATCCGGACCCTTCAATACCATCGATCCGAAGCCAAGCGCAAAACCATTGCCCAGGAAACATTGGACATCTATGCGCCCATTGCCGCCCGTCTCGGTATTTTCTGGATCAAGCGGGAATTGGAAGAAATCTCCTTTATGAATGCTTATCCGGAAGAATACGCCAAAATCAAAGAAAAAATCACTGTTGATCAGGAGGAACGGGAAAGATATGTGGAAAAAGTCAAAGATCTGCTCCAAGCCATGATGAATACGGCCCGCATCAAATGTCAGGTACAAGGCCGTTATAAGCAGTTTTACAGCATTTACCAGAAAATGCTCAAACAAGAGCTTGAATTCAATCAGATTTACGATATTATCGCATTTCGGATCATTTTAGACACCATCCCCCAGTGTTATGAAACACTGGGTCTCATCCATGCCAAATTCAAGCCCATCCCATTAAAGTTCAAGGATTATATCGGATTTCCCAAACCCAATGGGTATCAATCCCTGCACACCACGGTGATCGGCCCGTATAAAGAAAGAATGGAGATCCAGATCCGGACCTATGAAATGGACAAGGTGGCCAATTCCGGCATTGCCGCCCACTGGAGCTACAAGGAAGGCAAAACATTGGATGAAACCACCCAGCAGACCTTTGCCTGGCTGCAGAACCTCGTGGATCAGAATGAAACCGTCGGCGATCCCTTGGAATTTTTAGACAATGTCAAAATCGATCTATATCCCAAAGATGTGTATGTGTTTACACCCAAAGGTGAAGTCAAAAATCTACCCAAAGGCGCCACTCCCTTGGATTTTGCCTATATGATCCACACCGAGATCGGACATCAGTGCACGGGCGCTAAAATCAACGGCCGGATGGTGCCTCTTCAATACGAGCTTAAAAGCGGGGATATGGTGGAGATATTGACCACCAAAGGGCACCACCCGAGTCCGGACTGGCTTAATTATGTAAAAACCAGCAAGGCTAAGGGACGCATCCGGCAATGGATCAAAAAACAAGAAGAGGAAAAAAGCATCCCTCTGGGACGCGAGCTGTGTGAAAAAGAATTCCGCAAGCACAAACTCAATTTTAATGAACTGATCAATTCGCCTGAAATGGCCAAAGCCGCATCGGATCTCAATTTTAAAACAGTGGATGACCTCATCGCCAATGTGGGATACGGAAAAATCACCCCGCTTCAGATCATCCGGAAACTGGTGCCGGACACAAAACCTCCCAAAGAAGAATCTTTTCTTGAAAAGCTCATCAGCCGGAGAAAGGACAAAAAAGAAAAAGATAAAGACGCCATTGTGGTGGACGGCATGGATGATATTCTGATCCGCTTGGGAAAATGCTGTCAACCCATTCCCGGAGATCCCATCACAGGGTATATCACCCTGGGGGCCGGCATTACGGTTCACCGGCAAGGATGCATCAATGCGCTGAAATTAAATCCGGAACGGCAGATTCATGTGCAATGGAGAGATCAAACCAGCGGCACATTTCCTGTAAAACTCAAAATTCATGGCTATGACCGCCTGGGGCTGCTGGCGGATATGTCAGCGGTGATCTCCCAAATGGAAGCCAATATCGTGGATGTGAATCTGGCCCAAAAAGACAAAATCGTGGATGGATCGTTGACAATATCCGTAAAGGATATTCATCATTTGGAAAATGTGATCGAAAAGCTCAAAAAAGTAGAAGCCATTCAGAAAATTTCACGGGAATAACCCAAACCGGTTTCAAAATACCTTTTTGTTCCTTACTTGTGAAGTCCACACGCCGTATCACCATGCGCCATGCATGGCATCTGGGGGCTTTCCATGGGGTTGCGCCTTGCCGTCCAACGCAGCGCCGGCATGTTGAAACCGGTTTGAATGCATTGGGCTTAAGGCTTTTCGACACGTCCGGATTTGATACAATTGGTGCAGACCACTATTTTTTTCACCTGGCCGTTGCGCTTGGCACGCACCGTTTGAAGGTTTGGGTTGAATCGTCTTTTGGTTTCATTATGGGCATGGCTGACATGATGGCCCACCATGGGTTTTTTCCCGCAAATTTCACATTGTCTGGACATATTTTATCTCCTTATCTGCCGTTGAAAAATAAAAAAGGCGTTTACCCTAAATGAGTTGCTTTGTAAAGCAATTTTATTGAATCAGGGCTGAGAGCCTATGATTTTAGCCAGATGGGCGTCGCATTCATCGATATATGCCTTGGCTTCCTGATGCAGCCCATAATCCGGATAATTTTGAATCACACTGAGGAATCGTTGCTTGGCCGCTTTATAATGCCGGGAGTTGAAATAAAACTTGCCCACATACATGTCTTTCTCAGCCAAGTTTTTCAAACATTCATCAATATAGGCATTGACCTCCTGGGCATATGGGCTGTCCGGAAACTGTAATTGCAAATTTCGAAATGCGTCCACGGCGTTTAGTGCGGGGGTCTGATCCCTGTCGGGCGACTCCAGCTGATCATAATAGCATCGTCCAATTTGATAAAGCACATAAGGAATTTGCGGATCCCTGGGATGGAGCTGGACAAATTCATTATAAGCGGCGATGGCCTGTTCATATTCTTCTAAGAAGTAATGGGAATCTGCAATTTTGAGTTCCGCTTCTTTCGCATGGACGCTGAACGGATACCAATCTTTCAGTTTTTCGTAGGACTCAATGGCGCTTTTATAATTCTTTTTTTCAAAATAGGTCCTGCCTTCAGCTGCGAGCTGTTCGGCGGTCTTTTCCTCCTTATGTTTGGCGCAGGCAGTAAATATCAGCAGCAAAACCACCAAGAATCGTGCAATCGGCTTCATCATTCAAGATTCTCAATATATTTAGAGGCTTCAACGGCGGCAATGGCCGCGTCTCCCACGGCCGTGGCCACCTGGCGCAAGGGGGTATTCCGAACATCGCCGACAGCATATACCCCTGGAACCGATGTTTCCATTTTTGCATTCACCATCACAAATCCCCCTGCATCCAATGCCACGGCATTTTTTAAAAATCCTGTGTTGGGCGTGATCCCCACCCACATAAAACATCCTGCCACCGCCAACTCAAATATGCGGCCGGTTTTGAGATTTTTCACGGTCACGCCGGTGACGCCGGATTCTGTTCCCGTGATCTGCGTGACCACCGAATCCCAGACGAATTCAATTTTATCATTGGCAAAAGCCCGTTCTTGAAGGAGCCGGGCGGCCCGGAGCTGATTTCTCCGGTGAATCAGATATACTTTTTTGGCAAACCGGGTGAGAAAAACGGTTTCCTGAACCGCCGTATCCCCGCCGCCCACAGCCGCCACCACGCTGTCTCTGAAAAACGGTCCGTCACACGTGGCGCAAGCGGACACACCCTTGCCGTAAAATTCATCTTCACCGGGAATACCGAGTTTTTTCGGAGATGCGCCGGTGGCGAGGATCACTGCTTTGGCGGTGACTTCCCGGTCGCATAGAATCAATTTCTTGATCTGTCCCGTCAAATCCAGACTTTTTACTTCATTTGTTTCAATGGCAATTCCAAATCGCTTCACCTGATCCGCCATTTTCATCATCAAGTCTGCGCCGCTGATGCCTTCGGGAAATCCCGGATAGTTTTCTATCCAGTCAGACACCAGAATCTGCCCGCCGGGCGCGGATTTTTCCAGCAGTAAAGTTTTTAACTGGGCCCTGGCCGCATAAATTGCGGCTGTAAGCCCCGCCGGGCCGGCGCCGATGATGACAAGATCATGGTCTGCCTGCTTCATTTGTAAAATGTCCAAAGCCTTTTAAAATGTCGAACTGCAGAATGTGAAAGGATTTTATTTCAACATGCGACATTATTTATTCGACATTCTGCTGTTTTCGAAAAATAAATTCACTCACGTATTCAATGCGTCTGGCCCGCCGCAGCGGGCGCCCTACAGTGGGTTGCAAATTTTCTGTAGAGAGGGCCTCTGTGCCCGTTTTTTTATAACGCGGTGATACGTAACTGTATCTATGAAATATGCACGAAAAAAGAGCTAGAGACTTTTATTTAGGATATCCGTTATTTTGGATTTGTCCACCATACCCACGATCTGATCCACCCGCTGGCCGCCTTTAAATAAAATCAGCGTGGGAATGGCCCGGATGCCGAAACTGGAAGGGGTTTTCGGATTGTTGTCCACATTGCATTTTAAAAACTTGATTTTGCCTGTATATGCTTTGGCAACTTCTTCCAGCACCGGACCAATGGCCTTGCAGGGACCGCACCACGGCGCCCAGAAATCCACCAGAACCGGAATTTCCGACTTGATCACTTCAGTTTCAAACGTGCTGTCACTGACTTCATTGATGCCTTCTGCCATGATCATATCCTTTCAAAATAAAATCATTATGGACAACCGCAAATGCGTTGCCCGATAAAAATGCAAACCGCCTGCATTTTATTGAAAAGTGCAAGTAATATAATGATCCATTCGTTTATTGTCAAGCAATGAAGGTGCGCTGATAGAAGCTTTAACATATTTTAAATAGTATTGGATTTCTTGAACCCCTTTGCTTAATTTGGGATATTTTTGAAACAGGCGCAAATGCCCGTTCTGCCAATACAGAAGAGGGGCGGATCGTTGCCCCCGCCTGATATTTGGAAAAAATGATTGACGTTTTTGTCTGATTTTGCAACGTAAACATCGCTGATGCCCTTTCATTTTCCGGCATGGGCCGGGAAATGGAACGGATGTTTGTGCGCCGCAGGAGGAAAAAAATGATTGACATGGATTTTGACAAAATGGGCGGGCTGATTCCCGCCATTATCCAGGACGATGCGACCGGCGAAGTGCTCATGCTGGGGTTTATGAATAAAGAAGCCTGGGAAACCACCCTGGCCACTGGAAAAGCGACTTTTTTCAGCCGGACCCGCAATACCCTCTGGACCAAAGGGGAGCGTTCCGGAAACGTGCAATTGGTTCGGGAAATCAGAATTGATTGCGACAATGATTCTGTTTTGCTAAAAATCGAACAAAAAGGCGGCGCCGCCTGCCACACAGGTTATAAAAGCTGTTTTTTTCGAAAATTAGAAAACGGAGCGCTCAAAACCATCGGCGCTCCGTTATTTGATCCAAAAGAGGTTTATAAAAAATGAAGGAAATATTAAAACTCGGCATTCCCAAAGGAAGCCTTCAACAGGCCACCATTGAGCTGTTTAAGCGTTCGGGATGGAAGATCACGGTATCGGATCGGAATTATTTTCCGGACATTAACGACGACACCATTTCCTGCGCCTTATGCAGGGCCCAGGAGATGTCCATCAATGTGGAAAACGGCAGCCTGGATGCCGGTTTGACCGGAAAGGACTGGATTGCGGAAAACAATTCGGACGTGCATGTGGTCTGCGATTTGGTCTATTCCAAGGTGAGCGCCCGGCCGGCGCGATGGGTGGTGGCCGTGGCCTATGATTCCCCGGTGAAAACCATTGAAGATCTCCAAGGGAAAAAAATTTCCACGGAATTGATGAAATACACCAAGCGGTATTTTCAGGAGCGCGGCATTGACGTTCAGGTGGAATTTTCCTGGGGAGCCACGGAAGCCAAGGTGGTGTCGGGCCTGGCCGACGCCATTGTGGAAATCACGGAAACCGAAAGCACCATCAAGGCCCACGGCCTTCGGGTGATTCATGAAATGATGCAAACCAACACCCAGCTCATCGCCAATCATAAGGCGTGGCAACATCCCGCAAAAAGGGAAAAAATCGAGCAGATCGCGCTTCTTTTAAAAGGCGCATTGGCCGCGGAAAAAATGGTGGGTCTGAAAATGAATGTGCCGGAATCCCGGCTCAAAAGAATCATTGAGTTGCTGCCGAGCTTAAATGCGCCCACGGTTTCTTCCCTTTACCAGTCCGACTGGTTTGCCGTGGAAACCGTGGTGAACGCCAGCACGGTGCGGAATCTGATTCCGGAATTGATGAAGTGCGGCGCCGAAGGGATCATCGAGTATGCCCTCAATAAAGTCATTTAACCGGGCGGCATAAAAGCCCCCCCTGCGAGGCATTCAACGACGCATGGCCTTGATCATCCAATCGGCCCGATTCATCAAAAGCGCCGCGCATCCCAGGGATTATCCGCCTGAGACCTTGCCGGAAATCGCATTTGCGGGCAGATCCAATGTGGGCAAATCCTCCCTGATCAACTGCCTGGTGAACCGGAAAAATCTGGTGAAAACCAGCGCCACGCCGGGCCGCACACGGCTTTTGAATTTTTTCAATATCAACGATCAAATGATCTTTGTGGATTTGCCCGGCTATGGATACGCAAAGGTTCCCCTGGCCGTTAAAAAAACATGGGGTCCCATGATTGAAACTTACCTTGCAAGCCGGAAAACCTTAAAGGCCGTTACTTTGATTTTAGACATCCGCAGAGACCCCGGTGAAGATGAACACGATCTGATTGACTGGCTGAGTTATCACGAGATTCCATTGATTTTGGTGATGACCAAGGCGGATAAATTATCAAAAAACCGTCAAAAATCCCGGGCCGAATTCATCCGGGAAAGTTTACCCCAGGTGTCCAGTGAACTTATCTGTTTTTCAGCAAAGACCCGGCTGGGGAAAGACAAGGTTTGGGAGGCGATTCTTGACAAAATCAAACCCCATGTCGAACACGAAACGTCTCCTGATAATGGTTAATCTCCATATTCATTCATTTGAGTACGGTTGTGGTTCACGCAAACGCCAATACATCCGATTTTAAGTCCGGGTTTGCCGCCATCATCGGCGCGCCCAATGTGGGAAAATCCACGCTCCTTAATGCATTGATTGGAGAAAAAATCGCCATCATTTCCCCCAAACCCCAGACCACCCGGAACCGGATTTCAGGCATTTTTCACGACGCACAAGCCCAAATTGTTTTTTTAGACACCCCGGGCATCCATGAAAGCCGCAAATTATTCAATCAAAAAATGACCGATATGGCCCTGTCCGTACTGGAAGACGTGGATGTGATCGTGCTTGTCATTGACGCGCATCATCGGGATGCGGCTGCTGAAAACCTGATTGTCCAGAAGCTTGCAGGGCTCAAACATACGCCTGCGATTCTGGCCATCAATAAAATCGATCTGATTCAAAAGCCCAGGCTCCTTGAGTTCATCGATCGTTGGAAAGATAGGCATCCTTTTAAAGAAATTATTCCTATTTCCGCCATAGAAGGGATTCAGCTGGCGGAACTGATTGCCGCCATGAAAAAATTGCTGCCCCAGGGGCCGCCCTTGTTTCCAGAGGACATTGTCACCGACCTTCCGGTGCGGTTTCTGGCAGCAGAAATCATCCGTGAAAAAATTTTTCTGCTCACTGGCCAGGAAATCCCTTTTGCATCCGCTGTAACCATTGAATCGTTCAAAGAAGACCCGGATGGCCGGTTGGTCCGCATTCATGCCACGATTCATGTGGAGAGGGATTCCCAAAAAGGCATCGTCATCGGCAAACAAGGCGCCATGCTCCGTTCCATTGGAGAAGCCGCGCGCAAGGATATTGAAGAAATGATGGATGCCAAAGTGTTTTTGAAGCTTTTTGTGCGTGTGGATAAAAATTGGAGCAAAGATCCCAAGGCCCTTCAGCGCCTGGGGTATTCACCATGATCCTTTCGTTTCATCCGTGCGTGATCGGCGACAAAAACATCCTGTGCGCGGGCCGGGATCCAGATGAATCCGACCTTAAGTGGATTCGGGCCGCGGATGCGGTCATTTTGCCCCAAGGATGCCTAAAATCCCTTTTTGAAATGGCGTCCCGGCACTGCGCCCATGTTTTTCCGGACTATCAAGCGCGATTTGCTTTTCCCGGGAAAACCGGGCAAGCAAAGCTCTTTCATCAATGCCGGGCGTGTTTTCCAAATACCATCTGCTTTTCATCATTGGCTGAATATGCGGCTTTCACAAAACAAACCGGCGGTCTCCCTGAGTTTGATCTTCCTTTTGTGTTTAAATTTGATTGGGGCGGCGAAAGCGACAATGTATTATTGATCAGATCGCAAAAAGACCTGGAAGCGGCCCTGGGCCGGGCGGCTGCATATGAAAAAACCGGGCAATACGGATTCTTGATTCAGGACTACATCCCAACAGAGAATCGTTCGCTGCGGGTGGTGATCATCGGCGCACAAAAAATAACCTATTGGCGGGTTCAGCCGGATCCGTCCGTATTTTCAACCGGGTTTTCCAAAGGTGCGGAAATCGACTTGCATTCCGATCCGGGCCTGATGCAAATGGGCGCTGACATGGTGGCCGATTTTTGCCGGAAAACAAACATCAACCTGGCAGGGTTTGATCTTATTTTTTCCAATGCGCAAAACCCCCGGGCGTATTTTCTGGAAATCAATTATTTTTTCGGCAGAACCGGGCTGGGCGGTTCAAACCGGTTTTACCAAGTGTTAAATTTTGAAATCAATCAGTGGCTTAAAGGAATCGGATTGACTTCTGAAGTGCATATGCCATATTAAAAAAATGAACAGCGGGTTTTCATTTGTCCCAGATGATGCGGATATTCAGCGGGAAAAAAGAAAAGCCAGGGAGCTTAAGGCGTCTCAATGGTGGAAACGCCAGTTGGCCAAAGGCATATGCCAATATTGCGGCCGGCGGTTTCCGGCAAAAGAATTGACCATGGATCATATCGTGCCGCTTTCAAAAGGCGGGAAAACCACCAAAGGCAATCTGGCGGTTTGCTGTAAAACCTGCAATATCCAAAAAAAATCCAACCTGCTCATGGAGTGGGATCCATATTTAAAAAAATAAATATGAACCCAAAAGATAGTGTCATTCAGCGTATCAATATCAAAGATAATCATACCCATGGAAGGGAAAAATCATAAGCCCCTGTTCAGCTCGGCGTGGTTTGGATCTTTTAGAAACAATTTTATGAGTGATAATCTTGAGGAGATGGATTTATGAAAAAAGGATGTGCCATTGTCATTTCCATCCTTGTGATGGGGTTGGTTTTTTGGGAGTCCTATTGCGAATCCAAAGAACAATCAAATCCTGCCTCCGGCCCATCAATGACCATTTCAAGCCCGGCATTTTCTTCAGGAGCAGACATTCCCGCCGTATATTCATGCACCGGCGCCAATGATTCACCGGCCCTGAATTGGTCCAACGCACCGCAAGGGACCCAAACCTTTGCCATTATTATGGAGGATCCGGATGCCCCGTTGGGCGCCTTCACCCACTGGATCATTTTCAATATCCCCGCTGATCAGACTTCGTTGTCTGAAAAAGCCTCTCCCAACGGCAGGCTCCCGGCAGGCGCCATCGAAGGACTCAATGATTTCGGAAAGATCGGATACGGCGGCCCTTGCCCTCCGGCCGGAAAAGCCCATCGGTATTATTTCAATATTTATGCGTTGGATTCCGCGCTCCCCCTTAACGCCGGCGTTACCAAAACCATGCTGCTCCAATCCATGAAGGGCCGGATTTTAGCGCAAGCCCAACTGATGGGCAAATTCGCAAAATAACTGAAAGATTGCTGTTTCAGGGGAATGGCTCTCAAAATGGGCCGGAATTCCCGACAAAAACATGGGGGTCTTCCTTCATGCGGAAAAAAAGATGGGCAAGGAAAGCAAGGCTTCCGCAAGGCTCATCCGGATTTCTCGATAAATCCGGGCGTGGCAAAAATTGGATCCGGATAGGTGTAAAACCCGCGGCCGGTCTTGACCCCTAAGCGCCCCTGGTCCACATAGGTTTTCATAAACGCTGCATTGGCGCTTTGCTGAGGGTCTTTAAGGACCCTGGCCCAATAGTCCGTGATTTTCCAAACCGTATCCAATCCAATGCTGTCCATAATGCCAAACGGCCCGATGGGTGTATGCATGACGCCCATCCACGCCCGGTCAATGTCTTCCACGGACGCCACCTGATTGGCCGCCAAGGTCTGGGCTGCTTTGAAAAGCTCCATGAGCATGGCATTGAACACATATCCGAAATTTTCTTTGTGAAGCATGATGGGAATCTGGCCAATGCGCTCGGCAAACGCCTTGATGAGCGCCACCGTCTCAGTGGATGTTTTGGGATGGGGCATAATATCTACGATTTTTGTCACACGGATATCGTGAAAATGAAAGGCCGCAAATTTTTCCGGCCGGCCTGTGGCATCGGCAAACATGGAGGGGATCAAGGATGAGGTGTTGGTGGTGAAAATGGTATGGGCCGGGCAGACTTTATGAAACGCGGCAAAGACCTCGGCCTTGAGTTTGGGATCTTCGGGAACGGATTCACTGACAAAATCCGCGCGCGCTCCGGCTTCTGCAGGATTCATGGTGGTTTTGACCCGTTTTAAGGCGGCTTCGGCCTGGCCTTGGTCCAAGCGGCCGTCGCCAATGAAGATTTTGGCCAGTTTGCCCATGCGGTCAAAGGCTTTTTGGAGCGCTTCCGCGTCGATATCATATAGGATCACATCATATCCGCAGGCCGCGCATTGAAATCCGATCTGCTGCCCCATATTGCCGGATCCGATAATCAGTACAGTTTTAATATCGTCGATATTCATCTTGTCCCTCCAAATTTATTTTTAACATTATGGAAAAATAAACAATAAGTCAATATTAAAAATCGAGCGTTCGCTCGTTTTTATTGACATTTTTGATTCCTTTTTTTATTCTTTAAAAAAAGGAATCAAAAATGAGTGTGATTTATATGATCCGCCATGCCCAGGCGTCTTTTGGCAGCAAAAATTATGATCAGCTCTCGGATCTTGGCAGACAGCAGTCTCAAATTTTGGCCGGCCGTCTGATTCAGGCCAAGGTGAATTTTGATGCCGTTTATATGGGGCTCTTACAACGTCATCAACAGACAGCAGAAGCGTATCTAAACCCAATCGTCACCGCCGGAAAATCGTCGCCGCCGGTTTATAAAAATGAAGCTTTCAACGAGTATGACTCAGAGAAAATTTTAACGGCCATCATCCCTGTTCTGATTCAGGAAAATCCTGCATTTGAAAATCATGTGGCCAACATGTTCGGCGATGCCCGATCTTTCCAGAGGATTCTTGAAAGCGTCATGCAGCGATGGGTGCTTGCGGATGCGGATGTGGAAGGCGTGGGAACCTGGAAAAAATATTCCAGCAGGATTGATGCGGCCATTGACAAAATTATGGCTCAAGAGGGCTCTGGAAAAAATATTGCGATTTTCACCTCCGGCGGCCCCATTGCGGTGGCTGTTCAAAAGGCATTAACCCTTTCCAACGGGAATACACTGAATATTCTGTGGCAGATCGTCAACACATCCATCACCCGTTTTAAATACAGCGGCAGCCGCATCTCCCTGGTTTCTTTTAATGATTTTTCCCACCTGGAAGCAGCCGGCGACAAAAAAATGATCACGTATCGCTGAGCGTGTTTTTGAATCAAAAAAAATGTCACCGCAACGATTTCATAAAATAAGACCTGCGCGTGGATGATTTCAAAAAAACGTATCCGCCTTATTCGAGATGATCAAAAAAATCCGGGAAACTTTGAGTGGTTATGGCTAAAAACGCTATAGGCTATTGGAAAAAGCATCCTTTATGCCGTTTATTCGAAGCTGGTGGATGCGGGGAATCGCGCAGGAGGTTTTTATTTTTTCCATAATAGCCGCTTCGGGATCCGGATGAATGCCCAGATGCACAATATTTGCCAAAAGCCTTTTTATGGCCGATCGGCAATGGGGACGGGATTTCACATATCTTCCGCGAAAAATCATGATGGCATCCTGCACATCAGGCCCATAAGCAGAGAGTGTGCCCGCCTGAATCTTATATTGATCCCGGGGAATATACCCCATCCAGATATGGGGATTTTCATCCAGCGCATTTATCATGGCTTTCCGAAAACCAGATGATAGGTCCAGCCGGTCTTGTCCGGCAAGAACCCGGCGCTCTTGATCTTCCCACTCAAGCAGCATCTGTAGTTCCGGCATGGTCATTTCCGGACCGAAATTGACCTTACCGATGTGAAGCGATAAAAGCCATGTCATATCTGCTGCTGGAATATGATCGGAATAATGCTGGGTGAAGAGCAAATGGGCATGATTCTTCCGATGAAGTGCGGCGATGCGGTCCAATTCTTTGACCAGGTGGGGGTTGAATCCGTTTTGAATCAATGCATAGCTGTTTTCGGACGTGCTGCGTTGAAGCCTCATGTGGGTTCCGGTTTGAACCACGATAAAATCGATCCTTGCCCGGTTCAGTCCTTTTAGGGCCAGCCCTGCGGTCATTCGTTTTAAGAAACTATCTAATTTTTCAGGAGATGTCAGCCCTCCTTGTTGTTCTTCGGAACCGATTTCATAGGAAATAGGCCCAATCCCCAAACGCATCCGTTCGGATTCGCAAAATTGAATCATCTCAAGAGTGGTGTCCACGATAAGGTCAACGGGAAGCTGGCCGTCCGCCTGTTCATCGCTTTGGCCGCTGGTCCCGTCCGCATGCCAGCAGGTGAAACCGGCTTGAAGATCCTGGGTGATATTGTGTTTTACCCATTGCATGATCTCATGCCGCGGGATGGATTTTTGAGCGGCCACAATATAAGGTCCGCCGTGATCCCGGCCGAAAATGATGGGCCCCTCATAACCGGCTTCTTGGCTTAGATGGCGGACAAATTCGACGAATTGAAGCGATGTCTGCCCTGAATAGCCGCCGTCTGAATTCACCTGATTCATGGTGGCCATGACAACCGGAATAGAACGCGCCTCCCGGCACGCGGCCAGGCAGGCCTTCAACGGCAGCTCATCGGAGATGCAGAAAGCAAGTATTGCCGGGGAAGGCTTGCCCGACGCTCTGAGCCCAAGGATATAATCGACCAGATCGGGCATGGTGGCGGGTATTTTCATGAAAATTTCGATATTCGACATTCATATTGTTGTTATTCTGGCTTCTGACTCAGGCTCCTTTAATTCTTTATACCCCCGCATCCTTAAACGCCTGGCTGACAATGGCCTGGGCTTCCTGTTGAATTTGAGCAAGATGGATTTTGTCTTTGAAGCTTTCCGTGTAGATCTTATAAATCTCTTCAGTGCCGGAAGGCCGGGCGGCAAACCAGCCGTTTCGGGTGACCACTTTCAACCCGCCGATGGATGCGTTATTTCCCGGCGCGCTGGTCAATTTGGCCACAATGGGGTCACCGGCCAGGGTATTGGCACTTACCTGATCCGGTGAGAGTTTTTTAAGGACCGCTTTTTGCGCATGGGTGGCTTTGGCATCGAGCCGTTCATAGACGGGATTGCCGAATTTATTTGTGAGTTCCTGATAATGTTGTGAAGGGTCTTTGCCGGTTTTTGCCGTTATCTCGGCAGCCAGGAGATTTAAGATGATCCCGTCCTTGTCCGTTGTCCACACGTTGCCGTCTTTGCGCAGAAATGATGCGCCCGCGCTTTCTTCTCCGCCGAAACCCAAAGACCCATCCAATAGGCCGGGGACAAACCATTTAAATCCAACGGGCACTTCGTATAATTTCTTCCCCAAAGATGCGGCCACACGGTCGATCATGGCGCTGCTGACAAGGGTTTTGCCCACTGCCGCGTCTTTGCGCCAACCTTGGCGGTTTTGGAAAAGATAGAAAATGGCAACAGCCAGATAGTGGTTGGGATTCATGAGGCCGGCGCTGGGGGTGACAATGCCGTGCCGGTCTACATCCGGATCATTGCCGAATGCAATATCAAATCGGTCTTTCAAACCGATGAGCCCGGCCATGGCATAGGGAGAAGAGCAATCCATGCGGATTTTGCCGTCTTTGTCCACGGTCATAAAGCCAAATGTAGGGTCCACCGCGTCATTGACCATGGTCAAATTGAGTTTATACATCTCGGCGATGACGCCCCAGAACTCCACGGCCGCGCCGCCCAATGGATCTACGCCGATGCGGATAGAAGACGATCCGATGGCGTCCATATCAATAATGTTGATCAGGTCCTTCACGTATGGGGTGATAAAGTCATGCTGACGGACATGACCGGATCCTATTGCTGTTGCGTATGAAATCCGTTTGACATCTTTATTCTTGCTTTCCAGAATCTGATTGGCTCTGTTTTCAATCCATCCGGTTGCATCCGTATCTGCGGGACCGCCGTGGGGCGGATTGTACTTGAATCCGCCGTCTTCAGGCGGATTGTGGGAGGGCGTGATCACGATGCCGTCGGCCTGGCCGGAAGTTCTGCCTTTATTATAAGTCAAAATGGCGTGGGATATCACCGGCGTGGGCGTGTAGGCCTGATTCTGATGGACCATGACGGAAACGCCGTTTGCCGCCAGCACTTCCAGAGCGGTTGCATGGCTGGGTTCGGACAGAGCATGGGTGTCCATTCCCAGAAACAAAGGCCCATTGATGCTGTTGGCCGTGCGATATTCACAGATGGCCTGGGTGGTGGCTAAGATGTGGGCTTCGTTGAAACTTATTTTAAGCGATGACCCTCTATGGCCGGAAGTCCCGAACTCAACTTTTTGAGTGGGAATCTGAATATCCGGTTCATAGAGATAATAGGAACTGATTAATCGGGGGATATTTGCCAGCAGAAACTTGGTCGCTTTTTTCCCAGCCAATTCATGTGTCATCGCTTTTCTCCATTTTGTATATCAATTCCGAACTTTGCCCACCGGCGCAAGATAAATCGCAAACTCCTCCTCTCCATCGATGCGCAACAGCCGGTCTAAGGCTTCCTGATCATAGGCGGCAATGGCGCAGGTGCCGGCGCCGATGGCTTCACAGGCCAAATAAAGATTCTGGCACACATGGCCCGCTTCAATGGCAATGACTTTATGGGCTGCCAGCCCATAGCGCCATTCCATTCGGTATGGAACCGCGGCCCAGATGAATGTCACGGCTGCATTGCCGGGATAAGGCTGCCCAAAAGCCGCTGTCACCAAATCTTCAGCCAGATGCGCTTCCGAGAATAAAAAAATCAGTTGATGGGTGAGGGGAAGATACCGGTAAATAGCTGTTTCAAGATTTTCCACGTTTAAAACTGCAAGGTAAGTTTCAAATGCATGGCGGCAACCTGCTGAAGGAACGGTGCGGTAAGCATGCCCTTCAAACACCCGACCCCGCACCCCCTGGGTGGCCCAGAGCAGAAAAGACAGTTCATCCAGTGTCAAAGGCGTTTTTAAGTACGACCTGCGGCTTTTTCGGTTTGAAATAGCGGAAATCAGATCCATGTGTTTAATTTGGGTCCACTGGCCGGGTCTGGGCAGATCGATTTTAACCGCATCCGACGGATATGGCTTTTCAATGGGCGGAACCGGAACTCCTTGATTCTGATCGGTTTTGGAAAAATCAAGCTGTTTCCGGATGCTGTCTTTTAAAAAAAATCGATACTGCAAAATATTGGAATGATCCATCAGTCCACCGGGAACTGATCCATGGACCCTTCCCGCAGCAATCGATAGGTTCCTGTGGATGGGTCCAGGTCATAGATATTAAAATTGGTTTTAATATCAAACCCCGGATGCCGGGTGGCGAAATTCACCGACATGGAGCCTTCCGGGCCGCTTTGGATCCGGTGAAACACATGACACGGCCAGACCAGCAGGGCCGGTCCCTCATAAATTTTCCTGCCCTCCTTGAAAATTTCATTGGGCAAGACATCAAAGGATAAAATCCGGCCGAAAGACTTGACATAGATATCCACGTGGCGGATGCCGCAAAGGACCATGAGATTGTCTTCTTGATGTAAATGCATATACCAGGGCCGGGCCACATCCCCCACCGGCCCCGGGGACACGGCATCCTGCCGGTGATACACCCGGTCGATGCCGTCCACTTTGGGCATGAGCTTCTGGGGGATCACATCAAACGTCACATCCGGCGTTTGTCGCATTTTGGCCAATGCAATGATTTTATAAAAACCGGGAACTTCCTCAATGATATTGGGATGCGCCATGGGATGTCCTCCATCAACCGCCCCAGGGCATTTTTTCATAAACAGCTGAAAGTTCGTCTCGAAACTGTCTGAAAAATCGTTCATGACCTTTTTCCCAATCAGCCAGCATTGTAAAGGCGTCCCGGGCCAAAGGGTCGTCCAAACGACGCGACATGTGATCATAAAATTCGCTCAAGTCTTTTTCAATCAACCAGGCGGTGTTGAACACCGTTACATCCGGGATCATGGAGCCTTCCACGCACAGCTGAAGAAATTCGGATTTGGCCCGTTGATCGAAAAAATCCGACGCCGGGATGATCAATTCTTTCTCTGTTTGCCCCTCACTGCGCAGGCCTTGTCGAAGGTCTTTGAGAATCCTTTGAAGGAATGACACATGGTTTTCTTCTTCTTTAATGAGTTTTTTAAACGCTGAAATCGCCGCGCCCATGCCCATTCGGTCCAAGGATGCCTTGAAAAAACTAATGCCCGTGTGCTCCTGACCCAGGGCATACTCAAAAATTTTGATTATTGCTTCATTGGGTGTTGTCATCATGCGTCCTTTTGGGGTTGAGTTATTTTTCGCTTGCGTTCATGATGTCCGCATAGCACGGAAGTTTCCGGATATTGTCCAGGTCCTTGTCTTTTTGAATAAAATCCCATTCTTTAAAGCCGTTTTCAATGCTTTTTTTTAACCATTTGCAGGCTTCATCCCCATTGTTGAGCTTGGCATAGGCCCGGGCCAGATTATAGGCAGGTTTGACATAATCCGGTTCAATGGCCAAAGCCGCCTGAAAATCCGCAATGGCCGCCGCATATTGGGCTTTATGATAGAGGGCTTGGCCCCGGTAATTATAAGAATCCACATCCTCCGGATTGATTTCAATGGCTTTGGTGAAATCCGCAATGGCCAAATCCTCCTGGCCCATGGCGCCATACACACTTCCCCGGTACCCATAGGCCTGGGAGGATTTGGGGTTTAATTCAATGACCTTTGTGAAATCGGAAATGGCGCGGTCAAAATCCTTTTTTTTCCGATATGCCATTGCCCTGTTAAAAAAGGCGTTGGGGTAATTTGAATTAAATTCAATCGCCTTATTAAAATCAGCAATGGCCAGATCCATCTGGTTTTTGAGGCTGTAAACAAAGCCCCTTGATGTCAGGGCTTCATAGGATTTTGGGTTCATGGCCAAGGCTTTGCTATAATCGGTAATGGCCAATTCATATTGCTTGATTGCCACATAAGCATCGCCGCGATGCATATAAATATTTTCATGCGGCTTGATTTCAATGGCTTTTGTGTAATCTGAAACGGCTTCATTGTATAGGGATTTGGCCGAGTAGGCGTCTGCGCGATTGGAAAAGGATTCGTAGGATTTTGGGTTAAGTTGAATGGCCCGGGTGTAGGCTTCGATGGCTTGATCATATTGTTGCTTCTCTAAATATCTATTTCCTTTATAAAATTCATCTTCAAAGGGGGTGCCGTGGGCCGTTGCCGCCCATAGGTTGAGCAACGCCGAAATAAAAATAAATCGCCATGAGTTCATTATGTTATCTCCTTGCTGACGTGATAAAACGTCTGCGTTTTCCCAAAAGAATCAGGTCCCGCAGCGCTTCAATATTTTTGGCAACCAGCCATTTTTTTTCAAAATTGGGTTCTTGGGCAATCTGGGCAATGGATGCCAGAGCTTGTAAATGGGTGTTGCGCTCATCCCGGGTGCCGATGAGCACAAAGACAGCGGTGACGCGGGGGGCGGTTTCGGAAAACCAAACACCCTGCCGGCAACGCGCAATGAGCATTTCAAACCGTCGCTCACCGGCAATGACAATATGGGGAATTGCAATTCCGGGCGCCAGTACAGTGCTGCTTTGGGCTTCTCTTTCTTTTAAGCGATGAAAGACGGCGTCTGGGTCCATATGGAGTTTATCCGCCAGATGTTCGGCCAGAATTTTAAAAAAGGATTCGAGATCCAGCCGGTTTTCAATATCAATGACCCCTGCGCGTTCTACAATACGATCAAAGCGATCCTCAACAATCTCGTCGCGCTCCCGGATGATTTCTTTTAATTCGGCCTCCAGGGAATACCCGGTCAGTTCCCTGGCGGTCAAGCGTTCAATGATATGCAAAAGCGCATATTCACGAACCGCCCGGATCCGGCCGTAAAACCAATAAATAAAGAGACCGACAGCAGCCAGAACCGAGGCGGAAATCAGGGCTTCTACGCCGATTTCATACAAAAGGGCGCCTAAACCGGTAATGCCTGTAATTTGAAGCCAGGGATAAAACGGAACGCGCAACCGCGGCTGGTAGTTTTGGAGCCGGCTTTCGCGCATGATGATCAGGGCAAGGGATGTAAAGATATAGGTGAGAATCAGAACGCTGGAGGCGGCTTTGATGATGACATCCAGCTTTAAAAACAGCGCGCCGATCATCAGGATGCCCGCGGTCATGATGGAATAATGGGGGGTTCCGAATCGTTGATGAATTCTGCTTAAAAAATCAGGAAGCAACCTGTCCCGGCTCAAAGCCATGGGATAACGGGATGCGCCCATGATGCCTGCGTTTGCGGCGGACATAAATGCCAAAATTGCAATAACGGCAAAGTATATCTTTCCCCACCCCCCCCAGATGATTTCAGCGCTGTCGGAAACCGGCATCATGGATTTTTCAAGATGCGGCGGGCCCAGAATTCCCACTGCGATAAAAATATTGAGCAGATAGATCATCAGAATGGAAACAAGGGCCATGATCATTCCCATGGGAAGTATGCGGCCGGGATTTTTCACTTCCTCCGCCAGGCTGGACACTTTTAGAAGCCCGCCGAAAGAAACAAATACAAATCCCGCCCCGGCCAGAATTCCCTCGAATCCATGGGGCGCAAAGGGCTGAAAATGAATCATTTCAACCTTTGAAAATCCTTTTACAAAATACACGGCCAGGGATGCCAGAATCACCGCCACCATGCCGGTCTGGATTCTGCCGGCGCCTTTGGCGCCCATCAGGTTGACGATTAAAAAAATAAGACACAAAACCAGGGCAATGAGACGGACATCCACATTGACTAACAATGACGTAAATACGGCCATGGCGGTCAACTCAAAGGCGCTTTTTAATGACAGGGCGGTCAGCGTAATCAGCCCGTAAACCGTGCCCACTGCCATGCCCATGGATCGGGTCACATAAAAATAGGTATCGCCGGCTTTGGGCATGGCCGACACCAATTCCGCCTGATTGAGCAAGCCCACACTAGCTAAAAGTCCGGCAAGACAATAGGAGCCCAGCACCCCGGGCCCTGCTTTGGCGTAAGCCAACCCCGGCAGCAAAAATATCCCCGTGCTCATGACCGCGCCGATGGTAATGCTGAAAACATCAAGCAAACTTAAATCTTTGCGCAGAGACATAATGGGTAAAGATCCTGCAAATGGGGTGTATTCCGATTTTTATCATAAACTAAATAGAACGCGGCAAATAAACAAGAAAAATAATGAGAAAATGATCCACACGGGATGAAAAAATGCAATGATGGATGGGTTAAAACCCCGAAAAGGATGATTATCGATTTTTTCTGGCAGCTTGCTTTTTCTTTTCAGACCACTGTTTGGCTTTTTCAAGAACTTCTGTGGCCAGAAGCGGGTTGCGTTTGTGGCTGTAGATTTCTATAGACCGTCCCAAAGCATCGGTTAAAATATCCTGACCCAATTTAGAGCGTGTAATCACGGTGGTCCATCCTTCCGGTGCGCCCAATCCTCCAAAAGACAGGTCTGCATACTCTGCTGTATAATCCGAACAGGCGTGACAGGCATAACGTTTCATGAAATTTAGTTGATCAAGCGGTATATGACGCACTTCTTGGTTATGAAGACGGATCATGAGATCTTCTTTAACATTGATCTTGTCCACATGGTTCCACTGAAAATTACCGATTTCTTCCAGCCGGCGCTGTTGTTCGGGCCCAAAAATAAAATTTCCCGTACAGAAAAGACCTAAAATTATCGTCACAGCGTTAGCAGGTTCCATGTCAAGGGCCTGGATTCTCCTTAACGCATTGACCTGGCATGGAGAACCCACAAAAGCGACACGTTCCAGCCGTTTGGCGCCCATATAGCCGACTTTAACAACAGTAGGTGAATAGGTGGAATAAATTTCAGAAAAAAGCGTAAATCCATGAGACGTATCAAAATGAAAGCCCGCGGAATTTTTGATTTCCTCACGGGTGGTTGCAACCCAGGGCCTTCGTTGAAACAACTCTGTTTTTTGGGTGACGATGGCGCCGTCAATTTGGCCCTTGTCAAATAAATGGAGAAGCAAGGCGGTCACCACCCCGCCATCCGTGGCCTTTTCCTTTACGTCCGGGTTGAGCGCCCTGGCTACACAGGCGTCAATGACACGGCCCATGGGCGGCTCCCAGCCCACGAGTTTTTTGACGTCATCATCCAGTTCATGGGTCTCCGGGCAGATGGCATAGCACAACCCGCCGCTGAGGCAGTTCTTTTCAGCCTTATACCGGGGAAACCCCTCCTCATTAAATTCAAGCGCTCCGTAATTTAAGGCGGTGCAAAAAGCCACACAGCCGCCGCAGCGTTGGCAGCGCCCGGTTTTGATAACTTCTTCCAACAGGTCTGAAAAAGTTTTTATCATGACATTCTCATATTATAGTTTAGTAAAATTATCAAATCATTTTGACAAGATTTATGCAGTGCGAGGAGGCTGTATGAGCAGCTGAAATAATATCGTTTATGGCTATCCGGATTCTGTCATGGCATATATCTGCGAAAAGATTTGATCATTGTCAAATCCCTTGAGCCGGATGGCGCCCGAACGACAGGACGCCACGCACAATCCGCATCCCTTGCAAAGCACTTTATTGATCGTCGCCCGGCCTGGAAAGAATTTAGCCGCTTTATCAATAAAAGACGGTGCTGAATAAGGGCAGACAGAAACACAGACGCCGCAGCTGCTGCAGACGGACGGGACCACTTCCGCCACATTTCCGCTGGTATGAATGGTTTTTCGGGCCAGCAGCGTCACGGCCCGGGTGGCGGCGGCCACTGCCTGGGCGATGGACTCATCCATGGGTTTGGGTGCATGGGCCAGGCCGCATATAAATACCCCGTCTGTGGCGCAATCCACAGGCCTGAGCTTGGCGTGGGCTTCCATGAAAAAGCCGTCGTCATTGAGGGAAACCTTATATTGCTGGGCTAAGGGATTTTCTTTAGGCGGAGTGATGGCGGTTGCCAGCACCAGTAATTCAGGGGTGATTTCCAGTTTTCGGCGCAGCACCGTATCTTTAAACCGGACCTTAAGGTCTGCATTATTGACAAACACATCCAGTCCGTGGTCCGCGTGATATCTAAGAAATATAATTCCTTTTTCCCTGGCCTCCCGGTAGAGATCTTCTCGCAATCCATAGGAACGCATATCCCGGTACAGAATATATACGTCCATGTCCGGGTTGAGTTTTTTCAGATACAAGGCGTTTTTGATGGAATGGGTGCAGCAAACCTTGGAACAATAAGGCCGCTCGGGCATCCTGGATCCGACGCACTGAATAAAAAGGGCTGATTTTTTTTGGGCTATGGCAGGATCTTTTTCAATGAGCCTGCGGTCCAGATCCAGGCTGGTCAACACGCGCTCATCCCGGCCGTAGAGGTATTGATCCGGCTTTAATTCCTGGGCGCCGGAAGCGATAATGGCAACCCCGTAGTAAAGATCCTTTGTCTGATCCCCCATCCGGATGGCGGTCTTATAATTGCCGACAAACCCTTCCGTATACATGATTTCAGCGTTTGTGAAGATTTCAATGTTCTCATCCGCGCAAATGTCTGCGATCATCTGCTTTAAATTTTCTGAAACATTCTCCCCCTGCCAGGTTTGGTGAATCTGCAATGCCTGACCGCCAAGCTGATCCGTTTTTTCAATCAGATACGCATGATATCCTTGATTGGAGAGCGTTTTTGCGGCGGTCATGCCCGCAATGCCGCCGCCGATGACCAGGGCGGTCTGGTTGATTTCAAGCGTCCCTTCGGTTAAAGGCTCCATGAGGGAGGCTTTTGAAACCGCCATGCGGACCAGATCTTTGGCTTTTTCGGTGGCGGCTTCCGGGTTGTTTTTGTTCACCCAGGAACATTGATTCCGGATATTGGCCATCTCAAACACATATTTGTTCAATCCGGCGTTGGTCAGCGTCTCCTGGAACAGCACTTCATGGGTTTTTGGCGTGCAGGCGGCCACCACCACGCGGTTTAATTGATGCTCCCTGATAATCTTGGCCATATTGTCCTGGGTGTCCTGGGAGCATGAGAACATGTTTTTCTCGGCATAGACCACATCTTTTAAAGTCTTGGCATATTCCACCACTGCGGGCACATCGATCACGCCTGCGATGTTGGTGCCGCAGCAGCAGACAAAAACGCCGATTCTGGGCGGTTCGCCCCGGGTGTCGATTTCCTTGGGCGTTTCTTTCTGCTTGGTCATGGACCATCGGGATTGGGTGAGCCTGGTGCCAGCAATGCCGGCGGCCGCGCTGGCTTCGATAACCGACGAAGGGATGTCTTTGGGCGCCTCAAAAGCGCCGCATACAAATATGCCGGGCCGCGATGTTTGGACCGGTTCAAAACTGTTGGTTTTGACAAATCCATATCCGTCCAGTCCCACATCAATGGATTTTGCCAAAGACGCCGCCGTCCGGCTGGCTCCAAGCCCCACGGATAAAACAACGATATCAAACGCCTCTTCAACCCGTTTGCCGGATTCGTCATAATACCGGATCAGCAGCTCGCCGCCTTCTGCAGGTATGATGTGGGTGATCCTGGATTTGACAAAACGCACGCCGTATTCATCCCTGGCCCGGTTGTAATATCGTTCAAAGTCTTTTCCATGGGTGCGGATGTCCATATAAAAAATAGCGGCGTCTAAGCCATCTTTGCTGTGTTCTTTGGCCAGCATGGCTTCTTTGATGGCATAGGTGCAGCAGACCGATGAGCAATAGCCCTTTGCGCCGATATGCACATCCCGTGAGCCGATACACTGAAGCCATGCGATTTTTTTGGGCTCTTTTTTGTCCGACGGCCGTACCAGATGCCCGCCATAAGGGCCGGACGATGAAAGTATGCGCTCAAATTCCAGGCTGGTGACGATGTTTTTGGATTTACCGTATCCGAAAACATCATGATGCCTGGGATCATAAGGTTCGCACCCGCCGGCCAGAATGATCGCGCCCACATGGAGGGTTAGATCTTTGGGCTGGTCGTTGAAATTGATCGCACCGGCCGGGCAGAATTTTTCGCATGCCTTGCATTTGCCCTTGGTTAAAAAAATGCAGTTGGCGTCGTCAATGGCATATTTCAATGGCACGGCCTGGGCGTATTTCACATAAATGGCCTTGCGATCCGTCAATGCGCCGTCGTATTCATTGGCGACTCTTTTGGGGCACTTGTCCGAACACAGTCCACAGGCGATGCATTTGTCCAGATCCACATAACGGGGATACTGCTTGATGGCAACTTCAAAATTGCCTTCTTCCCCGGATATGCCCAATACTTCGGATAATGTCAGCAACTCGATATTGATGTGCCGGCCGACCTCGACCAGTTTTGGTGAGATGACTCACATGGCGCAATCATTGGTGGGGAAGGTTTTGTCCAGCTGCGACATCACCCCGCCGATGGAAGACGATCTTTCCACAAGATAGACATAATAACCGGAATCCGCCGCGTCCAGCGCCGCCTGCATGCCGGCGATGCCGCCGCCCACCACCATCACTGCGCCGATTTGTTTTTGAGACATTGGTTCTCCTACTCCAAAAATGATTCGATGCTGGTAACATCCAGTGCATGTTTGTCCATTCCAAGCTCTTTTCCTTTAATGCCCATGGCAAGCCCCAGAAGCTGGGGATATAAGATGCTCAACAGGCTGTAGTCCATATTGCGCATGGTCGCCATCATCTGCTGAACTCTGCCGAACTGCATTTGACAATAGGGGCAGGCGACACAGAAATAGTCCGCCCCGCCGCGCTTGGCGTCTTTGATTTTCCTCTCGGTTAAATCCATGGAAAGTTTATCATTGACGCCCAGAAGCGGCGCGCCGCAGCATTCCAGCTTCAGCGGCCAGTCAACACTCTGGGCGCCTGTGGCAGTGACCAGTTCGTCAAACACAACCGGCGCGACCGGATCATCAAATTCGGTGACATCGCTTGGCCGCAATGCATGACATCCATAGTGGGCGGCGATTTTAATGCTTTTAAATGCCCGGGTGACTTTTTCCTTGATGGCGCTGACGCCCACGTCATGATAGAGGATGGACAGAAAGTGCTTCACTGCGTATTTACCCGTATATTCCAAGCCTTCTTTAGACAGTTTTGCATTAATGGTTTCTTGAATAGAAGGATTGTGTTTCATCAGGTGTGCGGCCTTTTTTAAGCTGCCGAAGCAGCATTTGCACAACACCATCATGTCCAATCCTTTTTTTTCTGCTAACGCCAGATTTCGGGCCGCCATGAGAACAAACGTTTCGTCATCGATATTCCGGATCGGATTGCCGCAGCATTTAAACTCTGTTTCATCCGCCACCCCAATTCCGAGTTTTTCCAATACGGCTCTGGCGGACAGCTCATAGTGCTGGACTCTGGCTGGAATATTGCATCCAAGAAATAAAGCAAATTTCATCATCTTATTCCTAACAAACAGCGCGTTGACCCGACACGGTTCCATCTGAAAAATGGTCCGCATCTTTTACAGCAAGGTTTTTGAAGATAAAAAATATGTCCGTGACTTTCACGCCCTGTGGACAGTGTTCCTGGCATTGGTAGCAGGTCAAGCAATACCACAGCATTTTAGACCCTATGGCCAGATCTTTAAGCCCCAGCCCCAGGGAACGGATGATTTGATGCGGCAGCAGATCCAGTTCCTGCTGGGGGGTTTCATAATTGCCCACCACAGGACATACGGTGGAGCAATTCTCGCACGTAAAACAATACGCATAGGTTGCGCTCCGGCCTGAACGGACGGCTGATTTTTTAAACGCCGCGTTGGATGCCGACAACGGGATCACTTTTTCGGTTTGATTCAATAATTTAAAATGCGCTGTCAGCGCTTTCCGGGCATTATCAACGGGCGCGTCATATCGGGTTGGATCCAGCTCCTGTTGTTTGAGCCCCCGATATAATGAAAAAGGGGTCAGTATCAGGGGGACGATATGGCCGCGTTGGATGATTTCTTCTCTTGCGTTAAACCACAGATCCCGCAAGTTGATGCCGGCGGGGCAAACCACCGTACAGCGGTCGCAATTGGTGCAAAGGTATATTCCCTGGGCAATGGCGGCAAGGCCCCGTGCATAGATATTTTTATGATTAATGTAGTCTTTCAGATACGTCATTCTTTCGGAAGGCAGGATGTTTTCATTGCCGATGTTGTCAAACGCCACAGCCACGGAACAATGGCGGCTGCAGGTGCCGCAATGGGTGCAGGCGTCCAGTTCCATGACCTGACGGGTCATGATATTGGCCGGGTGGGAACGGGGAGTCATGATCGCATTGGCCAGCAGACTTGCGGGTGTGGTGAAAACATGGAGCATCTTGGAAAACGGCAGATAGGCCAGCCCCCCAAAACAGGCGAGGATATGAACATACCAGATTTTCTGATAATAATGGTAAGAGGTGAGCTTGGTCAATTCCAGCGCAATCCCGGATATGATGATGATCACCAATATAATAAGGACATAATGATCCTGAGCGTTGGTCTTCAATCTCGGCACTTTGATAACAAACCGGCGGATGACCGCGATGGCGATGCCGGCAAGCACCATGATGCCGGATACCAGCAGGTATGGATTGAGTTTTATATAATATTTATCATAGAGCGATGTAATGATGATTTTATCCAAGGCATGGGTGAAGAAAAGAAACATGAAGCCTGCAAAAATAAGCATATGCATGGCCCAGCGGAGCTTGTCTGTTTTAAATATCCGAGCCTGAAAAACCACATCCGTGATGAAAATCCGGATCAGCGCCAATAATTTTGGGCTGAATATGACCGCAAGCATCCCTTTCAACGCAGTCTGCATTCTGGATGACATGGCCGTATTGCCGGCATTGACGCCGATGGTGAAGCGGAACCAACCTGCAATTTTATAAATCAGACCGACCCCGAATATCGCCAGGGCTCCGTACAGTGCGATAAGATAAAACATGTGTCAGATTTCCTTAATTTTCATCGTCTTTGCCGGTCAAAAACTTCCAGAAAAAAATAAACCCGATCAGGGCGGCGAACATCAAAAGATAAGCAACCCCTTTGGTGTGCGTATAAAAATCCTGATAGGTATAAAAGATGGAGTTCATAAAATACGGTCTCCTGATTTCACTATGCTGAGTGATCTTCCTTGTAATCCGGATGTTCATAAAAAATGGGCATCCGCGTGACAATAAACCTGAAAACAACGATGCCGACCGTGACCACAAAAATCGAAATGGCAATTTCCATCCAATGGGGAAAATACCGCCGGCTTGCGGGAAGTTGCCAGTTAAAAGCAATCAGACAGACATTAAAACGGTTGAGAATAATGCCAAGAACCGTCCAGACGGCTGTCCATTTAATCAGTCCCAAATCCTTATTCCGGACGCCCACTGCATATAAAAACGACGGCAAGGCGACAAATCCCATCAGCTCAACAAGGAACCACAATCCGTATGGGGTGCCCAGCAGATTCCAATGATTGCCGGCGGCAATGCCCATCATCTTTATGGTGAAATAGCCCACAAGCACCAGCGATGCGGCTTTTCCAAAGCCAAGGGTCACGCCGTCTTTTTCATTTAAATGCGCTGCATCCATTTTATGAGCAAAATATCGGTGGGAGAGGGTGCTTTCAAAGATCACCATGGACAAGCCGGCAATAATGCTGGATATAAAAAAGAAAACCGGCAGGTAGGGTGAATACCAGAGAGGATGGAGTTTTGACGGAGCGATGAGAAAAAGCGCGCCCAAGGACGACTGGTGCAATGTGGAAAGCACAACCCCGAAAACCGTCAGCGCCAGGGTGAGCTTAACCGCAAGTTCCCGCACCTTTTTCAATCCCAGCCACTCCAGGGCGGCCGGAGTAAATTCAAGAAACAGCACGGTCAGATACAAAGCCACGCATCCGGCCACTTCAAAAAGAAGGGACGTGGTTCCCTGTTGGACGAAAAATGGATAGGGAAGCCGCCAGGGCCGGCCCACATCGTACATCAGGGCGAAAACAACCAGCGAATACCCGAGAAAACCTGTCAGAACCGCAGGCCTTACCGCGGAATGGTATTTTTTCATCCCGAAAAGATAGACGGCCGCGGACGTAACATACCCTCCGGCTGCAAGGGCAACCCCCACCAGCAGGTCAAACCCGATCCACAATCCCCAGGGATTGTCATCGGTCAGATGGGTCACGGCCCCCAGTCCCATGGTGAATCGAAGGATGCTGATGATAAACCCGACGATGAGAATCGATCCCGTAATGACATTAAAAGGGGTCAGCCATTTTTTAGCGTTCAAAACCGTGGCGTCAGACATCCGATTCCTCCTTGGCAAGCGCCCGCGCGGCTGTTTCATGCGCCTGCGCCTTTATTTCCTGATTCAACATGATTTCTTTGCGTTTGGATATGGCAAAAAGTCCCATCAACAGAACCGGCCATAATCCCACCACCAACGGCACTGCTGAAAGGGCGCCGGAAGTCAGTTCAGGCGCGGGCGTTATGCCGAGGTCTTCCCGCATTCCCAGTTGGGAAAAAGGAACGCCTGAGATATAAAGCCAGCTCGTGCCGCCCATTTCCGTTTCCCCGTATATGTGATCAATATATCGGCCCGGATATTTCCGGAACCGTTCCCTTGCGATTTTCAGCAAATCCGGTCTTTTTCCGAAGATCAGAGCTTCTTTGGGACAGGCTTCCACGCATCCGGGGAGCTGCCCGTTTACCAGGCGGGGATAGCACAGGGTGCATTTCATGATCCGGGGTGTGAGCGGCTCATCGTATTCATAGGTCGGAATTTCAAACGGGCAGGCGATCATGCAATACCGGCATCCCACACAAACGTCGGGATCATAGGTGACAGCGCCTGTTTTGGTTTTGGTGAAAGCTCTTACAAAACAGGCGGATGCGCAGGCAGGCTCCAGGCAATGGTTGCACTGGTTTTTTCGAAACACCGGGCCTTTGTGCCCGGGGATTTCAAACTTATTGACCACCGTATATGCCGTGGGCGTGGTCCGCCGATATTGATTTAAAACAGAAAGATCTGTAAACGGCTTGGCAGGCGCGGGCAGGTGGTTGACCTTGGCGCAGGCGGCTTCGCAGGCCCGGCATCCCACGCACAGGGTGATGTCATGCAGAACGCCGAAACTGCCGGGATAACCTTCAAAATGCTTATTGCCCGCGGCAAAAGCCGGTTTCCCTATGGCGGTTCCCAAACCGGCCGCGCCGAGCCATTTAAGGAATTTCCTTCGTGATACAGACATTAAAACACCTCAGTTTAAAGAATTCAGAATCCAGGCGCCTGAATCCCGGATAAAAATATTGAGATTTCGAATCATAATAAACGAATACCGGACGCCGCAGTTTAAAAACACGCATCACCCATGACGCATCATTTTATCTGTGATTTTTTTTGATGGCACTCCGTGCATCCAGCTGGTTTCCTGATATCCATCTCTTGATGGCACCCCATGCACTGCTGATGATAGGCGCCGATGATGCCGGGTTTTAGCGGATTTTTTTCATCAAAGGTTTTGCCGTGGCAGCTGGCGCATTGGGGCGGTTTCTTGGAAACCGGGCTGTTGTGGTGGCAGCCTTTGCAGATGGTTCCCTCCTGGCTGTGAAAATAGCCGGCCAGTTTATTGTCTTTGATATTTTTTACAAGCGTGTTGACGATTTTCCGATGAGGAAACTCCGCTGGTTCATATTCGTTTGAAAGATGCTTGATGACCACCTTGTCCGGAATATCTTCTTCGGAAAAGGTGCTGATGACGGGGGTTCTTGATCGAAGCAGTTCAGCGGCCAGGGATTTTTCCATTTCCGGGGCTAATTCGGATTCATTTTCAGAAAACGACATCATGTGGCATTTGAGGCATGATTCGTCGTTTTTTAAGGATTTTCTGCCCATGAGGGCATGACAGCCCGCGCAATTTTTCTCTTTTAGTTTGTGGACATGGCAGCCTATGCAGCTTGTATGCGTATCCAGTTGATGCATGGCGGTTTCAAGGTTGACTTCTTTGCCTTCAGATGTCCCGGCAAGGGTATGGCATTGATTGCAGGGCTTGAGCGTCTCATGGTGGCAGACCCGGCAGGTATCGTTATATTCTTCATGCGCAAGATGATCAAAAGGGACCCAATTCATTCTGTTTGGCTTCTGATCCGCTTGATCCTGCTTTTGTTTAGAATCTTTTGGCTCCGCCTTAAGCAACACGATATCGGGCTGTTTCCGCTCCATTCTGGGAACGGGAAATATTTTTTTGATTTTTTTCTGGGCTGCGGCGTCATGGCATCCAAAGCATGTCACCGGTCCGGCGGCTATATTTTTTGCCAGTGTTTTGCGGTGGCAGTCGATGCAGGCCATATGGGAAGCCAGGCGCATGGAGATGACCTTGCCTTTGGTTTCCGGTCGGTGGCAATAGCGGCAAGTTCCTTCTTTTTCTTTGGCGTAAAAAAGCTTTTTTTCTTTTTCATCGTATTCATGATGGCATCGTTCGCATTTTTTTTCCTGGGACTCGGAATGGCGGAAATGAAGGGATTTATCAAATCCCATGGCCTGCCGGGAGGAAACATATTGAAACGTTGGCTTATGGCAATCATCGCACTCTACCGGACCGGCTTTTTCCCCTGAAAGCTTCATGTCGCCATGGCAGGTGATGCATTCCTTATGATAGAGATTCATCACCGATTTCCGGTCCGTATCCTGGAGCCGTTTGAACTTGGGCGATAGACGCTCTTTTTCGGTCAAATGGCAGGCATTGCAGTCCTGATTCTTTTTTTTAAGAGCTTCCGTGTGGGCGTCATGAAGAAATTCAACCGGCGGTTTTTCAAGCGGGCCGAATCCCTTCATGCAGTCAATGATGATCAGGTCCGGCCGCAATTGAGATGAATTTTCGGAAATCTGCTCTATCCCGAATAATCGGGTGCAAAATAGACAGATAAGCGCCACAGAAAATATGCAAACCAAGCGGAGCAGATGTTTCCCCTTATTCATATTCGGCTCGTCCTTTAATAAAAAAATATCAATACAACCAGAGACCTTAAAAAAAATGGAGGATAAATTCCTTTATGAGCTCATCTTTCAGATTTGTAAGCTGATAAAATACGTTTTTTTTTCGTCCGCAAAATATCAAATAAGGAATATTGAATCCCGTAGAGATGTCCTTGCTTCAGCGGTCCAACATTCCTTTTTTATTATGTGAATTTTCAATTTATATATATTTGAAATGGTTATGTTGTATCGCCGTTTCTTTTTATTTTCCCCATTGCTTTTGTTAATTCCAAAATGATGCCCAGTCCATTGCGGACATCTTTGTTAAAACCGGCTTTAAAAAGGCCGTATGGCCCAATTGGCTTGCTTTTGTCAAGATTAATTAGTGCAGGCAGTTCAGCGAATTTATTGAGGAATGCAGCTGCCTTCGGATCGGCCAGTTTCTGGGTCAGGCCCAGCAGCGCGACCACGCCGTCACCAATTTTATCAATATCTTCAGGTGTATATGCTGCGGCGATTTTGGCGCGGATCTCTAAAAACGACAGGATAATCCGGATGACGCCCCGCTGCTCCAGGTCGTCTAAATAGTTGATGATCTGCGGCACCGCGGATTTCAGCAATGGTTCGAGGGTTACAATAAAATCAATGATATTTTCCAGCTGATTTAATGAGTAATTCAAGTTTTTCGTGCTTCTCAGCAGACGTTTTATCAGAAATAAAATATCTTCAAGCTGAACGCTGGATTCGACATCTTCCAATTCAGCGATCAGCAGCTTGAAGGCCTGATTGAGAAGGGGCTTGAGGTCTTCCTTGAGCTCGTTGAAGCTTTTGGAAGATTGTACCAAAGGATCGATTTGAGCTTCTATGCGTTCGAGCTTTTCGATGATTTTTTCATTATTAGAATTCATAAAGACCTCCTAACGCGGACCGCATTTTGCCTGCCATGGTCATCTGGGGTTCTAAGGGCAGCTCAAGGCCTTTGAGCATCATGTTAAAATAGACCCATTTAAACATCATTTTGCCCCAGTAATTCAAGTTGGAATCGCCCAGAAGGTTAAAAGGTCCTAAGCCTGGGAATGGGAACTTGCCGGGCAAAGGCTCCACCTTGTAATTGAAATCAATTAATACAGCTTTATCATATCCTGAGCAGATAAAGCAGGTTGAATGTCCGTCGAATGTGGGCTTGGCCGGCATGCCCTCTATTTCGCGGACCAGATTTTCAACGACCGTGTCCGATTCATAGTGTGCGACAGCGCCTGCTTTTGAGGTGGGGACATTGGTTGCGTCTCCGATGACATAGACATAATCGTATTTTTTTTTTTTAAGGGTAAAATGATCCGTGTCGACATAGCACATGGGGTCCCCGATTCCGGAGTCCCCGATGAATTGCGCCCCGAAGTTCGGTGGAATCGAAATCAGCAGATCATAATTAATCTTGACCCCTTGGTGGGATTCAATGGTTTTTTCTTCAGCGTTCACCTGGGCTAAATCGAAATTGGGCGTGACCTTAATGTTTTTCTGCTCTGCCATCCGCGATAAAAGTTTTGTTGAAATGGGTTTGGTGAAGACGCCGGACACAGGTGTGACAAATTCAATTTCAATGTCCTTTCGGACATCGTTTATTGTAAAAAACCAGTCTGCCATAAAAACAAATTCAATGGGCGCCACCGGGCATTTGAAGGGGAGTTCGGCGATATTTAACACGAGCCGTCCCTTGCTGAAATATTTCAATTTTTTACGCAATGCCACGGCGCCGTCGAGTGTATAAAAATCATGGATGCTGCCGTGCCAGTCGTCCATCAAGCCTTCAACTTCCTGGGGAACGATCCGGCAGCCGCTGGCGATGACCAGCCAGTCATAGGTGTATTTTCCCTTTTTGCCTTCCACGGTTTTCTGGTCCGGGGATACTGTTACGATTTCATCCAATATAAAATCCACTCCTTTTGGGATAAATTCCCGTTTCTGCCGGATACAATCGGCCGGACTGTAAATGCCAAACGGGATGAAAAGCCAGCCCGGCTGATAATGATGGAACTCGTCATTATCGATAATCGTGATTTGCCATTTATTTTCACTTAATTCTTTGCGCAGTTTGGCAGCCACCATCGTTCCGCCGGATCCAGAGCCCAAAATAAGTATTTTTTTCATAGCATCTCCTTTATTGAATGATTCATCTCAATGTTAAAATTGCCTTTTGAAGCCAAGCCTCGGATGCCTATCCCCGAGCCAGGCAGCAGTTAAATGTCGGCCTGCCAGATAACGCATTGATTTATAATATAATTTCTAAGTTTGCGATGAATTTTGTAAAACTGAAATTCGGCAATCGGCGGATTTAATTTTTTTTGAAGCAATATCGTCAATGGTGATGGCGTCAAGACTTTTAAAAAACGCAAGATTTGCTTTTTTCCAGGCCAATCGAATGCTGCAATCAGCCGATAATTCGCAAATTTCCGGCGTGCTGATGCACTCGATGATTTCAGTTTGGGTTTCAAAAAGCCTGACAATTTGACCAAGGGATATTTTTTTGGGGTTTTTCGCTAAAATATAGCCGCCTTTGGCGCCACGGACACTGGATACATAACCTTTTTCTTTTAACGGGCGGAGAATTTGCTCTACATATTTTACGGTAATGCCTTGCCGTTTCGAAATTTCGCTGACCTGGGTGGGTGTGGCATCATCTTGTAAAGCCAAATCCACCAGTATTCTTGCTCCGTATCTGCTTTTTGTCGAGAGTTTCATTTTGAAGATGAGTCGTCAACTTAAACTATAATCAATTAATCTATATTATTTTACTATAAATTGAAAAAAATTAATACGAATGAAACGTTGGAATTGTCAATATAAATTTTATTGCATGAAATTAATTAGATAAATAAGATACTGAATGTTGACGACGTTATCTGATCAATTTTTGCTTACACAAAACGCCATCCCGGGCCTTTTTTGCGTGCGTGGGCCTTTTCCGCGGCTTGATCAATCACTGTCAGCAACTGCTGTTTATCCACCGGCTTTTCCATAAATTCGTCCGGCGCAAAATATTGTTCATCATCATACCGATGATATTTTAGGCCGATTTCCTCTCCCATCCCTGAAATTCCGACAATGGGGATATATTGAAGCTGAGGGTCGCTGCGCACCGCCTTGCAGACTTCTAATCCGGAAAACAGCGATTCCATCATGACATCCAGCAGAATAACATCCGGAAGTTCTTTTTTGATCAGTTCCAATCCGTCCTTGCCGTTGGAAGCGGTATGGACAGCAAACCCATTTCTGGAAAGAAATGTCTCCATTGAAAACAAATAGTCCTTATCGTCATCAATTATTACTGCTTTTCTCAATTTTTCCATGATCCCTCCATTAATTCTCTAATATTCTATATTTTCATCGGCAGGATAATTCTAAACAAAGATCCCTTTCCCAAAGATGATTCCACATCGATCCACCCACCGTGTTTATGGACGATTTTATCCACCACCCACAGACCCAATCCCGTTCCCTTGCTCCCTTTTGTGGAAAAGAATTCCCCGAATATTTTTTTCTTGATGTTGTCATCCATTCCCATGCCGTTATCCTCAATTTCATATTTGAAATGGGTTTTGTCATGGAAACCGGTCCGTATATAAATATGATAGTGAGGTTTGCCGACTGTATCATTCATGCAGGCTTCAATGGCGTTCCATACGAGATTCTGCAGCATTCTTCTTATGTTGCCCGGATCCACGTTGACTCGGGGCAAAGAAAGATCCGGTATGCTGGCCAACGTTATATTCATGGATAACGATCGGCTTTGAAACAGCGTCATTGTCTCTTCCGCCAGCCGGTTGGGATCAATCTCCTGATAGTTTAATGGCCTGTCCTTTGAGGAGTATAAAATGTTTTGGGTTACATCGGTGATATCAAAGATATTTTTTTTAACAATTTCCCAGCCTTTTCGGGCCAGTTTCATGTCGCCGTCTTTGATGCCTTCATCCACAATATAAACCCCGCTTTGCAGACCTTCTAAAATATTTTTAATGCCGTGAGAGATCAATGAAATCGAAAGCCCCACGGAATTTAATTCCTGCTGATTCCGCTTGATTTCACTGATTCTGACATTTAAGGATTGCTTGAGATCCTGATTTGATTCTTGAGGTCGGTCAAGTTTGCGGGGCAATAACTCACAGTTTTGACAGTGCGGGTCTGTTAAAAAATACCAGATGCCCGTAATGGCGCTGTTCCAGATTTCACCGTCAACCTGTTTCCCTTTTATCCGCACTTGGGCCTTGTAAACATTGAAATTTCCTTTTTTTTGAGGTTCGCCTTCATAACGGGCCTCCCGCAGGCGGCCGTCTTCGCATAAGGCCAGTTCTTTTTTCATTGTATTCCTAACGGCAGGATGGTTCTGAACAATGGTCCTGGGCCTAATTCGGATTCTGCAACAACTCCCATTTATTGTTTTAAGGGCGAGATTTGAACAACCGCCTGGCGTTTTTGCCCATTTTTTAACTGAACAGAATTCACGATATTTTCAATGCTAAACGGATTTGATGCCATCTCCCAATTTTAATCATATTCTTGCAATATTATCTGGTTCTGATATTGGCGGATTGTTTAAGGCGTTGGTTCAACTCCTGCGGCCTGTCTATTTTGCGGGGTAAAAGCCTGCGATTTTTGCATAGCGGATCTGTCAGAAAATACCAGTTGCCTGAAGTGCTGCTGTTCCAAAGTTCACCATGAACATGTTTGCCTTTAATGCGAACCCCGGCCTGGTAGATTTTGAAATTTCCATCCTTTTTGGGTTCGCCATAAAAACGCGCTTCCCGCAAACGACCGTCTTCGCATATGGCTAATTCTTTTTTCATTTTCTTTTTCTCTTTATTTTTGCATTATGAGATATCCATAAGAAAATTGACATTTTTTTAAAAACGTAAGCAGGATCGAAATTACCAAAAAGATTTTTT
>FWPV01002829.1_pt1 | contig 41105 bp, 37 predicted proteins | sample 2228371 | NCBI WGS metagenome assembly FWPV01 (sample SAMEA103939776, study PRJEB20133) | metagenome
GCTTTCCAAGGTTTTGGAGGGAGAACTTCCCGACCCTTTCAGGGCTGATCTCACCCCATAACTGAGGCATTACAAATATCGTATGGAATTTGAAAGGGCAAAAAAAATCTATGATACGAACTTTTTGATTTTTAAAAAAAGAGAGAGGAAATAAATTGTTTCTACAAGGTTTTTTTTCGAAATCCACAAAGCTTGTGGAATGGTTGTGGATTGGGATTCAATATCTCTTGATAGCATTGTTTTTGATTGCATTGCCTAATTTTTAATCAGGGTTAACCAATTGATATCTAAAGTTTTATTAAAACAATGAGCTTTTTATAAATGGTCCTTTTTTACTCCGTTGGAGGTTCATTTCTAAAAGGGGTGTAAAGGGTTCGAAAGCCTCATCTGAGTCTTCCTTTGATGACCTTCTAACAGGATTCACTCTATTTCTTTTCTCAATTTTTGAATCGTTTCTCGATAGTTTTTTGTTTTGAAAATCCCGGTTCCAAGAACAAATATGTCCCCCCCTGCCCTTGAAACTTCTTTAATATTTTCCAGTTTGATCCCTCCGTCCACTTCGATTAAAACAGGATATCCATTTTTATCAATCCTCTTTCTTAACTGTTCAACCTTTTTCAACACCTCAGGGATGAAAGCCTGACCACCGAAACCTGGATTCACCGACATTAAAAGGACCAGATCCACTTCATCAAGAAACGGGAATACTTTTTTCAGTGGAGTGGCAGGGTTGAGAACCACTCCTGGCTTGACATGGAACTTCCGTATTCTCTGGATCATTTTCCTCATATTACGACAGACTTCAACATGGACCGTGAGCCAATTGGCACCTGCCTGTGCAAAGGCTTCAATAAACCTTTCCGGCTCTTCGATCATTAAATGGACATCGAGAGGGAGAGAGGTAAGTTTTTTCAAACCGGTAACCACCAGAGGGCCAATCGTTAGATTAGGCACAAAATGTCCATCCATCACATCCACATGGATGAGGTCTGCTCCTGCCCGCTCAACGGCCCGCACTTCTTTATCGAGGCGGCTGAAATCGGCAGAGAGAATCGATGGGGCGATCTTTTTCATAAATGTCTCCATTTTTTTCTAACCTTTATGGTCGATCATGATGGATGCAGAGGAAAGGATTTCAACCCATCTTAATCGAACCAGAAGCCTGATTCAATATTTTTTTCCTCTTCCCATTGTGCCTCTCTTCTATTCAGTCTTGATGAATCTGGCAACAAAGAATCCGTCCATCTGGTCTACAGGGGGAAACGTTTTAAGATAATGACCCTTTAGGATCGAATCCGTTCTCTTCTGGAAAAGATCGGAGATGGGCTGAAGTTCAAAATTGGGATGAGAATTTAAAAATTGTGCCACCACTTCTTCGTTCTCTTCCCGAAAGATGGTGCAGGTACTATAAAGGAGAATCCCCCCTTTTTTTACATAATCCGAGAGATTATGGAGGATCTTCAACTGTAATTCGCTCAGTCGTTTGATATCCGCCTCTTCCCTTTTCCATTTCAAATCAGGATGCTTCCTGAGCGTTCCAAAACCAGAGCAGGGAACATCAGCAAGGATTCGGTCGAACAGAACTCCCTTTAAAAAGGAGAGTGGACGGCTTGCATCCCCCCTGAAGAGCTTCACACTGTTTACTCCAAGCCTCTGGCAGTTTTCCTCAATGAGAGAAATTTTTTCTCGGTTGAGGTCAAGGGCAAAGATCTCGCCCTGATTCTCCATGCGCTGACCGATGTGGGTTGTTTTGCCTCCAGGACCTGCGCAGGCGTCAAGAATTTTCTCGTCTTTTTGAGGGTCTAAAATTGCAGTGACCATCTGGGAAGCTTCATCCTGGATATAGAAGAGACCTTCATTGAGAAAAGGAAGCTCGGAGATCGGAGGGGGGTCTTCCAGTCGAATTCCTTCTGATGAATAATGGGTTGGAATCGGTTTCAGACCTTTTTCTTTGAATCTCTTGATTAACTCCTCCCGGCTGATCTTGAGGGTATTGGTTCGGAAGGTGAACGGCGAGATCTGGTTATTAAATTCGCAAACTTTTATCGTTGCCTCTAATCCCAACTCTTCCATCCATCTCCGAACCAACCAAAGGGGATGGGAATAAACGATAGAAAGATGAAGAGAGGAATCCTGGTGAGGGTCAGGATAAGAGATCTCTTTTCTCTTTCGGAGATAAGATCGAAGAACGGCATTCACAAACCCTCCTCCTCCGGAACCTCGGTTTCTCTTCGCCAGTTCAACCGACTCATTGACCGCAGCAGACACCGGAGTCCGGGTGAGGAAATCGATCTGATAGAGTCCAATACGGAGGATGTTCAGCGTTTCCCTGTCGATCCTGTCAAGAGGAATCCTGGAAAGAGCACGGATGATCCAGTCCAATCGCTCTCGCCATCGGACGACACCATAGGTCAGCTCGGTGAGAAATCCACGATCAAGGTGGGTCAAATGTCGATATCTTTTAAAGGAGTCGCTTAGGAGTTGATCAAGGTGGCGATCTGCCCTGTCCAGTTGATTCAAGATTTCAAGGCAGATCGCCCTCGGGGATTTCTTTCTCAAAACCTTCCTGTTCTTGCCATCTCTTCAAGCCTGGCAATTCGTTCCTGGATGGGTGGATGGGTGCTAAACAGGGAGAGGACGCCACCTCCCCTTAAGGGATTGACAATAAACATATGGGCAGTCGATGGATTGGCTTCCATAGGAATTCGGCGGGATGCCATATCAAGCTTACCCAACGCTCTGGCGAGAGATAAAGGATGGCTCAAGCGTGCCCCTCCCTCGTCTGCGTAATACTCTCTCGATCTGGAAATCGCCATCTGGATAAGCAGTGCGGCGATGGAAGCAACCATGGTGAAGATTAAAACAAATAGAAAGTTTCCTCCACCTCCGCCTTCTTCATCACTGGTTCGAGCCCCGCCAAAGATGGCCCCCCAGCGTGCCATTGAGGCAAGCATGCTGATGGCACCAGCAATGGTCGCAGCAATGGTGCTGATGAGAATATCACGGTGCTTAATGTGAGAAAGCTCATGGCCAATGACACCGGTTAATTCCTCTTTTGAAAGTATTCTCATCAACCCTGTCGTGACAGCTACCGCAGCATGTTCAGGATTCCTTCCCGTTGCAAAAGCATTGGGAGTATCATGGTCCATGATATAAATCTTCGGCATGGGCATGGAGGCTCTGTTTGTCAAATCCGCAACGATTCGATAAAGTTCTGGAGCCTCCTGTTGCGAAACTTCCTTCGCTCCATACATCTTTAGAACAATCTTATCGCTAAACCAATAGGCGAAGAAGTTCATCAGAGCCGCAAAGATGAAAGCATATAGGGCTCCTGTTTTTCCTCCAATGGCAGACCCTACCAGAATAAAAAGGGCGGTCAGGACCAGCATTAAAAGGAACGTTTTGAAATGATTCATCTTTCTTCTTCCTCCTTTCAACAACTTAATATAATAATTTCGATGGGATTTGTCAAATGTCCCTTGGCTCAAGAAAATCGAGGATCGCTCTTTTCACTTTCTGAATGTCGGCTTTGGTGTTGATACAGGGGCCAAAAGGCCTTTCGTTGAGGATTCCGATGACCGGGATGGGATAGGTATCTTGGATCCCACCGGTTAAATCCAATTCGCAAGCCACTGCCACGATCGCCTCAGGTTTATTCTCAATAATGATCCTTCGGGCAAGAGTCCCTCCCGTCGCCACTGATATCTTGATCTGATATTGGTCTGCCAGGTCAATAAGATCCTTAATCTCACATTTCCCGCATCCTTTGCAGTTTTTGATATTCCCTGTGATCTTGATCTGGCAGTCAAAATCCTGGATGCAATGGGGAAGAAGAAGGAGAAGCCGACTCGGCTTTGTTCGATGGTGATTTGATCGGACAAGATGGTTATTTAATTCGATAAAAGACTGCTGAACCTTCTCCTTAGATACCCCCACCATTCTCCCCATGAGGATCATAAAGGGAAAGAGGACTTTCGCTACGAGTCCTCTTAACCTCTGAGTAAAAAGGATATCCTTCCCTCTCAGAACGGTGAAGAGGAGGAGCAGTCCGCCGGCACACATGAAGAAGACAAAGATGGCAAGAAGAAAGCTATAGAAGATGGGTAAAGAGGGGTGGATATTCTTGAGCCCCACCAGCGGAATATACCAGAAGAGAAAGATCAAACCAAAGAGAAGAAGGCAAGTGAGTGCCAGTAGCCCTATAAAAATTCTTTTCTTAGGAGTGGGTTCCATATTAATCTTTTTCATGAAAAAATGGTTCCTACCTTCATCTTATGGCCGGCGAGAAAATCCCGGACGCTCATCTTCCTCTTCCCCTCGGGCTGAACCTCCCGCATGAGAAGGGATCCATGGCCTGTGGCGACTTCAATGAAATCCGATCCGATCCAGGTCACGGTGCCAGGTACTCCTTTGGGGTCCCCTTCCCGAACTTCTGCCCTGAAAATTTTCAGCAGGTTCTTTTCCAATCGGGTATAGGCACCAGGCCATGGGTTGAAGGCTCTAATCTGGCGATCGATCTCATCTGCCGATCGCTTCCAATCGATCCTTCCATCCTCTTTCTTAAGCAGAGGAGCATAAGTGGCTTTTGAATGGTCCTGAGGCCGGGGAACAAGGGTGCCTTCTTTCATCTTCGCAATGGTGTTGATCAGCAACTCGCCCCCCAGAACGGACAATTTCTGTTGAAGGGTTTCTCCCGTATCTTCCTGTTCAATCGGTATTTCTGCCTGCATCAGGATGTCTCCTGTATCCATGCCTTCATCCATCAACAGGGTGGTGACACCTGTCTTCTTTTCTCCACGAAGGATCGCCCAGGCAATAGGAGCCGCACCCCGGTATTGGGGAAGGAGTGAGCCGTGGACATTGATCGCCCCATGCTTTGGGAGATCCAATAGGTTTTTTGGCAAGATCTGACCAAAGGCGGTCACAACGATAAGATCGGATTCGAGATCCTGGAGGGCTTTGATGAACATCTCATCACGGACCTTTGCGGGTTGGTATACCGAGATTCCATGTTGACAAGCCAATTCTTTAACAGGGGGAGAACTCTTTTTCTGCCCTCTTCCTTTTTCACGATCCGGTTGTGTGACGACCGCTATGACGTCATCCTCGCTCTGAACGAGCCTTTCCAGGGAGGGAATGGCGAAGGTTGGTGTCCCAAAAAAGATGATACGCCATGAAAAAGCCATTAATCCTTCTCTTCTTTCTTTCTCTCTTTCCTCAATCTGTCCCGATAGAGAGCCCTCTTCAAACCACTGATACGATCCAGAATAAGCGTTCCATTGAGGTGGTCGATCTCGTGTTGAAGGGCGATGGCTAAGATCCCATCGGCATCGATCCGAAGGGTCTCCCCCTCTGGCGAAAGTCCTTTTACCACGACTCTTTCCTTCCTTTTAATCTTTTCGACGCAATCGGGCACACTCAGGCACCCTTCTTCGTGGTCCACCTCACCCTCTTCAGAAATGATTTCAGGGTTGAGCAAAGCAAACCATTCCTTTTCAGGATCAAGGGGACTGACGTCGACCACGATGACTCTACGGGAAACTCCTACCTGGCAGGCAGCAAGACCAATTCCATGGGCATGGTACATCGTCTCGGTCATATCCCGAATGAGCTTCTTGATCTCTTCATCAATCTTCCCCACTTCCTCACACCGTTTTTTCAGAATGGAATGGGGATATTTTAAAATCTCCAGAACGGCCATGACCTCAACCTCCTTTTGCCTTCCAGGAATAGAATAACATAAAAAGGGAGAGCAAAGCCAAAAAGATTCCAATTCCCTGTGATGTGGAGAGAACCCCGCTTAGAAAGAACCCTCTCGGATCATCTCTGAAGAATTCGATGACAAACCGGAGGACGGCGTAGAGAAGGAGAAAGAGCCAGAAGACCTGGCCGTCAAAGGCTTTCCTTTTTCTCTTCCAGTTCAAATAGAGGAAGAGAATGAGGCTACCTGTTGCTTCATAGAGTTGGGTCGGATGAAGGGGGAGATAGAGACGAGCCAGGGAGTGGGGATGGGAAAAAGTGACCCCCCAGGGAAGTAAGGTTGCCTTTCCATAACAGCATCCAGCCAAAAAGCATCCGATTCGTCCAAAGAAAAGGCCTAAGGCGATGGAGGGAGTGAAGAGATCTGCCATCTTCCAAACAGGGAGTCGATTCCTCCACATATAGAAGAGGGAAACGGCAGTGGCTAAGAAGAGGCCTCCATAAAAGACTAGCCCTCCCTCCCAAAGATGAAGGATTTGTAAGGGGGTTTGACGATATGCTTCAAGGTTGATCAGTACGTAAAGAAGTCTTGATCCAATCAGGGCGGAAAGCACAACATAGAAAAAGAGGTCCACCATTCTCTCTGTCGGGATTCCTTCTTCCCTGCCCCTTCGAAGGACGAGGAAAAATCCGAGAATAAACCCGATGGCAACGAGGATTCCATAAGCATAAAAGTTTAAACTGCCAAGACGAAAGAGAATAGGATACACTTTCTTCAATCCCAGATGGCCAGTTTCAAACACCTGACAAATTCCAAATATCCCTTTTAAATTGTCTGGACGATTTTTTGGTTTTGAATCTGGCGCGTTGGAAATTATTTGGAATTCGGTGCTCTTTTTTTGGTGCTTCTTTTGGTGCCATGGAACAACAACCCATAGACCATCAAACCGATGCCAAGGGTGATGGCAGAATCTGCAATATTAAAGGCAGGCCAGTGATAAGAGGCGATATAAAAATCAAGAAAATCAATGACTTCTCCATATCGAAATCGATCGATCAGATTCCCGATGGCGCCACTCAGAATCAGGGAAAGGGCGAGCGAGAGGATCTGTTCCTCCTCTTTTAATCGATAGAAGAGAAAAAGAATCACTCCAATGGCCACAAGGGGGACAGCCATAAAGAAAACAGAGCCGATCTTCCCCTGGCCTGCCAAAAAACCGAAAGCGCCTCCTGTGTTTCTGACGTGGGTTAGATTGAAAAAACCCTTGAGAACAGGAATGGTCTGATGAAGAGCGATCCTCTGCTCCACCTGATATTTTGTATATTGATCCAGAGCAAGAACGAAGACCAGGCTGATGAAGAGCACCCAATATTTTCGTTTCATTGGTGATACCAGGCTTTATGTTTTTAATGCTTCGATACATCTTTTGCAAGCAGAAGGATGCTCCAGATCTTTACCGACGCTCGTATCGTAGTTCCAGCATCGTTCGCACTTTTCACCATCCGCCCGGAGGACCTCGACTCTGATCCCTTTGTTCTCCAGATGGATGGTGACGGAAGAGACGATCAAGATGGATTTCAGTTCCTTCTCATAGGTTTGGAGAAAGGCGTAATCCTTCTCAGGAAGAAAGAGATGAACCTGAGCATCGAGGGAGAGGCCAATCTTCTTCTCCTTTCGCGCCTCCTCGAGAGCTTTGGTCACCAACGCACGAATCTCCCAGAGGCGTTCCCATCGCTCATTCAGTTGTTCATCCACATATTCCTCTCTTACCTCCGGGAACAGAGTGAGGTGAATGCTTTCCGCCTGATCTTTCTTCTCGGGAAGATATTGCCAGACCTCCTCAGAAGTGAAGGAGAGAATGGGAGCCACGAGACCTACCAGTCCTTTCAAGATCTCATAGAGGGCTGTCTGAGCAGATCGTCGTCCTCGGGAACGACTGGGGAAAGTGTAGAGGCGATCCTTGAGGATATCGAGATAGGTTGAACTCATTTCTACTGCACAAAAATTTTGAACGCTATGATAAACGATGTGAAACTCGAACCGCTCATAGGCATCCCTCACTCTTGAAATCAGTTTTTGAAGACGATGGAGGGCCCATCGATCTATCTCCTCAAGGTCGCGATAGGGAACCCGGTCCGTTTCGGGATGGAAGTCGTAGAGGTTGCCAAGTAGGAATCGAAAGGTATTCCGGATTCGAAAATAGGCGTCCGCCAATCGCTTCAGAATTTCATCAGAAATTTTGATGTCATCCTTATAATCCTCAGCAGAGACCCACAACCTGAGAACATCGGCCCCCAATTTGTTGATCACCTCTTCAGGGGCAATCACGTTTCCCGCGGATTTGGACATCTTCTTTCCTTCTCCATCGACGACAAACCCATGGGTGAGGACGGATGCATAGGGAGCACATCCTCGGTTTCCGACCGAAGTCAGAAGGGAACTGTGAAACCAACCTCTGTGTTGATCGCTTCCTTCGAGATAGAGGCTTGCCGGAAACTGAAGCTCCTCCCGATTTTCCAATACCGCTGCCCAAGACACTCCAGAATCGAACCAGACATCGAGAATATCGGTCTCCTTGGTAAACTCTCCCCCTCCACAGTTTGGACACCGGGTCCCTGGAGGAAGAAGCCTGGTTGGATCCTCCTCAAACCAGACATCGGCTCCTTTCTGTTCGAACAGTTTGGCGACATATTCAATCGTCTCTTGAGTCGCCAGCATCTGTTGACAGGAAGCGCAGTAAAAAACGGTGATGGGAATCCCCCATGCTCTCTGTCGGGAGACACACCAATCAGGACGATTTTCAATCATTCCATAGATTCGGTCTTTTCCCCACGGTGGGATCCAGGACACTCCCTGAATGGCTCGAAGGGCATCCTTTCTCAATCCTGTTTTTTCCATAGAGATGAACCATTGTTCCGTTGCCCGGAAAATGATTGGGTCATTGGTGCGCCAGCAATGGGGATAGGAATGAGTCATCATTTCCTCTTTTAGCAGGGCCCCAACCTCTGCTAATTTCCTGCTGACCGCTGCGTTCGCATCAAAAACGAATTGTCCTGCGAAAAAAGGAACATCCGGCGTAAAACGACCATCATCATCGACCGGACTATAGATCTCCAGCCCATACTGAACCCCTGATTCATAGTCCTCCTGGCCATGACCCGGAGCGGTATGAACGCATCCTGTGCCAACATCGAGGGTCACATAGGGCGCCAGAATCACCACCGAGTCCCGGTCATAAAGGGGATGCTTTGTTTTTAAACCTTCCAGTTCTCTCCCGGCAAACTTCCTGATCACGTTGTATTGCTGGATCCCAAATTTTCCCATGACCATCTCAAGAAGACTCTCCGCCAGAATATAAATTTCACTCCCCACATCCACTGCTACATAGGTGAAGTCCGGATGGAGGGCAATGGCTAAATTGGCAGGGATGGTCCATGGGGTCGTCGTCCAGATCAAGATGAAAACAGGTTTTTTCCCCCATAACTCGCTCGGTTCAGGAAGGGTTGACATCATCTTAAATTTCACATAGATGGAGGGAGTGCGGTGGTCTTCATACTTCACCTCTGCCTCGGCAAGGGCTGTCCTACAGGTAGGACACCAGTAAACCGGTTTTTTCCCTTTATAGACGGAGCCGTTCAAAAGAAACTTTCCAAATTCCCTGACAATGGTGGCCTGATATTCAAAATTCATGGTTAAGTAAGGAGTTTCCCATTGCCCGAAAACACCGAGTCGTTTAAATTCCCCTCGCTGGATCTTGACGAATTTATCTGCATAGTCCCTGCACCGTTTGCGGATTTCGATGGTGGACAACTCCATCTTCTTCTTTCCGAGACTCTTTTCCACTTCATGTTCCACGGGCAGCCCATGGCAGTCCCAACCCGGAATATAATGACTGTTATAACCCGCCATAAATTTCGATTTGACAATGATATCTTTCAAGATCTTATTGAGTGCTGTTCCGATATGAATATTCCCATTGGCATACGGGGGACCATCGTGGAGGATATATTTTTTTCTGCCCTGAGCCTGCTGAACCAGCCTTTTATAAATCCCTTTGCTCTCCCACATCTTTAAAATTTCAGGTTCCCTTTTCGGAAGATTGGCTCGCATGGGAAAATCTGTTTTGGGGAGATTGAGCGTGTCTCGGTAATCCATATGTTCCTCTCCGGTCACAAGTTAAAATGATTTGAAAAATCTTTAATTTAAGTTTATTTAATTAACACAAAAAGAGAGGCTAATCAAGAAATGAAGTCTTCCGCTTTCATCCCTCAATGTCCGGAGAATATGAAACCTGAAAAGTGGAGGGTGGGAGCAGGGGGTTCCAGTCACTGAGGGGTGACTCAAGCATACGCTATGGGGGATTCGGTATTGATTCATAAAAAAAGAAGGACACGATTGAAAAGACGCCCTTCTTCTCCGCGCAGGTCGTTTCCCTCTCTTCTGGACGGGACTCCAGACGATCTTTCTCCCTTAAAAAAGGCTTTCCAGATCACTGAGAAAGTTTCTCGCGCCGGTTTCGATTGGCCGGATCCAATCGGCCTTCTCAAGAAGTTGGATGAAGAAATTCAGGAATTCCGTTCGGCTCTCTTCACAAAAAAACAGAATCACATTGAAGAAGAGATTGGTGACCTCTTCTTCGTTCTGGTAAATTTAGCAAGGTTTCTCAGAATCGATCCTGAAGATGCCCTGAACAAGACCATTGAAAAGTTCGTCTCCCGATTTCGTTATATTGAAACCTCCCTGCGAAAAAAAGGCAAAACGATCAACGAATCAAGCCTGATGGAAATGGATCTTCTGTGGGAGGAGGCAAAAGGAAAAAGGAGATCAGATAAAAAACGAAGGCAATAGGCTCTGCTTCTTTCAAGGGAGAGGGTTACATTAAGAATTCGGCAATGTTGATGCCATACTCATTCGGATCAAGGGTTTTCGTAATGGTACGTTTAAACTTTCCTGTGGTTCCATCCCGTTCAGTGAGATCCACCCTCTCCCCTTTCCGGTAATGTCCATCTTGATAATAGAGGAGATCAATCCTGGGCCGATCGATGAAGTCAGATTCTTCCTGCGCCTGGACGACCATGCCTATTTCATTCGTGTCGAGGAGGACCAACGTTCCCAGAGGATAGAGACCCACCATATTAATAAACACTTTGACCAAAATGGGGTCAAAATCCTTTCCACTTCGTTCTTGCATCAGACTGAGGATCTTTTCTGAAACGTATGGAAATCGATTGTAAACTCTTGGCCTTCCAAGGGCGTCGTAGAAATCAGCCAGAGTAATGATCTTTCCCAGAAGAGTGACCTGCTGCTTCTGGGTCAGTTTCGGATAACCACTCAGATCGTATCGGAGATGATGTTCGAAGGCTCCATGAATCATACGGGTGGAGAGTTCTCCCCACTCTTTCATCCGAATCACGATTTCCGTCCCAACGACCGGATGGGCCCGGAGGATTTCCCATTCTTCAGGCGTCAATTTTTCTGTCTTGTTGAGAATGTCCTTTGGGATTTTTGTCTTTCCGATATCATGAAACAGGCCTGCCATTCCCAGATGGGAGAGATGTTTTTTGGGGATTCCAATTCTCTGGCCGATGGCAATGGCATATATGGCGACATTGACCGAGTGATTGAAAGTATATTCATCATAATTTTTGATGTTCGCCAGTCCCAACAGCGTGGAATCGTCCTGGAGGATGGCATTGACGGCATTTTGCATAATGCGTTTGGCTTTACGGATATTGATCACCTTTTGTTGTTTGACGTTCTCCATCATCTCTTTGACCAGATGAATCGACTTGAAATAGACTTCCTTGGATCGTTTTTTCTGATCTTCCGAGTCGATGTAGATTTCTTCGTCTTTAAAGAATTCGAGCTTTTCCAGATGGATATGGCGAATCCCACGATACTCGAGTTGTTTGTTGATGGCGAGATAGTTGCTTTCATTATTTTCCTCGAGATCATGGAGGAGAAAAACAAGGTCTTTGAGATGGTCTTCGTCGATCTCTCCGGAACATTCGATCTCTCCGATCCTTCGCTTTTTCAACTCATTTAAAAAGCTCCTAAAGATCGGATAATTATCTGCCCTCATTTGGATCTTCATATTATTGAAGTAAGCATTGTCCCGAACGATCTTAAAAAAGAGATGCCCTTCCGATCGGATGATGGGGTTGATGATCTGGAGACAGTCCTGGGCATACTGTTCGATCACTATATTGTTTCGGTCATAGACCATTGCCCCCTTAAGCAATCGATAGAATCGGATGATAAACTCCATCCCTCTTTTGCTCGCAAGATCCTCTGATACAGTTGCCGGTCGGTCTATCATCAGGCAGATGGCTCCTTTGTCACCAATGTCTTTAAGGCCTGCTGACAGGCGTTACGAACCAGTTCGTCTTTTGAATGTTTCCCTCTTTCCAAAAGAGCAGTCGCCTCCGGTGTCCCGATCAATGCCAGCGCGTTGGCCACTGCAGGTCGAATATCCTCTTTTTTCCCAAGCCCAAGGAGGCTTTTCTTCATCAGAAGCTGCTCAAGGACCGGCAGCGCTTCATTGGATCTCACCATCCCGATCGAATCGAGGAAAGCCTTGATCTCGGATGGCTCCTTTTTCAGGAAATCTTTGGATTGAACGACCTCAAGCAGGGCCGCTAAGCCAACATTCCTCCCGATCTTGCCGAGATTGATGGCGGCCATGGCTCGAATTCGGGCATCTCGGTCATTTAAGGATTTGATGAGCAGGGAGATGGCTTTGGGTCCCCCGATCAACCCGAGGGCCTGGATGGCTTCCCTCCGGACCCGTAATTCCTCGTGATTGAAAGCCTTTTGAATATAGGGAAGCGCTTTCTCCTTTCCAATGCGTCCCAGAATATAGGTGATGTTACGGACAAGATACCAGCGACGGTCATCGATGAAAGGGGTGAATAACTCAATCGCATTTTTTCCAATCTCTGAAAGAGCGTCGCAGACGACTCTCCGGGATTTTGAATTTTTTAACTCTCCCAATAACTTGATAAGGGGTTTAATGGAATTCTGCTGTAGCAGAACCAGATAAGCATTCACCTCTTCGAGCCGTATGCCGGACTCTTTTTCGATGACCTTTCCGATCCGTTCGATTCTTACCTCATCTCCTGCATTTTCGATAAACTGATGAAGAACCCTTATTTGCCAGTCCTGGAGGTCATTCCCCTTCATCAACAGATAAATCCGTTTCAAAAGAACCGTCGCCTTTTTAAATTCCCCCAGCGTGAGAAGGCCATCTAACATTTTCAAAAGCAGATTGACCGCATCTTGAAAGGGTTCGGGCTCTTTTTCTAAAGCCATTATTTCAAAAAGAATATCGGTCGCGTTGAACACAGATGCCGGATCAATCTCCTTCTCAACTTCAACCCTTAATTGCTCCATCTCTTCGGGGGTGAGTGCATAGATACTTCGATCTTGAGAGGGCATCGGGGAAGCCGTTTGGGAAAGGAGTTTATCCCAATCGGGTTCGTCTCCTTCCAAGAGGTCCACCTGGACATTCTGGGCAAGAGGTTTGAAGACCAGTTTACTTCTGAATTGATCAACATTCTGAGGGATAAGAATCGGCATTTCATCAAGGAATTCATCTGTTGCCAGGTAACTGATATGGACAAAATCTTTTTCCCAGAGCAAGGTCACGAGGTCGTCTTCCATCTGGTTGACCGTTTCGCTTCCTTTGATGATGTCCAAAAATCCATTGACTTCCCACTCTTCAATGCCCCGGGTGAATCGGAGTTCTCTTAACCCATCTTTATAAAGAAAGAATGCCAGGCTTGACTTTGGATCACGGTTCTCATAAACAATGCGACCTTTAAAAGAAAGGTTATATTCCCCAATCTGGAAGAGAAAGGTAGGATATTTGTTCAAGAAAAATTGTATCTTTTTAAAGAGTTGTTCTCTAAATCCCTTCACTGTGGGATTGTCGGTTGGGTAAAATCGGACGGCTTTAATGGTTTTAATAAAAAAACTGATTAAGTCTCTCGTGAGGAGAAGCTCTTCATCCGTTTCGACGCCTTCGATCGAAGGCATTTCGTCTGTGAAATCAGGTATCTTTTTTTCGAGGGAGATGTCCTCTGTCATTCGTCTTGCTACCTCATGGTTTCATTATCTTTTTATTTATTTGTTTTCCCATCAATTGTCAACACTTTTTTAAAGATGTTTCTAATGCCTCCTCCTGACCACAGGTGTTTCAGGGGGATGACGAAATATTTTGATCCGTTACCTCACACTTGATCCTTTAACAGAGAAATGATATGGAATGGAAGAGGAGGGGGGCTCTTTGGATCAAAAGAAAGGAATACTCTACGTCGTCGCCACACCGATTGGCAACCTGGAAGATATAACACTCAGGGCACTCCGGGTACTCAAAGAAGTTGACCTGATCGCTGCCGAGGATACCCGGCATACCCTTCACCTGCTTCACCACTTCGGCATTCATACCCGGCTGATCAGCTATTTTGAAGGAAATGAATTTAAAAGAGGAGAGGTCATTCTTGCAAGACTGATGCGAGGAGATCATGTCGCCCTGGTTTCGGATGCCGGAACCCCAGGCATATCAGACCCTGGATACCGTCTGATCCGACTCGCCATCCAACATGAAATCTCAGTCATCCCGATTCCAGGTCCCTCTGCGGTCATCACTGCCCTTAGCATTTCTGGTTTACCTACGGATTCGTTTCTCTTCAAAGGTTTCCTCCCGAATAAATCGAAAAGAAGGAAAACGCTGCTGAAGCAGTTGGAAGAAGTAAAGGAGACCCTCATTTTCTATGAAGCTCCTCATCGGCTTGTCGAATCCCTCAAAGATATCTTAGAGGTCCTTGGAAATAGGGAAATGGTTCTGACCCGGGAGTTGACAAAGATGTATGAGGAGGTTTTAAGAGGCAACGTGACAGAGATCTTAAATCAGATCGAAAATCAGAAGAGGAAGGGAGAAATCACCTTATTGATCGCAGGAAAAAGTAGAAAAAAGGAAAGTTTAATGCCCGAAGGAGAGAAGGAATCTAACGCCAGAAAGGACGAGTAAAAAGGACCAAAACCGTAAAGAGTTCGAGACGACCGGTCATCATCAGGAAAGATAGAACCCATTTCCCCAAGACCGGGATGGCCGAATAATTTTCCACTGGCCCCACGGCGCCGATTCCAGGCCCCACATTCCCGAGTGTTGCCAGCACGGCTCCGATGGAGGTGTCAATGTCAAGACCGAGTGCGGTGAGAGCCAGTACCCCTGCGAAGAAAATGAGGATATAGAGACCAATAAATCCGACAATATTGGAAACCAACCCTTCTGGAACGGTGCGATCGCCCATCCGGATTGGAAAAACTCCGCGAGGGTGGAAAAGTTTTTTCAGTTCGGCTCCCATGAATTTAAAAGCGATGAAGATGCGGACGTTTTTTATCCCTCCTCCTGTCGAACTGGTACATCCTCCAAACATCATCAATGCCAGAAGAATGATCTGTGTCACAAAGGGCCACCGTTCATAATCATGGGTGATAAACCCGGTGGTGGTGATAATGGAAACCGTTTGAAAAAGTGTGCTTCTAAAAAATTCCTCTGAAAAAGCCTCTCCATTCCAGAGACGCGCCACCATGATCAACCCTGTCGCCAGAGCCGTGACTCCAGTAAAAAATCGAAATTCGGGGTTAGCCGTATAAAAACGAAATTTTCCCCTGAGCGCCCAGTAGTGTAACGAAAAATTGACGCCTGCAATCAACATGAAAAGGATGATGACATAATGGACAAATGGGGAGGGATAGGCAGCGACGCTTGCATTCGTTGGAGTGAAACCTCCCGTGGCTAAAGTGCCAAAAGTGACACAGACCGCATCGAAAAGAGGCAGTCCACCCAGCGTGAGAAGAATGATTTCGGCAAAGGTGAACATCAGATAGACTCCCCAAAGAATTTTGGCGGTCTCACTGATGCGCGGCGAGATTCTATCTTTGATTGGCCCTGGAACTTCAGCTTTGAAGAGTTGAACACCGCCCACTCCAAGGAAAGGAAGGACAGCTACCGCTAACGCAATGACTCCCATTCCACCCAACCACTGGGTCAAATTCCGCCACAGGAGGAGGCTTTCGGGAAGGGCTTCGATGTCTTTTAAGATGGTGGCTCCAGTGGTGGTAAAACCTGACATGGTCTCAAAAAAGGCATCGGTCAGACTGGGAATATACCCTGATCCCAGAAACGGAATTGCTCCAAAGAGGGAGAAAGTCGTCCAGCTCAATGAAACGGTCAGAAATGCCTCCCGGAACTGGAGTTCTACCGGCTTTCCGGAAAACCATCGAAGGAAAAGGCTTAGAAGGCCTATTCCAACCATTTCGGCAAGATAGATGAAGGCTAATCCGTCCTGGTAATAGAGGGAACACACTAAAGGTAGGAGGAAGAAACCACTGAGCAGAAGCCATAAACTGGATAAGGTATAAAGAATATTTGAAAACTTCAAGGCTATCCCATTTCCTTTATGAAAATCTCTTTTCAATGGCAGGAATGGCTTTGGGTAATGCAAACACGATGACTTTGTCCCCTACTTCAAGTCGGCTTTTTCCGTGGGGGATGAAAGCCTCTCCTTGACGAACGATGGCTGCAATAAGGGACCCTTTCGGTAGGTCAAGGTCCTGGATCGCTTTCTCTGTTAATTTGTTTGATTTCGTGATTTCAAATTCTAAGGCTTCTGCCTCAATTCCATGAAAGGTAGCTGCCTTCAGGATAGCCCCTCTTCTAATAAATCGTAAAATGGCGGTGGCGGTGGAAAGGCGAACATTGACCGTTGAATCAATTCCAATGACCGGCAAAAGGGGAAGGTAGGTCGGCTTATTGACTAACGCAATTGTCTTTTGAATGCCAAGATGTTTGGCTAATAAACAGGAAAGGATATTATTCTCGTCATCTCCGGTCACAGCAATAAAGGCATCCATATTTAACAAGCCTTCCCGCGCCAAAGTGTCAATTTCTGTTCCGTCGGCTTGATAGACGGTTGTCCGTCGAAGCTGGGAAGCAATTTTGAAGGACTTTTCTTTGTCCGATTCGACAAGAATCACTTCAATTTGCTCTTCCAGTTTTGCCGCAAGGCCTCTTCCGATCTTCCCTCCTCCCAAAATCATGATCCGCTCCAGCCTCTGATCCGTCTTGCCAGCAAGGGAAAGGACATAAGAGAGACTCTCCCGCTTTGCAACGACAAAGATTTGATCGTTTTTGCTGAAAAAATCCTCTCCTGTCGGGATGATCGTTTTGTCCCCCTTGAGCATGGCCACCACTCGAATATTGTCTCGTTCTTCCACTTTCCCAATCTCTTTCAGAGGCTTATTGAGGTTGGGGCATTGGGCATCCAGCTTCAATCCCACCACCACGATCTTTCCTTCTTCAAATTCGATCACTTCAGAGGCAGATGCTCTCAGCAGGAGTCGGGTGATCTCTTCGATCACCTCTTCCTCAGGATGAATAAAGAAATCGACTCCGAGGTCTTGTGGTTTCAAGACGGATTTTTTTTCATAGTAGTCCGGATTTCTGACCCTCGCAATCCTCTTCTTGACCCCTAATTTGGAGGCAATCAGACAGGCAATCAAATTGATCTCATCCACGCCGGAAGCCGCAATGAGCATGTCAGCAGACTCCAGATTGGCTTCCCTCAATACGCTCTGGCTCGAGGCGTCTCCTTCCACCACCGAAACATCGAGTGCTTCCTGGGCATGAGCACATTTCAGTGGGTCACGATCAATGACCACCAGATCGTGCTTCTCAAGAGAAAGTCTCTGGGCTAAGTAAAATCCAACTTCTCCGGCTCCGATGATCACAATTTTCATTGTTCTCTCTGTCCCTTCCTGATCCTATTTGATTGACTGAATATCCACTTCCCTTCCGATCACAACCAGCACATCGCTGTCCTTGATGACAAAATCGGCCCGTGGTATCATTCGTATCCGATCAGGTATAACTTCCCTGACAGCAATCACCTCAATGTGATACTTACTTCTCAGGTGGAGTTCTCCAATCGTTTTTCCCACAAAACTGCTGGGGGGAACCAGTTCGCAGATGGTATAATCTTCTGAGAGAGGTATATAATCGAGTACGTTGGGCGAGATCAAGCTTTTCGCCACCTTATCCGCCATCTCCTTTTCGGGGATGATTACCTCTGTCGCTCCAACCCTTTCAAGAACACGCTTGTGATCTTCGTTGGGAGCTTTCACGATGATCCGTTTCACTTTCATCTCTTTGAGATGGAGCGTCAGCAAGGTCGCTGCTGCCAGATCTTCTCCAAAAGAGATAATCACCACATCGTCCTCTTGGATTCCAATCAATTCCATCACTTCTTTGTCCGTTCCGTCAGCCAAAATGGCTTTGGTGGAATAATTCTTTATCTTTTGAATGACCTCTTTATTCTTGTCTATGGCAACGACGTCAAATCCATTCTCGAAAAGGTCTTTAACAATATTGAAACCAAAAATACCCAGTCCAATGACCACGACTCGCTGCATGTGGTTCCTCCTTATGCCGTCCGCTCATTTTTTACTTTATCCAACCATGACCCCTTCTTCCGCAAAGGTTATCCCCTTGCCCGTTTTTACTCTGGAAAGGGAAAAAGCAAAGGTCAAAGGTCCCACGCGCCCTGCAAACATCATCAAAATAATCGCAATTTTCTGTATATCGTTCAATTTCGTTGTTGCTCCCATTGAAAGTCCTACCGTTCCGAAAGCAGAAATTGCTTCAAACAGATATTCTACAAAAAAATGACGACTTTCTAAAGGAGGAAGAGCACCACTCCCTGCGATCAGAAGAATCGAAGTGATCATGGAGATTGATAAAGCCGAGGCGAAGATGATGGAGAGAGTTCTGCTGACAATCTCCTTGGGAATCGTTCTGGAAAAGAGATTGACCTCTTCATGCCCCCTTAGCCGATGCCAGATCATCAAAAAGAGAAGAGCTGTGCTGGTTGTTTTAATTCCTCCCCCAGTGGAACCTGGGGACGCTCCAATGAACATTAAGATCATTAGGAGGAGAAGGGTGGTATTGGTCAATCGACCAATCTCTACTGTATTAAATCCACAGGTCCTTGGAGTAACAGACTGGAAAAAGGAGACCAATATCTTATTTTGAAGAGGAAGATCACGTAGAATATGATTTTGCTCAAAAAGGTAAAAGAAAAAGGCACCAGCCAAGGTGAGAATCATCGTGGTGATCAGAACCAATTTAGAGTGAATGGACAACCTTCTTTGGTAACCTCTCCATTTTCCAAAAACTTCGTATTGAACGATAAAACCGATTCCTCCCATCATGAATAGCGACATGACGGTGAGATTGACCACCAGGTCGCCCTGATATCTTACAAGACTATCCGAAAAGAGGGAAAAACCGCAATTATTGAAGGCAGAAATGGCATGATAGATGGCATAATAAAGAGCCCTTTCAAGTGAAAAATCCATCGAAAATCGAATGAATAGTAAAAGAATGCCGATTGATTCGAAGAAGGCCGTGAAGAGAAGGACCGACTTTAAAATGATTAAAAAATCTCTTCGACGGGTATGAAGAAATGTGGACTGAATGATATCCCTCCCTCTGAAAGAAATTCCTCTTCCCATCAGAACAAAGAAGATGGTGGAGATGGTGATAATGCCCAACCCACCCATTTGAAATAGGAGAATCGTAATGACCTGACCAGCGAGGGAGAGATCTTTTCCGTTATCAACCACCACGAGACCAGTTACACAGACAGCAGAAGCGGAGGTGAACAGAGCATCAATGAAACGGAGGGAGGTATGGGAGGTAGAAAATGGAAAGGAAAGAAGAATAGCTCCAATCAGGATGGCCACTGAAAAGCTGAGGATAAAGATCCTCGGGGGATTAAGATGTTTTGATATGACTGTTTTTAATTTGATCGTTATCTTCATAGGTAACGGTAATGAACTTTACTTAAAAAAAGGGGGCTTGTCAATTCCACCTGCCCTTCAAAAACTTGCAAAAATGAATTTAAAAGTCTCGGAGAAGGTCTGTTTCAGTTTCCTATAGACTTTGGCTCCTCATCTTGAAAGTAGGCTCTCCTTTTTAAATTGACAAATCGTATAAAAACCAATTATAAAAACGAATGTCCGCCATTGTATCATCCGTTGTTTTGATCCTGATGGTTTGATAACCAAAAAAGAGCTAAATAGGTCCCCGTAAACTTCAATATTTACTTTAAATAATGAATGTAATTTATTGATAATTATGATTTTTTAAATAAATGACTTTGGAGGACCAATTTCATGTGTGGCATATTTGGGATTTATGACCATCTGGAAGCATCCAACCATGTCTATTTAGGCCTTTATGCGCTTCAGCATCGGGGTCAGGAGAGTGCTGGAATCGTCTCCTCTGACGAAAAACAACTTTATCACTACCGTCAAATGGGCTTGGTCTCCGAAATCTTTTCAAAGGATATCCTTCGAGGGCTTCCCGGAAAAAGCGCTATAGGACACGTCCGTTATTCCACAACCGGCTCCAGCGAGATTAAGAACGCCCAACCCTTTATGGTGAACTATGCCAGGGGCATGATGGCGATTGCCCATAATGGCAACTTGACCAATGCAGCTCTCATCAAGAGTGAACTGGAATCAAAGGGCTCCATCTTTCAATCCAGCATGGATACGGAGGTCATCGTCCATCTGATCGCCCGCTCCGGACAGAAGACCTTTGTCGAACGAGCCATTGAGGCACTCCGACAGGTTGAAGGAGCTTACTCCCTCCTCTTTTTAACCGAGACAGAGATGGTGGCCGCCCGAGATCCCCTTGGGTTTAGACCGCTCATTTTGGGTGCCTTGAAGGAATCTCCGGTGGTCGCCTCAGAAACCTAAACAAACGACCTCATCGGTGCAAAATTTATACGCGAGATTGAGCCTGGAGAAGTCCTCCTGATCAATGGAAGTGGCATCCGGTCTTTCAAGCCCTTTCCTAAAAGGCAACTCCATCAATGTATTTTCGAGTTCATCTATTTTGCCCGGCCAGATAGTTTCATCTTCAACCATAATGTTTACGAGATGAGGAAATCTTTTGGAGTTCAACTTTCTGAAGAGTCGCCGGCAAGAGTCGACATGGTTGTTCCTATTCCAGACTCGGGATTCCCTGCCGCACTGGGATATGCGGCCCACTCCAGGCTTCCTATTGAACTGGGTATGATTCGAAATCATTATGTGGGACGAACCTTCATCGAGCCTGAACAACGAATCCGCCACTTTGGCGTTAAGATCAAATTGAATCCTGTCAAAGAGTTACTATCAGGAAAAAAGGTAACCATTGTGGACGACTCTATCGTCCGTGCGACAACAAGCCGAAAGATTGTAAAAATGCTGAGGAATGCTGGGGCAAAAGAGGTTCACGTGCGGATCAGTTCTCCACCCATTACCGACCCCTGCTATTTTGGAATTGATACTCCAAAGAAATCAGAACTCATTGCCTCCTCTCATCCTATTAAAGAGATTCAAAAGTTCATCCACGCCACTACATTGAGCTATCTGAGTCTGGAGGGTTTGAAGAAGTGCGTGAAAGGAGAGGAGGAAAACTTCTGCTACGCCTGTTTTACTGGAGATTATCCTTATTCCTGTCGGATGTAGGGGGAAGGGTTCGATGGGGAGGTCCTAGCGGCCCGATTCTCTTCCTCAATGTATTCTTTTACGGTTTCATAGAGTTTGTCGCCGATGAGACCGACACTGTGAAGCCAATCCATAGCGTCAGAAATCTTAAACAACACATGAGGCTCAATGCGAGAGGCTCTGAGTTTTTCCCTTCCACCCTGCTCACGGTCCAGAAGGACGACCAGCTCATTCACAACGCCTCCTTGATCCCTCACCACCTCCGCGGCTTCAATGACGCTTTCTCCGGTCGTGATGAGATCATCCACGATGAGAACCCGATCGTTTCGAGTCAGGGTGCCTTCGATCTTCTTTCTAACACCATGCTCCTTTCGTGCCTGTCGGTAATAGATAAGAGGAATACCCAGCTTCTGGCTAACCATCGTTGCAAATGGAACGCCGGCTGTTGGCACTCCTAAAATCTTATCGACTTTTTCCTTACCGATCTCATTGACGACAATTCGGGTCAAGGCATTTGCGATCCAGTCCATCGTAATCGGACTGGAGATAGTCAGTCTCAGGTCAATATAATAGGGACTCTTCTTTCCCGAGGCAAGAATATAGTCCCCGAATTTGATTGCATCATTTTTAATGAGGAGAATTCCAACTTGCTTGGTTAGAAATTGCTTCTCCTCTTCCCATACCTTCTTTTCTATCTCTTCAATCCCTAAAATCATCATTCTACTTTTATAAAAACCCAAAAATTATGTCAAGAAAATAATTTTCACAAACGTAATGCCTCACACTCTCCTGTGGTCGTTCAACGGCGATTGGGTAGGGATGTTGTAGAAAATCTTATAGCGGAAACTTCTAACAGTCTGTTGATCACAGGCGGTCCTGCCCATTCCAGGAAGAGCCCAGCGATTGAGAAGGGTGACCCTTACCACACTTCATGATCCATCAACCGCCTCATAAGATTTTCGGAAACAGACCAGCCCGATTGCCGGATTTTTCCCCGCTTCAGTGAGGCATTACTCACAAACAGGGATTGGCTATTTTTTCAAATGCCGATGAGGGCTATTCCAGATCGGGATAGAGCTTCTTCATACACTCGGGGCAGATGCCATGGGTGAATTCTGCCTCCGAATGTTCTCTGATGTAAGATTCGATCTGCCTCCAGTAACCCGTATCGTCTCTGATCTTCTTACAAGAAGCGCAGATGGGTAAAAAACCGCGTAGCGTTTTGACTTCTGAGAGAGCCTGCTGAAGCTTTGCAATCACCTGATCCCTCTCTTTCTCGGCAGCCTTCCTGGCTTCGATCTCCTGTCGGGCTAAAGAGAGTTCGGCTTCCACCTCCGCCACTCTTTTCAAAATGGTCAGGACAGGCCGGTTCTCAAGGGTGATTCCTTCTTTTTGACTCTGCCAGAGCAGATATCCATACAAAAATGGAAGGGCAAATAAGGAGACAATAAACCGGCTTATCAGGGTCCCTTTCATGATGCTCAGATAAGCCGGCGTGCCTGCAAAGGCTCCTGTGGCAAACAAAAATACATCCAGCCACATGACTCCCAGTAAGGTCAAGAAGGCCCTGAGCCACAAATTCGTGCCCCAGAATGGTTTGCCGAAGTATTCCCATGCGATGGCTAAAAAAATGAGGTCAATCATCGTTGCCACCACTGAAGCCGTATTGATCCGGAGGCTCGGAACGGGAATTTGTGTCAGGCCCATCTGGCCAGTAAGACCAGACTGAAAATGCAATACCGCAGCGAGGAGTGGAACCAGGATGGACACACCAGCCACAGTGATAATGGCAGTCCGGGTCGCTCTGGGGCCGTCGAACACATAGACCACAAAGACACAAAGGAGCAGAGAGGTATAAAAGACTGTCGAGCCAACGATAAAGGTGATGCCTGCCATCTCCACTTTCAACCCTGCATCGGTCACCCAGGACATGACCGCTGTAATGGCACCGATCAAAGCATAGTAAAAAGACAACCCGAATCGTCGCCGCAGGGAATGGACATACAACACAAGAAGATAGATGAACATTGCTTCCAGGACCAAGACGAACACTTCATTTCCCATAACGTGTTACTCCAGACCCAACTCGGATCGTCGTGAAAAGAAGGTTGAACGGTTTTTCACACAGGCAAAGGAAGAAGAGGAAAGTCTTACCGTGCATGAGAGGAGACAACCACCCTCTGTTCTTAAATGTTTTGGGTATTTTACTTTTTATGAAAAAAAAGTCAACGGATGATGGTCGTACCGGATTCACCTCGAAAGGCTTTCAACAGGTTTTGGGGAGAGGTAATCACGGTTCGTTTTCCCCCCGCTTCGAGAAACTCAATGATGGCTTCGATCTTTGGCTTCATCGAACCGGGCTTAAAATGGCCATCTTTAAGATATTTTTTGATTTCAGCAAGGGTGGCGAAGCGGATTGGTGTTTGATTTTTTTCGCCGAAGTTCAGATAGACTTCGTCCACAGAGGTCGAAATGATGAAGACATCAGCTCCAAGATTTCTTGCAAGAAGGGAAGACCCAAAATCTTTGTCAATAACCGCCTCTACTCCTTCAAGATCTCCCCTTTCATTCCGAATGACCGGAATGCCGCCTCCACCTGCGGCAATCACCACTTTCCCGCTTTCGACAAGCTGTTTGATCACGTCTAATTCAATGATTTCCCTTGGATAAGGAGAAGGCACCACTCGTCTAAATCCCCTCCCCGCATCTTCCATCACCTGCCATCCGGATTCTTTTTGATGGTGGAGGGCTTCTTGCTCTGTCATGAAGGAACCAATGGGTTTGGTCGGATTTTTAAAAGAGGGATCGTCTCGATCCACAACGGTCTTGGTCACCACAGCAACCACCTTCTTCTCAATACCCCTTCTGCGAAAATCGTTCAAAAGCGCCATCTGGATCATATAGCCGATGGCTCCCTGGGTATCGGCTCCACAGATATCCAGGGGGATAAGGGGCAGTTCGTGCCGGGCAAGCTCCCCTCTCCGATAAATAAAACCCACCTGGGGGCCATTGCCGTGCGTGATGACCAGCTTCAGGCCTTCGGCGATGAGCTCAACAAGATACCCGGAAGTCTCCTGAATTGCCTCATATTGAGAGGACAGGTCGATATGGTCTTTATCTTTAATGAGTGAATTTCCACCGATGGCTAAAACGGCTAAAGATTTCACCCTCACCCCCACCCTCTCCCATCAAGGGAGAGGGAAAACTTATTGTTATCATCTTTTGCCAAAAATCATGGCAAGCAACGCCATCCTCACAAAGACTCCATTTTTAACTTGACGAAAGTAGGCTGCTCCAGGATAGGAATCCACTTCAGGATGAATCTCATCCACCCTTGGGAGAGGATGAAGAATCGTCACTTTCTTTTTCAACTGATCGAGAAAAGCCTGATGCATGATAAAACTCCCTTTCACCTTCTCGTATTCAGAAAGATCCGTGAATCTCTCCTTCTGGATCCGTGTCATATAGATCAGGTGGCTTGCCTTCCCTGCTTCAAGCATATCTTCGGTTTCGATGATCTCCATTCCTCTTTCTCTCAGATTTAAGGTGATCTCTTCAGGCATTCGAAGGGAGGCAGGAGAGACAAAATAGAGTTTTGCCTGAAAAAGAGATAACACTTCCACCAGGGCATGAACCGTCCTCCCATTCTTTAGATCACCCACCAATGAGATCGTTAGATTCTTTAAAGTGCCCAATTCTTTTCGAATGGTGTAAATATCGAGAAGAGCCTGGGTGGGATGTTGTCCTGCACCGTCTCCGGCATTGATGATGGGAACGTCGGTGGACTCAGCGGCCTCACGGGCCGATCCGATCCGGGGATGTCGAAGCACGATGACATCGGCATATTGGGAAACGGTCCGTATGGTATCCACAAGGGTCTCTCCCTTTGCCACTGAAGAACCTTCCACTGAACCCATGGCGATGACCCCACCTCCTAACCTCTGCATGGCTGTTTCAAAAGAGAGGCGGGTTCGAGTGCTTGGCTCAAAAAAAAGTGTGGCTAAAATCTTACCTTTTAACAAGGGGATAGAATCTCTTTTCTTAAGTTCTTTCTCAAATTCAGAAGCCACTTTAAGAATGATCTCAATCTCTTTTTTTGAAAATTGATTCCCATGGAGAATGTCTTTTCCCTTGAGAGTACCCATCTTCCCCTCCTGATTAATAATCTCAGTCTGAATTCTTTACAGAATCCCGTTTCGTTAGTTAACCTTTCTTGGCCATTTGAACTTTTAAATTTGAGCTTATAATTTAACCTTCGTAATCTTCGTCGGTAGAAACTTTCCTTCTCCTGGCTTTCCTTTCATCTCCCCATCTTCAATGAGAATCCTTCCCCTCTGCATCACGAGGATGGGTTTTCCGTGGCATCTTCGCCCTTCGTAGAGAGTGTAAGGTGCTTTAGAGTGCTGAGTTTGGTGCTGGATGAAAAAAACCTGTTTCGGGTCAAAGAGGACAAGATCTGCATCCGATCCCTTTTGAATGGTCCCCTTCTTTGGATAGAGACCGAAGATTCTGGCAGGATTCTCTGAAAATAATTGGACCAATCTGTCTATTTTTATTCTTCCTTTATTTACCCCTTCCTCGTAAGTGACCGTCAGCATCGTTTCCGTCTGAGGAGAACCATAAGGAGCATCAAAGAAAGGGTCGTCCACCTTTTTTGCCTTGGGGGCATGGTCACTTGCGATGGTATGGATGACTCCTTTCTGAATGGCGTCCCAGAGGGCAAGTCGATCTTTTTCTGTCCGTAAGGGAGGACCGATCTTGGCAAGGGGGCCTAACTTTTGAAGTGTTGTATCGGTCATCGTCAGATACTGAGGACAGGTCTCGGCATAGACAACCTGTCTTTCTGCCTTTGCCTGCTGAATCGGTAGAACACCTCTTGCAGTGCTCAGATGGACAATATAGAGAGGGCAGTGAATGACCGCCGCAATGGATATGGCCCTGAAGATGGCTTCCGCTTCGAGAAAGTCAGGCCTCGTCTTCAGAAAAACCTTTTTTTGATCCTCTCCTCTCTCCAAAGAACGGTCTTCTAAATAGTCCGTCACCATTCCATTTTCTGCATGGACCATCGCCATCCCACCGCAAGAAGCGATCAGATCCATCGCTTTGGCAAGATGGTAGTCATCGGTCATCCACTTCAGTTTGGCATATGCCATAAACATTTTAAATGAAGAGACGCCCAGTTCAAAAGCCTTTGGAATCTCTTCCATTTGGGAGGCAGGATCGAACAGGGTCCCGTGAATCCCGAAATCGAGGTAGGATTTTTGTAACCCCTCTTCCTGATACTGTTTGATGGTGTCGACCAACTTCATGCCCGGTTTGGCATAAGCAAAATGGATCAGGGTGGTTACCCCGCCGTGTGCCGCTGTAAGAGAAGCACCGCCCATATCGTCTTCATAGACAGGATGGACATGGACGTCGATCACACCGGGCAGCACATACTTGCCACTGGCATCAACCACCCTTTTTGCCTCTTCCCTTTTCAAATGAGGTTCAACGCGGAGGATCTTCTCTCCTCGAATGGCAACATCCGCCTTGCGGACTCCAGTGCCTGTCACCACCAAGCCTTTCTGAATTAACAGGTCATACTTTTCTGTCATCTCTTACCCCCCTATGCGACGGATGAAGAAAGCAGTGGACACAGTGTATTCGGTCTGTTTCAATAACGGATACCCTATTCCCCATGCCCTTCGCTCTTTTTTGAACCATCTTGGATCGCCTGGACAATCTGCGTGTAGCCTGTGCAGCGACAGAGGTTGCCACGAATGTACTCCCTGATCTCTTCTTCGCTTGGATGGGGATTTCGGTCCAGAAGACTCTTTGCCATAAGAATCATTCCTGGCGTACAAAAACCACACTGGACAGCACCATGGTTTAAAAAAGATTCCTGAAGGGGATGAAGCGTCCCGTCCCTTCCAGAAAGACCTTCAATGGTCAGAACCTCGCTTCCATCCACGGCGACTGCCAGTGTCAAACAGGACAGAACGGGTTCTCCATCCAGCAGAACCGTACAAGAGCCACATTCTCCAATGCCACAGCCATACTTTGCTCCAGTGAGGCCAAGTTGTTCCCTCAGAACATTGAGTAAAAGCTCATTGGGGGCCACCAGCAATTCCCGCTTCACGCCATTGACCGTCAATGTGATCTGTTTTTTCAAAGGGTCACTCCTGTCTCTACTTCAATGCTTTCGAAATTCCGCAACCCACCCTTACATAATAAGCGCCATCAAAGCTTTCTGGGTATGAAGCCGATTCTCTGCCTGATCAAAGATGACACTGTTCTTCGAATCAGCAATCTCATCTGTTACCTCTTCCCCTCGATGGGCAGGAAGACAATGCATAAAAATAAAATCTTTTTTGCCTCCTTTGACCAAAGTGGAATTGACTTGATAGGGTTTTAAAATCTTCACTCGCTCCGCATGCTCTTTCTCTTTTCCCATACTCGCCCAGACATCCGTGTAAATCACATCCGCTCCTTTAACCGCTTCGTCAGGGTCATGAGTGACCATGACCTCTGATCCATTGGATTGAGCAGTCTTCTTTCCTTCTGCGACGACCTGTGGGTCGGGTTCATACCCTTTTGGACAGGCAAGCACGATATTCATCCCCATTTTTGAGCATCCTTCAATCAGCGAATGGGCGACATTATTTCCATCTCCGACATAAGCCAGTTTCAATCCTTCCAGCCTTCCTTTTTTCTCATAGATGGTAAAGAGATCAGCCAATCCCTGACAGGGATGAGAGAAATCGGAAAGCCCATTGATCACGGGGACAGAAGCATTCTGGATAAGATCGAGGATGGTCTGGTGAGCAAAGACTCTTGCCATGATTCCATTCACATAACGGGAGAGCGTCCTCGCTGTATCGGCAATGGTCTCCCCCCGGCCCAACTGCAGATCGGTCGAACTTAAATAGAGGGCATAGCCTCCCAGCTGCCACATTCCCACTTCGAAAGAAACACGGGTTCGTGTGGAAGGCTTTTCAAAGATCATGGCCAGGGTCTTTCCTCTCAGCAGAGGATGTTCCTGTCCCCGTAGAAGTTGAAGTTTCAATAATTCTGAGGTTTTCAGGATTTGCTCCAATTCTTCCCTGGTCAGATCCTTTAACGCCGCCAACGATTTTCCTTTCATTTGAACTGACATGGATCGATGCTCCTTTCTATTTTTCTCATGAATGGACTTTTCTCTCCATAAACCGCTATGATGAGGAAGCTCTGTTCCAAGCAATTTGAATCGCTTCCCTCGCCATGACTTTTGCCACCTCCTTGCGATACCACGCTGTGGAGCGAATGTCATCAATGGGAGAGATCTCATTCGATACTTCCGCGCTCACCTTTTCAATCAATTTCTGATCCCATCTCTTCCCGATCATGATCTCTTCGCTTTTCCTCGCTCGGAATGGAATCGGAGCAACCGCTCCGAGAGCGATCCGACAATCTTTACAGATTCCATCTTGCTGAACGATGGCGACCGCGATACTCACTTTTGAAAGGTCCGCAGTAACCCGGCCCAATTTTTTAAAGGCACTTCCTGTCCGTTCTTCCCATCTCCCCACTTCAATTTCGACCAAGATCTCACTCTCGTTCAGAGCGGTCTTTCCGGGACCGACGAAAAAATCTTCGAGAGGGAGTTTACGTTCCTGTTGATGATTCATCACCTTGACTTTAGCCTGAAAGACGAGGAGGGGAGGAGCCGAATCCGCTGCCGGGGAACCATTACAAAGATTTCCGCCGAGCGTCCCCATCGTTTGAATCTGAGCAGTGCTGACCGCTTTGGCTGCTTCGAAGAGGGCGGTGTATCTTTTTTGGATGAAGGGGGACACTCTGAGGTCACGAAAAGTCGTCAGAGGACCAATTCTCAAACCGCCCTGTTCGATCATATATCGTAGGCTTGAGATTTTCGAGATATTGAGCAGATACAGCGGCGGTGAGAGTCTGCCTGTCTTCATCTGGACTAAAAGATCTGTTCCGCCGGCAATGACCTTCACCTCTCCCTTATGATCGTTCAGGTATTGGAGAGCCTCCTCAAAGGTTTGGGGTTCAAAGTAATCAAATGCATCAGGCAGAATGAGGGTGTTCATGGTTCAACCTTCTTTTCCTTCAAGGCCTTGAGAACCTTTTCCGGTGTCACTGGGATCTCGGTAAATCGGATGCCGATCGCATCATAGATGGCATTGACAACGGCAGCGGCTGTTGGATTGAGGGCTGCTTCTCCAATCCCTTTCGCTCCAAATGGTCCGGTGGGTTCTCTGGTATGGGTGAAGTAGGTCTGGATATCGTCGAGTTTTGGGATGTCCTCGGCGGTCAACATCTTAAAATCTGTGAAAAGTCCCTTATTTTTAAGCTCTCCGGTTTCTTCATCGTACTGGGTATCTTCCAGAAGGGCATATCCCAGGCCTCGATATAATCCTCCATGAAGCTGGCCTTCTGCCAGATCAGGGTTAATGACCTGGCCCGCATCACTGCAAAGGACGGCCCTGACGGGTCGGATCACTCCGGTCTCGGTATTCACTTCTACCTCTATAAATTGGGCATTGAAGGTTGGCGGACAATTTACCTGTCGGAGACTATCCACAGCCGCAATCGTTCCCCAATTATTGATTTGAGCCGTCTTGGCGACTTCTCCGACAGAAATCCTCTTACCTGGAACCCCTTCCACATAAATGATCCCCTGTCCTGCCTCTTCATCCACTTCCATCTTTAAAGCATGGGGGGGAGCCTGGAGGATCCTCGAGGCAAATTCGAGCAGTTTTGTCTTGGCCTGTGCGGTCACTTTATGAAGAGCGCCTCCACCGCAATAAATACCTCTTGTGGCATGAGTGCAAACATCATAGACCGTGGTCCGTGTGTCGACCGTGGATATTCCCACCTTGTCCAGGGGAACCTTCAACTCTTCAGAAACAATTTTGGCAAGGGCATCGAGCGTCCCTCCTCCTAAATCCATCAGAGCGGTCAGAAAATCGACTGAACCATCCTCATTGATTTTGACGATACTGCCGGAATAGTCAATCACTTCGCCCGGCATAGGCGCTCCTGCTCCTGAGGTGTGAAATCCTCTTGCCATGCCAAGGCCTCTGCGCAGCGGTCCCCCGTTTGAGCTCCTTTTTTCTTTCCAGCCGGCCAGCTCTGCCCCTTTCCGAAGCATCTCTTCGACGCCACAGCTCTGGATGATGGAACGAACGGTTGGTCCCTGGCCCCAGAAGGTTTCTCCTAAACCCACATAGTTCATCAGGCGGAGCTCAATCGAGTCCATTCCCAACTTTTCTGCTAAAATCTCCATCAACGATTCAACGGCAAAGGTGACCTGTGGGTTACCAAATCCCTGCATGGCACAGGCAGGTACTTTATTGGTATAGACAGCCCTGCCTTCAAATTTGAGATGAGGCAAACGGTAAAGGGAGACCCACCATCCTGCCATACATCCGAGGAGGGGATAAGCCTGGGTATTATGCGCGCCTATGTCCACCATGACGTTCATGTGACCGGCCATCAGCCGACCATCCTTTTTTGCTCCCAGTTTTAGTTGAATGAAGGATGGATATTTACAGTGATCATACATGTCCTCTTCCCGGGTCAAAACCATCTTAACAGGTTGTCGTGCTTTGAGTGCCAGCGCAACCCCTATCGGCACCACAGAATTCATCTGGATGCTTGACCCAAAAGATCCTCCAACGGCAATCTTCTTGACATTGACTTTGTTGAGAGGAATTTTAAAGATTTCACCCAGGAGTTGTCTGACATTATGGATCGTTTGTGTGGTGGTCCAGACCGTAATCCCTCCATCTGCTTCTGGCTGGCATACCACCGATTTTGTCTCCATCTGGGCATGATAAACCCTTCCTGTCTGAAATGCCTCCTCCACAATGACATCTGATTCACCAAACCCTTTTTCAATGTCCCCTTCGATAATCTCCCGGGTGGCTGCAATGTTGTTTGATACCCTCCTTTCTTCCTGTCCAAAAAAGATAGTGTCGTAAAGAGCAATGCTTTCCGGCTGCATCGCTTCGAAAGCATCCAATAGAGCAGGCAACCTCTCATATTCTACTTTTACCAAACGGAGCGCTCTCTCTGCTGCCTCTGGGGTTTCCGCGGCCACTGCGGCCACCGCTTCTCCCACATGCCTGGGATGATCGGTCAAAACACGCCTGTCTTTAAAAGTCTTCTGTGGAATGGTGACAATCCTTTCGGCATAGGTGATGTCTGGAACCTCTTTGAAGGTGATGCAGACCGCTCCGAGAGCCTCCGCCGCCTTCGTATCAATTCGCTTGACTCTCGCATGGGGAAAGGGGCTCCGAAGCACACGGCCATAAAGCATTCGAGGCAGGAAAAGGTCAGTTGTATAGACCTCCTGGCCTGTGACTTTAGCTATGCCATCCTTCCGAATCGTCTTCTTACCGATCGCATGATATTGGCTATTTTCCATTCTTTTTTTCCTTTAGTGCTCTCACAATCTTCTCAGGGGTCAAGGGCAGATCATAAATTCTCACACCAACCGCATCATAGATGGCATTGGCGATGGCAGGCGCAACGGAACAGACAGAAGGTTCCCCTATCCCTTTTGCACCAAAGGGTCCAACGCCATCTCCAGACTCAATCAAAATCGTCTCTAACTCTGGTACATCCATTGAAGTAGGAAGGAGGTATTCTGAAAAAGAGGGGGTCAGGGTTTTCCCTTCTTTTAAGACCACCTCTTCCGTCAGAGCATAACCCATCCCATAGATTGCTCCACCTTCGATCTGCCCTTCCACGCTTAAACGATTGATGGCTCTTCCCACATCAAAGCAGGAGATAATTTTAAGGACTTCAACCTTCCCTGTCTCTTCATCCACAGCCACTTCCACGCCATGGGTGCCAAATGTAAAATCGGGGAAAACATCCCCCTCAATCCTCTCAAACTGTGTGAGCGTTCGAAAAGGAGCCTTGTACAGGGCAACGTGATAAAGAGGAAGTCCATCTGAAGCACATGCTTTGACCACCTCCGTGAGGAGAATGCTCTTCCTCTCTCCAGACTTATCCACCACCTCGCGATCAACGAGATCCAGTCTTTGAGAATCGATATTCATCATCTGAGCGGCTTTCTGGATTAATGTCTTCCGGAGTTCTCGAGACGCCATAAGTGTTGCATTTCCCGACATATAAAGCTGGCGGGTAGCCGTTGTGGTTCCAGCAAAGGGGGTCAAAGCTGTGTCGGCAATATAAATCTTAATGTCTTCAAGAGGGACTCCTAGAACTTCCGCGGCTATCTGGCAGAGTGAAGATGCTTGACCACCACCGATGTCCTGAACTCCAGCGCGAATGATGACACTTCCATCCATCTCTATCGAGACATAGGATCGAGAGGTATCATGAAGAAAAATCATCCGGCCATAACTGGTCATTCCCGAGGCAATGCCTCTTCCAATTTTGATCGGTCCGGTTGAAGCGGGTTTTTCTCCAAAGGCTTGAAGCGTCCTGTCCGTTGTTTCCTGGAGAGAGACTGCATGATTTAGAACCTGCCCGGTGGCAAGCGGTTCTCCTTTTGTTAAATAATTGACCTTACGTATCTCTGCTGGATCCATCTGAAGCCGCCGTGCCAGTTCATCCATCTGTGACTCGTAGGCAAAACAGACCTGAGGTGCTCCAAATCCTCTGTTAGCACTGGTGAAGGTATTGTTCGTCAAAACCGTATAACCATCTATTCTCACATGAGGAATGCGATAGGGGCCTGCGGCATCGACCATCGAATAGAGAAGGACCCAGGGACTTAAGTAGACATAGGCTCCAGCGTCGGAAACTAATTTTGCTTTTAAAGCTACCAAACGACCGTCATGTTTTGCCCCTGTTTGATACTCCATGACATAGGGGTGGCGTTTGCTGTGTGAAAGGATCGATTCCTCACGTGTATAGGTAAGTTTCACAGGCCTTTTCGTTTTATAGGTTAAAAGTGCCAGAAAGGCTTCTACGGTAATATCCTCTTTTCCGCCAAACCCACCACCGACATAGGTGCCGATCACTCTGACTCTGTTATGAGGGAGATTGAGAACATCCGCAACTCCTCTGAAATGTTCAATGACCTGGGTGGAAACCCGGATCGTGATCACACCATTCTCATCCATCCATGCGACACCGGATTCCGGTTCCATATAAGCGTGGTCCACAAAGGGGACGCGGTACGTATTTTCAACGATGACATCGGAATCAGCCAACCCTTTATCCACATCCCCTTTGACCACTTCATAATGGGTGATGATATTGGGCCTCCCCTCCTGGACTTGAGGAGCCCCCGGTTTCATCGCCTCGATCGGGTCGAAGACACCCGGAAGCGGTTCATACACGACTTTTATTAATTCGAGCGCCTTTTGGGCAACCGCTTCGCTCTCTTCGGCAATGAGGGCGATCGCTTCTCCCATGTAGTGGACCTTCTTGTCGGCGAGAACCCGGTAAAGGCCTTCGAACCCCCCACCCACTGTGTGGGTCTGTCCGAAACGGGTCACGGATTCATTCCGCGGAACATCCTTTGCCGTGAGCACGGCTTTCACACCGCTGAGTCGTTCTGCATGAGAGGTGTCGATGGAAAGAATCTTCGCAGAGGGATATTGACTCCTTAACACCTTCCCGTAAAGCATTCCTGGAAGATAAAAATCGGCTGCATACGTGGTTAAGCCGAATGCCTTCTCCCAAGCATCATGCCTTGGAATGGGTTTACCAATGACTTTTAGTTCTTCCATCTCTCCACCGTTTTTTAGAGGAAACCAATACCCAAAACCCAATGACCTCGTTTGTTTGGGAAATTGTTCTTTGGAGCTTATTCGGGCTGTGGTGTTAAGTTATTGGAATTTCATTTTCCTGCTTGCTTCTTCGATTGCCTCCACAATCTTTTTATATCCTGTACACCGGCAAAGATTGCCGGAGATCGCTTTTTTGATCTCCTTCCTTGAAGGGTTTGGATTCTGATCGAGCAGGCCTTTTGCTGAAACCATCATGCCAGCGGTGCAGAACCCACATTGGATGGCTCCCTTCTTGACAAAACTCTCTTGAAGGGGGTGAGGGCGCTCCGGGCTTCCAATGCCTTTTATAGTGATCACCTTCTGTCGATCTGCTTGAAGGGCAAGCGTCAAACAGGCGTTGACCGGTTTTCCATTCAGCAGAACAGCACAGGCACCACAATCTCCTTTGCCGCATCCCTCTTTCACTTCGGTGTGCCCCAGTTTTTCTCTTAATACTTGGAGCAGTGTCTCTTCTGGAGTGACCTCGGCCCTCTTCCACTCTCCATTGACATTAATTTTCACCAGGTAGGTTTTATCTTTCCTCATAGTCGTTATCTGCTATAAGATGTTCTTCTCGTGGATGAACCCTCATGTTCTTCTCAGAGAGTCGCGTGTCGAATCAGTCTCTTCAGAATCACGGAAATCATCTCCCTTCGATATTCTGCGCTTGCCCGAATATCCGTGATCGGTTTGATCTCTTTCTGAATCTCATCGCCACAGGCCTCTACCACATCCGAATGAATCGCTTTTCCTGTCAACCTCTCTTCCGTTCGATAAGCTCGAAGGGGAGTAGGCGCAACGGCTCCCAAACCAATCCGTGCCTTCTTACAGAGAGATCCTTCCATTTCCATTTTCAGTGCGAGGCTGGCCACAGAAATCGCCATTGAATTCCTTAAACCCAGTTTCATGTACGCCGTCTTCGTTTTTTCATTCAATTTGGGGACGATAATTTCTTTAATCATCTCATCATATTTTAAGAGGGTCTGGTTCGGTCCAGTAAAAAATTGATCTATCCCAATCTCCCTCCCCTTTTGCCCTTCTCGCAGAGTCACCACTTTTGCTTCTAATGCAAGAAGAGGGGGAGCCATATCGGCTGCTGGAGAGGCATCGGCAAGATTTCCTCCGATGGTCGCCCGATTCCTTACGAGAGGATTGCCGAGTTGTTGTGCGGCGATTGCAAGGATGGGGATATGTTTCTGAATTATCCCATGAGAGGACAAATCTGAAATTGTGGTGAGAGCTCCGATGCGGATCTCCTTCTCATTTTCTTTTATATATGAAAGACTTTTGAGATGGGAAAGATCGATAAAGGCCTTCGGTTTTGAAGCCTTCGCTCGTAAATCGGGGACCCCATTCGTTCCCCCTGCGATCAGCTTTGCTTTCCCCTTCCACTTCTTCAACAATTGAAGGGCTTCCTTCAGATGATGGGGTCGATAATACTCCATGACTTGCCTATCGTACCTGACCCTGGCTACCCTCTCAGGTAGGCCTTCCGAATGAGGTCACTCTGGTAAAGTTCGTTTCGATCTCCTTTGACCACAATTTCGCCTTTTTGTAAAACATATCCTTTCGTGGCAATCGAAAGGGCTTTTTTAGCATTTTGTTCAATGAGAAGGATGGTCGTTCCTTCTTTGTTGATTTTTTGAATCGTCTTAATGAATTCCTCAACCAAGACAGGAGCGAGACCTAAAGAGGGTTCATCGAGCAAAAGTAATTTGGGATGTCCCATCATCCCTCTTCCAATGGCGACCATACCCTGTTCTCCACCGCTCAATGTTCCTGCTGTTTGATAGAGTCTCTCTTGGAGACGGGGAAAGAGTTGAAAGACCGTTTCGATTCGTTGCCTGATGACCTCCTCCCTCGTTTCCGAAAAAGCCCCCACTTTTAAATTTTCGAGGACTGTCATTTTCGGGAAAAGCCTTCTTCCTTCTGGAACGACACAGATTCCTGCTTTCACGACATCATGAGGCTTCCATCTTAGGAGCGATTGATTTTCAAAGGTAATCTCACCTTCCATGAGAGGAATGAATCTCATGATGGCCTTCATGGTGGTCGTCTTTCCAGCTCCGTTGCTTCCAAGGAGACAGACCAATTCTCCTTTTTCAATCTCCATGCTCACCTTGCGGAGCATGGGAACCCCTCCATATTGGGTTGATATTTTTTCAAGCTTAAGCATCCTTCTCTTCCCTTCCCAGGTAGGCTTCAAGCACTAATTCATTGTTCGAGATCTCTTGAAATGTCCCCTCTGCAATCTTTCGCCCATAGTTCAAGACCACCACTCGTTCTGCCACTTCCCGAATAACTGCCATATCATGCTCAATGATAATCATTCCGATCTTTTCTGCTTTTTGCCTGACTTTCCGGATATCCTCCATCAGTTCTTCTGTCTCCTTGGGAGACATCCCTGCAGAAGGTTCATCGAGAAGAAGAAGTTTGGGGTTCGAAGCCAAAGCCCGACAGATCTCAACCTTTCTTCGATCAGCCTGAGGGAGGTCTCCTGCCCGCTGGTAACAGTTGGATGCCAGCTCTTCGCTAAACTGGCTCAACAATGCCAATCCCTTTTCCACCCCTTTTTCAATCTCTTTCTCAACATAATGCCGACGAAAGATGGCATCGAACCAGGTGGAATCCTGCTGGGGATGCATGCCGATCAAAACATTATCCAGAACGCTTAAATTGAGAAAGAGACGATTGTTTTGAAATGTCCTGGCAATTCCCTGCTGAGCAATTTTAAAAGTGGGGAGGCCTACCAGGTCCTTTCCATCATAACGGATTTTGCCTTCCGTGGGTTTATAAATACCCGTGAGAAGATTGAAAAAGGTGGTTTTGCCAGAGCCGTTCGGTCCGATCAGTCCGACGGTCTCTCCAAAGTCTAAAGTAAAATCAACCTCATTGACCGCCGCCAGTCCTCCGAATCGGATAGTTAACTTTTCTGTCTCCAATAATCTAACCATATTTCTCTATTCCCCCGTGGAAGATCAGTTTTCCCTTTTGTAGATTCTCATCTTTTGAGGAAAGAGGCCCTGAGGACGAAACCGTAACATGGTGATAATGATGATACCATAGATCAAGATACGAAAATCTTCAAAGGCTCGAAATTTTTCCGGCAGGATCGTCAGGAGAATAGCCCCGATGATGACTCCGAAAACATTATCCATTCCCCCTAAAATGACCATTGTGACCACCACGACCGACACAATAAAAGCAAAATTCTCAGGTGAAATAAAGCCAATATAGTGGGAATAGACCGTTCCTGCGACCCCACCAAAGAAAGCATCGATGCAAAAAGCCAATATTTTATACCAGGTTACATCAATGCCATGACAACGGGCCGCGATCTCATCCTCTCGGATGGCATTCCAAGTCAGGCCCACCCGAGAGTGATGAAGTCGGTGTGCCACAACAAGAGAGCCTCCAACCAATATCAGAATTAAATAATAATAATTGGATTGGAAAGGAAGCTGAAATCCCAAAAGATGGAGCGAATCTTTAAACGAATGGCCCAATAGAGAAGGGGGTGGGATATTGGGGATACCGTTTGGCCCACCGGTCCATGTAAAGTTGATGAGGAGGATATAAATAATCAATCCAAAAGCGATGGTGACCAGAGACAGATAATAATCTTTGGTTTTCATGCAAGGAATACCAAGGAGAAGGCCGAATAGAGAGGCAAGGCTTCCACCAATCAACAGTCCCAGCCAGAAGGAGATATGAAAATGGACCGCCAAAAGGGCGGATGCATAAGCCCCGATACCATAAGAAGCTGCCGTGGCAAAATTGACGACGTTGGTGCTACCGAGTTGAAAATTGAGGCCGAGGGCCAATATGGCAAAGAGTCCTCCCATCACGCAGATATGAATCAAATAAGGGCTGGATCGAAAGATGAAAGGGATGGTCATCAGCAACACCACGAACCATCCGGCTGCAAGGACTTTCATTTCCTTGAAGAGTTGGACCAGAACGCCTCGTCCTTGCCCCCATTTTTGAAAGAGTAGACCTAAACCGATAAAGAAAAGGAGAAAGAAGATGATTTTCAACATGTCATAAGTCATCATAAAGGTTGCAAAGAGGATGAAAAAGAGTGTTTCTACCCCTATCAGCAATAAAGCACGTCCAAGGGTTCGAGAAAGCATGGTTCAGAAACCTCCTTATACCTTTTCGTAAACTTTTTCTCCTAAAATGCCAGAGGGCTTAAAAACTAAAAAGAAGATCACCACCAGAAAGGCAAAGACATCGGTATAGGGAGTGCCCCCTGGAATGAATGCGGCTGCAAAGGTTTCCACCACTCCCAGGATGAGTCCGCCAATAATGGCACCATAAACATTTCCTAACCCTCCTACGACCGCAGCGGAAAAACCTTTCACCCCTCCCATCAACCCCATATCGAATCGGATAATATTGTTATAGGCTCCGATGAGAATGCCAGCAATAGCGCCCAGAGCAGAACCGATCAAAAAAGTAATGGCCACGGTTTGATCGATGTTAATTCCCATCATGGCTGCTGCTTCCGTGTCCTGGGACACAGCACGGATCGCCGCCCCCATTCTCGTTTTTTGGATGAAAAGAAACATCATTGAAATAAGAAAGATCGTCGTCCCAAAAATGATCAGATTGTCAAGACGAAAGAGCACTCCGCCCCATTGGAAACTCGTTGTGGGTAAAATCCTCGGAAAAATCTGAGGATTACTACCGTGGGGAAAGGAAAGCCTCACAGTCTCTCGAATGACCATGCCTAAAGCCACAGTGGCCACCAGAACCATGCGCAGAGGAGCGTAACGAAATGGTTTGATCACAACCCTCTCAAAAAAAGTCCCGATGAATCCAGTCAGAATCATGGCAAGAATGATCATCAGAGGGACGAGAAGGAAGATGGGGAGAAATGACAGGGCCCCAATCCATTTCGCCAAACCAAAAAGGATGAGGATCATAAAAGCTCCAAGGATGCACACATCCCCATGGGAGAAATGGACGACGTTGAGGGCCCCAAAAAAGAGATTGAACCCGATGGCAATGAGGGTATAGGTACAACCGAGGAGCAAAGCATTTATCAATTGCTGAACAATCTCTGTCACTTCACTTCTCCTTTTCTACCGTTTGATTCTTTCCTCCCTTTCTCTTCATTGGGATGGAGGAGAAAAATCAAGAAGGGATTGCCCGAGGGGTAAGGCAAAAAAAAGTGTGATTATTTGGGAAGTTTACGCGTTCCTTTGGCATAATCTGATTCTTCCCAGGTGACCCATTTTCCTCCCTGTCCTACAAATCTGCTGACCGTGACGTTCGTGGTTTGGCCGGTCGCATCAAAACTGGTCTCCCCCATCAATCCACGGTATTTAATTCCCCGGATATACTTGGCAATGGCCCCTTTATCATCCGGCCCGACTTTGGAAAGGGCTTCGAGAATGATTCCTGCAGAATCATAGGCATTGGGTCCATAAGCTCCAAAAGGCTCTCTGTAACCTGCTGCTTCATAGGCTTTTACAAATCTTGTTCCACCTTCAAGCTTTTCAATAGGTTTTCCCGGTTTAATCGTCAGAACACCCTCTCCGGATGGCCCTGCGACCTCTAAGAATTTGTCATCTTTGATGCCTGAGATAGCACAAAAAAGTTTTTTGAGTCCAACCTTGTCCATCTGGTCCCGAATCAAGGCACCTTCCATCACCACGCCTCCGAAATAAACGGCTTCGGGGTTGAGACCTTTAATCTTGGTGAGAATTGGACGGAAGTCGGTTGTTCCAACGGTGACACTGTCCACTGAGAGAATTTTCGCACCTTTCGCTTCCGCCATTGGTCTAAAGGCTTTGAGATTCATCTCTCCATAACTGCTCGTATCTGAAATGATGGAAAAACTTTTATACCCTAATTCCCCGATCACCCAATCGCAGAGCGGTCCGTTTTCCTGAACGAGTGTTGGAGCGACCCGATTCACTCCCGGATATTTATAAAAACCGGTAATATCAGGATGAATGGCTCCCCACACGATAAAGGGAATTTTATAAGTGTGGAAGATGTGGATGGTGGCAAGGGCGACCGGGCTATTCCAATGACCGCTCGCCGCTGCGATGGTTGGATCGGAAACGAGTTTCAGAGCGGCAGCCACTCCGGTGGCTGGATCTGAGGCATCGTCCAGAGCGACCATTTCGACTTTATAGGGAAATTTGCCCGAAGCATTCGCCTCACGAATGGCAAGGTCGAAGGCATTTCTGGCACCCACTCCTTGAGCCGCATTGGGACCCGTCAGAGGACCGATGAAACCAACCTTGACCACTTTCGATTGGCACCACCCATTTGATGTGATCAGAAAAATAAACACTGACAGAAGAAGAAACAGAACTGTTTTTCGACTCAAACCCAACATCTTCATACCCTCCTTTTCTTTTGGATAGTTTTGCCACCCCCTCGAGCGGCCATCTTTGGCTCCTTCTTGAATAGAGAGGAAATTTGATGAGCATACTCTTTGACGAGCTTGCCCAATTCCGTTGCTCTTCTTTTGCTGATTCGATAAACAGGGCCAGCAATGCTCAATCCGGCGACCAATTCTCCTTCCACATCTAAGATGGGGGCAGCCACTGCCCTGACATCCCGATCCACTTCTTGATCGCTGAATGCCACTCCTTTTTTCCGTATCTGCCTCAGATGGGCTTTGAGCAGTTCTGGCTCAACCATCGTATGGGAAGTATATCGCTTCAACCCTTCTTGGGCAATGATCACATCCCACTCCTCTTCTGGCAGAAAAGCCATCAGGATTTTACTGGAGGCACCGCAATGAAGAGGAAGGGTCGCCCCTGGTTGGAAGACTGAAAAACGGACGGGTTCTTCGCTTTCCACCCTTTCCAGAACAATCCCTCTTGTTCCATGAAGGGCTGTTAAAAGAACAGTCTCCCGAGTACGATGGGATAACTCCAGCATAAAAGGTTTTGCCAGGTGAGCAAGATTGAATTGACTTTTGGTAAGGAGTCCCAATCGCAGAACATTTAAGCCAAGGGCGTATCGGGCAGTCCCATTCTCTTCTCTGAGAAAATGGTACTGCGTTAACGTTCTAACGAGACGATAAGTTTTACTTTGGCTGTAACCGAGCTTTTTTGAGATTTCTGAAACGGTGA
>FWPV01002832.1_pt1 | contig 41065 bp, 39 predicted proteins | sample 2228371 | NCBI WGS metagenome assembly FWPV01 (sample SAMEA103939776, study PRJEB20133) | metagenome
GTGCGGACGGGGCCGCGCGGGCACCGCGCGGCCCCCGTCTCGGAGGTTGTCGAAGCGTCGAGACGTCACTCGTTGAAGACCGGGGTCCAGCCCTTGACGCGCACGTTGTCGCCGCCGGGCGTCGTGGGCGGGAAGACCAGCAGCGGGTTCCCGTTCGAATCGATGCTGCACTCGCCGTTCGGTCCCCAAGTCGTCTTGCGCCACTTGGCGTGACCGTCGAGGTAGGCGATGGTGGTGCCGCCGTTGTGGCCGCCGAGCGTCGGGTCCGCGTTCGCGGGATCGGGATACGTGCCCGTGCAGTCCTTCGTGCGGCTGTACAGCTCGTCCAGCTCGTCCCCCTCGATCTCGGAGTCCGTAGCCTCAAGGAGCATGAACGACTCGGCGGGGGCTTGCCAGGCGCTCAGGTTCGCGCCGCCCGGAAAGTCGGCGATGTGCTCGTTGTAGGCGTAGGTCGTCCAGTACTGGATGCTGCGGCACTGGTTCCCGTTGAGTCGGGCGCAGGTGAGGCCCCACGACTGGGCCGGCTGGGGCCAGATGCAGGCCGCGCGGCCGCTGGACAGCTCCTGCGGGTTGTTCTTCGGAGCGTTCGGGTTCCAGTAGAAGGCGTCGCTGGCCTTGGTGCGATCCTGCGGCTGTTGCTTCACGTAGGGCTGGAACAGCCAGGGCCAGTAGTAGTTGCCCCACCGATCGATGCGACCCACGCTCATGGTCGGATCCGACGGGCAGAACCGGACGAGCGGATCGCTGGGCAGCATGTCGTCGTAGTCGCTGGCGTACATCATGCCGGCGAGGCCGAGCTGCTTGAGGTTCGAGATGTTCTGCGCCTGCTTGGCCGCGGCCTTGGCCTGAGCGAAGACGGGGAACAGAATCGCGGCGAGAATGGCGATGATGGCGATCACCACCAAGAGTTCGATGAGCGTGAAGGCGGAGCGTCGCATGATATCCTCCGCCGCGATCATCACCCATGGATGTTAAGAGGCCATTAACCTGAGCCCCTCTGCCCAAAATGGACCTCGCTGGAGCCTTCGCCGCCTGCGCAGGCTCTACCGTTTCAGGAGCTAGGATCAAGCGATGAGAATCGAATCCGGACAAACCGTTCTTTTCCAGGGAGACAGCATCACGGACTGCGGGCGCGACCGCAACGACCCCGCCAGCCTCGGGATGGGCTACGTGATGATGGCCGCGGGTTGGGTCGGCGCCCTTTACCCCGATCGCGACATCCGCTTCCTGAACCGGGGAATCAGCGGCAACCGCGTGCGGGACCTCGAGGCGCGATGGGAACAGGACACGGTGGAGCTGCGGCCGGACTGGCTGACCGTGTTGATCGGGATCAACGACACGTGGCGCCGGTACGACTCGAACTCGCCAACCTCACGGGAGGAGTTCGAGGCCTCCTATCGGCGGATTCTGCAGCGTGCGGTCGACGCGAACATTCCGAACATCGTGCTGATGGAGCCGTTCGTCCTGCCGTATCCGGACGACCGCTGCGCCTGGCGCGAAGACCTGGACCCGAAGATCGACGCCGTCCGCTGCCTCGCGCGCGAGTTCGGGGCACAGCTGGTGCCGTTGGACGGGCTGTTCGCCTCGGTTGCCGCGGTGCGCGATCCCGCCTTCTGGGCCGGAGACGGCGTGCATCCCACGCCCGCGGGTCACGCGCTGATCGCCCAGGCCTGGCTGAAAGCCGTCGGAGCGCTGTAGTCCGGGCAGGAAACGGTGGCGCCCAGGGCGAACGGGAAGGCATGATGCCTCTGTTCGCTCTGGGCTTGCTCACCGCCGTGCAGAACCCCGATCAAGGGTACGTCCTGCGACCCGACCAGAACTGGGTTCCGCTTCCCATGCCTATGGACGTGGCGCGGGGCTCGGCGCTGGACTGGGCGCCGCGCAGGCCGGAGGCCTGTGGGACGCGGGGGTGGCTGATCGTCAACCGCGAGGGGAAGTTCGCCTTCGAGAAGACACCCGATCGGGAGGAGCGGTTCTACGGCGCCAACCTCTGTTTCTCGGCGATGTTCCTGGACAAGCCGGAGGCGCAGCGGCTCGCCCGACGACTGGCCGCCGTCGGCTACAACACCGTCCGTCTCCACCACTACGACGGCGAGCTGACCAACGACGTTGACCCGAAGGACAGCACCAAGATCTCCCAGGAGAAGCTCGACCGCTTGGACTACCTGGTGAGCCAGTTCAAGCGCCAGGGTCTGTACGTGGCGATCGATCTGTACACGATCCGCCGCATCCGCCCCGGCGAGGTGCTCAGCGGCGAGACGGCGATGGACGAGTACAAGGCCCTCCTGCTGGTGTCCGAGAAGGCGAGGGAGAACTGGTTCCGCTTCGCGCGCACCCTCCTGGAGCACAAGAACCCGTACACGGGCCTTGCATGGAAGGACGACCCGACGATCGCGTGGATCTGCGTCGTCAACGAGAACAACTTCGGCAGCGCCGCGCGCAGCCTTTCGCCAGAGGCGAAGCGGCTGTTCGACGAGGCGTACCGGGCCGACGGGAACCAAGGCGAGTGGCAGTGGGGCACCCAAGAGGGCGCGCGCTGGGCCGGACGCAAGCACGTCGAGGCCTATCAGTGGATGAGGGACCGGCTGCGATCGATCGGCGTGCGGGCGCTGCTGACCGACAACAACGGCTGGTACAACCAGCAGGTCCTCGCCCTCAACCGGAAGCAGCTCGACTTCGTCGACGATCACTTCTACTGGGACCACCCGCGCTTCCTGGGCAACAGCTGGGGGTTGCCTTCGCAGGGCTGGCAGATGGGCCGGAGCGCCATTCCTGAAGAGGGCGGCGGGCTTCGGACGATGGGCCTCAGCCGCTACGCGGGCAAGCCGTTCGTCTGCACCGAGGTCAACTTCACCGCTCCCAACCCGCACCGCATCGAGGGTGGCCTGCTTGGCGGGGCGATCGCGGCGCGCCAAGCTTGGGACGGGGTGTGGCGCTTCGCATGGTCGCACAACGCCGAGAACGTGCGCCGGCCACAGCCGATCAACTACTTCGACGTGCAGGCTGATCCTCTGCAGCAGGCGAGCGAGAGGGCGCTGGTGGCCCTGTTCCTGAAGCGGCATCTGGCGCCCGCGCCGGCGGAGGCGGTGGTGCGGCTCGATCCGGACGAGCACGCCCATTGGGTGTACGCCTCGCCGATCGTGGATCAGGTGTTCACCAGGCGGTACTCCACTTCGGTGGACTCGGGCACCGACGGCAACGTGCCACCGACCGGCACCCCGTCTCCGGTGTCCGTCGACCGCCAGAAGGGAACGCTCACCGTGGCGTCGCCCCAGACGTGCGGCGTCGTGGGTCCGGCGGGCAGCAGGCTGTCCGCAGGAGTACTGGAGGCGGAGCTCAGGGAGACGTTTGCGGCTCTCTGGGCGTCTTCGCTCACCGGCAAGCCGTTGGGAGAGACCGAGCGCGCGCTCGTGGTGTTTGCGACGGACGTCCAGAACACCGACATGCGGTATCGCGCCCAGGATCGGCTGGTGCTCGAGGCTTGGGGAACCGTTCCGCACCTGGTCCGCACCGGATCGGCGAGGGTTCGGCTGACGGTCCGAGAACCCGAGAAGGTCGAGGTCTATCGGCTTGACATGGCGGGCCGCCGCCAGACCAAGCTTTCGACTCGGTTGGTCGGCGGCCGATTGGAGTTCGAGGTGAGGATCGCCGCGGATTCCCCGACCTTCTACTACGAGCTGGTGCGCCGCTAGCGGCCGGCTTGCTTCAGCAGCCGGTCGGTCTCCTCCAAGCGCAGGCGGACGCACAGGATGTAGGGCTCTTGCCCGTCGTCCCAGTGCCCGTAGGTCGTTGCGACGAGCGTGCCGTCCGGCAGGACCTCGAGACCGGGGTAGCCGCAGTCCCAGCTGTTCCGGTTGTCCTTCAGCCGAACCCGGTACTGCCCCGGCTTGCCTTCCAGAAGGTCGCTGTAACGGCCGACCCACAGCATCCAGTCGCCCTTGGTGGGTCCCTCGGCCATGTCTCGGAAGGTGACGACGAGCCGACCGTCCTTCGCATAGCGCGCGGTGTGCCGATCGCCGGTCAACGCCGTGGGAAGCTCTTTGGGCTCGGACCACGTCTTGGCCTCGTCGTCGCTGAACATCACGTGGCTGTTCTTCCGCCTGGTGTTTTCCCGGAGCAAGAGCGCGATCTGTCGCCCGTCCGGCGATCGGACCGCCCCCGGCTCGCATAGATGAATGTCCGATCCGGACCAGATGGCCTGAGGCTCCGACCACGTTAGGCCACCGTCCGCAGACTCGGTCTGGAACAGCGTGAACACGCCCGTCGCCTTCCCCGCATTGCGGAAGAAACGGCCATCGTCGTGGAACCACGCCGCGTACCGACCGTCCTTGAGGCGTTCCACGGAACCCATCACCACGATCCCGCCCCAGTCCCCGACGGGCGCCAGAGGCGTCCACGTGCGGCCGTCGTCGTCGCTGGATGCCAGCCGAGCAGGGTAGAGCCCGGACCAGAGGATCAGTCGCTTCTTGCCCGTCTTGGGGTCGATGGTGCGGTGGATGGTGGGGGTCTCCAGCGAGGTCTTCCAGTTCTCGGGCACCGGGAGCCGGAAGGACCACGTCCGGCCGCCGTCGCGGCTCCGCTTCAGCACGATCGGGCCGCGTCCATGCCCCATCGGGTACGCGGCGAGGATCGTCCGGCCATCTTCCAACAGAACCGTCGAGACGTGGCCGAGATATTGGCCGGGTTGGCGGTCCACGACGATCTGCCGGGAGGCGTCTTGATCCAAGTCGATCATCGGAAGCTCGGTTTGGCTGCCTTCGAGCGTGCAGAGGAGAAGCGGCAACATGTCGGCAGACTTCCTACCACAAGGCGCGATTGGAGCGGAGGATGGTCTATGGACCCACCCCGCGCCACCTCCGGCATCTCGCGGCGGTATCTCCAGTTGCGATGACGTGGACGTGGTTGGTGTCGGCGTCGATTCTGGCCTCCTTGGCGTCGTCCGGCGTCTTGGGGGGCAAGCCACCCGTTCCGAAGGAGCCCCGAGCGATGACGGAGAAGGAATGGAGGGCCAAGCTGACCCCGGAGCAGTACGCGGTTCTGCGGGAGAAAGCCACCGAGCGGCCCTACACCGGCAAGTACTGGGATTTCAAGGGCAAGGGCGACTACCACTGCGCGGGTTGCGGCCAGCTTCTGTTCCGCTCCACGACGAAGTTCGACAGCGGATGCGGATGGCCCAGCTTCTACGAGGCGGCGGAGCCTGGAGCCATCGAGTACCGCGAGGATCGCTCCTACGGCATGATCCGCACGGAGGTCGTTTGCAGCCGCTGCAAGGGGCACTTGGGGCACGTCTTCGACGACGGTCCGCCTCCAACGGGCAAGCGGTATTGCATCAACTCGGTCGCGATGGAGTTCCGACCGATCCCTGAGAGCCGCTAGATCGCGATCGCTAGGTACAGCTCGGAACCGCCGATCGGTGTCGTGAGCGTGTTTAGGCGCACAGGAACCTCGCCTCCGTCCTGGGTTCGGAGGCAGGAATCGCTCGGCCAAGTGTGCAACGTGGCAGGCTCGGGGGAAACGCGCCCGGAGAGCCACCCCTGAGCCAGGACGTTGGCGTGCAGCACCCGCCCTTCCGAGTCCAACAGCGCCGCCGGGATGGGCAGCGCATCTACGGAGAAGATCGCGCCATGCTGGACGTCGGCGCGGTAGCAGACGATGACGCGAAGCGGTTCGGACCGTTCGCAGTCCGTGTAGCGGCTTCTGCTGAGCACCACCGGCACCCACGAGCCGCTGGGCGCAAGAGCGGGAAAAACGACGATCACCGGCTCGTCGTCGGGCTTCTCGAACGCCCTCCTCACGCGCTCCAGATGCTCGGGATGGATCTTCTCCAAGGGAAAGCCGTCCGGTCCGATCGCGCAGCATTCCAACCCTTGGGGTGTGTGCTCGTAGAGCCGCTCCCCGGTGCGTACATCCTCTACGGCGATCGCGAACGCACCGACCTCCGACAGCATGGCGAGCATGGAGCGGGTGTCGGTCAGACGTTGAAGCGCCTCGGACTCGGCCGTGGAGTCGACGACGGCCCAGAGGAATCCGGTGATCGGCTCTTCCGCCCGGGCTTGGATGGGTCTCGCCGACACTAGCGTGCGGACCGGCGATCCCTCGCGCCGCAGAATGGCGGCCGGTGCGACGAACCCCTCGCGTTCTCGGTCTAGGCATTCGCACATCAGCCTGTTCAGCAGCGCGGCGTCCCCCGGCTGGAACAGTCCCGTCCAAGGCTGGCGGATGAGCGCGGACCGCGAGACGCCCGCCAAGTCCGCCAGCTTGTCGTTCGCGTCCACGATGAGGCCTTCAAGGTCCGTGGTGGCGAGTCCGATCAGCGGAAGCTCGAAGTAGCTTCGGAACCGCCTTTCGTTGGCCCGCAGGATGGCGGCCGCCTGATCCAGCTCGGAGCGCCTCTTGGCGTGTTCGAGGGCCGCGCGCACGCTGGGCCCCAGCATCGCCAGCTGATCCTTCTGCACGTAGTCGTCCGCGCCCTGCTTCATCAGGTCCACGGCGGTTTGGAGCTCGATCTGTCCCGAGAGGATGATCAGAGGGATGTCCGGACGGACCTCGCGAACCAGCCGCAGGGCCGTGGGGGCATCGAAGCCCGGCATCTGGTGGTCCGAGGTGACAAGGTCCCACTCGCCGTGCCGCAGGGCGTTGCGGATCTCCTCCGGCTTGGTGGTCTGGAGGTATTCGACGTAGAAGCCCTCGCGACGCAACTCGCGAACGATCAGTCGCGCATCGTCCTCACTGTCTTCGATGAGGAGCACGCGCAGCAGCGCTCCTTTTCCTTCCCCATGGTTCATGCGACAGCCCGCGACTTCAGACGTGTAGCCATTTTGGGCAGGAGAACCCAAAAAACGGAGGGTTGGATTTGCGGAATTCCCGGCAACAGTACCAGGCAGAGAGTCTATAGATCCGTCTCCAGAAAAGTTCCCAGCAAGCCGATGCTAGGAAGTGCGGAAGAGGCATCTCATGGTCCATCGCAGGGTGCGCGGTGCTCTCTTGGTCGACCTGCTCCTCGCCCTAGGCGTCATGCTGCTCGCCACGCTGGGCTTTCTCTCCCTGTTTCCGGTGGCCCATCGCTCGCAGGCGCTGTCGTCCGAGCGCTCGACAGCGGCGAAGATCGCCAGCCGCATGATCGAGCACCTTCAGATGCTCCCCCGGAGGGACCTCCGCTACGAGTCCCTTCGACAGCTCAACCTCATTGACGCGTCGCCGACCTCCAGCCCGTACTCCTTCACGAACCTTCCGCTCGACGACGGCGCGCAGTACAGCCCGTCGACCGCTCTTCCGCAGGGAACGGGCGCGCTGATGGTGATTCCTCTCGACCACGGAGCCGTGATGGCGGTGATCGAAATTCGATGGACGTCCCGTTCGGGACGGGAGGCGACCTATCGAACCGGCACGGTGCTCGGGAGGTTTCGATGAGAAGGCGCGGCTTCTCGCTCACGGAGCTGCTGGTGTCGGTGGCTCTGCTCGGCCTGGTGGTTGGTGGAGCCTCCGCGTTGAGCATCGCCGGACTGAGGCGGTATGCGAACACCCAGGCGGACGTGGACGCCACGCAGGAGGCCTCGCTCGGCGCGCAGACGGTCGTGGAGTCGGTGCGGCAGGCCGTGTCCGTTCAGATTCTAGACGGCGGCTTCCGGCTGGTGTATGAGCTGCCGGCCATGGCGCCGGCCATCGACCCCACCACCGGCGAGCGCGAGTTGGCGGAGCCGTTGCGGTCGGATGGCGTGGTTCGGTCGTTCTACGTCACGGGCGGGCGGCTCATCGATGGGGTGTCCGGGCGGGTGGTCGCATCCGACTTGGCGACCGTCGATCCGGATCCCGACTCCACGCAGTACGGCCAGACCGTGGCGCCGTTCCAGCTCACCACCATCGGATCGCGCCGGGCGATCACCGTCAACCTGATCGGCAGGATCGACACTCCGAGCGGGACGCGCTACGCCCGCTTCAAGACGACGTTCATCGTGAGGAACGTGCAATGAGCAGACGCGGGGCGTTCGTGTCCTGGATGGTTCTGGGCATCCTGTTCGTGCTGCTGAGCCTGGGTCTGGGCCTGGCCGCCACCACCACCAACACCCTGACGCGCGCCGTCCGGGAGACGCGGTTCCAGCACGCCTTCGACGTGGCCCAGGCGGGTTTGGAGTATGCGGTGTCGCTGGCCTACGACGCCGCTGAGGCGAACCACGGCGACTTCGTGTCCGCCGACCTCGACCTCACGGACACTCTGGAGCCGCTCGGACTGCAGGCGGGGGACCAGGTTCAGGCCACGGTGCGGCCGGGGCCTGCGGGCTTCGTCGCGTGGGTCACGTGCACGGCCACCGTGCGCGGCTTCACCCGCAGCCTGCGCACCTCGGTCGCGACAAAGGACGTGTCGATCTGGAACAACGCGATCTTCGCGGGCACCGGCGCCGCCGGGCGGGCGATCAACGGAAACGTGGACATTCGGGGCAGCGTCCACATCCTCGGCGACGGAGAGAACTACTCCGACCTCAACGGCAACGGTCGTTGGGACGGTGCCGAGTCCTTCACCGATTCCAACCGCAACGGGGTGTGGGACCCCGGCGAGCCGTTCATCGATGCGAACGGGGACGGCATCTGGAACTCCGCCGAGCCGTACAACGACACGAACGCCAACGGAATCTACGATCCCCCGCTGACCACCACGGAACTGAGCACGACGCTCGGCGGAACGGCCTACATCGGCAACAACTACAGCGGCATGCCGTCCGACCTTCGCGCGCTGGTGCCTGCACCCCCGGTGGTGGGTGGCATCCAGACCCTCGGCACCGAGGTCCGCGTGAAGCACGGGCTGGTGAGCATCAGCGGCAGCGCCACCATCGGCACCAACGCGATCGTGGACGCCGGCTTGAGCAAGAACAGCGTCGACGGGGTCTACGTGAACGACGGGTTCACGGGCAACAAGGGTGCGGCCGGAGTGTTCAGCGACAACGGGACCTCGAACGCTTACGACCTGGGACACCTCGACATGGGCTTCCCCGTTGTTTCGGGCATCGGGGCGGAGCCTTACAGGGACGCGGGCGGGACCGTCTGGAGCACCCAGGAAGACTTCCTCGAGGCGAGGTCGCTCAACGTGCCGCTCGCGGCCATCCGGAACAGCACGGGGGCCTTCTCCTACGGCCCCGACGCCTACGGGAACCGCATCAGCTTCACCCCCGGCACCAAGTCTTCGCCCGCGGTGCTGGAAGTCAGCGGCATCATCCGGTTCCCCGGCGACCTGCAACTGGGGGACAGCAAGGGAACGATCATCTACCGGGGCAGCGGCACCCTGTACTCCCGGCGTGACATCAACGTGTCGGCGAACCTTCTGCCAGCTCCCGGGCAGGTGTTCCCAACCACCACGCGGCTCGGACTGCTCGCCATGCGCAACATCGGTCTGGCAACCGGCTCGGGGGACGCGCAGCTCTCGATGGCCGCGGCGTTCTACGCTCAGGGTCGCATCACGTCCGCGAAGCAGAACCAGATCGCCGGGACGTTCGTGGCGAACTTCTTCGACATGGGCACGAACGTGCCCAACATCTACCAGGTGCCCGAGCTTCGCCGAAACCTGCCGCCGGGCATGCCGGGAGACAAGCCTTACGTCACGCTGAGGATCCGCACATGGCGCGAGCGAAGGCCGTCTTCGCCCGCTCCGGTCAGCGCTCCAGCACTGTGATCGGCAGAGAAGCCCGCACGCCGAGAAGCTCCGCTTCGATGGAACCGGAGCCTGGGCGGGTCGCGACGAACCGGTTGCCTTCCAAGATCGAACCCACCCCGCCGGAGACCCACAGGCTCGCGGGGAGCCCCTCGACCTTCGAGCCCTCCGCCTCCACCTTGAGCGGCACGTTGTTGCCGACGTACAGCGGCTTGTCGTTCGGCAGAACAATGCGCAGGCCGGTGCATGCCGCTCCATCCGCCTTCGGGTGGATTCGAGCCTGAAACACCAGTCTTCTCTCTCGACCAAGTTCCAGCGGCATCTCCAGGCGGTTGCCCGAGGAATCCTCCACGGTGAACAACGCGGGTCCGTCGCTCAGCGAGGGAGAGAACACGGTTCCGTCGGATGCGACGGACAGCGTGCCGGACCATCCGCTGGAGTCCGTGGCGGACGCCACCGCTGGCAGCACGCTCTTCAGCTTGCCGATCGGGATGTTGCCCTCGCCGCGGGAACCGAAGTCTCCCGGCGCGGACTGCCCTCCGCAGCCCGTCATCGTCGCCGCCGCCAACGCACCGAGAAGAAGAAGAAGGAGCCTGTTCATCGTTCCACTGGGCGCTGCAACCGGTCCGGCGCGCCCAAACCCTTGTACCACGTCTCGTCGTCCAAGCGTTCCACTACGGTGCGACACCCGTGGGACCAAACGACAGCCTGGCGTGCGAGGATCGCCCGGCGGCCGCGGAGAAGCTTGGTCGCCTCCTGGTCTCCCGCGCACTCCAAGTGGCGAGCTAGGATCGCCTCCGTCGTGCTGGCTCCGCAGCTTCGGGCGGCCCGGGCGCCCTCCTGCCACTCGGCCGCCGCCTTCTCGGGGTCGTTTCTCGCCCAAGCCAGCAGGCCGGCACCGAGACGAGCCCAGGCCTCTCCCATGGCAGTGGGGGACGAGTCGAGCACGGCTCGCGCTTCCGAAAGAACCCGCTGGCCGTCCTGGATCCGGCCCGATCCGGCGCAGGTTGCGGCCGCTAGGTTCAGGAAGATCGTCTGCCACGTCGGATAGCGGTTCACGTCGCAGAACGCCGCGCCTTGCATCGCGTGGGTGTAGGCCCCCACCCAGTCGCCTCTCCGGAACGAAGCCTCGGCCAGCACCAACAGGCTCAGCGCCTTCGAGCGCGGCAGGCCGCGTTGCGTCGCGTCGGCGAGAGCCTGAGCCGCGAGCAGATTCGCCTCCTCCAGCCTTCCCATGTCCTTGGCGAGCGAGGCTCGGACGACCCTGCACCACAGCAGGCGCGCCTCGTCCTCCAGCGCCTCCGCGATGTCGGACGCGCGCATCAGCGCCACCGAAGCCTCCGACGGTCGGCCCAAGGCGGAGAGGGTGAGCGCGAGCGCGGCGTTGAGCTCCAGAGATTGGTCCATGAGGCGCAGCCGATGGCACATCTCCAAAGCCTCCTCGATGGCCGTCTCGGCATCCGAGTACTCGGTCCGCATCAGAAGGAGGTTCGCCTCGTTGGCCTTGATGAACGCCACGGCCTCGGGGTCGCCGGAGTGATCCCGGAGCGCGGCCCCTAGGAGGCCGTGCGCCTCGTCGAACCTTCCTTCCCGCTCGGCCAGAGCCGCCAGTGCAATCGAGGCTCTCCATCGCTGGTCAGGGTCGCCGACCCTGAGCGCGTTTTGAAAACACTTGGCGGCTTCGGACAGCTCTCCGAGGTTCGTGAGGCAGAAGCCGAGCGACTGGAGGCTCGCGGCCACACCCCTACGGTTGCCCGAGCGCTCGAAGTCCGCGGCCGCGTCGCGCAGGTGCTGCGAGGCCGCGACATAGCGGCCTTTCTGCAGCAGGGCGTTTCCCGCCTGGAAGCTCAGGCGCGCGAGGCGGGAGGGCTCCTTCTCGAGACCCGAGGTCAACGCCGCGGTAGCGACCTCCACCGCTTGGTCGGGATTGGGCGGGGAGAGCAGCGCTTCCACGAGCGTGACCGAGTCGCCGTCGATCAGGGGCAGGTCGGAGACTTCGAAGAATTCCAGACCGACCCCCGTAACGCGGGCGATGGCCTCCAGCCTCTCCGGAGACGCCTGCAGCGTGCCCGCGGCGTAGGCGTAGACGGTGGGGCGCGAGACGCCGATCGCCTCGCCCAGCTGCCGGAGGCTCATGCCAGCCTGCTGGGCGGCGCTCCGAATCCGCCTCCCGACCTCGATCGCGCCCGCTCTCCTCACCATCCGCTTTTCTTAGGAATTAGGACGGAACAGCGTCGCCGTTCGTCGCCGGCAGGACGCTAAGGTTTGCCTCCGAACGCGGGATCCCTAGCGACCTGAGGGGCGAAGCGCCGGACCACCCGGCCGACGTTCCACCAGTCGCCCGCACCCGCCGGCTTGGCAACCGTCTCGGGCGCGGTGATGGCGGCCAGGAGCTGGTCCGGGGTGCCTCCCCATGTCGTGAACAGATGGCCCAGCATCTTGGGGGTGGCCTTCTTGCGGGAGTCCTCGAGGAACGCGGCCGTGGCCGCCTCGTTGCGCCAGCCGGCCGGCCAGACCCGGAAGCCCTTCTGCTGGAAGATCTCCAGCGAGGGGTAGGAGGACCGCACCTCGTAGTGCCAGTCGCAGATCACGATGTCCTTCGGAATGCGGTCGATGGCCGTGTGGGTGCCGTTGGTGGCGGCCTCCCACTCGCCATAGCCGGTGGCGCGGCCGTCCAACAACCGGTCGCCCCACATCAGCATCGTCGCCTTCTTGGATTTCAGGTGGGCGTGCAGCTTGTTCACGGCGTTGGCGAACAGCCGGCCGGGATCTTTGCCCCTGCACAAGGGGCAAGACTCGTGTCCGATCAGGAACACCTCGTCCATGCCCACGTGGAAGGCATCGGCCTGGAAGGCGTCCAGCAGCTCGTCGATCAGCCGGAAAACCACTTGGTAGGACTTCGGGTTGGACGTGCACCAGCTGCGGCAGTAGATTCCCTTGTTGTCCGGGAACTGGCCGGGCGTCTCGTCGATCTCGGGGAACGCCTTCAGAAGACCGTAGGTGGTCTGCGCCCAGCTCTGGTGTCCCACGCAGTTCAATTGGGGAATCAGCCTCACGCCCTGCGACTTGCAGAACGCCGCCAGCTCGCGCGCCTCCTTCTTGCCGATCCCCCGGGCGTACGGCTTCAGCTCGGGCACCGATTGGTACGCGAAGCTGTCGCTGGTGAACTCCAAGATCACCACGTTGACTCCGAGGGGCTTCAGTCCCTTGGCGATCAGGTCCCGAAGGGCAAGGAAGTCCTCCTGTCCCGAAGGCGCGATCATGTGGAAGCCGACCCACGGTCGGGGGGGCTCGGGGGGCAACATCGGAGAGGATCCAAGGGCGAGGAGCACGGAAAGCATCGGCTTCACCTCCGTTGCGATGCTACCCAAGGGTGGGTAGGCTTCCGGCGTGGACAGCTTCGGTCGGCTGGCGCCGTACTACGACGAGCTGATGTCGGTCGTGCCCTATCGGATGTGGGTCGGCTATTTCCTTTTGCTGCTGAGCCAACTGGACGTGCGTCCCAAGACGATCCTGGACGTCTGCTGCGGCACCGGCACGATGTGCGAGATGCTCCACCAAGAGGGCTTCGAGATGACGGGCATCGACCTCTCGCCCCACATGATCGAGGTTGCGCGCCAGAAGGCCGCCCGCAAGGGCTATCCGATCCGCTACGAGACCATGGACGCCTGCAGCTTCGAGCTGAACCGAACCTTCGGAGCCGCGATGTCGTTCTTCGACAGCCTCAACAACATCCTGGAGCCCGAAAGGTTCCAGCAAGCGCTGAAGAGGGTGTTCGCCCACTTGGAGCCGGGCGGGGCGTTCGTTTTCGACCTGAACACCGCCTACGCCTTCGAGCAGCGGCTGTTCGACCAGAGAAACCTGCGGCCATCCTCGCGCCTGCGTTACGACTGGGTGGGCGACTACGACCCTCAGACGCGGATCATCACGGTGCACATGACGTTCTGGCGGGACGGCGAGGAGTTCCGGGAGGTCCACCGGCAGCGGGCGTACACCGACGACGAGGTTCGGGAGATGCTGGAGGGTGCCGGCTTCGTGGATGTGCGGGGCTACACGAGCTATACGCTCGACCCGATCCGACGCAAGAGCGACCGCGTCCACTACACTGCGCGCAGGCCCGGCTAGCCGCGGTCGGCGTCGCGCACGGGGCCGCGAACCAGCACCACGCGGCAGGCGAGGCGGTGCAGCAGGGTGCGCATGACCTGGAGCGCGCGATCGGTCTGCTCAGGCTTGCAAGGCAACGGCACGAACACCCACTCCGCGCCGGTCCGCTCCGCCACCGACGCGATTCCCGCAGCCAGGTCGCGCGCCTTCTCCATGTGGACCGCCGGGTTCAACCGCCGGGACTTCAGATAGGCCCGGGCCGCCTCCAGCGTGCGGTGGGCGGCCTCCTCGCGATCAGCCAGCGGGGCCTGCAGAGGCAGGTCGCGCGGAACCTCGATGACCGTCATCAGGTGCGGCGAGTGGTCGTGCTCCTGGACCTCGTCGGCGAAGAACTCCAGCGCCGCTTCGTCGCATTCGGTCCCGTACAGGGTCAGAAGGGACACTCCCAGACCGACGCCTGAGCGCAACGACGCCGCCCGCTCCTCGGGAGACAGGTCCATCGATCGGCGCGCCTCCTCGATCGTCGCGGCGATTGGCAGCTGGCTCCTGACCTCGGGCACCGTTCGGAGCACCTCCAGCATCTGCTTGGGGACCTCGGCGACGATGAACCGCGACCCGTGCTTCTGGATGTAGTTCAGGGCGTCCCGAAAGGTGTCCGCGCCCTCCGGGGTGCACTCCGTGATGCGGCTGCAGTCCAGGATGACGCCGCGGGGGTACTTCTTCAGGGTCAGGGAGATCGCCGTGTGGATGGTGTCCCAGAAGTTCGAGCGCAGCTCGCCGGACAGGCGGATGACGTCCTCGTAGCTCTCGACGATCATGACAGGAAGTACCTCACGTTCGTGATGACGACGTTGCGTCGGCTGCCGAGAGCGAGCTTGAGGAGGGCGGCCACGTTGCTGTGCAGCAGCCCCTGGTACCACTTGGGCGGCACACCCTGCGGCACGATGACGGTGATCATCGCCTCCGGATCGTCCTCGATGGCCTGGTCGATGTATTCGAGCACGGGTTCGATCAGGGATCGGTACGGCGACTCGAGGATCACCAGCGGCATGTTCACCCGAAGGCGGTTCCACTCCCGCTTGATCGACTCCGCGCTCTCCGGATCGAGGGTCACGTGCAGCGCCCGGCAGTCCTCGGTCAGGCTCTGGCTGTAGGCGATCGCCTTCAGCGTGCCCTTGTGCAGCCTCGGGACCAGCAGCAGGGCGGTGGTGCGCACCGGCTCGATGCGGTCCTCGGGCGAAACCTCGAACTCACGCTGGAGGAAATCGTAGTACTTGCGGATCTTGGCGAACAGGAAGAGGAGCCCGCCGATGGCCACGGTGACCATCCAGGCGCCCTCCTCGAACTTGGTGACGAGCAGGATGATCGCCACGATGAACGTGACGAGCGCCCCGAACCCGCTGATCACCATCCGGTGGTCGTGAACCCCTTCTCGGAGCCACTTGGCGGTCATGCCGGCCTGGCTCAGCGTGAACGAGATGAACACGCCGAGTGCGTACAGCGGGATGAGCGAGTGGGTGTCCGCGTGGTAGAGGACGAGCAGGAGGATCGCGACCAGCGTGAGGAGGATGATGCCGTTCTGGAACACCAGGCGGTCGCCCACGTTCATCAGCTGGCGCGGGAGGAACTTGTCCTTGGCGATGAAGCTGGAGAGCCTGGGAAAGTCCGCGAACGCGGTGTTCGCGGCCAAGAACAGGATCAGGGCCGTAGACCCCTGGAGCAGGTAGAAGAACCAGCTCCCGTCGCCGAAGAGCTTCGCCCCCATCTGCGCCAGCACCGTCTGGTAGCCCGCTTGGGCGGTGCTCATCGGCACGATGCCGTAGTAGCTCGCGGTCCAGCTGATGCCGAGGAACATGGTCAGCATCAGCGCAATCATCATGAAGAGCGTCTGGCCGGCGTTCTTGGCCTCCGGCGGTCGGAACGCCTGCACGCCGTCGGCGATCGCCTCGGTGCCGGTGAGCGCCGTGCACGAGGCCGCGAAAGCCCGCAGCACCAGCATCGGTCCGATGACCCAGAGATGGTCCGGCTGCGTGGGCAGAGTCGGCGGGGGCGCGTGGGGCGGCTCCGAGAAGCTGCGGATGATGGCGGCGATCACCACGACCAGCACCGAAGCGACGAACGTGTAGGTGGGCAGAGCGAACACGATGCCGCTCTCCCGGGCGCCCCTCAGGTTCACCAGGCCGATGATCGTGACCGCCCCGACCGCGATCAGCACCTTGTAGGGTTGGAGCTGGGGAAAGGCCGAGTAGATCGCGGCGGTTCCCGAGGAGATCGAAACGGCGACCGTGAGGACGTAGTCGATCAGCAGCGCGGCGCCGGCGACCCGGCCCGGCCACGACCCGAGGTTCTCGGAGGAAACGAGGTACGTGCCGCCCCCGCGCGGGTAGGCGTGGATCGTCTGGTAGTAGCTGAAGCCCACGATCAGCATCAGCGCGCCAAGGGCGTAGGTGACAGGCATCAGCAGGTACAGGGCGGCCGTTCCCGCCAAGGCCAGTACCAGCAGAACCTCCTCCGTGGCATAGGCCACGGAAGAGAGGGCGTCCGAAGCGAAGACCGGCAGCCCGAAGATCTTGGGGAGTCGCTCGTGGTGCGCGTGCTTCGTCGCAATCGGCGGTCCGACGAGAATCCGGCGCAGTTTGGAGATCAGCGTCATGGAGGCTTCCCGAACCCAGCGTGCATTATGGCACTCTCGGGATCAGGCGGGACCGAGGATCTTCGAGGCGAACAGCCCGGAGTCGCGCTGGACCGCACCCGCCATTTCCAGCTCGGTGAGTTCGGCCAGAAGCTCTCCAACCGGCAGACCCGTGCGCTCGGCCAGTAGCTCGGGCGGCAGCGGCCTCTCCCGCAGGGCCTCGAGGATGCGGCGCTGCGCCTCGGAGTATTCGGAGTCTCCGCCCGAGCGAAACTCGAGCGGTTCGGCGACGCCGATCGCGTCCAGAACCTGCTCCGGGTGGTCCGTGAGCGCCGCTCCGTCCCGAATCAGGGCGTGGGATCCCCGGAAGCTGGGCTGTGTGATCGGACCCGGCACCACGAACACGTCGCGGCCCAGCTCGGCCGCCGCGTTGGCGGTCAGGATCGCGCCGCTGCCGCCGGGCGCCTCGATCACCACCACGGCAGTGGACAGCGCGGCGATCAGGTGGTTGCGGATCGGAAACCGGTACGGCTGGGCCTTGGTTCCGACCGCGAACTGGCTGACCAGCAATCCCGAGCCGCGGATTCGTTCGAAGAGGCCGCGGTGGGCGGCGGGGTAGGCGACGTCGACGCCTGTCCCGAGCACGGCGATCGTCCTTCCGCCCGCCTGGAGCGCGCCCTCGTGGGCCGCCGCGTCGATGCCCAGAGCGCCTCCGCTCACGACGGTTACCCCCGCTTTGGCGAACGCCTCGGCGAACTTCATGGCGCACGCCTTGCCGTAGGGAGAGGCGTCGCGCGTGCCGACGATCGCAACCTTAGGAGCGTGGAGGCCGGTGTCATCTCCCCATAGGAAGAGGGCGGAGGGTCCGTGGTCCACCGAGGAGAGCGGCTCGGGGAACTCGGGTTGCTCCAGCACGCGCACGCCGCGCGCCAGGGCCCTCTCCAAAGCCTCCATGTCGGCGCGTTCCGCGGCCTGCCGCTCGTTCGGCGCGAGCGCCTGAAAAAGGGCCTCCTCCGAAAACGGCCCGTCGCCGAGGCCCTCGAGCAGGCCTCGGCGACGGGCTGGAGGCAGTTCGGCCGCAAGGAGCCTCTGCCAGAAGCGCTCGCTCATGGCGCGGACTCAGAGTCCCATGGCCGGGCCGCCGCCCTTTCCACCGCCGGGGCCACCCATGGGTCCGCCGGCCGGGTTGCGCGTGTTGCCGGTCGGTCGGGCGAGAGGCTTCAGGGTGTTGTCGATGAACAGCGTGTAGTTCTGCCTCACCTGGTTGCCGAACCAGTCCGACGCCACGACGGTGATCGTGCGGCGGCCGTTGTTCAGTGGCTTGTTCTTGCCGACCGACGAGATCCGAACGGTGGCGAAGCCGTCGCGATCGTAGGTGTGCTCGTAGGCCACGCCGTCGATCAGCACCTGAACCGACTTCTGGTTGACTCCGGTGCCCTCGTCCTCGATCCGGAAGATCAGGTCGAGCGGCGGCTGTCCGGAGACCTCGGCGCCCGGATCGGGCCAAACCATCTTCACCGTCGGGGGCGTGAGGTCCACGCCCGTCTGGGCGTCGAACGCCAGCAGGCTGCCGTCGCGGGCCAGAAGAAGGAGCGTGCTGCCAGCCACGACCGGAGCGCTGGCTGCCATCACCGCCACCGGAGCCTCGGTGGTGGCGCCGCCCCGGGCTCCGCCCAGTCCAGGCATCCCTCCGCCGCGGTTGCCGCCAGGACCGACGCCGCCTCCCGGGCCGCCGCCCAGCCCAGGGATGCCTCCCGGCCCACCCATGCCGGGCATGCCGCCGGGTCCGCCCATGGTCTGCTCCGTCCTGCGAACGAGCGGCTGGACCAGGAACGACCAGCGGATGTCGCCCGACTTGGGATCGACGAGGTTGATGGAGCCGTCGGCCGTAGGAATGGAGACCAGACCTCCCACCACGGTCGGCGCTGACATCGGGGTCGTGCTCAGCGCCACGCCCTTCGGGTTGAGCGGCCGTCCCGTCGCGGTCTCCAGAGCGTAGAGCGTGCCGTCTCGAGTCACCACTGCAACCATGTCCGCCGAGACCCCGGCGGTGAAGGTGAGGTACGACCCGAGATTGCGCTGCCACTTCGGGTTGCCGGTCACGGCGTTCAGCACCGAAAGCCACTGGCCATTGAGGACGTACACCGAGTCGCCGTACACCGCGGGCGTCACGTCGGTGGTGAGCAGACCGAACCGCCGCTCCCACTGCGTGCGCTGGTTGGTCACGCTCTTGGCGATCAGCTTGTTGTCTCCCGTCTGGATCAGGATGTTCGAGCCGTGGCTCGCCAACCCACCGACGATGCCGGCGAAGATCCTCTGCGGGTTCTCCCAAACGTTCTTGCCGGTCGCGGCCTCCAAGGCCATCACGCTGTTGTCGCTCATCGCGATCGCGACGAACTTGCCCGCCACCGCGACCGGGTCGCCGATGACTCCCACGGGAGCGGTGTAGAGCCACTTCATCTCCCCCGTGCCGGGGTCGATGCCGTAGACCTGCTTGTTGGTCGCCGCGGCGACCAGAACCCCGTCCACCAGGATCGGGGTCGTGCGGAAGTTGCCGTCGATCGGATCGGCCACCGGGAAGCGCCACAGCTGGTTGCCCGACTCCCGATCCACGGCGTACACCCGCCCACCGACCGCGACGAAGATCCTCTCGCCGTCGACCGTCGGCTTGCCCAAGGGCGCCACTTGGGTGGACTGAGCCCAGCGCCACGCCAAAGGCAGCGGCCCATCGATCTGGGCGGCGCCGAAGGCGGCCCATCCGACCGCGATCACCGCGAACGCGACTCTCCGCAAGTTACCCATCGCCTTCATCCACTCCTCGGGCGCCGACGGGCGATCCGCCAGCGTCGGGTTCATTCTAGCCCCCGGGCTTCGCTCGTGTCTAGGAACCCGTCATAGCATCGGACGCACGCGCCACGGTCGTCGTAACGCTCCCAGCGGATACACTGACCTGCGGAAAGGTCCATCCGATGCGAATGTTCCCGCTGCCCATCCTGTGCTACCACAAGTGCGGCCCGATCGGGCAGGAGGGTCGCCGGCTGAACGTGGAGCCGAGGCGGCTCGAGGCGCACGTCCGGTTCTTCCTGCGGCGGGGAGCGGAGTTCGTGCCGGCGGGCGACCTCGCGGCGCGTTGGCCCGAGCGGGGAGTGTGCCTCACGTTCGACGACGGGTACGTGTCCACGCTCCAGCACGCGTTTCCCGCTCTGGAGCGCCTGGGAGTCCGGGCGAGCGTGTACGTGGTCACCGACAAGGTCGGCGGGGTCGCGGACTGGGAGGGTGGCGACGGCGCTCCGCTGGCCGGCTGGCCCGAGCTGCAGGACGCCCAACGGCGGGGCTTCGAGGTCGGTTGCCACACGGCCACCCACGCCCGGATGGACGGCCTCAGCGAGCAATCGCAGCGCCGCGAGGTCGCGGACGCCCTGGCCGCGCTCCGGGAGCACGGGGTTGAGCCTCGGTCGTTCTGCCACCCTTACGGCCGGTACGACCAGACCACCTTGCAGGTCCTGCGGTCGCTCGGCGTGCCCATCGGCCTGGCGCTCGGCAAGCGGCCCAGCCTGCCGTCGGACCCCGTGTTGGAGCTGCCCCGGATCGTGGTGGCTTACAGCGACGGGGTCGCGATGCTCGTGTACAAGATGGCCGTTCGGCCTCGGCTTCGTCACGCCTCGGGAAGGGCGAAGCGGCCCGCCAGCGCCGTGGCCGCCGCGACCGCAGGCGAACACAGGTGCGTTCGCGACTGGGGTCCCTGCCTACCCTCGTAGGGACGGTTCGACGTCGAAGCGCTGCGCTGGAACGGCCGTAGGATGTCGCCGTTCATGCCCAGGCACATCGAGCACCCCGACCCGTGCCACTCGAACCCAGCATCCAGGAACACGCGGTCCAGTCCCTCGCTCTCCGCGAGCCGCCGCACGCGGGTGCTGCCTGGCACGACCAGCGCCCGCACGCCCGGCGCCACGCGGCGGCCTCGGACCACGGACGCCGCCTCCCTTAGATCCTCGAGCCTCCCGTTGGTGCAGGAGCCGATGAACACCACGTCGACCTTCACGTCGCAGAGCCTCTGGCCAGGTTGCAGCCCCATGTATCGGAGCGCCTTGGACTCTGCTTCGGTGGTCGGCTCGGGAATCGGCTCGTCCAGCTCGGCGGCCATCGCGGGGGTGGTGCCCCACGTGGCCAAGGGACGCAGGCCCTGCACGTCGACGACCACGTCGCGGTCGAACGTCGCGTCGGGGTCGCTCCTCAGCCCGGCGCACAGCCGCTCGAGGTCACGGAATTCTTCGCCCTTGGGTGCGAAAGGCCGGTCCCCCTCGGCGATGTAGGCTAGGGTTTTGTCGTCCGGGGCGACCATGCCGGCGCGCGCGCCCATCTCGATGCTCATGTTGCACACGGTCATCCGGCCGGCCATGCCGAGCTCCTGGATCGCCTGCCCGGCGTACTCGACGACGTAGCCCGTTCCACCGCCTGCGCCGAGCGTTCGGATGACCTTGAGGATCAGGTCCTTCGGTCCCGCGGCGGGCGATGGGGTGCCGCGCAGGGTGACGCGCATCGTCTTGGGTTTTCTGGGAACGCGGAGCGTTTGCGTCGCCAGCACGTGCTCCACCTCGGTGGTTCCGATGCCGAACGCGAGCGCACCGAACGCGCCGTGGGTGGCGGTGTGGCTGTCTCCGCACACGATCGTCCTTCCCGGAAGGGTGATGCCCAGCTCAGGGCCCATCACGTGCACGATGCCCTGCCACTCGTGGCCGATGCCGAACAGCCGGATGCCGAACTCGCGGCAGTTGCGCTCGAGAGCCTCCAGCTGTCGCGCGCTCAACGAGCTGGGGTCGGGCGGAAGCCCGTCGGTTCGAACGTTGTGGTCGGTGGTGGCGAACGTCAGGTCTGGCCGCCGCACCTTCCGGCCGGCCGCCCTCAGTCCGTCGAACGCCTGGGGGGAAGTGACCTCGTGCACCAGGTGGCGGTCGATGTACAGCAGGCAGCCGCCTCCGGGCAGTTCCGTCACCACGTGCGCGTCCCAAACCTTGTCGAACAGCGTCCCCGGCATCGTTCGGGATTTTACAGCTTTCGATCGGGAGCGGACCGGGGGCTAAACTGGGGCTCCGCCCGCGTCGCAGCGCGGCCAGGAGGAAGCATGAGCCAGAACCAGAAACCGCTCGCCGTCACCCCGCCGATGGGTTGGAACAGCTGGAACACGTTCGGAGAGAAGGTCGACGCCAAGGTCGTTTGCGAGACTGCCGAAGCCATCGTCCGCACCGGCATGAGGGAGCTCGGATACGAGTACGTTGTGATCGACGACTGTTGGAGCGACAAGCGGGGCCGGGACTCGAACGGCGACCTCGTGCCCGATCCCGAGAGGTTTCCCGACGGCATCAAGGCGGTGGCCGACCACGTGCACTCGCTGGGCCTCAAGTTCGGCATCTATTCGGACGCCGCCCACCTGACCTGCGCGAAGTGGCCGGGAAGCTACGAGCACGAGGAGCAGGACGCGGCCCTGTTCGCCTCCTGGGGCGTGGACTTTCTGAAGTACGACTATTGCCACGCGCCTTCCGACCAAGCCTCGGCGATCGATCGTTACTCGCGGATGGGGAAGGCTCTGCGAGAGTGCGGCCGGACGATCCTGTTCTCTCTGTGCGAGTGGGGCGGCCGGGCGCCCTGGCTCTGGGGCCGCTCGGTGGGAGGTCACATGTGGCGGTGCACCGGCGACGTGGTGGACGCTTGGTACGAGAGCGACCTGACCTGGGGCGGCCTGACGATCAACGCCGCGATCGACCACGCCGCCACCATCGCCGACTACACAGGCCCCGGCGGATGGAACGACTTCGACATGCTGGTGGTGGGAATCCGCGGCAGCGGGCACACGGGCAAGGGGAATTGCACCGACATCGACTATCGGACTCAGATGTCCATGTGGTGCCTCTTCGCGTCGCCGCTGATGGCAGGTTGCGATCTGCGGACCATGGACGCCGTCACCGCGGAGACGATGATGAACCCGGAGGTGCTGGCGGTCGATCAGGATCCCCTCGGCAAGGCGGCCAAGCGGGTCGCCCAAAGGGGGCCGCTGGAGGTCTGGCAGAGGCCTTTGGCGGATGGCTCGTTCGCCGTCGGGCTGCTGAATCGCGGAGAGGAGGCAGCGGAGATCGAGCTTCGGTGGCACCACCTGGGAATCCTGGACGCTACGCCCGCGTTGATCCGCGACCTCTGGAAGCGCGAGGACGTCGGGGAGTTCCGCGAGAAGGCGTCGGCGACCGTGCGGCCGCACGAAACGGTGCTCTGGAAGGTCACGCTCCGACCGTGACGCGCTCCTCGGCGGCGTGGGGGGCCCGAGGGTCCCCCGCCGCTTCGTACAACAACTCGATCCAGGACTGCAGAGCGTCGAGCTCCGAGATCACGATCCGCCCGTCGGCCCTCACGATCGCGTAGCCCAGAGCCTCGAAAGCCTCGGCGGCCTCCCGTGCCAGGGATGTCCCCTCCCGGGCATCGAAGGCCGCCGCGGAGCGGAGGATCTGCAACGAACCGTCCGGCGCCTCTCCGGCCAGCGCCTTGGGCATGGCGGCGGCTAGGTTTCCGTCGTAGGTTCGATCCAGACGGATCAGGGAGCGGATCAACTCATTCTCGGAGGCGTCCATCCCCTCGTCGGCTCGCGCGAGGCGCACGAGCATCTTGGCGACCGTCGAGGCCAGCGCCCGGCCGATCTCCTCCCGCTCGGCCCACCCCCCGCAGGCGCTGAGCGTCCTGCAAGTCTCGTCCAAGCGAGCGTAGCTCCTCAGGGCTATGGTCTCTGGGCGGGCTGAGCGATTGGCCATCTTGCTCCCCTGAACGCAAAATCGGCGTGCGTGGGTTGCCGGTCCTAGGCCCCTCCGTCCGGCAGCACGGAACTTCGCGGAGCTTGCTCCCAAGTCAGCCCGAACACCGCCGACATCGCCCTCAGGTAGGCCGGCAGAACGTCCGCCGGCGAGATGGCCCTTCCGACCTTCAGACTGAGGGACGTGACGCCGTACTCCCGGATGCCGCAGGGGACGATCAGTTGGAACGGCCCGAGGTCGTTGTCGCAGTTCAGCGCGATCCCGTGGTACGAGACCCACTTCCGAACCTTGACCCCGATCGCTGCGATCTTGCGGTCCGCCACCCAGACTCCCGTGTGGGGCGGAAAGCGTCGGGCGGAGACCCCGAACACCGCGAGGGTGCGGATCAGCGCCTCCTCCAAGGAGCGCAGCCAGGCGTGCAGGTCTCGGCCGACGAGGTCGAGGTGGAAGATCGGGTAGGCCACCAGCTGCCCCGGGCCGTGGTACGTCACGTCGCCACCCCTGTCCGTTCGGCACACCGCGATTCCGAGCTCTCGGTACCGCTCGGCCGGGAGCAGCAGGTTCTCCTCGTGGAACGAGGCTCCGAGCGTGAGGACGGGCGGGTGCTCGACGATCAGGAGCGTCGGCGGCCTGCCGCCGGCGGCGACCATCGACGCGAGGTCCTGCTGCAGCCGGAAGCACGCCTCGTATTCGATCCGACCGAGATCGCACCACTGGGCGGTCGTCATGCGTCCTCCGTCGGGTTGAGCACGACCAGAACGCGATGCCCGTCCACGGGCTCCTTCAGTTCGGCCAGCCTCTCGTCGGGCAGGTCCTCCGCGACGACCTCGGTCACGGCGATGCCCCCCACCGGAGCGACCTCCTCCACGTGCGCCGCGATGTCGATGACCTCCGCGAACTGCACCTCGCTCAGCTCGCCCACGACGCTTCCCTGATGCAGCCCGATGCGAAGCCGGAAAGGAGAGGCCAGCCGGTTCACCAGCCTGTTGAACTCCCCGATCCGGGTCTGGATGCGTTTGGCCGCCGCCAGCGCCTGCGCCGCGCTGGGGAAGCCGGCCACAGCCCCGTCTCCGGCGGTCGAGTGGATGGTGCCGCCGAAAGCCTCGACGCACTCGCGCACGAGGCTCTGGTATTCCCGGAAGCAGTACTCCACCACGTAGGGGTCGGCGTTCGCCTTCATAGCCGAGCTTTTGGCCACGTCCACCACCAGGATGCACACGTTCGCCCGAGATGGGGCGAGCAGCCTCTGGACCTCCATCAGCTCGGCGAGCAGCGCTCCGGGATCGTTTCGGCGCAGGAGGTTCTCCCTGCGGGCCCGCTCCTCCACCGCCGCACCCAGGCTGCCCATGGCGGCGATGGCCAGCGAGGCCAGAAGCTGGGCGGCCTTCTCCGGATACAGACTCGCTAGGAACCGTTCCGGACCGAAGCCGGAGATCGGCAGCGCCTCGGGAAGAAGGTGGCAGAGGGCAGATCGCGAGCAAGCCAAGAACGCCCGCCAGAACTTGCCTGCCAAGAACGCCACCGCGACTTGGGCCAGGAACCAGCCGGCCACGAACACCAAGGCCAGCAGGATGCTGATCACGTCGGCGCCGGTCGCCCCACGCACGTTGCCGGCCGCCGTGCGCAGACCCGCCGCGGATCCTACGAAGCCCAGTCCCAGCAGCAGGCCAGAAACTGCGGAGAAGGCCCATAGGCGGCGCCGTAGGGCCTGCACCCAAGGTTGCTCCAACAGGGGCCTCGGACCCTGTTCGGCGGCGGTTCCGCGCCGGAGCCTCTCCTCGATCTCGAACAGCCTTTCGAGAAGCTCCTGGCGGCTGAGGCGCTCCTTCCGCCGGTCGGCCCTGCGCATGGATGCGTAGGCTCCCAGAATGGACACCACCGAACCCATGAGCCCGTACAAGCCGGCCAGAAGCAGGAGGCCGACGGACAGCAGAACGAGCTCGGGCACGATGTTGCGGTCGGGGTTGGGGCCCGAGTGTTGCTGGTACCAGATGGCGGTGATCGAGAACGTGGAGAGCACCACCCAGTTGACCAGCGCACCGAAAAGAGCCTGCCGGACCATGGCGTGCCGCGCGAAGCAGGCCATCTGCGCGACCAGCACCGCGAGGAACAGAGCCACCAGCCCACCGCCCTGCAGCCGCAGCGCGGCGTCGCGGCCTGCGATGGCGAGCGGCGTCGGATTCTCGGCGATCCATCCGGCCAGCAGCGCCACCCCCGTGGAAACGCCCACGAACAGGCTCGGTCGGTTGGTCGTCCGAAGCCAGCCGCGCCGAAGAAGCTGACCAACCGGGCCGCAGAAGCGGTGGCAGAACAAGCTCCAGCCGACGCGCCATCGGCTCCGATGCGGCGTGGAGGATGCGGGGGCAGCCCGGATGGCGCGAACCGTCGCGAGCACGGACCGCACCCGATCGACCGGCAACCCGAAGGTCTCCGCCAGCCGCTCCGGCGGCGCGTGCAACGCCTCGGGGTGCTGTCGGAGGTGGTCTGCGAGCTTCAGGAAACCGGCCGGTTCGTCACCGGCTGTCTGCGTCATGGTTGAACCTTGAGCATGATACATCGGATGCGGGGGGCGCCGATGCTCCATAATGTCGATGGGAAGCCGGCCGGGTGGCGGCGCCCGGCGCACGCCGCCGGGTGAGGAAAGTCCGGACTTCGCAGGGCACGGCGCCCTGGGCAACCAGGGGCGGGGCGACCCGACGGAAAGTGCCACAGAAACCAAACCGCCCCGGCTCGCCGGGGTAAGGGTGAAACAGTGGGGTAAGAGCCCACTCCGGTCCGCCGCAAGGCGGGCTCGGGGGCAAACCCCGCCGGAAGCAAGGCCGAATAGGGAGGCGACGACGCTGCCCGCCGAGCCTCCGGGTTGGCCGCTCAGACAGATCGCCACACAAAGACAGAATCCGGCTTACAGGCCGACTTCCCAAGGACAAGCCCGCGCCCTCCTGATCGGAGGGCGCGGGCGACGAATCCGCAGACCGGCCGACTACTCGGCGGACTCGGCGGCCTTGGGCTTCCTCGGCGCGCGCTTCGGCTTCTCGGTCTCCTCGGTGGCCGTCTTCGCCTTGGCGGCCGGCGCCTTGCGAGGCTTGGCGGCGGCCGCCGGCTCGGCCGGCTTGGCGGCCTTCGGCTTCGAGGCCTTCTGGCCGCGCAGCTCCTTCAGAATCTCCTTGATGCGCTGCTCCTTGCGGTGGCGGCGCTGTCGCAGTTCCTTGTCTCGAATTCGCATGGGAAAACCTGGGTGATCCGCCGGAAGGCGGGTTTGAGCGACTATACCTCAGGCTCGCCCAGACCGCCGATCCGGCGAAGGTCCTCCTCGGTTGGCACGGCCACGCCGATGCGCCGAACGACCGCCGCGGAAGTCTGGACGGCGAGTTCGAAGGCCTCGGGCCGCAGTCCTTCGGCCGCGACGGCCAGCGCCAGGGTTGCGATCACGGTGTCCCCGGCGCCGGCTGTGTCGTACACCTCGACCTTTGGAGCGGGGAAGGAACGGGTCTCGCCGCCCCAGCTGGCCACCATGCCGGACTCGCCCAGAGTCACCACCACGGCTCCCTCGATCCGCCCGGAGAGGTTGCGGGCGGCTTCCGGAGCGGCTGCGTCCGTGAGAGGGGCCGTCCGACCCGACGCCTCGGCGGCTTCGGCGCGGTTCAGGCTGACCAGGCTGTATCCGACGTACTGGTCCAGGCTCCTCGGCTTGGGGTTCGCGACAACCGGAATCCGCCTCTCCCTCGCGGCCGAGAGGGCGGCGGAGCACACGCGGCGGGTGACCGCTCCCTTCAGGTAGTCGCTCACGAGGATCGCGTCCGCGGTGCGCGCGGCCTCCGCCACGATGCCGCACAGGGCGTCCTCGGCTTGAGGGTCCACGGGTCGGTCATCCTCGGCGTCGATGCGCAGAACCTGATGGGCGTGGTCGGCGAGCACCCGGGTTTTGCGGGTCGTCGGACGGTTCGGGTCGGTGCACAGCTGAAGGGAGCGCAGTCCGGAGGTCTCAAGGCACGCCCGCAGCTCCCTTCCAGCATCGTCCTGCCCCACGACGCCGACCAGGCTCGCCTGGCCCCCCAGCGCCGCGACGTTCCTCGCCACGTTCGCCGCCCCGCCGGGCATGCGCCGAACCTCCCGCTGACGGACCACCATCACCGGAGCCTCGGGACTGATCCGGGTGGCACTGCCCACGATGTACTCGTCCAGCATCAGGTCGCCGACGACGAGCACCGACCGGCCGCGCATGGCCCGCAGCAATCGCCCCAGCGTCATGCCCCGACCCCTCCCGCATGCCTCCGAGCGGCCCAGACCCACAGCCCGATGCCCACGACGACCAAGCCGAACGCCGCCAGGTGCGCCTGGGTCAGCGGCAGGCCCGGCAACGTGGTGGAGGTCGTTCCGGCGCGCCAGAACTCGTAGACGAACCGCGCCGAACCATGGATGAGGAAGAACAGCGCCGCGGAGCGTCCAGGCAGGCGGGAGCGCCGCTCCATCGCCAGAACCAGCGGCACGCCGGCCAGGTTCATCAGCGCGTCGTAGATCTGCGCGGGGTGGTACAGGCCCTCGGCTCCCGGCACCTGGATCGCCCAAGGCAGATCGCAAGCCCCGCCGTAGCAACAGCCGTTGAGCAGGCAGCCCACCCTCCCGATGGCATGCGCCACGAGCACAGCCGGCGCCGCCACGTCCATGAAGTCCAAGAGGTTGACCCCGGCCCTCTTCGCGCAGACCGCGATGGCGCCGAACCCGAACAGCAGCCCGCCGAAGCTGGTGAGGCCCGCGAAGCGCAGCGAGAAGAGCTCGTCGCGGTGCTCCAGATAGTAGGGCAGCTCCTGCAGGATGAACACGATCCGCGCCCCCAGCACCCCGAACACCAGGGCCCAGGTGGCTGCGTTTCCAACGAACTCCCTGGAGATGCCGTAGGCGGGCGCGCGCCGGTTCGCGATCCACACCGCGGCGAGCGCCGCCAGAAGGATCATCACGCCGTAGCTGTGGACCGGGAAACCGAAGACCTCGAAGAGAACGGGCCGCATGACGCCGCGCGGAGTGTACCTTTGGAGCCTCGCGAGGGCCGAGAGGGTAAAAGTCAGAGCGTGAGCGACCCCCAGACAGCCGCGCAGATCCTGAACCAGGCGCTGCCGTACATCCAGCGTTACCACGGAAGCACGTTCGTGGTGAAGTACGGCGGCAGCGCGATGTCCGACCCGGACACCATCCGCGGAGTGATCCGCAACGTGCTGCTCCTTCGGCTGGTTGGGATCAGCGTGGTGCTGGTGCACGGAGGCGGCAAGGAGATCGACCGCTGGCTGTCACGCCTCGGGATCGAGAAGAAGACCGTGCAGGGGCTTCGCGTGACGGACGAGGCCACCATGGAGGTCGTGGAGATGGCGTTGGCCGGGCGGGCCAACAAGCTGTTGGTGTCCGAGATCCAGCAGGCGGGTGGCCGCGCGGTCGGCCTGAGCGGACGGGACGGCGGTCTGCTGGTGGGAGAGCCGGTCAGCACGGAGCTGGGGCGGGTCGGCCGCATCCGCAGCGTGGACCCGGACGTGATCGCCATGGCCCTCGAGCGGGGCTACGTGCCGGTGGTCTGCTCGGTGGCCTCGGACGACCAGGGAGGCGCGCTGAACGTGAACGCGGACACGGCGGCGGCGGCGATCGCCGGTGCCCTGAAGGCTACCAAGCTCATCCTGATGACCGACACCGACGGGGTGCTGGAGGACAAGGACGACCCCTCCACTCTGATCAGCCACCTCAGCCGCAGCGCCGCGCTCGAGATGATCGCCTCGGGCAAGGCCGACAAGGGCATGATTCCGAAGCTGAGGGCGTGTCTCGACGCGCTGGAGGCTGGGGTCGGGCGGGTTCACCTGATCAACGGCGGCGTTCCCAACGCGCTGCTGGTCGAGGTGTTCACCGACGCGGGCATCGGCACCATGGTCGGATGACCCACCGGGAACCGGCACAGGCGGTGCGCACGTAGTTACGAACCGAGCCCGGGCCGCCGGGCACCGAGGTTTCCGTGGCCACCAACCTCCAACAGATCGAGAATGCGAAGCTCGCCGAGCGCGGTCGCGCGATCGGTCTCGATTTCATCGACCTCGAGTCGGTTCGACCCGATCCGGCGGTCATCTCGCTCGCGCCGGGCGACTTCGCCCTGCGGTGCCAGGTGCTGCCCGTTCGAGAGGAGAACGGCACGCTGCTCGTGGCGATCGGGTCGTTGGACAACCTGCAGGCGGTCGATGACCTCGGCGTGCTGCTCGGCCGTTCGGTGCGGCCGGTGCTGGCCGACCCGGCGCTGATCCGTTCGCACATCGAGGAGCATTTCCTTGAGCAGATTCTCAGCGGCCTGTCAGGCGACGACCAAGCGACGACGACCGACATCGATGAGTCGACGGACCTAGCGGACCTGCAGAAGATGGCGGGAGAGACCGCCGTCGTGCAGATGGTCAACCTGATCTTCGCACAGGCGGTCCGAGACGGAGCGAGCGACATCCACATCGAGCCGTACGAGCGCGAGGTCAAGGTCCGGTACCGGATCGACGGCATGCTGCAGGAGCTGATCCGCCCGCCCAAGCGGATGCAGGCGGCCCTGATCTCGCGCATCAAGATCCTCGGCGAGATGAACATCGCCGAGCGCCGCCTCCCCCAGGACGGCCGCATCAAGATCACCATCGCCGGCCGGCCGATCGATGTTCGCGTGTCCATCGTCCCGACCGTGTTCGGCGAACGGTGCGTGATGCGCATCCTGGACAAGACCACGGCGCTCCTCGGATTGGAAGAGCTGGGGATGTCCCCGGAACTCCTGCAGCGGTTCCGGAAGGTCATCTCGATCCCGCACGGCATCATCCTGGTGACGGGTCCCACCGGAAGCGGCAAGTCCACAACCCTGTACGCCGTTCTCCAAGAGATCTGGTCGCCGTCGACCAACATCCTCACCATCGAGGATCCGGTCGAGTACCAGGTTCCGGGAATCGGCCAGATCCAGGTGCGCCCGAGCATCGGTCTGACGTTCGCCAACGGCCTGCGCAACATCGTGCGGCAGGACCCGGACGTGGTGATGGTCGGCGAGATCCGAGACCAGGAGACTGCCGAGATCGCGATCCACGCCGCGTTGACCGGCCACCTGGTGTTCAGCACGCTGCACACGAACGACGCCGCCGGCGCGGTCACCAGGCTTCTGGACATGGGGGTCGAGCCGTACCTGGTCGCCAGCTCGCTGGTGGGGGTGCTGGCTCAGCGCTTGGTGCGGCGCGTGTGCGAGAACTGCTCCCGCCCCGATCGGCCCTCCGCCGAGCTGCTCCGCGCTATCGGCGTCCAGCCGGAGGAGGAGCGGACGGCCAACTTCCGCCGGGGCGAGGGCTGCGAGAAGTGCCAGGGCTCCGGCTTCAAGGGCCGGATCGGCGTGTTCGAGATGTTCCTCGTGGACGAGGAGATCCGCCGCATGACGGTGGACCGGAAGTCGTCCACCGTGATGAAGCAGTACGCCATCGAGCACCAAGGCATGCGCACGCTTCTGGGCGACGGCAAGAGCCTGGTGCTCCAGGGCAGGACCACCCCGGAGGAGGTCCTGCGGGTCTGCCAGAGGGAGGCGTTCTAGGTGCCGTCGGCTTTCGCGTATACCGCGGTCGAGCCATCCGGTCGGAAGACTTCAGGCATCATCGAGGCGCAGGACCGAGACGCTGCCGTCGCACGGCTGGCCGCCGAGGGGCGGTTCGTCGTCGAGATCCGCGAGCATAAGACGGCCGCTCCCACCAAGCACCTTTCGGGCGGGAGGGTCACACGCTCGGACCTCGCCCTGTTCACGCGGCGCATGGCCGACCTAGCGGCCGCGGGCTTGCCTCTCGATCGGGTGCTGCAGGTGGTCGCGGAACAATCCGAGAGCCCGAAGCTCGCCGAGGTCGCTCTGGATGCGCTCGAGCAGGTTCGGGGTGGCGCGGCGGTCTCCGAGGCGCTGGCGCGGCACCCGAAGCTCTTCCCCGAGGTCTACACGCAGACGCTCCTGGCGGGAGAGACCAGCGGCCAGTTTCCCGAGGTTGCCTCGCGGTTGGCGGACTTCCAAGAGCGGGAGGCCACGCGGCGCAGCCAGATCGCCTCGGCGCTGGTGTATCCGTCGGTCCTTCTGCTGACCGCGGTGTTCGTGGTGGTGTTCCTCCTGGTGTTCGTCGTGCCCCGCCTGAGCGGGGTCTTCCGCGACCTGGGGGACGAGCTGCCAGCCTCCACGCGCATCCTCCTGTCGACCACAGGGTTCCTCACGGGCAACTGGGTGGTGATCCTCGGCGCGCTCGCCGGCGCCTTCGTGCTGTACAAGGGGTGGTCGAGCACCGAGGCGGGAGCCGTCGCGCGGGACACGATCCTGCTGCGGCTGCCGCTCGTGGGCAAGGTCGTGCAGAAGGCGGTGGTGAGCCGCTATTCCCGCGTGCTGGGGACGCTCGTGTACGGAGGCGTTCCGATCCTGCAGAGCCTGCGGCTCGCCGGAATGGCCTCCGGCAACCGGCTGTTCCGCCGATTCAGCGAGAAGGTCGAGTCCGACGTGAGGGAAGGGCGCTCCATCGCCGACGCGATGCGCGACACCGGGGTTTTCCCGCCGGTGCTCACGCACATGGTGGCGATCGGCGAGGAGACCGGCGACCTGCCCAAGATGCTCGGGCGCGTGGCGGACAGCTTGGACTTCGAGGTCGACAACGCGCTGCGCCGCCTGACGTCGCTGGTGGAGCCCGCGATCGTTCTCACCATGGGCGGCTTCGTGGGATTCGTGGTGCTGTCGGTTCTGCTGCCCATCTATCAGGCGCAGAACCTCGTGAAGTGAGGGAAATCAGAGGGAGAACCGGACCGTGATGAACCATCCAACGAATCAGAACCGAACCCGACGGGCGTTCACGCTCATCGAGCTGCTCGTCGTAATCCTCATCCTGGCCATCTTGGCGTCGCTCATCGTTCCGCGCGTGGTGGGCCGAACCAGCGACGCGAAGCGCGCCAAAGCCGCCAGCGACCTGAGGACGCTTTCCGACCTGCTTCAGCAGTATCGGCTGGACACGGACACCTACCCGACCACGGAGGAGGGTCTGCAGGCCTTGAGGGTGCAGCCCCCCGGCGTGAACAACTGGCGCGGCCCGTACACCACCAAGGAGATCCCGCTGGATCCTTGGGGGAATGAGTACGTGTACGAGTTCCCGGGCCCGAACGGGGAGGACTCCTATCTGTTGATGTCGTACGGCGCAGACGGCGCTCCTGGCGGGGAGGGCGATGCGGCGGACATCGTCGAAGGCTCGGAATAACCGGGGCATGACGTTCATCGAGCTGGGCGCGCTCATCGCGCTCCTGGCTCTGTTCGCGGCGACGGTTTCCCCGGCGTTCGTTCGGCTGGCCGAGAACCAGCGGGCGTACCGTTTCCGCACGGAGGCGCTCGCCCTCTGCTCTCAAGCCCGCGAAAGGGCGCTGGAGACCGGGGCCGACGTGAGCGTGTCGTTCCAGGACGGCGAGGGGCCCATGATCGCGGAGCTTGCCTGGGACGGGGAGGACACCGTGGTGGCCAGAGTGGAGGTCCCAGAGAGCGTCGTGCCGGAGAACGCGGGTTCGTGGACCGCGGTGTTCCGCGCCGATGGAACCGCGGAGGCGGAGCCTCTCGAGGTGACGGACGGGGCATCGGTGCGGTACCTGGTGGTGTTGGGCGACGGTCGGGTCGGCTGGTACGACGAGCCGCCTGAGGAGCAGGAGGCGAGGTGGAGGGCAGGTGACTACGAGCAACGGACGTAGGCGCCTCGGTTTCTCCCTGATCGAGGCTCTTCTGGCCGTCACGCTGCTGGGCGTGGGGATCGCGGCGGCGGTCGGTTCGGCGGGCGCGGCGGCCGAGGCGCGGTGGAAGATCCGGGATCGCGAGCTGCTGACGCGCCTGGCCGTCTCAATCGCCGACGACCTGCGCGCGAGCGGCGACGATCAGAACAACGGCCTGTCGGGCGACTTCGCGCAGGACGGCTATCCGGACGTGGTGTGGAGCGTGGAGACCACTCCTACGGGCATCGCCAACCTCGACTCGGTGTGGGTGACGGTGGAGAATAGGGCGACCGGTCTGCAACAGACCCTGCAGTACCTGGTCTATCGGAGGCCGGAGCAGTCGGAGGTCGCAGCGCCGTGAGGTCCAGGGGCGTGACGCTGCTGGAGCTGTTGGTCGCTTCGGCGATCGCTCTGATGGTGTTCACGGCGGGATCGGCCGCGTTCGTGGCCGCGGTCGGAACGCAGCGGCGCCTCGTCGACGAGGAGGAGCGGTGGGTCCGGCGGATTCGGTTCGAGGACGCCGTGCGCTCCCTGATCCGCTCGGCGTACCTGGCCGAGGGCGTGGACCGAACGGACACCTACTTTCTGGCCTATGCTGGTGCGAACGCCGCCGACGGCAACATCGCGGACACGCTCACGTTCACCGCGCTCGGCGTCCGGGTCCCCTTCCGTGCGGCCACCAGCACCGACGACTTCGAGGTTCGCAACGAGACGATCGGCCCCGTAGGAGGATTGCGCGAAGTCTCGATCAGCACCACCCCGGTGAACCCTCCGGGCAACGAGGAGGGCGCGTTCCTTCGGGAGCAGACTCCGGCGGACGGCCTGCCGGACGAGGGCGGCTACGAGCGGGTTCTGTGGGACGAGGTGGAGACGCTCCAGTTCGAGATGTGGGACGGCACGGAGTGGCGCACCGACTGGGACACCACCGCCGACGATCAGCTGGGGCTGCCGCTGGAGGTCCGCGTCACGTACACGCTGAGGGACGACCCGGAGGGCAGCCGCTCGTTCACCGTCCGCCTTCGCTCCGCGGAGGCGCTGCAGGCTAGGATCGAGGCGCAGAACCAGGCCCAGCAGGGCGAGGTGCAGCCGTGAGGAGCCGGGGCGGAGCCATGGTGCCAGCCTTGGCGCTGCTGAGCGCGATCGTGGCGGTGCTGGCTTCGATCGCCGCCGTGCAGCGATCCGCCGTGGAGGCCGCCATCAACCGGGCCCAGACCGAGCGCGCGCGGATGGCGGCCGAATCGGGCCTCGAGCGGGCGCTGGCGGCCCTCGAGAGCGTGCAGATGGGACTGGTCCGAAGCGACGACGAGTGGGCCGCGTTCGGCAGGGGAGAGGAGCGGTACCTGCTGGACGGCGGATCGTTCCGGGTGGAGATCGTCGACGCCTGCTCGAGAATCGACATCAACACCGTCGACCAGCTTCAGCTGGAACTGTTGAACCTGACCAACGAACAGATCGAGTCGTTGCTGGATTGGCGGGAGCCCGAGCTGCAGCCCCGGCCGGAGGGCGGCAAGGACGAGTTCTACAACAACCTGGCCGAACCGTACAACACGAAGCTGCGGCCGTTCGACAGCGTGGACGAGCTGCTGCTCGTCAAAGGGTGGGACGGTCCCACGCTCTACGAGCCGCTCGGTTCCACCCAGACCACAGGCCCGGTCTTCGGGTCGGGGCTGGAGAACCTGCCGCTGGCGGAGATGCTGACCGCGGACGCCTTCTGCCGCAATCTCGCGCCGGACGGAGAGGCCAAGCTGAACGCGAACACGGTCGACGCAAACCAGATGATCCAGCGGGGGATCCCGACGCAGGTCGCGCAGGCGATCGTGCAGCGGAGGACGCAGCAGGGCACGTTCGCCTCGATGTCGCAGGTGCTCTCCGTGCCGGGGGTCAACCTGTCCAACGCGGGAACCATCCTCGACGTCCTCACCGTAACCGGAGATGCGGAGATTCGGGGGAGGATCAACCTGAACACGGCGAGCCAAGCGGTCCTCGAGACGATTCCCGACCTTGGTTCCGATGTGGCGCTGTCGATCGCGAACCAGGGCGGCTTCACGTCGTACAGCGAGGTGGCTGCCATCTCGGGGGTCGATCTGCGGATCCTCGGGATCCTTGCGGACCGCACGACGCTGGGATCCAGCTCGTTCTTGGTGCGGGTGATCGGCACGGCGGGCAGGATGAGCGTCGCTCTGGAGGCCGTCGTTCGGAACCGTGCGGGCAGGTGGGTCGTGGAAAAGGTGTCCCAACCTCCGTTCGGCGACATGGCGGCCCGTTGGGGATGGGTCGAGGAGACAGCGAACGAAGTGGATCTGAGGAGCGGACAATGAGTCGGGGAGCGGCCGCCAAGCCTGCATCGGTCGCCGAGTGGTCGGTCTCGGGCCTTCGGAAAGCGGACGGGAGGATGCTCCCCGCCGGGTCTGCGGGACTCGCCTCGCCGCTGTTGCTGGCGCTCTCGCGGCGCTCGGTGTTCGTTCGGGCGGTGCGGGTGCCGAACGTTTCCGAGGAGCTGGTTCGCCAAGCGCTCCAGTACCAGGTGGGCCAGTTGTTCCCGGTTCCAGCCACCGAGCTGGCTTGGGACTTCGTTCTCGGCGCGCACCACGATGCCGAGGGAAGGGCCGCCTCGTTGTTCGCGGTTCCGAACTCCGTGCTGCAGCAGCTGACCGAGGACCTGCAGGGCCGAGGCCTCAAGCCGTACGCGATCGTTCCCGTCGCGCTCGGGTCGATGGTGCTGGCCCGCAGGCTGGGCTTGGAGACCTGCGCGGTCGTCGAGCGTCTGCCCGACGGGTTCGGCATCGACCTGATCCATGAAGGCGTCGTACGGGCCAGCCGCACGGTGGGCGACGACGCGGATCTGGCAGCCGAGGTCTCTCTGGCGATGGCGGCGGCGGGGGTTCCGTCCGGCCCGATCGTCGGCGCGGGCGGACTCCAGGGCGAGGGGATCGATCGAACGTGCGAGGCCGGTGTGCTGGAAGCCCTGGCCTCCCCGGAGGGTCTGGAGCTGGATATCCATCTGGAGCACCCGGAGCGTGCGGCCGAGCGGGCCCGGCGGAGAACGCGGACCCGGGTGCGCCAAGCCGCGATGCTGGCCGCCGCTGCGACGGTGCTGTGGGTGGCCATCGGACTGGACCTGTCCGACCGAGCCGCGGCGCGGAGCCAGGCCGAGGCGCGCTGGAACGCCCGCCTCACCAAACTCCGCAAGGAGCGTTCGACGTTGGAGAGCCGCTACGCCGAGGCCCAAAGGCTGCACAACGCTCTGTCGAGAGCGTTCGAGCCGGGGCAGAGGGTGTCGGACGTCGCTCTGGTGGTGGCCGACGCGGTGCCGCCCTCGGCTTGGCTCACCGGCTTCACGGTCGAGCGCGGACGCCCTGCGACCCTGCGCGGGTCGGCGCTGGATAACGAGAGCGTCGGGCGCCTGGTGCAGACGCTGGCGGGCAACGGCCGCTTCCGGGAGGTGAAGCTGCTGTTCGCCAACAAGATCGACGTGGAGGACACACCCGTCGTCCAGTTTTCCGTCGGGGCGCACGTCGTCGGGAACGTGCCGCTGCTCTCCGCGGAGAAGACGACGCGCAGGGGGGCGAGCCGATGAACGCGAGACTCTCCCCCGACGGCTGGGCGACGCTGGTCAAATGGGTCTGCGCGGTCGCGCTGTTGCTGGGCTTGGTGTACTTCTGGTGGCCGAAGCCGGACGCTTCGCTGGTCGATGCCGATGCGAAAAGGCGCCAGGAGCGGCAGCTGCAGACCCAGATCGAGCTGACCAAGCGGTCTCTCTCCGATCTCGAGGCGAAGATCAACCGGAGGGTGTACGCGCTGGCGCCGGACCAGGTCGGCCCCAAGGCTTTGGCGACCGTGGAACAGACCGCCAAGCGTTGCGGCCTGGTTCTGTCTTCGTTCCGTCCGCAGAAGGCGGTGCCGTCGGAGGGTTTGGAGCAGCTGGGCTTCGCAGCGAACGTGAGCGGCCCGTTCCCGGACGTGATCCGGTTCATCCGGTTGCTTGAGGCGGACGGCTCGAGGTTGGCGGTGGTTTCCGCCCAGTTCAACGCAGGCGACCAGGGGATCGGCGACGTGTCCGCGACGGTCGGGGTGGTGGCCTTCTCGCAGGCCCCGAAGAACGGCGGCACGCAGCGGGAGCGGCTGGCCGCAGGGAGGGTTGCCCGTGGCGGTGAGTAGGAGACTGGTGTGGTCGCTGGTGGGGCTGGCGACCGTGGCGAGCGTCGCTTACCTGATGCAGGAACCCGAGACGCCCAAGGTGCCCCGTCGCGCTGCTCGGGCGAGCGCGCAGAAGTCCGCCGACGGCTTCACGCAGGAGGACTACGAGGCCAAGTTCACGCAGGTGCCGATGAAGGCCCGGAACCCGTTTGTGCCGTTGGTGGCATCGAAGCGGGGCAAGGGACCGATGATCGGGGGCATCCCGGCATCGCTCACCGGCGGGGACCCGAACTGGATGTACCGCGGCATGGCGGAGATCGACTCCGTGCCGATGGCTCTGGTCGAGAATGCGAAGACCGGGGAGGGCGTGTTCCTGAGGCACGGCGAGCTGTGGAATGGCTCCAGGGTCGTAGCCATCACGCCCGAGTCCCTGACGCTGGCAGGGCCAGACGGTCTGCAGCGGACGGTGGACGTCGCGGGCGACGAGGCGGCGCCGGCTATCCCGGCGGCAACCGGGGCATCGGAGGTCAGGCCCGTGACTTTGGACCCAACGCTGAGGGGCCCGATCGGTCCCGGCTTGGGCATTCAGCCTGACGGAACAGCGCCGAGCCAGCCCGGTCGGCGCGGCAGGAACCGCGAAGCGCGGTCCGACGGTATGGGAGGACAGGGGACGAACAGTGGCGCACCGATTTTCTAGCAGACTGACAGCGTGCCTGGTGGCGCTCGCCGTCGTGGGAGCGGCGCCAGCGCAGTTCGACTTCGGCAACTCGTTCGCGAACACCCCGCCGTGGGAGCAGTTCAAGCTGGACCCGAAGAAGACGCTGAAGCTCGACTTCCGTGGCGCGAGCATCGATATGGTGGTCGCGTTGCTGAGCAAGGCGTCCGGCGTCACGATCGTGAAGGATCCGGGTCTGAGCGGCCAGCTGACGGTGAGCACCCCCAAGGCGGTTCCCCTGACCGAGGCGTTCTCGATCGTGAACAGCGCCCTGGGACTGAAGAACGCCGAGATCGTGAAGGAGGGCAACCACCTGGTGGTCCGGCAGCGGCCCCAGAGGGGCGGCCGTGGCGGCGGCGGACAGGACGCCGGCGGCATGCCGCAGGGCTTCGACTTCAACCGGATGGCGGAGATGTTCCGCCAGCCCGAGATGGAGCTGAAGGTCTACCCGATCAAGTACGCCAACGCGGCCCAGGTCGCCCGCGTGGTGAACGACGTGTTCGCCATGCAGGCCGGCAACCAGGCGAACCCGTTCCAGATGTTCATGCAGATGGGTCAGCCGGGCGGTCAGGGACCGTTCGGCAGGGGGCGGTTCGGTGGTTTTCCGGGAGCCATGGGCGGCCAGCAGAGGGGCGGAACGGTGCGGGCCTCCTCCGACGATTACAGCAACTCGGTGATCGTGAACGCCACCAGGCGCGAGCACGAGCAGGTCGAGGAGATCATCAAGCAGATCGACCAGCCCGCCGAGGCGCCGATGCGCTCCCAGGTGTTCAAGCTGCAGTACGCCAACGCCCAGGACATCGCACCCGTCGTGCAGAACGTGCTCATCAGCAACGCGCCGAAGGGACGGGGCGGAACCGGCAACCAGCAGGTCCCGTTCGAGCAGCGGTTCGGGGCGTTCATGCGCCTCGGCGGCAACGCCCAGGCGGCGTTCGGCTCCGTCGTGGCCGAGACGCGGACGAACTCAGTGGTGGTCACGGCCACCGAGGAGAACCTCAAGCTCGTCGAGCAGCTGGTGAAGGAGCTCGACCAGGAGGTGGAGTACGCGGAGACCACGTTCGTGTTTCCGCTGCTGAACGCCCGCGCGGATCAGATCTCCACCATCCTGAACCAGACGTTCGGAGGCCGGGTTGGAGGAACGGGCACGTTCAACCAGCGCGCGAACACCGGAACCACGCGGAACACGACGACGAACCGGCGCAACACCAACCAGCGCACCACCGGCGGAGGCGGGATCGGTGGAGGGGCGACCGGTCGCTCCCCGGAGTCGAACAACGAGGATCCCAACTACCTCGAGCTGGCCCTGCAGGACCCCGAGAGCGACGAGGGCGAGCTGCAGACGCAGATCGGCTTCCAGGGCGGGTTCTTCGGCGGCCAGTTCGGTCAGCGCACGGGAGCGCAGACCCGTCAGCAGGGCCCAGCGACCGCCCGCGATGAGGAGGGTCGGCTGATCAACGTGAGGGACCTCACGGGCCAGGTTTCTGTGATCCCGGACCCGAACACGAACAGCCTCATCGTGGTGACCAACCCGGACAACGTGGATCTGCTCAAGCGGATTCTGGACCAGCTCGACCGGATTCCCGAGCAGGTGATGATCGAGACGATCATCGTCGAGGCCTCGCTCGATTCCTCCGACAAGCTGGGGGTCGAGTGGACGTTCACGGAGCGGAACGCGTTCGGATCGGCCGGGCAGACGGCCGTGGGCCAGCAGCGGTTCGGGCTGCAGAACGCCAACCCGCCGCTGGAGGGCCTCCGCTACACGATGACCGGCGGCAATCTGGAGGCGTTCCTGAACATGCTGAAGACCGACCAGCGGTTCGAGGTCCTGTCGACGCCGCGCATCTTCACCTCGAACAACTCGACGGCGGAGATCAACATCAGCCAGAGCGTGCCGTACGTGCTCAGCTCGCGGGTGGACACCAACGGCAACATCTCGTACAACTACGCCTTCCAGGACGTGGGCATCATCCTGAACGTGACCCCGCGGATCACGGCCGACGGCTACGTGACGATGGACATCGTGCAGACGGCCAACGACCTGCAGGGGTTCACCACGTTCAACGCACCGATCGTCAACCAGCGCCAGGCCAACACCACCGTGGCGGTGAAGGACGGCGAGACGGTGATCCTCGGTGGCATCATCCGCAGCACGGTGACCGCCACCACCAAGAAGATCCCGCTTCTCGGGGACATCCCGTTCCTCGGGAACCTGTTCCGCTCGACCGACCGTAGCAAGCAGAAGACGGAGCTGCTGGTGTTCCTCACGCCGCGGGTGGTTCGGAACCCGGAGGATGCCAAGAAGCTTCAGGAGCAGCAGCGCAGCGGCTTCAGCGAGCCCACGCGCAAGGCTCTCGACAAGGTTGTCGGCCCCGTTCCGACCACGGGCAACGGCTCGGGCTCGAACGGGCAGAAGTCACAGAACGACTCCAACAAGGGGGGAACCAACTGATGAACAAGTGGATGAGGACGCTCTTCGCGAGCACGATGTGCGTGGTGGCGGCGGTCGCCCTGGCGCAGGGTCCGGGCGGTCCCGGCGGACCGGCTGGCATGCGCCGAGGAGGCATGTTCGGCGGCGGCATGGGAATGGGCATGGGCTCCGGGTTCATGCTGATGCGCCAGGACGTGCAGAACGACCTGAAGCTCACCGCCGAGCAGAAGTCCAAGCTCGAGGCGATCAACCAGAAGTATCGCGAGCAGATGCGCAGCCGGATGGGTAGCCCCGGCGGCGGACCCGGTGGCCCTGGCGGCGATTGGCAGGCGCGGATGGAGGAGTTCCGCAAGATGGCGGAGGCCCAGGACAAGGAGATCAACCAGGTCCTGACTCCTCAGCAGCAGCAGCGCCTCAAGGAGATCCGCATCCAGCTGATGGGCCCCATGGCTCTGATGGATAAGGACATCCAGAAGCAGCTCGGCCTGACGAGCCAGCAGGTTTCCAAGCTCGAGGAGCTTCAGCGCAAGGCCGGCGAGGCGAACATGTCCCTGTTCCAGAAGATGCGCGACGGCAGCGTCACGCGGGAGCAGGCTCAGCAGGCGATGCAGAACAACCAGAAGGCTCTGGAGACGGAGTCCATGAGGGTCCTCACGCCGGACCAGCAGGCCAAGCTGAAGGCGATGCGCGGCGCCGAGTTCAAGCGCCAGGATCCTCCCGGAGGCGGCTTCGGTGGGTTCGGCGGCGGCAACCGACAGCGCGGCGGCGGAGGCCCCGGCGGCGCCGGCCGGAACTGAGCCGCGACGAAGATGTCCATTGGTCAGGGCCGCTCCCGCCTCGGGCGGGAGCGGCCCTTTTTTCGCCATGATCGGGA
>FWPV01002833.1_pt1 | contig 41048 bp, 38 predicted proteins | sample 2228371 | NCBI WGS metagenome assembly FWPV01 (sample SAMEA103939776, study PRJEB20133) | metagenome
GTCGCGGACGTTGACGCGCAGCGAACGGCGTTCATGGACTTGCGACTGCGCTTCGAGCTGCAGTTGCGACGATTCGATTCGCATGGCATGGCCCTCCGAGAAAAGAGCAGGGCAATGGTGTTTACGGCAAATTGGGGGAAAACTTTAGAGCGAAATGTCACGCCCTTGGTGTCCAATCTGTGTCATACCTGCCATAATCGCCGTATGAATTACCCATCGGCATTCAGACCTTGCGCGACATGCGCGAAGGGAGGCAGTGATTCTGAAAGTGGAAACCTGCCTCAACGAGGCGCTATTGAAAGGTCTGATGGACGACCCGTCGCTGGCGGAAGAGGTGCCGCGGAGGTTGTTCGAAGCGCTGCAAAGCGGCGACGTCGACAACCAGGGACGGATCGATCTGAGCGCGAAAAGGCATGAGCGCGTTGATCTCTTTGCAACGCCGCATGCACGGATTTGCCTCAGCGTTGGCGTTCCTATCTGTCAGCTACGAATTGCCGGCACCACGCTGCCGTCGATGCTGCGACAAAAGGCGGCGATTCTTTCGCTGACCTCCTCCGCCCGCGACAAAAACGGCGCGTGCGCCGCTTCCGGCACTTCGTACCACTGCCCCTGCGGCAAATGCTCGGCGAGCCACCGTCCCGCCGCGGCAGGAATCAACCCGTCGACAGCCCCGTGGATCACCAGCACGGGGCAAGTGATCTGGGCAAGTTTCGTTCTGAGGTCGACTTCGGCGAGCCACGATAGACCCGTACGCAATACCTCAGGGGCGGGAGCCGGGTCGGCGTGTTCGAGAATGTACGCCGTCAAAGACTTGGCGCGTGCCTCACCGCGATTGAAACTGCCCACGAAGCGCGGTAACGTCTCGGCTTCGTTGCTCAACATCGCGTCGGTAAAAGCGGCCAATTGCTCTGCGGGCAGCCCGTAGGGCCAATCGGGGCGTTGAACGAACGAAGGAGTGCCAGCGATCGCCACTATGCCGCGGTAATGCCCAGGACGCGCCGCGGCGGCAGCCAGCGCCAGCATCGCACCGAGCGACCAGCCGACGAGCACGCTGCCGACGGGTGTGCGCTCGGCAACGCCCGCGGCAGCGGCTGCGAAGTCGGAGACCAGCGGCGTGTCGCGATAGCCGGGTAGATCGCAAAACTGTGCTTTCAGCGTTTCGGCAAAAGACAACAGTGGACCGCGGCCAAGCCGCCAGCCGGGGATGAGATAGATCGCAGTCATCGGTAAGTCCAGCAAAACGAATGCGATCATTCTACCGCATGGCGCTTTGCCGATCCTGCCCACTCATCAATACTGCCGTGCGTGGCTTCGAACGACGCTTTCGTCGCGCCAATCAGGTTCCCGATTCGGGCGCAACCCGGTCACAGCCTCGAGCGCAACCATTGCATGAGTGCCTGGGCGGGCATCGCCCCGCTTTGCCGGGCAATTTCCTTGCCGTTGGCAAAGAGCGCCAGAGTGGGAATGCTGCGAATACCATACTGCGCCGCGAGTGCGGGGTTATCCTCCGTATTGACTTTGACGAAATGAACCTGCGGCAGCATCCGGGCGGCTTCGGCGAAATGCGGTGCCATCATCCGGCATGGCCCGCACCACGGCGCCCAGAAGTCGACGATGACGGGAAGCCCGTTTTCCAGGACGTGTCGGGAGAAATGCGTCGCGTCCACTTCGATGGGCGCGCCAGGAAGCAAGCTTGCTTTGCATTTGCCGCACACGGGGCCATCGCTCAACCGTTCGGCAGGGACGCGATTGAGCGCGTGACATTGCGGGCAGGGGATCATCAGCGTAGACATGGGTTGCTCCAGTAAAGCAATAGCCTTATTGTGGCGACGCTAATGCCAACATTCAAGCCCTGAGCGAGGTCCAGACCCCGTGGCAACGCAAGAGCAACGCGGTTGGTCTCAGCGAATGACGATCACGTCCGGCAAGACATCGAGTACGATGCGCCCTTTTTTGTCGACGATCACGACGTCTTTGCCGATGATGCCTCGAGAATGGCCTTTCGGTAATGGGGTCAACCGCATTTCCAGTTCAGGTGGCAGAGCAGCGAGGGTAATTTGCGAAGGCAACGGGTCGTATGGCCTTAGGCGCATCGCATGCCCCGGAGGAACTTTACCTTTTTTCGCCAAACCGGGGGGAAGGGTGTGGGGATGAAGGCGATACCATTCCTGAATCGCCACTCTGTCGGTGTCGGTAAAGACAATGCGTGTGCGGTAAACGCTGTCCCCGACCGTCATGTTCGCGTGGCGGACGCGAGTATTGTCGCAACCGGCTATCAATAAAGAAGCCATCGTGATTCCCAATACGAAAACGCTTTTTTTCATGGGTGCTGCTACAGGAGAAAAAGCGATCAACTTTCGGCCCCCAGTGCCCTGGCTCGTTCTAAACGCTTTGCCAATTCGCCCGAGTCTTGTGGGCTCACCGCTGGCCAGCCGTGTAAGTGGGGCTGCAAAATCGCGGCAAGATCCGCGACCCACTCAGGATCGTCGTTGAGGCACGGGATGTATTGAAACGACTCGCCGCCGGCGTCTAGAAACGCAGTTTTGGCTTCCACGGCGATTTCTTCGAGCGTCTCGAGGCAATCGGTGACGAAACCGGGGCAGACGACGGCCACACGCTTGACGCCCTGTTGCGCAAGTTCCTTGAGTGTGGGTTCGGTATAGGGTTGCAACCACTCGGCCGGCCCAAAGCGCGACTGAAACGTGACGCGGTAGCGCTCATTGGGCAAAGCCAGGGCTTCGGCGATGAGACGAGCGCTTTTGTGGCATTCGCAGTGGTACGGGTCGCCGGCGAGAAGCGTCTTTTTGGGCATACCGTGAAAGCTAAAAAGCAGCATTTCCGGTTCGCCGTGCGTTTGCCAGTGGGTGCGGATCGAATGGGCGAGGCGTGCTGTCCAGCGCGGGTGATCGTGCCAATGGCGCACGAAACGCAGCTCTGGAACGTCACGCCATTGCATCAGCTCCCGCACGACGGCGTCGAACACCGAAGCGGTGGTGCTGGCGCAGTATTGTGGGTAGAGCGGCACCACCAAAAGCCGGCGCAGCCCTTGCTCTCGCAGTTGGCGCAAGGTGGCCGAGACACTGGGCTCGCCATAGCGCATCGCCCAGCGCACCATGGGGCCTTCCTTACCCCACAGCGCTTGCAGCTTTTCCGCGAGGCGCGCCGTGTAGACGGCAAGCGGCGAGCCTTCCGGCAGCCAGATGCTCGCGTATTTTTCAGCGGTGACCTTGGGACGACGCGGCAGGATCGCCAGTTCCAAGATCACGCGCCAAAGCCAAGCGGGTAGCTCGATGACCCGGCGGTCAGTCAAAAATTCGCGCAGGTAGGGCCGCACGGCCTGCTGCGTTGGGGCGGCGGGGGTGCCGAGATTGACCAAAAGCACCGCGGTGCGTTGGGGTTGGTCATGGCGAAAGGCCGCGGTCATGTCGAAGTCTCCAATAGGCTGCGGGGTGAGGCGGTCAGGGAAAGCGCTTGCGAGAGCAGTTGTGCGGTAATGTCGACGATGGGAATCACCCGATCATAAGCCATGCGCGTGGGGCCGATCACACCGATCGAGCCGACCAGTTGCCCGCCCACCGTGTAATTGGCGGTGATGAGCGAGCAGTCGGCGAGTTCCTCGATCCCGGTTTCGCTGCCAATGAAAATCTGCACGCCACGGGCTTTCTGGGCCACTTGCAACAAGCGCATCATGTGGCTTCGGCGTTCGAAAAGCGCAAAGAGTTCCTTGAGCCGCGCCATGTTGTGTGCGAATTCATCGACATCCAGAAGCTGCGCCTCGCCGCTGACCACGTAATCGGCACTATGGACTTCCTGCAGTGGTTGTGCCAACGCCGCGCGCATCAGTTCCGAAATGCGGTCTTTGAGCTGCGTCAGTTCTTGTTGTACGGCGTCGAACACTTCTTCGAGCGACCGGCCGGCATAATGCTCGGTGAGGTAATTGCTGGCTTCGATCAGCTCGTTGGGAGCAAATGGTTGTGCTGTGGTTACCAGCCGGTTGATCACCTCGCCTTCGGTGGTCACTAGGATGATCAACAAACGTTCCTCGCCCAACGGGACGAACTCGATTTGCCGCAACCGCAGCGCCGTCTTGGGCGGCGCGACGACGATACCGGCAAAATGGGTCAATTCTGCAAGCAGGTTCGCGGCTTGCCGCAGCACCTTGCTCGGCTGATCGGGCTGCAATTGCTGCTGCAGTTCTGACACTGTGGCCTGATCCAACGGTTGCACAGTCAGCAACGAATCGAGATAAAACCGATAACCCGCTGCCGTGGGGGTGCGCCCCGCGGAAGTGTGCGGGCTACTGACCAACCCCATTTCCTCCAGATCGCTCATGATGTTGCGCACGGTGGCAGCCGAGAGCGGCAAACCGCTGGCGCGCGACAAGGTGCGAGAGCCCACCGGCTCGCCCTCGGCGATGTAGCGCTCGATCAAAGTTTTGAGCAAAATGCGGCTGCGCTCATCGATCGCGATGCTGGCGTTGCGTGTCATGGCGCTCATTGCGTAAAATGACGAAATGACCGATTCTGCCTTTCCTTTTGTCCGTGTCGGGTTGGTGGCCAAGCTGCAATCCGAGCTTGCGGCACAAACCCTCCAGGCCGTTGCCGACTGGTTGGTCGAGCAAGGGCGCGAGGTCTATGTCGAAGCGGCTACCTTCGCCAGTCTCAAGTCCCAGCGCTGGGAGTCGCTTTCCTTTGCGCGTCTGGGTCAGGTCATCGACGTCGCTATTATACTGGGCGGCGACGGGACGATGCTCAACGCCGCACGCCACCTGGTGGAATACGACGTGCCGCTCATTGGGATCAATTTGGGTCGGGTGGGGTTCCTCACCGATATTGCTCGTGAGGACGCGATCGAAGTGCTCAAGCAGATTTTTGCTGGCCAGTACTTCGAAGAACAACGCGCACTCATCATGGGCCAGGTGGTGCGCGACGGCAACGTCGTGGCGTTTTCCCAAGCACTCAACGACATCGTGATGAGCAAAGGCGACCTGGGGCGCATGATCGAGTTCGAGCTCGCCATCGACGGACAGCACGTCTATGTGCAGCGCTCCGACGGCATGATCGTTGCGACGCCCACCGGTTCGACCGCTTACGCTTTGTCGGCCAATGGCCCCATTCTGCACCCGCAGGTGGCCGGTTTGGCGCTCGTGCCGCTGTGCCCGCATGCGCTCACCGCGCGGCCGATCACCGTGCCGGATTGCGTGGTGTTGGAGCTCAAATTGTTGCCCGGCCATGTCGCTGACGTGCATTTCGACGGGCAGGGGCGGGTAGAGATGCTGCCCTCCGACGTGTTGCGCATCCGCCGTGCCAAACACGCGGCGCGTTTCTTGCATCCGCGTGGCTACGACTATTTCGCCATGTTGCGCGAGAAACTTCATTGGAGCGCGACACCGCGCTGAGAGGACAGAGCCGCTGTGCTGCATCGTATCGAGATCCAGGACTTCGCGCTCATCGAGACGCTGGCGTTGGAGTTGTCCCCCGGGTTCGGCGCGATGACCGGTGAGACGGGAGCAGGGAAATCGATCGTGCTCGACGCGGTGGCGTTCGCGTTGGGCGCGCGCGTCGAAAGCGGTTGGCTTCGGGAGGGTGCGTCGCGTGCCGAAGTGACGCTGGAGTGCGACGTGCCAGCCGCGGCCGAAGCCAGAGAACTCCTGGCGCAATGGGAAATCGAGCCCGAGGACGGGCGGTTGATCCTGCGCCGCACGCTCGATGCGCAAGGACGCTCGCGCGCCTGGGTGCAAGGGGTGGCGGTGACGCTGGGGCAATTGCGCTCCCTGGGGGCGTGGATCGCTGACATTCATGGACAGCACGCGCATCATGCGTTGCTGCAAGCGGCCACACAACGGCGGCTTCTCGATCGTTACGCCGATGCTGCCCCCCAGGTCGCGGCGGTGGCGGCAGCGTGGCACGCCTGGCAAGAAGCGGAACAGCGTTATCGCGAGGCACTTACCCATGCGGCGCAGCGCGAGGAAGAGCGCGAACGCTTGCGCTACTGGCTCGACGAGTGGGCAGCGATTGCCTTCGACGAAGCGATGTGGCAGGCGTGGGAAGAGGAACACCGGCGTCTGGCGCACGCCGCGGAGATCGCTTCGGCCGGCGCAGCGGCGCTGGCGGCGCTCTCGGAAGGCGAGGTCAGCGCCACTGAGCTGGTGGCGCAAGCAATCCGAACCTTGCGCCACGCGGCCGCGCACGATCCACGCTTGCACTCGGCGGTGGCGTTACTGGAGTCGGCTGAGGCGGAAATTGCCGAAGCCGAGCATTTGGTGCGCGCGCATGCGCTGGCGATAGAAGCCGATCCCGAACGGTTGCACTGGCTGGAGTCTCGTCTGGCCTCGGCCGTGGCGCTGGCGCGCAAACACCGCGTCGATGCGGCCGCTCTGCCCAAGCTCGCCGAGCAGTGGCAGGCGAGACTTGAAGTGTTGGAAGCGAGTGCCGATTTGACCGCGCTCGAAACCGCGCGGCAACTGGCGCAAGACGAATACGCCGCCGCGGCAGCGGCGCTGAGTGCCTTGCGACAGGAAGCGGCGGCGCGACTTTCTGCTGCGGTCACGGGGCAGTTGCCAGCGCTGGCGCTGCCGCATGCGCGTTTTGCGGTGGCGTTACTTCCCGTCCCCCCAGGGCCGCATGGGATGGAGCAAGTGCAGTTTCGATTTGCCGCCAACCCGGGACAAAGCCCGGGGCCGATGGACGAGATCGCCTCAGGTGGCGAGCTTGCGCGCGTCGGTTTGGCGCTGCAGGTGGTGGCGGCGGGGGCCGACGACATTCCCACCGTGGTGTTCGACGAAGTGGACGTCGGCATCGGCGGCGCGGTGGCGGCAGTGGTGGGGCGTTTGTTGGCGCAGCTGGGGCGTGAGCGGCAGGTGCTCGCGGTGACCCATCAACCGCAGGTGGCGGCGTGGGCCGACTGGCACGCGCGGGTGGAAAAACGCTTCGAGGCCGATCGCGCCGTGACGCACTTGATGGTGCTCGACGAAGCAGCGCGACGCGAGGAACTGGCGCGCATGCTGGGGGGTACCGAGGTCGGCGAGGAGGCGCGGGCTCAAGCCGAGGCGCTGCGCCGCGAAGCGTTGCGGTGCGGACAATCGGGGCGCTGACAGCGGCCAAAAAGATACAGCGCGTGCTCTTGCAGCGCAAAACCCAAATTCGCGGCGATCGCGCGCTGGCGAGCTTCGATTTCGGCGTCCTGGAACTCTTCGATGTGCCCACAGTCCAGGCAGACCAGGTGATCGTGATGCTCCCGCTCGGCGAGCTCATACACCGCTTTGGTGCCATCGAAATGATGGCGCGCCAGAACCCCGGCCTGTTCGAATTGCGTCAGCACCCGGTATACGGTCGCCACCCCCACTTCCACCCCATCGGCAAGCAACAGGCGGTATACGTCGTCGGCGCTCAAATGCGCTTCGGGGTGTCTTTCGAAGAGCTCCAGGATCTTGAGCCGGGGATAGGTGTTTTTCAGCCCGAGCGGGCGCAGATTGCGTTCGGCTTTGCTCATGAGCTTGGCTTGTCCAGCGATAACGATTGCTGTTATTGTCGCATATTCGCCCAAAAAGCGACACGAGACAGTGCGTTCGTTTCGTCTCGCTGCTTGGCTGGCGCGCGGGGCCAGCGCGTATGCCCCATCGGCATCGTCGTCCTGCGATGGCACAAAAACGGAGTGCCTTCGACGTTTTTTTTCCTGCCACAGCAGTAGAATGTGCGTTTCGTCAAACGAGTTGAGGACATGAACGCCTCTGCGATGCTGCGCGTCGAAGGTTTGTGCAAAAGTTACGACGGCCGGCCAGCGGTCGAGCGTCTTTCTTTTACCATCGCGCCCGGGGAGTGCGTCGGGCTGCTGGGGCCCAACGGTGCGGGCAAGACGACCACGCTAAAGATGATCCTGGGGCTGACGCGACCGGATGCGGGAAGCATCGAGGTGTTCGGCCTGCCAATGCCGCAAGCGGCGCGGGCGATCAAAGCGCGGCTCGGGGTAGTGGCACAGTTCGACACGCTCGACCCGGACTTCACCTGTGCCGAAAACCTGCTCGTCTTCGGCCGGTATTTCGGTTTGCCTCAAGCCACCCTGCACGAACGCATTCCGCGTTTGCTCGAATTTGCTGCTTTGTCGGCAAAACGTGACGCGCGCCCTGGGGAACTTTCCGGCGGCATGCGGCGGCGACTGAGCCTGGCGCGGGCGCTCATCAACGACCCGGCGCTGCTGCTTCTGGACGAACCGACCACCGGGCTCGACCCGCAGGCGCGGCACCTGATGTGGGAGCGGCTGCAGCAGTTGGTGCAACAGGGCAAAAGCATCTTGTTGACCACCCATTTCATGGACGAAGCGCAGCGGCTGTGCCATCGCCTGGTGATCATCGACGCCGGGCGTAAAATCACCGAAGGGCCGCCGCGGGCGCTGATTGCCGAGCATCTGGAGCCGGAAGTGGTCGAGATCTACGGCGAACCAGGCGCACCTGGGGCAGCGGTGCTGGCGCAACTGGGTGTGGGCGGTGCAGGATCAGAGGGCGAAACGCTGGCCGAGCGTGTCGAAGTCAGCGGTGAGACGGTGTTTTGTTACACGCACGATGCGCGGGCGCTGATGGCGCGCTTGAGTCGATACCCGCGCCTGCGGGTGCTGCATCGTCCGGCGAACTTGGAGGATTTGTTCCTGAAGCTGACGGGCCGCCAGATCCGGGAGGAAGGATGAAAGGCAGGTGTTTTTTCGCTTTCTGGCCGGTGTTTCGACGCAACTGGCTGGTGTGGCGCAAACTGGCGGTTCCCAGCATTTTGGGCAACATCGCCGAACCGCTCATCTGGTTGATCGCGTTCGGTTATGGACTGGGAGCGCTGGTCGGTGAAATACCGATCGTCTTGCCGGGCGGTGACACGCGTACGGTTCCCTACCTGTTGTTCCTCGCTAGCGGCAGTGTGTGCATGAGCGCGATGAACGCGGCATCGTTCGAAGCGCTCTATTCGGCGTTTTCGCGCATGCATGTGCAAAAAACCTGGGATGGCATTTTGAATACCCCGGTGTCGCTTGAGGACATCGTGTTGGCGGAAATGCTCTGGGCGGCGTTCAAGGCGCTGTTTTCGGTCAGCGCCATCATCGCGGTGATCGTGCTGCTGGGAATCGCTTCCGGAGACCAGCTCGTTTTGGCGTGGCTGGCGTTGTGGCTGGTGAGCATCACCTTTGCGAGCATCGCGCTCATTTTCACCGCGCTTGCCAAAGGGTACGATTTCTTTACTTATTATTTCACTTTGTTTCTCACCCCGATGACCTTTCTTTCGGGTGTCTTCTTTCCGCTGACGCAATTACCTGAGTGGTTACAGCAACTGGCGCAATTTTTGCCGCTTGCCCATGCAGTAGCGCTGGTGCGACCGTTTTTCCTCGGCGTTTGGCCAGGCGACGCGTGGCTGCATGGTGCGGTGCTGCTTGGGTATGCTTTCTGCGGCTTTGCCGTGGCCCTGGTGCTGACCCGCCGGCGCTTTCTGGCGTAAAAAGCATGGTATAGTCCCAACGATGCACGCGTTGGAAAAGCAGGCGATGAACAGCAAAACATGGCGACTGGGGGCTGTGAGCATGGCGGGGGTCGTGGCCTGGACCCTGGCCGGATGTGCGTTGGAGCAAGGCTCGGCGTTCGACGCGGTGGCACGCTTGGCTTCGCCTTATTCCGCGCCGGTGCGACAGGGTAACTGGGTGGATGAGGATGCCGTGCGCAAACTGCAGCGCGGCATGAGTCAAGAACAGGTGCGCTTGCTGCTGGGAACGCCGCTTCTCGTCGATCCCTTTCGTCCGCATCGCTGGGATTATTTCTACTATTTCGACGACAAAAAAGGGCGGCGCGAACAGCGGCGCTTGACGCTGGTATTCGTCGACGGGCGGCTCGATCGCGTCGAAGGCGATGTGGTTCCGGCGCAAGAAAACAGTACTGAGGCGTCGCGATCGTTCCAAGTCATTGCGATTCCGCCCAAAGAGGGCAAGTAAAGGGGTCAATCGCCGATGCGTGTCAGGTTCCTTGCAAAAAGGACAAATCAAGGAGTAACCCACGGATGAGTGTCCGCATTTGTGTCGCTGGCGCCTCCGGACGCATGGGGCGCATGATCATCGAGGCGGCGTTGAAAGAAGATTCCGGCGTGATCTTGGCTTCGGCCTTCGATCGTCCCGGTTCTTCCAGCATCGGCCAAGATGCGGGGGCAGTATTGGGCGTTACCACGGGGGTAACGGTGAGCGATGACGTCAACGCGGCGATTGCGGCGGCGGATTGTGTGATCGACTTTACCCGCCCCGAAGGGACGATGGCGATCCTTGAGGTGGCGGTGGCGCACGAAAAAGCCGTGGTGATCGGTACCACCGGCTTTGCCGAGGAACAACGGGCGCGCATTTTCCAGGCAGGCGAAACGATCCCGATCGTGTTTGCGCCCAACATGGCCATCGGCGTCAATGCGGTGTTCAAACTGCTCGAGGTCGCCGCGCAATTGCTGCACGGCTACGACGTCGAAGTGATCGAAGCGCACCATCGCCTCAAGGTCGATGCGCCTTCGGGGACGGCGCTGGAAATGGGAAGGGTGGTGGCGGCAGCGCGTGGCTGGGCGATTGAGGAAGTGGCGGTGTTTGGACGCGAAGGCCACACCGGTGTGCGCCCCGACGAGCAGATCGGTTTTGCCACGGTGCGCGGCGGCGACATCATCGGCGATCATACGGTGCTGTTTGCGGGAACCGGCGAGCGGATCGAAATCACGCACCGCGCCCAAAGCCGCATGCCCTACGCGCTGGGGGCATTACGCGCGGCGCGTTTTCTTGAGGGGCGTGCGCCGGGCGTGTATTCGATGCGCGATGTGCTGGGAATCTAGTATAATTCCGCCCAATCAATCACAGGCACGGGATGGCGATCGCCCTCCCGTTTTTTGTGTCCGGGGGGTATCGTGCAAAATCCAGCAATCCTAGCATTGGCAGACGGAACGGTTTATCGGGGGGTAGCGATCGGGGCGCTCGGTCTCACCGTCGGGGAAGTGGTGTTCAACACCAGCATCACCGGCTATCAAGAGATCCTGACTGACCCCAGTTACCGTCGCCAGATCGTCACGCTCACTTACCCGCACATTGGCAACGTCGGTTGTAACCCGGAAGACGTGGAAAGCGATACCGTGCAGGCCGCCGGGTTGGTCATCCGCGACTTGGCGATGGCGGTCAGTAACTTTCGTGCCACCGAGTCGCTTTCCGACTACTTGCGACGACACGAAGTCGTTGCGATCGCCGAGATCGACACCCGCGCGCTCACCCGACGGCTGCGCGACGGCGGGGCGCAAGCCGGGGCGATTTTGGCGGTGCCTGCTGGGGAAGTGCCGGATGAGGCCGCAGCGATCGCCGCGGCACGCGCCTTCCCGGGATTGGCAGGCATGGACTTGGCCAAGGAAGTCACCCGCAGCCGCATCGAGTCCTGGACGCAAGGGGATTGGCGACTGGGCACGGGCTATGAGGACAGGCCCAATGGCCGTCGGCACGTCGTCGTCTATGACTTCGGCGTCAAACGCAACATCCTGCGCCTGCTTGCTGAACGCGATTGTCGCGTCACGGTGGTGCCGGCGATGACCCCATACCCCGAGGTCAAGGCCCTGCGCCCCGACGGCATTTTGCTCTCCAATGGCCCCGGTGACCCCGAGCCCTGCACCTACGCGATTGCCGCGGCGCAAGCGGCGATGGCCGATGGCATACCGCTATTTGGCATTTGCCTCGGTCACCAGATCCTGGGGCTGGCATCCGGTGCGCGCACGGTCAAAATGAAGTTCGGCCATCACGGCAGCAATCATCCGGTCAAAGACCTCGACAGCGGGCGCGTGTTCATCACCAGCCAGAACCACGGTTTTGCCGTGGATGCCAATTCATTGCCAGCGCATTGCCGCTTGACGCACGTGTCGCTGTTTGATGGCAGCGTTCAAGGCATCGCGCGAACCGACTGCCCTGCCTTCGGTTTTCAAGGGCATCCGGAAGCCAGCCCCGGACCGCACGACATCGCCTATTTGTTCGACCGCTTCGTTGCGATGATCGACGCCGTGCGCGGCTGACGGTTGCGGTAGCGACGGAAAGGACCATCATGCCCAAACGTACCGACATCCATTCGATTCTCATCATTGGCGCTGGCCCGATCATCATTGGCCAGGCATGCGAATTCGACTACTCTGGCGCGCAGGCGTGCAAGGCGCTGCGCGAGGAAGGCTACCGGGTCATCCTGGTCAATTCCAATCCCGCGACGATCATGACCGACCCGGAGATGGCCGACGTCACCTACATCGAACCGATCACCGCCGCGGTGGTGGAGGGAATCATCGCCAAAGAGCGTCCCGACGCGCTGCTGCCGACAATGGGCGGACAAACCGCGCTCAACACGGCGCTTGAATTGGCGCGTTCGGGGGTGCTCGCGCGCTACGGCGTGGAGCTGATCGGGGCGCGCGAGGAAGCCATCGAAAAAGCCGAAGATCGCCAGCTCTTCAAAGAAGCGATGACGCGCATCGGGCTGGAGTCGGCGCGCTCGGGGATTGCGCACTCACTCGAGGAAGCGCTGGCGGTGCAAGCCGAGATTGGCTTTCCGATCATCATCCGGCCCTCGTTTACCCTTGGCGGCACCGGCGGCGGGATCGCCTACAACATGGAGGAATTCGTCGAGATCTGTAAGCGCGGGCTTGACCTCAGCCCGGTCCATGAGCTGCTCATCGAAGAATCGCTCATTGGCTGGAAAGAGTTCGAGATGGAGGTGGTGCGCGACAAAAACGACAATTGCATCATCGTCTGCTCGATCGAAAACCTCGATCCGATGGGGGTGCATACTGGCGATTCGATCACCGTGGCGCCGGCGCAGACGCTCACCGACAAAGAATACCAGCGCATGCGCGACGCTTCGATCGCTGTGTTGCGAGAGATCGGTGTGGATACCGGCGGCTCGAACGTGCAATTTGCGATCAACCCCAAAGACGGGCGCATGATCGTGATCGAAATGAATCCGCGCGTCAGCCGCTCCTCGGCTCTTGCGTCCAAAGCCACGGGTTTTCCCATCGCCAAGGTCGCTGCCAAGCTCGCGGTGGGCTATACGCTCGATGAACTCAGAAACGACATCACCGGCGGTGTCATTCCCGCGTCGTTCGAACCGACGATCGACTACGTGGTGACCAAGATTCCTCGCTTTGCCTTCGAAAAATTCCCGCAGGCGAACGATCGGCTCACCACGCAGATGAAATCGGTCGGCGAGGTCATGGCGATTGGCCGTACGTTCCAGGAATCGCTGCAAAAAGCGATTCGTGGGTTGGAAGTCGGAGCCTACGGTTTTGACGAAGTGGCTTGCCGGCGCGAGGAGCTCGAGCACGAACTCGCCAACCCGGGCGCGCAGCGTTTGTGGTACGTCGCACAGGCCTTCCGTGAAGGTTTCACGGTCGAACAAGTGCACCGGCTCACCCACATCGACCTGTGGTTTTTGGTGCAGATCGAAGACCTCGTGCGCACCGAGCAAAGCCTGCGGGGACGGTCGCTGGCGGCGCTGGATGCCGAGACGATGCGTGCGCTCAAACGCAAAGGCTTTTCCGATCGGCGGCTCGCCAAACTGCTGGATACCAGCGAAGACGCCGTGCGGCTGCATCGGCACCACTTGGGTGTGCGTCCGGTGTATAAGCGGGTGGATACCTGCGCGGCGGAATTCGCCACCCCGACCGCGTACCTGTATTCGACCTATGAGAGCGAGTGTGAGGCGGCACCGAGCAACCGGCGCAAGATCATGATTTTGGGCGGTGGGCCCAACCGCATCGGCCAAGGGATCGAGTTCGACTACTGCTGCGTGCATGCCGCGATGGCGCTGAAAGAAGACGGGTTTGAGACGATCATGGTCAACTGCAACCCGGAGACCGTCTCGACCGACTACGACACCTCCGATCGCCTGTACTTCGAACCGATCACGCTAGAGGACGTGCTCGAAATCGTCCATGTCGAGCGTCCCGAAGGGGTGATCGTGCAGTTTGGCGGTCAAACGCCTTTGAAGCGCGCCAAGGGCCTGCAGGAAAACGGTGTGCCGATCATCGGCACCAGTCCGGACGCGATCGATGAGGCCGAAGACCGCGAGCGCTTCAAAGAACTGCTGCAACGCTTGGGCTTGAAACAGCCGGCGAACCGCACCGCACGCACTGTGGAAGAAGCGATGCGGTTGGCAAATGAAATCGGCTATCCGCTCGTGGTGCGCCCTAGCTACGTGCTTGGTGGCCGGGCGATGGAGATCGTGCATGAGCCGCAGGATTTGGAGCGCTACATGCGCGAAGCGGTCAAAGTCTCGAACGAATCGCCGGTGTTGCTCGACCGGTTCCTGAACGACGCGGTGGAAATCGACATCGACGCGGTGGCCGATGGCGAAACGGTGGTGATCGCTGGCTTGATGGAACACATCGAGATGGCCGGCGTGCATTCGGGCGACTCGGCCTGTTCCTTGCCGCCCTATACGCTTTCGGAAGCTGTGCGGGACGAGATCCGTCGTCAGACGGTGCTCCTTGCGCGTGCGCTCGGGGTGGTGGGGCTGATGAACGCGCAATTTGCGGTGCAAGGCAGTGGCGACGAGGCGGTGGTCTATGTGCTCGAAGTCAACCCGCGCGCCTCGCGCACCGTGCCGTTCGTTTCCAAAGCCTGCGGCATTCCTTATGCCAAAGTGGCGGCGCGCTGCATGGTGGGACGCAAACTCAGCGAACAGGGCATCATGCGCGAAGTGGTGCCGCCGTACTTCTGCGTCAAGGAATCGGTCTTCCCGTTCAACAAATTCCCCGGCGTCGACCCGATTCTGGGACCGGAAATGAAATCCACCGGCGAAGTGATGGGCGTGGGCCGTAGCTTTGCCGAGGCGTTCTACAAATCGCAGTTGGCAGCCGGGGTGAAGCTGCCGATGAGTGGCCGGGTGTTCATCAGCGTCAAACCGCAGGACCGGCCAGGGGCGGTCGAGGTGGCACGGCGCTTTCACGAGCTGGGGTTTGAGATCGTCGCCACCCGCGGCACCGCGCGCGCGATTGCTGCGGCGGGCATCCCGGTGCAGCCGGTCAATAAAGTCACCGAAGGTCGGCCGCACATCGTCGATATGATCAAAAACGGCGAAATCGCGCTGGTGGTCAATACCGTGGAGGAGCGCCGTCAAGCCATCCTCGATTCGCGTTCCATTCGCACCAGTGCCCTGGCGATGAAAGCACCGATCTATACCACGGTGGAAGGCGCGGAAGCCGCGGCGATGGGCATCGCGATGGCCAACGGCTTTGACGTCTATCGGCTGCAGGACCTGCATCGGGAAGCAAAGGGAGAGGTGGCATGAAACACCCGATGACGGTAGCAGGGGCGCAGCGCTTGCGAGAAGAGCTGCATCGGCTCAAGACTGTGGAACGGCAAGCGGTGATCGCGGCGATCGCCGAGGCGCGGGCGCATGGCGACCTGTCGGAAAACGCCGAATACGACGCCGCACGCGAACGACAAGCGTTTTTGGAAGGGCGCATTCAGGAGCTGGAGGCAAAACTGGCCAACGCCCAGATCATCGACCCAAAAACGCTCGACGCGGACGGTCGGGTGGTTTTCGGCGCGACGGTGGATCTGGAGGAAACGGAAAGCGGCGCGCGCGTGACCTATCAGATCGTCGGTGAGGACGAAGCCGAGGTCAAAGCAGGCAAGATCTCCTACGCCTCGCCGATTGCGCGCGCACTGATCGGCAAATACGCGGGCGACGTCGTCGTGGTGCAGGCCCCCGGGGGTGCGCGCGAGTTCGAGATTCTCGACGTGCGTTACGAATAAATGTCAGCGCTTGGCGGGTGCCGAGCGCCGCTTGGTGGTTTTGTCCTGGAACGATGTTTTGGATTTCGGTGCCCGGGCAGCCTTCGCGGGGGTAGGGCTTGTCGTTGCTGCTGACTTTTCTGTTTCCGGTTTGGGGCGCCACAGGATGAGGAGATTTCCCAAGTGCTGCACCGGTGCGCAGCCCAGCGTGGCGCAGATCTCCTTCAGATACGCTTCGCGTACGTCCCGCTCTTGGCCGGCGACACGCACTTTGATCAACTCGTGCGCGCTAAGCGCGCGGTCGATCTCCGCGAGCACCGCGGGAGTGAGGCCATTTTTGGCGATCATCACCACCGGATGCAAAGGGTGAGCACGCGCGCGCAACGCCCGGCGCTCGTCCGAGGTCAAAGTGATGGGTTCCATGCGCTCGATGAAATTGCGATTGGTTCAGCGGCGAATTATCGCATGGGTGGGGCCATCAGCAAAAGATAAAAGATTACCCGATGAAAAAACACCGTAGCAACCCCAACTGGGTGCATCGCCACGTCCATGACGCTTACGTGCAAAAAGCGCAACGCGAGGGGTATCGCTCGCGTGCCGCGTATAAACTGCTCGAGATTGATGCCAAAGACCGGCTGTTGCGCCCCGGTGCGTGCGTGATCGATCTCGGCTCGGCACCGGGGGCATGGTCGCAAGTGTGCGCGCGTCGCCTCGGGCAAAATGCCACAGTGCTGGCGGTCGATATCTTGCCGATGGATCCGATTCCTGGGGTGAGGTTCCTCCAGGGAGACATCCGTGAGGCTACCGTGCATCGTGCCCTGAAGGATGCGCTGGGGGCGCAGCCGGTCGATGTGGTATTGAGCGATATGGCGCCGAACCTTTCCGGAATTGCGGTCACCGACGCGGCGCGCGCCTATGCACTTGCCGAAGAAGCGTTGGCGGTGGCATTGCAGTTCCTGCACGATGAGGGGGTGTTTCTGGTCAAGGTGTTTCAGGGAACAGGGTTCGACGAGTACCGTCGCTTGTTGCAACGGACGTTTGCGCAGGTGTCGGTGCGCAAACCCGCCGCGTCGCGAAACGAGAGCAGCGAGTGCTATTTGTTGGCACGCCGACCGGTCGATCGCTCCTGGTGCGAAGCACTCGAAACCTCCGATCACGATTTGCCTCTTGTGCCGGGGAACCCATCCGGATAGAATGAGTTCTAACATGGCACGGTCGTCCATCAAGGAGTCACGACATTGAATAGCAGTTTCTTTCGCAATCTCGCCATCTGGCTGGTCATCGGCATGATCCTGATGACCGTGTTCAACCAGTTCAACGAACGCCCTGCACCGGCCAATACGATGGAATATTCCACGTTCTTAGAAGAGGCCAAGAACGGTAAAGTCAGCAAAGCGATCATCGACGGCCGTACCGTGCGGGCACTCTTGACTGATGGCCGCCAGGTCACCGTCTATGCGCCGCCGATGGACCTGTGGTTGGTGTCTGACCTCATGAAGTACGGTGTTTCGGTCGCCGCAACCAAACCGGACGAAGGTCCTTCGATGCTCACCAACATCTTCGTCTCTTGGTTCCCGATGCTGCTCTTGATCGCCGTGTGGATCTTCTTCATGCGGCAGATGAGCGGCGGTGGGCGAGGGGGCGCTTTTTCTTTTGGTAAATCGCGTGCTCGATTGCTCGATGAATCGAACAACACCGTCACCTTCGCCGATGTGGCTGGTTGCGACGAAGCGAAAGAAGAAGTCAAGGAGTTGGTGGATTTTCTGCGCGACCCGTCGAAGTTTCAGCGCCTGGGCGGTCGGATCCCCAAAGGCGTGCTGATGGTCGGCCCTCCAGGCACAGGTAAGACGCTGCTCGCGAAGGCGATCGCCGGGGAAGCCAAGGTGCCGTTTTTCAGCATCTCGGGCTCTGACTTCGTCGAGATGTTCGTCGGCGTGGGCGCGGCACGGGTACGCGACATGTTCGAACAAGCGAAAAAGCACGCCCCGTGCATCATCTTCATCGACGAGATCGACGCAGTGGGACGTCAGCGCGGTGCCGGACTGGGCGGCGGCAACGACGAGCGCGAGCAAACCCTTAACCAGCTGCTCGTGGAAATGGACGGTTTCGAGGGCAGTACAGGCATCATCGTGATTGCCGCAACCAACCGCCCCGACGTGCTCGATCCAGCGTTGTTGCGTCCCGGGCGTTTCGACCGACAGGTGGTGGTGTCGCTGCCCGACGTGCGCGGCCGCGAGCAAATCCTCAAGGTGCACATGCGCAAGGTGCCAATCGGCCCGGATGTGGACCCGTCGATCATTGCACGCGGCACGCCGGGTTTTTCCGGGGCAGACCTGGCGAACCTCGTCAACGAGGCAGCGCTTTTTGCCGCGCGTGCCAACAAGCAATACGTGGACATGGAAGACTTCGAACGCGCCAAGGACAAAATCCTGATGGGTCCGGAGCGCCGTTCGATGGTGATGAGCGAAGAGGAGCGGCGCAATACGGCTTACCACGAAGCCGGGCACGTGATCGTCGCGAAGATGCTTCCCAAGACCGACCCGGTGCACAAAGTCACCATCATCCCGCGCGGTCGCGCGCTGGGGGTGACGATGCAGTTGCCCGAGGGCGACCGTTACAGCCAGGACAAAGAGCGGCTGCTCAATACCATCGCGGTGCTGTTCGGTGGTCGGATCTGTGAAGAGATCTTCATGAATCAGATCACCACCGGCGCATCCAACGACTTTCAGCGCGCCACCGACATCGCCCGGCGCATGGTGACGCAATGGGGGATGTCCGAAACGCTTGGACCGATGGTGTATGGCGAAGAAGAGGGTGAGATCTTCCTCGGGCGCATGGTGACAACGCACAAGAACATCTCGGAAGCGACGATGCAAAAAGTCGACGCCGAGATCCGTCGCATCATCGATGAGCAATACGCCCGCGCGCGCCGGCTGATCGAAGAGAACCGCGACAAAGTGATCGCGTTGGCAGAAGCGCTGCTCGAATTTGAGACGCTGGATGCCGATCAGATCGACGACATCATGGCTGGACGTCCCCCCCGCCCTCCGAAAAAGCCGGGGGAAGCGAGCGGCTCGTCCCCTGGCGCGACGAGTGGCGGCGCCGTCGCCGGCGCGCGGCGCGACGATCGCCGAGGTCCCGCACCCGAAGTCAATCCCGCTTCCTAGCCCTCAATGACGAAAAATGAAGCCGCTGCCCCGCGCTGCTGGCGCGCGGGGCGTTTTAACTTGTCGCTCGATCGGCCGCGCATCATGGCGATCGTCAATCTCACGCCCGATTCCTTTTCGGGCGACGGGGTGGGCGAAAACGTCACAGCAGCGCTGCGGCGAGCGGAAGCCGCGGTGGAAGCAGGCGCCGATATCCTGGATTTCGGCGCTGAATCCACGCGTCCGGGCGCAGCAACGATTCCGGTTGAAGCCGAATGGGCGCGCCTCGAGCCGGCCCTTACTGCCGTGCGTGATTGGCCAGTGGTGGTTTCGGTGGATACGCGCAAGGCCGAAGTAATGCGTCGCGCTGCCGATGCTGGCGCGGATGTGCTTAACGACGTCAGTGGCTTTCGCGATCCAGAGGCGGTAACCGTCGCCGCGGCGACGCAATGCGGCCTGTGCGTGATGCACATGCAGGGAGAACCGTCGACGATGCAACTCGCGCCGCATTACGACGACGTGGTTGCAGAAGTCGAAGCGTTTTTGCTTGCGCGCGCACAGGCGTTGCAAGAGGCAGGTGTGGCGGCAGAGCGCCTGGTGATCGATCCGGGTTTTGGTTTTGGTAAGACGCTCGAGCACAACCTGGCGTTGTTTCGCGCGTTGCCGCGTCTCGCGCAGCACTACCCACTGCTGGTCGGTGTATCGCGAAAGCGCATGATCGGTGAGCTCACCGGGCGGCAAGACCCCAAAGAGCGCATGGTGGGCAGCGCTGTGGCGGCCGCATTGGCCGTGGCCAAAGGCGCGGCGATCGTGCGCGTGCATGACGTTGCGGCCACCCGCGATGCACTGGCGGTGTGGCGAGCGCTGGGCGATGAAGAACAGCGCTCGTAGGCACTTGCGCGCGCTGCTGGCTGAAGACCATGTCCAGCCCGTTCATGCGCGATGTTTTACGTGATCTTGCAGCCGTTTCGCCTAAGCTAAAATCCAGCTTTTCGCTGGGGAGGGCAAAGATGGGCAAGTGGTTTGGCACCGACGGCATCCGCGGGCGGGTGGGCGAGCCGCAGCTCGCGCCAGATTTCATCGTTCGCCTGGGACATGCCGCTGGTCGGGTGTTGATGCGTGCACACAGTGGCACGCGCCGACCGACGGTGCTCATCGGCAAAGATACGCGCGTATCGGGTTATCTCATCGAATCGGCGCTGGAGGCGGGGTTTGCCAGCGCGGGTGTGGATGTGCTCCTCACCGGACCATTGCCGACTCCTGCCGTTGCCTATCTCGTGCGTGCGCTGCGGCTTGATGCTGGCGTAGTAGTCAGCGCCTCCCACAATCCCTACCCAGACAACGGCATCAAGTTTTTTGCCGCCGACGGCACCAAATTGTCGGATGCCTTGGAAAACGAGATCGAAGCGGCGCTGGAAGAACCGCTGGCGTGCGTCAGTACCGAGCAGTTGGGCAAAGCGCGACGCGTCGATGACGCGGTCGGTCGTTACATCGAGTTTTGCAAAAGCACGTTTCCGGCCGACCTCACCCTAGACGGTTTGCGTTTGGTCGTGGACGCCGCGCACGGCGCCGGGTACGTCGCCGCCCCGGCGGTGTTTTACGAGCTGGGCGCGCAGGTATTCGCCGTCGGCGTCAATCCCGATGGCTTCAACATCAACGCCGGTGTTGGCGCCACCCACCCCGAGCATTTGGTGGCGGCGGTCAAAGCCCGCGGCGCTGACCTGGGTATCGCGCTGGATGGTGACGGCGATCGTGTGGTGATGGCCGATGCCAGCGGTCGGGTTTATGACGGCGATACTCTCTTGTACGTGATCGCCAAGAGCCACCTTGCCGCCGGCGAACGGGTGCCGGGTGTGGTGGGGACGGTGATGAGCAACCTTGGCGTTGAGCGGGCGTTTCAGGAGCTCGGCATCGCCTTCGAGCGCACGCCTGTGGGCGATCGTTATGTGGCCGAACGGCTGCGTGCGTTGGGTTGGACGCTTGGGGGGGAAAATTCCGGGCACCTGTTGTGCTTGGAGAAACACACCACCGGCGATGGGCTGATCAGTGCGCTACAGGTATTGGCAGCGTTGTTGCGTGCGCAGCAGACGCTTGCCGAAGCGACCGCGCCATTGCGGTTTTATCCGCAGCAATTGCAGAATGCGCCCTGGACAAGAGGGAGACGCTGGCAGGACGAGCCGAAGATCGTCGCGGCAAAAAACGAAGTCGAAGCGATGCTCGCGGGGCGAGGGCGGGTGCTGATTCGGCCATCGGGCACTGAGCCGCTGCTGCGCCTGATGGTCGAGGCGGACGACGAAGCGCTGGTGGAAAGCGCCATGCAACGGCTGAAAGCTGCAGTGAATGCAGCATTGTCTGCTTCTGAATGACCGGTGTGTCAAAATGATGCCACAATTGCGGTTTTCCAGAAAAAAGGATCGAGAATGAAATACGTCATCGGCAACTGGAAATCCAACGGCAGCCTGAAGAACAACGCGACGCTGCTCGAAGCCGTGCGCGGGCTTTCCCGCGTTGGGGTCGCGGTGGGGGTGTGTGTCCCTTATCCTTATCTGGCGCAAGCGCAGGCGCTGCTTGCGGGAAGCGAGGTCGGTTGGGGCGCCCAGAATCTGAGCCCGTTCGGGGCGGGGGCCTACACGGGTGAAGTCACCGCAGAAATGATCGCCGAGTTCGGGGCGCGCTACGTGATCGTCGGGCATTCGGAACGGCGCCAGTATTTTGCTGAAACCGACGCGATGATTGCTGATAAAATCGCGAATGCGCTAAAGGCTGGGCTCACGCCCATTTGGTGCATCGGCGAAACACTGACCGAGCGCGAAATCGGCCGCTGGCAGGAAGTGTTGGCCCAGCAGCTGACGGCGGTGCTCGAACGCCTCGGCCCAAGCTTCGTGTCGCGCGCGATCATCGCTTATGAGCCCGTCTGGGCGATCGGCACGGGGCGCAACGCCACGGCGCAAGACATCGAAGCCGCGCACGCATGGATCCGCGAAGTGCTCTCGCGCGCGGGCGCAGCGTGCGACGTGCCCGTGCTCTATGGGGGCAGCGTCAAGGCGGCGAACGCGCGTGAGATCTTTGCAACCCCGGGCTGTGACGGCGGCCTCATTGGTGGAGCATCGCTGCTGGCCGAAGAATTCGCTGCGATCGTCGCAGCGGCGGACTGAAAAGGAACCGAGATGAGTGGATTGGCTTTTGGACTGGTCTTGACGGTGCATTTGATTGCCGCGGCAGCGCTGATCGTACTCGTCCTGCTGCAGCGCGGCAAGGGCGCGGATGCCGGGGCGGCATTTGGCGGTGGAACCTCCGCCAGTCTTTTTGGCGCCGCCGGTGGCGCAACGTTTTTGAGCCGCACGACTGCCGTGTTTGCGACCATCTTTTTTCTCACCAGCCTGGGCCTGACGTATTTGGCCAACCGTGCTCACCAGGCCCCCAGCAGCGTGATGCAAGAACCCGCCGCCGCAGTACCCAAAGGCCCTGCTGTGCCAGAGTGAGTTTGCGGCCTTGCGCCGATCTGATGTCGTGGTATAATACGAACTCGTTGCTGCCGACGTGGTGGAATTGGTAGACACGCCATCTTGAGGGGGTGGTGGCGAAAGCCGTGTGAGTTCGAGTCTCACCGTCGGCACCAAAATCGAAAGCCGCTCAGTGCGGCTTTTTTTGCGCCTATTCAATATAAGCTTAAACAAAATTAACTAAATTTGAATTATAAAAAACTAATCGGAACATAGCCGATATTGCACTGCAGCATAGACGCATTTGGGTGTATGCTTCGGGTGCGCAATTTGTGAGGTGAGACCATGCTGGAAAGTTATTTTCCCGTGCTGGTGTTCATGGCCATCGCGCTCGCGGTCGGTGTGGCACCCATGGCGCTCGGTTGGTTGCTGGGGCCGCGAAAACCAGATCCCGAAAAGCTTTCTCCCTATGAGTGTGGTTTCGAGCCCTTCGAGGACGCGCGGGTCCGATTCGACGTTCGCTACTACCTCATCGCGATTTTGTTCATTCTCTTCGATCTGGAAATCGCGCTGCTTTTCCCGTGGGGGGTGACGTTTAAAGAGATGCTGGCTGCCGGTGAAGTCGCGTACTTTGCTTTCGGCACCGTGTTCGTGTTTCTCGCCATCTTGGTGCTTGGCTACGTGGTCGAGTGGAAAAACGGCGCACTGGATTGGGAGTAAGCGATGGGCATCGAAGGGGTGTTACGCGAAGGGTTCATTACCACGTCGCTCGATACGGTGATCAACTGGACGCGCACGGGGTCACTTTGGCCGATGACCTTCGGGTTGGCCTGTTGCGCCGTCGAGATGATTCACGCGGGGTGTTCACGTTATGACCTCGACCGCTTCGGCGTGGTGTTCCGCCCCAGCCCTCGCCAATCCGACTTGATGATCGTCGCGGGCACACTGTGTAACAAGATGGCGCCGGCGCTGCGAAAGGTCTATGACCAGATGCCCGAGCCACGCTGGGTGATCTCGATGGGTTCCTGCGCCAACGGCGGCGGTTATTACCACTACTCCTATTCCGTGGTGCGGGGGTGTGACCGCATCGTGCCGGTAGATGTCTATGTACCGGGCTGTCCCCCGACCGCGGAAGCACTGCTGTACGGCATCATCCAGTTGCAAAACAAGATCAAACGGACCGCGACCATCGCGCGGTCGTGACGAAGGAACGAGTATGACGCGAGCCGAACGATTGGCCGAGCGCATCCGGACGCGTTTCCTGGAACTCGGACGCGTAGTGTATGACCGCGGGGAAACGACGTGGACCGTCCCGGTAGAAAAATATCTGCAAGTGGCGCAAGTGTTGCGCGATGACCCGGAATTTCGTTTTGCCCAACTCATCGATCTGTCGGGCATCGATTATTCCCAATACGCCAACCGGCCGTGGGCAGGGCCGCGCTTTGCGGTGGCGGTGCATCTTTTGAGCATCGAACACAACGTGCGCCTGCGGTTGAAGTGCTTTGCACCAGACGATGATTTTCCCGTGATCCCATCGCTGATCGAACTTTGGCCGAGTGTCGATTGGTACGAGCGGGAAGCGTTCGATTTGTTTGGTATTTTGTTCGAAGGACATCCGGACCTGCGGCGCATCCTGACTGACTATGGTTTTGTCGGGCATCCGCTGCGCAAGGATTTTCCGGTGACCGGTTTTGTGGAAATGCGCTACGACCCAGAAAAAGGTCGGGTCGTCTATCAACCGGTAACCATCGAGCCGCGCGAAAACACGCCGCGCGTCGTGCGCGAAGCCGAATACGGGGACGTGTAAGATGGCCGAGATCCGTAACTTCACGATCAACTTCGGACCGCAGCATCCTTCAGCGCATGGCGTCTTGCGCTTGATCCTTGAACTGGACGGCGAGGTGGTGGTGCGGGCCGACCCGCACATCGGTTTGCTGCATCGCGGAACGGAGAAACTTGCCGAAACGCGCACCTGGATCCAGTCCGTGCCGTACATGGATCGGCTGGATTACGTGTCGATGATGTGCAACGAGCACGCCTATTGTCTGGCGATCGAGCGACTGCTTGGCATTGAAGTGCCGATCCGGGCGCAGTACATCCGCGTGATGTTCGACGAAATCACCCGCATCCTCAACCACTTACTCAACATTGGCACGCACGCGCTGGACATCGGCGCGATGACCATGGTGCTCTACACCTTCCGCGAGCGTGAAGACCTGATGGATGCGTACGAAGCCGTTTCGGGCGCGCGCATGCACGCGGCGTACTACCGTCCGGGCGGGGTGTATCGCGACCTGCCGGATGAGATGCCCAAATACACGGTCAGCAAATATAAGGACGAAAAGCGGGTCAAGGAACTCAACCGCGCGCGCGAGGGGTCGTTGCTGGACTTTCTTGAGGACTTCACTGAGCGTTTCGAAGGGTATTTGGACGACTACCATACGCTTTTGACCGACAACCGCATTTGGAAGCAGCGCACGGTTGGCATCGGTGTCGTTTCACCGGAAGAAGCACTGGCGTGGGGATTTACCGGACCGATGCTGCGGGGTTCGGGCGTGGCGTGGGACCTGCGCAAAAAAATGCCCTATGAGGTGTACGACCGCCTGGAGTTTGACGTCCCGGTCGGCACGAACGGCGACTGCTATGACCGCTACCTCGTGCGCATGGAAGAGATGCGGCAGTCGAACCGCATCATCAAGCAATGCATCGATTGGCTGCGTAAGAACCCCGGCCCGGTGATCACCGACAACTACAAAGTGGCGCCTCCACCGCGCGAAAAAATGAAAACCGGAATGGAAGAACTCATCCATCACTTCAAGCTGATGACCGAAGGAATCCACGTGCCGCCAGGCGAGGTGTATGCTGCCGTCGAACATCCCAAAGGGGAGTTTGGCATCTATGCAATCTCTGACGGGGCCAACAAACCCTATCGCTTGAAGCTGCGCGCACCGGGCTTTGCACACTTGTCGGCGATGGACCGCATGGCGCGGGGTCACTTGATCGCCGACGTCGTGGCGATCATTGGCACGATGGACATCGTGTTTGGCGAAATCGACCGATAACAGGGAGGAAAATCATGCTCAGTGCCGAGGCGCTCGCGAAAATCGACCGCGAAATCGCCAAATATCCTCCCGGCAAGCAACAGTCGGCGGTGATGGCGGCGCTCAGGATCGCGCAAGAGGAGCGTGGTTATGTGGATGCCGAGGCGATTGCGTTCGTGGCGAAATATTTGCAGATGCCGGAAGTGGCCGTGTATGAGGTCGCGACGTTCTACAACATGTACGACCTCGAGCCGGTGGGCAAATACAAGCTGACGGTGTGCACCAACTTGCCCTGTGCGCTTTCAGGCGGGGCACACGCGGCGGAATATCTCAAGAAAAAGCTCGGCATTGGCTTTAACGAAACCACACCGGATGGCCTGTTCACCCTGAAGGAAGGCGAGTGCATGGGGGCATGCGGCGACGCGCCGGTGTTGCTGGTGAACAACCACCGCATGTGCTGCCGCATGACCTATGAGCGGCTGGACGCCCTGGTCGAAGCGCTGCGGGCAAAGGGGTAAGCGATGAGTACGCTCAAACTCGGGCAGATGATTCTCAAAGATTGCGGCGAGTCGAGCTGGCGGCTCGCGGATTACGAACGGCGCGGTGGATATCAAGCGCTGCGGCGCATTCTCACCGAACGCTGGGAACCGGAGCGGGTGATCCATGAAGTCAAAACGTCGGCGCTGCGGGGTCGCGGTGGGGCTGGCTTTCCCACCGGCTTGAAGTGGAGCTTCATGCCGCGGGTGCTGCCGGTAGAAAAGTACGTGGTTTGCAACTCCGACGAAGGCGAACCCGGCACGTTCAAAGACCGTGACATTTTGCGCTACAACCCGCACGCGGTGATCGAGGGGATGATCATCGCGGGCTACGCGATGGGGGCAAGCCGCGGCTACAACTATATTCACGGCGAAATCTTTGAAGTGTATGAGCGTTTTGAAGAAGCGCTGGAAGAAGCCCGCCGGGCCGGTTATCTCGGACAAAACATCCTGGGAAGCGATTTCTCCTTCGAGTTGTTTGCGCATCACGGCTACGGCGCCTACATCTGCGGCGAAGAGACCGCGTTGCTGGAATCGATCGAAGGCAAGAAAGGGCAACCGCGCTTCAAGCCGCCGTTTCCTGCAAGCTTCGGGCTCTACGGCAAACCGACGACGATCAACAACACCGAAACGTTTGCCTCCGTGCCGTTTCTGCTGCAGATGGGCGGCGAGGCGTTCCTGAATCTGGGTAAACCCAACAACGGCGGGATGAAGATCTTTTCCGTCTCGGGGCACGTCAATCGCCCAGGCAACTACGAGATCCCGATGGGGACGCCGTTTGCCGAACTGCTGGAAATGGCCGGCGGGGTGCGCGGTGGCCGCAAGCTCAAGGCGGTGATTCCCGGCGGTTCCTCCGCGCCGGTGTTGCCAGGCGAGATCATGATGCAGTGCACAATGGACTACGACTCGATCGCCAAAGCCGGTTCGATGCTCGGCTCCGGCGCGGTGATCGTGATGGATGAGACCACGTGCATGGTCAAGGCGCTCGAGCGCTTGAGCTATTTTTATTATGAAGAATCTTGCGGTCAATGTACTCCGTGTCGCGAAGGCACCGGGTGGCTGTACCGAGTGGTGCATCGCATCGAACACGGGCAGGGGCGGATCGAAGATTTGGAGCTGCTGGAATCTACAACCAGCAACATCATGGGGCGCACGATCTGCGCGCTGGGCGATGCCGCGTCGATGCCGGTGCAAAGCTTCATCAAGCACTTTCGCGATGAGTTTCTCTACCACATCGAACACAAACGCTGTCTGGTGCCACCGGAAGTGCAGTGGGCGGGCAGTGAGATTTACGTCTGCGCTGAAGACGAGGTGACGGCATGATCGAACTCGAGATCAACGGCAAAGCGGTGGCGGTGGAAGATGGTGCCACCGTGATGGAAGCAGCGGAGCGGCTCGGGATATTTATCCCGCACTTTTGCTACCACAAGAAGCTCTCGATTGCTGCCAACTGCCGCATGTGCCTCGTTGAAGTCGAAAAGGCCCCCAAACCCTTGCCGGCCTGCGCCACGCCCGCGACCAACGGCATGAAGGTTTGGACCCATTCCCCTAAAGCGGTGCAGGCGCAAAAAGGGGTAATGGAGTTTTTGCTCATCAACCATCCGCTTGACTGTCCGATCTGCGACCAAGGCGGTGAATGTCAGCTGCAGGACCTGGCCGTCGGATACGGTCAGTGCCAGCACCGCTTTGCCGAGGAAAAGCGGGTCGTGCCCAATAAGTACCTTGGGCCGCTGATTGAAACCTTCATGACCCGCTGCATCAACTGCACCCGATGCGTGCGGTTTTTGGCCGAGATCGGGGGGTATCAAGAGCTGGGACAGGCGTTTCGTGGCGAGCACGCCGAGATCCTGCCGTTTCTGGAAAAAACCGTCGATTCGGAGATCTCGGGCAACATCATCGACCTGTGCCCGGTGGGCGCGCTGACCTCCAAACCGTTCCTGTATCGTGCGCGCACGTGGGAACTGTCGCGCCGGCGCAGCATCTCGCCACACGACGCGTGGGGCTCGAACCTCATCGTGCAAACGAAGTTCGACGAGGTGCGCCGGGTGTTGCCGCTGGAAAACGAAGCGATCAACGAGTGTTGGCTGTCGGATCGCGACCGTTTTGCTTATGAGGGATTGAACGCACGCGATCGGCTCACCCAGCCGCTTGTCAAGCGCGGTCACGACTGGGTGGCCGTGGACTGGAAAACGGCGCTCGAAGTCGCGGTCAATCGCCTCAAGTCGGTGGCGGATGAGAACGGTGCGCAGGCGATAGCGCTGCTGGCGCACCCGATGAGTACGGTCGAAGAGCTTTATCTGTTGCGGCGTTTGGCCGAAGCGCTGGGCGGGGCGGTGACCGACACGCGCGTGCGTCAAAGCGACGAGCGCGCCGATGCCGCGCGCGGGGGAGTAGCCTGGTTGGGGAGCGACATTGCTTCGATCGCTACGGCCGATGCGCATTGGTTCCTGGGGGCGCGGCCGCGTCAGGAACTGCCGTTGATGGCCGTGCGGCTGCGGGCTGCCGCGCAGCGCGGTGCCGCAATCCTTGACTGGGGCACGTACGCCGATGACTGGAAGATGCCCCTGGCGGCGCAGCGCACCACGTCGGCGCAAGAGCTGCTCGTGGTGATGGCATCGCTCGCACTTGCCAATGCCGCCGCGGGGGGTCCTGCGGTGCCCGATTGGGCGCAATCGCTCGCCCGGCCGCTTTCGCGCGAAGAAAGCGAGCTGTTGGCTCGCTTCCGTGCCGGAGCACAGCGACGCGTGTGGTTGGGACGCGATCTGCTGGCGCATCCCAACGCCGCCGAGTTCGAAGTGCTGGCACATCATCTGGCCACAAGCACCGGTGCCACACTAGGCTGGCTGGTCGACGGCGCCAACGCTGTCGGTGCGGCGCTGGTCGGGGCCAATGGCGCACGCACCGCGCAGCAGCGAGTCAGCGAACCCCATACCGCTTACCTGTGGCTGCATCTCGAGCCGGAAGATTTTCTCGACCCACAGGCGGCGCAAGCCGCCTTGGCGCAGGCGCGGTCGGTGGTGGCGCTCACCGCGTATGCTTCGCCGGCGCTTCTGGCGCACGCCGATGTGTTGCTGCCGGTGGCTCCTTTCACCGAAACCTCAGGGACGTTCGTCAATATCGCCGGAGATGCGCAATCGTTTCCGGCAGTGGTACGCCCGCGCGGCGAAACCCGCCCCGCGTGGAAGGTGTTGGCGGCAATCGGTGCGATGCTCGGCCAACCGTTGGACTATGTCAGCAGCGATGCGGTGCGGGACGCGGCACTGCCGGTTGGCTATCGCTCGCGCTTGGCTGCGGCGGGGTCTCGAGACCTGGCGACCGTGCGACTCGACGCCGTCGTTTCGGCAGTACGGGATCTTGGCATGTACCAAGGCGATGCGATCGTGCGACGGGCGCGCGCCTTGCAGCAAACGTCGCAAGGGCGGCGTGAGCAGCCGCAAGCTTCACAACGAAACATGGGTGCGGAGGTGGCGGCATGATCGAGACCGCGCAATCCTGGTTCGGCCCGTGGTGGCCGCTCGTTTGGAACCTGGTGAAAGTGATCGCGCTGGTCGCGCCGCTGATGCTGGCCGTCGCGTACTTGACCTATGCCGAGCGTAAGATCATCGGTTACATGCAGGTGCGCATCGGCCCCAACCGCGTCGGCCCCAAGGGCTGGCTGCAGCCGATCGCCGACGCGTTGAAGTTACTGTTCAAAGAAGTGATCGTCCCGTCGCAGGCCAACAAGGTGCTGTACTTCGTCGGGCCGGCACTGGCGATCGCGCCGTCGCTGCTCGCCTGGGCGGTGGTGCCAGTTGATGATGGCTGGGTGATCGCCGATGTCGACGCCGGGCTGCTGTTTTTACTGGCGGTCATTTCGCTGGAAGTCTACGGCATCATCATCGCCGGCTGGGCTTCGAACAGCAAATACGCCTTTCTCGGCGCGATGCGTGCCTCCGCCCAGATGATTTCGTACGAAGTGGCGATGGGTTTTGGCCTCATTTGCGTGCTGCTCGTTGCGGGAACGCTCAATATCTCCGAGATCGTGCGTTTGCAGGGCGAAGGGCGTATGGCCGAGCTCGGGCTGACGTTCCTGTCGTGGAACTGGCTGCCGCTTTTGCCGATCGCGGTGATCTACTTCATTTCGGGCGTGGCGGAAACCAACCGCGCCCCGTTCGATTTGCCTGAGGGCGAATCCGAAATCGTCGCCGGGCACATGATCGAGTATTCTGGCATGACCTTTGCGCTCTTTTTCCTTGCCGAATACGCGAATATGATCCTGGTGTCGTTCATGGCCTCGATCCTGTTTTTCGGCGGCTGGCTCAGTCCGGTGTCGTTTTTGCCCGATGGCCTACATTGGCTGCTCATCAAGGCCAGCGTTTTCCTGTTCTTGTTCCTGTGGCTGCGCGCCACCTTCCCGCGGTTCCGCTATGACCACGTCATGCGTCTGGGCTGGAAGGTGTTCGTGCCGATCACCATCGTGTGGCTCTTCGTCGTGGCGGTCTGGATGATGACGCCGCTGTCGATCTGGTAACGGAGACAACAGCCATGAGCGCGCTCAACTTCTTCAAAAGTTTGTTCCTGACTGAACTGCGTCAGGGCATGGCCGTGACTTGGCGGCATCTGTTCAAGCCAAAGATCACCGTCCAGTATCCAGAAGAAAAAACTCCGCTCAGCCCTCGTTTTCGCGGGCTGCACGCGCTGCGCCGCTACCCTAACGGCGAGGAGCGCTGTATCGCGTGCAAACTGTGCGAAGCGATTTGCCCAGCGATGGCGATCACCATCGAAGCCGAACCGCGTGCCGACGGGTCACGACGCACGACACGTTACGACATTGACCTTACCAAGTGCATTTTCTGCGGCTTTTGTGAAGAGGCGTGTCCGGTGGATGCGATCGTCGAGACGCGTATTTTCGAATACCACGGCGAGCAGCGCGGCGATCTGTACATGACCAAAGAGATGCTGTTGGCGGTGGGTGACCAGTACGAAGCGCAGATCGCCGCGGATCGCGCCAAAGACATCAAGTATCGTTGATGGGCGGTCGCATGAAGTGCAAGGCGGATCAGGTGGCTGCTTCACAAACCGCTGTTTGTCGCGCTTCGTGCAATTTGACCGCGCTCAGAGGGAGGTGCTCAAAGTGGATGCCGTAGCGTTCGTTTTTTATCTTTTTGCCGGCCTGGCGCTATTGGCCGCGCTGGGCACAGTGTTTTCGCGCAACCCAGTGGCGGCGGCGATGTGGCTCGTGCTGGCGTTCTTTTCTTCAGCAGGGGTGTGGTTGTTGCTCACTGCCGAGTTTCTGGCGCTCACGCTCGTGCTCGTCTATGTCGGCGCGGTGATGGTGTTGTTCCTGTTCGTGATCATGCTCCTTGACCTCAATGTCGATCGCCTGCGCGAAGGGTTTTGGGGCAATACCCCTTTGGCGCTCATCGTCGGTGGCGCCTTGCTCGTGGAACTTTATCTCGTGCTCACTAGCGAAGCGTTCCAGGTGCATGAGGCGATCGGCATCGAAGGCAGTAACACCAAGCGCATCGGCGAGGTGCTCTACACCGTTTATGCGTATCCTCTCGAGGTTGCAGCCTTGATCCTGGTGGTGGCAATGATTGCGGCGGTAGCGCTGACGCATCGCAAGCGCGCCGATGTGCGTTATCTCGATCCGGCCAAACAGGTAGAAGTCAAGGCGCAAGATCGCTTGCGTATCGTCCCCATGCCCGCGGAAAAAGAGTAAGAGAGCTGCCATGGCATTGTCCCAATATTTGATGTTCAGCGGCTTGCTGTTTGCGATCAGCGTGATCGGCATCTTTTTCAACCGCAAAAACCTCGTGGTGTTGCTGATGTGCATCGAATTGATGCTGCTGGCGGTCAATACCAACTTTGTCGCCTTTGCGCACTTTCTCGGTGACATCCACGGCCAGGTGTTCGTGTTTTTCATCCTGACCGTCGCGGCGGCGGAGACCGGAATCGGTCTGGCGATTCTGGTGTTGCTGTTCCGCAATCGCCGTTCGGTCCACGTCGATGATCTGACGCAGTTGCGCGGTTAAAAGGAGTGCTCACGATGCAGTGGCTTTACCCCGTCGTCCCTTTGGCGCCGCTTGTGGGCGCGATCATCGCCGGTGTCTGGGGCACCAAGTTCGGCGGTGAGCGTCTGAGCCGCCGCGCCGTCCATTCCATCACCATTGCCGGCGTGGCGATTGCCTTCCTGGCGTCGCTGGTCATTTTCTTCGATGTGCTGGCGGGCAACACCTTCGATGGCCCGCTGTACACCTGGGGCACAAGCGGCGGGCTGCGTTTCGAAGTTGGTTTTCTCATCGACACGCTTACCGTCACGATGATGCTGGTGGTGACGTTCGTGTCGTTGATGGTGCATATCTACACCATCGGCTATATGGCCGACGACCCCGGCTACAACCGCTTCTTCAGCTACATCTCGCTTTTTACCTTCTCGATGCTCATGCTGGTGATGAGCAACAACTTCCTGCAGCTCTTCTTCGGCTGGGAGGCGGTTGGGTTGGTGTCCTACCTGTTGATCGGTTTCTGGTATGACCGCCCGAGCGCCATTTACGCCAACCTCAAAGCGTTTTTGGTCAACCGCGTCGGTGACTTTGGCTTTTTGCTCGGTATCGGTCTGATCGCAGCGTATGCGGGGTCGCTGCATTATGGGGAGGTGTTCGCCAAAGCCGGGGAACTTGCGGCAATGGCTGAGGCGGTGACCGGCTGGCCGCTGGTGACCGCGATCTGTATCGCGCTCTTTGTCGGCGCGATGGGTAAATCCGCGCAAGTGCCGTTGCACGTGTGGTTGCCTGACTCAATGGAAGGTCCTACCCCGATTTCTGCGCTCATTCACGCCGCCACCATGGTCACCGCCGGCATCTTCATGGTGGCGCGCATGAGCCCGCTCTTCGAGCTCTCCGATACTGCGCTTTCGTTCGTGTTGGTGGTGGGGGCGACGACGGCGTTCTTCATGGGGCTACTGGGCCTCGTGCAGCACGACATCAAGCGGGTGGTGGCGTATTCGACCTTGTCGCAGTTGGGGTACATGACGGTGGCCCTGGGGGCTTCGGCTTACTCGGTGGCGATTTTCCACCTGATGACCCACGCGTTTTTCAAAGCGCTGTTGTTCCTGGCCGCCGGTTCGGTAATCATCGCGATGCATCACGATCAGGACATGCGCCACATGGGCGGGCTGCGTCGCTATCTGCCGGTGACCTGGGCGACCGCGCTGATCGGCTCGCTTGCGCTCATCGGCACGCCTTTCACCTCCGGGTTTTACTCCAAAGACTCGATCCTCATCGCCGTCGAGCACGCCAACGTCTGGGGGGCGACCTACGCGTACTGGTGCGTGATGCTCGGGGTGTTCGTTACCGCCTTTTACACCTTCCGCATGTATTTCTTGGTGTTCCATGGCCCGGAACGTTTCCGAAAGGTAGCGCATCATTCGCACGGCCATGGGGATGCGCACGGGCATCACCACGGGTTGGCACCCGGCGAAGTTCCGCACGAATCGCCGCGGGTGGTGACGGTTCCGCTCATCCTGCTGGCGATCCCGTCGCTGGCCATCGGCGCGCTGACCATCGGTCCGATGCTTTTCGGCGACTGGTTCCGCGGTGTGATCCACGTGTATGCCGAACGCCATCCGGCGATGGCGCAACTCGCGGCGGATTTTCACGGCGCGATCGCGATGGGGATCCACGGGCTGATGTCGCTGCCGTTCTATTTGGCGTTGGCAGGGGTGCTGCTTGCTTGGTATCTCTATCTGGTGCAGCCCCAATTGCCGGATCGCCTCGCCGCGAAAGCGCGCTGGCTGTACACGATTCTGGTTAATCACTATTACTTCGATCGAGTCTATCAGCGGGTGTTTGCTGATGGCGCCGTGCGCATCGGTCGAGGATTGTGGCAGATCGGCGATCGCACGATCATCGATGGCGCCGCGGTCAATGGCTCGGCGTTGATCGTGGGTGAAGTGGCCGCAGCAGGGGCGCATCTGCAGACCGGTCGACTGTATCACTACGCTTTTGCGATGGTGTTGGGGATCGCCGCGTTGTTGTTGTTCCTGTATTTGGTTTGAACGAATGAACCTTCCGCATCGGCGGGGGCAAGGATGAGGGTAGCATAACGATGTCAGGATTGCCGTTACTGAGTCTGGCCATTTGGACACCGATCATCGGTGGGCTGCTGGTACTCATGATCGCCAGCGACGACCGGCGGGCGCAGGAGGCGCGGCTGATCAGCCTCTTTGCCGCGGCGGTGGGCTTTGCGGTGACATTGCCTCTGTGGTTTGGTTTCGACCGTGCGACTTCGGCGATGCAGTTCGTCGAGCTGCGCGAATGGATCCCGCGCTACAACGTGCGCTATTACCTGGGGGTGGATGGCATCTCGATGCCGTTCGTCGTGCTCAATAGCTTTATCACCCTCATCGTGGTGATCGCCGGCTGGGAAGTGATCAGAGAAAAAGTCGCGCAATACCTCGCGGCGTTCCTGATCATGTCTGGGATCATCAACGGCGTCTTTTCGGCCCTCGATGCGGTGTTGTTCTATGTCTTCTTCGAGGCCTCGCTGATTCCGCTCTATCTCATCATCGGGATCTGGGGCGGCCCCAACCGCGTCTATGCGGCGATTAAGTTCTTCCTCTACACGCTGGTCGGGTCGCTCCTGATGTTGGTCGCGGTGCTGTACCTGTATTCCGCTTCCGGAGGCAGTTTCGACATTCTTGACTGGCACCGCTTGCCGTTGACGCTGACCGAGCAGAAATGGCTGTTCCTGGCGTTTCTGCTGGCGTTCGCGGTCAAAGTGCCGATGTGGCCGGTGCATACCTGGTTGCCTGATGCGCACGTCGAGGCGCCTACTGGCGGTTCGGTCGTGCTGGCAGCGATTGCGCTCAAACTCGGCGCTTATGGTTTCCTGCGCTTTTCGTTGCCCATTGCGCCCGATGCCTCTGTGTCGTTCCAGTGGCTGATGATTGCCCTGTCGCTCATTGCAGTCGTGTACATCGGCTTCGTGGCGATGGTGCAAGAAGACATGAAAAAGCTCGTCGCGTACTCGTCCGTCGCGCACATGGGCTTTGTGACGCTGGGGTTCTTCTTGTTCCAGCCGCTCGGCGTAGAAGGGGCCATCGTGCAGATGGTCTCGCACGGTTTTGTTTCTGGGGCGATGTTCTTGTGTATCGGTGTGCTCTATGACCGCCTGCATTCGCGCCAGATCGCCGATTACGGTGGGGTGGTGCACACAATGCCGAAGTTTGCAGCGCTCTTCATGCTCTTTGCGATGGCCAATTCGGGGCTACCGGCCACCAGTGGCTTTGTCGGCGAGTTCATGGTCACGCTCGCGGCGGTGCAGGTGAATTTCTGGGTGGCAGCAGCGGCGGCGTTGACGCTGATTTTGGGCGCAGCGTACTCACTTTGGATGTACAAGCGGGTGGTTTTTGGCCCGATCGCCAATGCACACGTCGCGTCGCTCCAAGACGTCAATACCCGCGAGTTCTGGATGCTGGGGGCCATGGCGTTTTTTGTGCTGCTTCTGGGCGTCTGGCCGGCGCCGCTACTGGAGGTGATGCACGCTTCGGTCGAAGCGCTGCTGGCGCATGTACAAGCGGGTAAATTGTGATCGACACGCGGCACACGCATTGAGAGGGTAAGGAATGACCGTGCAACCGATTGATTGGCTGTTGTTGTTGCCCCAGATCGTCGTCGCGTCGATGGCGTTGCTGTTGATGACGCTGGGGGCGTTTGCGCGCGAATGGGTGCGCCACAAGGGATATGTACTGGCGCAGATCACGGTGATCGCGGCAGCGTTTCTCGCGCTTTTTACCAGCGGGGATCCGCGGGTTCAGACCACCGCCGAAGGCATGCTGGTGTTCGACTGGCTGGCGTTGGTGCTGCAGCTCTTTATTTATCTCTCGGTGTTCGCCACGCTCATCTACGGTCGGTTGTACCTGATCGAACGCGGCTTGGAGCGTGCCGAGTACTATGCGCTGGTGTTGCTGTGCCTTCTTGGGATGCAGGTACTGGTCAGTGCCAACCATCTGCTGGTGATGTATCTGGGGGTGGAGTTGATGTCGCTGGCGCTGTATGCGCTGGTGGCGTTTGACCGCGACAACGGCGTGCGTTCCGAAGCAGCAATGAAATACTTCGTGCTTGGGGCGCTTGCCTCGGGTTTGTTGCTGTACGGTCTGTCGCTGCTCTACGGTGCGGCGGGTTCGCTCGATCTGCCGGCGCTTGCAGAAGCAGCAGCCAGTGAAGGCAACGGCAAAGTGTTCGCGTTCGGTCTGGCTTTCATCGTGGCGGGTCTTGCCTTCAAGTTCGGTGCGGTGCCGTTTCACATGTGGGTCGCCGACGTCTATCAGGGCGCGCCCACGCCGGTGACGCTGCTCATTGCCTCGGCCCCCAAACTCGCCGCGTTCGGTTTGGCATTTCGTCTGCTGGTGTTCGGGTTGTTCCCGCTCGTGACGCAATGGCAAACGATGCTGCTCATCCTGGCGTTGGCCTCGATTGTGTTGGGAAACCTCGCGGCGATTGCGCAGCGCAACATCAAGCGCATGCTGGCGTACTCGGGGATCTCGCACATCGGTTTTATGCTGCTGGCGCTCGCGGTCGGCGTCCAGGGAGAGGATGCGCAGCTGGCGCTCAATGCCTATAGTGCGGCGCTGTTTTATGTGGTGAGCTACGCCCTGATGACCCTTGCCGGGTTTGGGCTGGTGTTGCTGCTGGCGCGCGCCGGGTTCGAAGCGCAGGAGATCGAGGACTTCAAAGGGCTCAACGCGCGCAGTCCCTGGTTTGCCGGCATGTTGCTCATCGTGATGATGTCGCTGGCCGGGGTGCCGTTTTTCCTCGGCTTTTTCGCCAAATTCGCGGTGTTGCAAGCGGTGGTCGCGGCAGGCCACCTCTGGGTGGCGGTATTGGCGGTGGTGATGTCGCTCATCGGTGCTTTCTACTACCTGCGAGTGGTCAAGTTCGCGTATTTCGACGCGCCGGCAGACCGCACGCCCTTGCTCGCGAGCAGTGAAACCCGCGTGCTGCTCTCTGGCAACGCGTTGGCGCTTGCGGTGTTGGGCCTCTTGCCGCAGGGGCTGATGAGTCTGGCAGTGTATGCGCTCTTGGCCTCTCTGTGATGGATCACCCCGACCGCCATCTTCGCGAAACCACGCTGCAACAGGAATTGGTCTGGCAGGGAAGACTTCTGACCGTGCAGCGCGACGTGGTGTGTCTTCCCGATGGCCACAGCGCCGCGCGCGAATACATCCGTCATCCCGGCGCGGCGGTGATCGTGGCGATCGACGAGGATGGCTCGGTGGTGATGGAACGCCAGTACCGCCATCCGATCGGCGAAGTCATCGAAGAACTGCCTGCTGGCAAACTCGATCCTTCGGAACCGCCTCTGACCTGTGCGCAACGAGAGTTGCGCGAAGAAACAGGATTCGTAGCCGAGCGTTGGGACGACCTTGGCTGGTTCTGGCCGTGTGTCGGGTATTCCGATGAAGTGATCCACGTGTTCGTCGCCACTGGCTTGCGACGAGAAGCGCACGCGCGCGATCATGAGGAGTTTCTCGACGTTTTCTTGATGCCTTGGTCTGAACTCATAGCCCGCGCCGAGGCTGGGTCGATCCGGGATGGCAAGACCTTGGCGGCGCTGTTTTGGGCGCGACGCTGGTGGGAAGAGCACAAGCAATCGACTGGTTATCGGGATAGCATCGTGTCGTAATTCAAACGTGCCGGAATCTATTTATCGCGCAACGATATAATAATTTAACGCAAGCGGAGGTAGAGGGGGCGTTATGAATATCTTGTACGCGCAGTCTGGCGGTGTTACGGCGGTGATCAACGCTTCTGCTGCCGGCGTGATCGCTGCGGCGCAGCGGCATGGGGCCAGGCTCTATGCTGCGCGCTATGGCATGGCGGGGCTGCTCGAAGGCGACATTCGGCCGGTGCCGCACTTTTCCCCGCCATCGTTGCAGCGTCTGGCCCATACCCCTGGTGGCTACTTTGGTTCCTCGCGCTTCGATCTGCCCGAACCAGAGGAGGATCCTGCGCTCTACGACCGCTTATTCGCGCAACTGCAGCGCCACAGCATCGACGCACTGCTCTATAACGGCGGTAACGGCTCGATCTATTCGGTGGCGCAGATCGACCGCGCTGCCCAAGCACGTGGTTATCCGCTACGGGTGATCGGCATTCCCAAAACCATCGACAATGATCTCGAGGGCACGCATTTCTCACCCGGCTACCCCTCTGCGGCCCGGTATCTGGCAACCAGTTTTCTTGAAGCGTCGCTTGATCTTGCGTCGATGCAGGTAGCGGGGCGGCGCGCGTTCGTGCTGGAGACGATGGGGCGCAACGCCGGTTGGTTGGCCGCTTCGGTGGGTCTGGTGCATCGGCTTTATCCTAGCGAAGGCCCGCATCTGGTCGTCTTGCCGGAAATGAGCTGGCAGCGCGACGCGTTGCTCGCGGCTGCGGAAAAAGTGATGCAGGAACACGGCTATTGCACCCTCGTCGTTGCTGAAGGCGCGCGTTTGGACGGCAAGCTTTTGGCTTACCAGGGGAAAGAGCGGCGGCGTTACGTGCAGCTGGGAGGGGCTGGCAGTGTCGTCGCCGGCTGGTTGCGTGAGGAACTGGGTGCCAAAGTGCATGTCGCGGTACCGGATTATCTGCAACGCGCCGCTGCGCATTGGGCAAGCGGCCTGGACCGGCGTCTGGCGTGGCAGTGCGGAGAAGCCGCGGTCGAATGGGCGCATGACGGGATGAGCAGCGTGATGGTGGGAATCGCTGCTTCTGCCGATGGCCAGTGGCGCCTCGACCCCGTGCCGGCAGCCGAAGTGGGCAACCGCGAGCGGCTCGTTCCGGCTTCTTGGATCGATGAGGGCAAATTCGCGCTGCGCGAAGAGTTCTTTCAATATCTCATGCCGCTGTTGGCCGATTGTGACATCACCCCCTGCGGCATCGGTGGTTTGCCCGACGTGTTGATGCCTGGAGGTAGCGGTGTCTGAGCACGATCGACTGGTGCAAGTGCTCGACTCACTGGGTTTGGGGTTCTGGCGCCGGGACCTCACCACAGGCGAAATGTACTGGTCGGATACGTTCCGGCGTATTCACGGGATCCCGCATGATGCCCCCGCCACACGGGAAGTTTTCCTCTCGTATTTGCATCCGGAGGATCGGGCGCGCATCCCAGCTGCCTTCGATCGTGCTTATGCCGAAGGCCACGGACTGATCTCTTATCGTGTCCGTCGTTTCGACGATCAAGTACTGCATTTCCGTGCGCGCATCGTGGTATTCAGCGAGGCCGACGGCCAACGCATCGCTTTTGGCATCAACGAACGCCTCGAAAATGCGTTGGCCTCGGCGCTGCAGTGGCAGGATATGATTCTGCACGCGGTCGTTACTGCGCTGCCGGTGGGGTTGATGGTGTTTGACCGCGAGCTGCGGCTGCGCTTGTGGAATGACAAAGCGTTTGCGATTCTCGAGCTACCCCGCGAACTGGCGCGCGAGGGGATTTCGTTTGCCGATCTCGTTCGCGTTCCGGCCGAGCGCGGCGAATACGGCCCAGGGGATCCCGAGGTGCACGTAGCACAGCGTGTCGCTTGGGCACAACAGTTCCAGCCGCATCGCCTGGAACGACGGCACCCCGACGGGCGTTGGCATCTGGTGGAAGGTCAGCCGTTTTATGATCAACGTGGGGAGATAGCCGGCTTTGTGTCGGTGTTCACCGACATCACCGAGCTTAAACAAGGTCAGCAGCTTTTGGAGACGGCGCTGGCGCAGTTGCGCACCCTCATCGACAACATGCCGGCTGGGGTCTCGTTGTTCGATGCCTCGCTGCGCTTGGTGGCGTGCAATCATCGCTTAGGGGAACTTCTGGAATTTCCTCCTGAGTTGTTGCGCCCGGGGACACCGCTCGAGGCGCTTTTTCGCTACAACCTCGCGCGCGGCGAGTACGGTGAGTTGGCTGACCCCGAAGCGTATCTCGCCGAGCTGCTTTCGCGGGCGCGGCAATTCACCCCGCACCGCTTTGAGCGCATGCGCCCCAATGGCACGGTGCTCCAAATCATCGGCCAACCGGTGCCGGGGGGTGGATTCGTGACGATTTACGAAGACGTCACGGCGCAGCGTCGAGCCGAAGAGGAACTGCGCCGCCAGGCACTCTTTGATGCCTTGACCGGACTGTATAACCGCGTCAGTTTGCTGCAGCATCTGCAACAAGCAATCGCAGAGGCGAAACGGCGCAACGAACGTCTGGCGGTGCTGTTCCTCGATCTGGATCGATTCAAAGCGATCAACGACACGCTCGGGCACGAGGCGGGCGATACGGTGCTGCGCTTGAGTGCGCAGCGGCTGCGCCATGCGGTGCGGCGCAACGACGTGGCCGCGCGTTTGGGGGGCGATGAGTTCGTCGTCGTCGCGCTCCTGGAGCGCTCTGAGCAAGCGGCCGATCTTGCCGCGCGCATCGCCGCCGCTTTCGAAGAGCCGTTCAGCGTCGGAGACGAATCGCTGGTGATGCAGCCGTCGATCGGCGTAGCAGTCTATCCCTATGACGGCGACGAGGCGGAGGTCCTTTTGCGCCACGCTGACCTGGCGATGTATCAGGCCAAACAAGACCCGGCGCTGCAGATCGCGTTCTTCACCGCTGCGATCCAGCAGCGAGCGCAGGAGCGGATGACGCTCGAGCAACGGCTGCGGCTTGCCACTGCAAAGCGTGAGGGTTTCTATCTGGTGTTTCAACCGATCTGCGACGCAAGGGGGGGTGTTGTTTGCGCCGAAACGCTGTTGCGCTGGAGCGACGAGCAACTGGGGGAGGTGTCTCCGGCGCGCTTTGTGCCGATCGCTGAGCAAACCGGTCTGATTTTGTCGCTCGGTTACTGGGTGATCGATCAGGCGCTCGCAGAACTGAGTCACTGGGAGGCGTTGGGATACCGTTTACCGTGTGTGACTGTCAATTTGTCCTCGCGGCAGCTGCATTGTCCCGATCTGGCGGATCAGGTCGTGGGATTGCTCGAAGCGCATGGGATCACCCCGAACCGCTTGGTGCTCGAGATCACCGAATCGACGATGATGCAGGATCCCGAACGCGCCTTGGCGGTGATGCGCGCTTTGACCGAAATCGGCGTGCGCTTTGCGATCGATGATTTTGGCACCGGGTATTCGTCGCTGGCTTACCTCAAACGGCTGCCGGTCGCGA
>FWPV01002759.1_pt1 | contig 41021 bp, 44 predicted proteins | sample 2228371 | NCBI WGS metagenome assembly FWPV01 (sample SAMEA103939776, study PRJEB20133) | metagenome
CATGGGCGATATGCCCCTGCACCTTGAACCGGCAGACCGGCGCTGCCTTGGATTTTTCCACCCGGCGATGCCGGACGAGCCCTTGATCTTCGTCGAGGTTGCCCTGACACGGGGCATTTCAAGTTCGGTCCGGACCCTGCCGCCCGAGGATCGCACGGTCACTGCGGTCTTTTGTTCGATCTCGAACCGACAGGCGGGTCTCGCCGGCATGTCGCGCGGCAAGCCCCCGATCCAACAGGTGGCGGGCGACCTGTCGCTCGGGATGCCGGGGCTAAACCTTCGTCACCTTGTCGCCGATCCCGGGCTTCGCGGCCTGGCTTGCGGAACCGCCTTCCGGCCGGGGCGGCTTCACCGAAAGCCAGCAGCGCGCTTGCGGCGCGCTGCCTCGCGCCGGCAAGGCGCCCGGACGGACGGCCGCGCGACCCGGTCGCGCGTTTTCACCTTGGCAACGGCGCGATGATCCAGCAAGTCCATGCAGGCGCCGACACGTCGGACAAGGGCCAGCGCCAGTCGCATGGAGTCATGGTGAACTACCGCTACGACATGAAGACCGTCTCGCGAAACCAAAGGCTAATCGCGACGTCCCGCGCGATCGCCGCGTCGTCCGAGATCCTGACGCCGAGCGCGACCGCCGCAAGGCTTGTGGCCGAGGAGACCGAGTGATGGCGAACCCCCTCTATGAGCGACTGTTCGGCAAACATGCCGGGCAGCAGACCCCCTTCCTGATCCAGCCGGATGGCCAGACGATCACACATGCGGCGTTCCTGGCGAAAGCCGCGCAGATCGCGCATGTGCTGACGCAGTCGGGCCTTACGCCGGGCGACCGCCTGGCGGCGCAGGTCCAGAAGTCGCCCGAGGCGCTGGCGCTTTACGCCGCCTGCGCCCAGGCGGGTGTGGTCTTCCTGCCGCTCAACACCGCCTATACCACTGACGAACTGACCTATTTCATCGAAAACAGCGGCGCGCGCATGGTCGTCTGTGATCCGTCGTCCCGGGCGACGCTGACGCCCATCGCGACGGGGCTCGGCGCCACGGTCGAGACGCTGGACGCCTCGGGCGGCGGAACGCTGGCAGACCGCGCGGCCATGATGCCGCCCGACTACCCGACCGCTGCGCGCGACGGCGGCGACCTTGCCGCGTTCCTCTACACTTCGGGCACGACCGGGCGGTCGAAGGGCGCGATGCTGACCCACGACAACCTTCTGTCGAACGCGGAAGTGCTGGCCGACCTCTGGCGCTTCACCGCGTCCGATGTCCTGCTTCATGCCCTGCCGATCTTCCACACCCACGGTCTGTTCGTTGCGGTGAACGTCACGCTGGTCGCGGGCGGGTCGATGATCTTTCTGCCGAAGTTCGACACCGACGCTGTCATCGCCAACCTGCCCAGGGCGACGACCATGATGGGCGTGCCGACCTTCTACACCCGGCTTCTGGACGATGCGCGCTTCACGCGCGAACTGGTGGGTCACATGCGGCTGTTCGTATCGGGCAGCGCGCCGCTTCTGGCCGAGACGCAAGTCGAATTCGCCCGGCGCACGGGGCACCGCATCCTCGAACGCTACGGCATGACCGAAACCAACATGAACACCTCGAACCCCTATGACGGCGAACGCCGGGCGGGAACGGTCGGGTTCCCGTTGCCGGGGGTCGAACTGAAGATCACCGACCCGGCGACCGGCGCGACCCTTCCGCAGGGCGAGGTCGGCCAGATCGAGGTGAGGGGGCCGAACGTCTTCAAGGGCTACTGGCAGATGCCCGACAAGACCGCCGCGGAACTGCGGGCCGACGGGTTCTTCATCACCGGCGACCTGGGCCGGATCGACGAGGACGGATATGTCCATATCGTCGGCCGCAACAAGGACGTGATCATCTCGGGCGGCTACAACATATATCCGAAGGAAATCGAGCTGGTTCTGGACGCCCAACCCGGCGTGCTGGAAAGCGCGGTCATCGGTGTCCCGCACCCCGATTTTGGCGAGACCGTGCTGGGCCTTATCGTCCCGCGCCCCGGTATGACGCCCGATCTGGACGCCATCGGAGCAGCCGCGCGGAAGTCGCTTGCCGGGTTCAAGCAGCCCCGGAAACTGTTCGTGGTGAAGGAACTGCCGCGCAACACGATGGGCAAGGTCCAGAAGAACCTCCTGCGCGAGGAATATGCCCGGACCTTCGTCCCCGCCGGCAGCTAGGGCACCGCCGGCGATGCCGACCGAGGAACGGTCGATCACGTCGAAGCCAGCGACCTTGAGCGCGCGGGCGCGGCCAGGACTCTGGCTGTCCGTCCAGAGGCCGGGGCAGCCGTGTGTGATGCGCCCGCGCTTCTGGACGGCCGCCGCCTCCGTGAAGACGATGCCGGCGCCGCCGATGGCGAAGTGGACCAGGTGGACGAGGTGCCAGTCGTCCATGTGCCTGTCGTGCACGGAAGAGGTGCGGCGCCTCAGCCAGGGCCGGCGCGCGTCCTGCGGATGTGGTCGAGCATGATTTCCGCCCCCGAGACCCGGAGCGGCACGCCGGGCGGGTTGTCGCGGAAGCCGGGCTCGGCGAAGAGCTGCGCGATCACGCCGTCCTCGACCAGCATGGAGTAGCGCCAGCTGCGCAGACCCATGCCTTGCGAGGACCGTTCGACCAGCATGCCCATCTTGCGAGTGAACTCGCCGTTGCCGTCGGGCAGCATGAACACCTTCTCGATGTTGCGGGAACGGGCCCACTGGTGCATCACGAAGGCGTCGTTGACGGCGAGGCAGATCACCCGGTCGATGCCCTCGGCGGTGAAGTCGTCGTGCAGGCGTTCGTAGCCGGGCAGGTGGCTGTCGGAACAGGCGGGCGTGAAGGCGCCGGGGACGGCGAAGAGCACGATGCGCTTTCCGGCGAAGACGTCTTCTGTCGTCAGGTCCATCCATTCGAACGGGTTGTCGCCGTCCAGCGCCTCGTTGCGGACGCGGGTGTGAAAGACGGCGTCGGGAACGCGCTGGGGGATCATGGCCGGGATCCTTCGATGGCGTGTCTTGCGCCCCCGTTGCCGGGGCAAGGATAGCGCGCATGGTGTCGAAGCGACCGGCGGCTGCAAGCCCCATCTTGCCCTCGCACGAGGGATCGCGCGCCGTCAGGGCTCCTGCATCTGCCGGAGCCAGGCGACGAGGTCGGCGATGGGCTTCGAGGTCAGGACGGGTTGGCCAGTTTCCGCCTGCATCGCGGTATCCATGCCCATGAAGAACTGCCCGAACAGCGGCATGTCACCGCCGTGCGCCAGAAGGGGGTCGCGGCCGTCGATCTGGAAGATGACCTGTGCCGTTGGGAAGACGCCGCCGTTCTCGGCCCGGAGCCGGGTCAGGTCGGGCGGCAGGACGGTGAGGATCGGCGCCATGCGGCCGTCGCCCCGACCCTCCGTCCCGTGGCAGGCGGCGCAGTAGGTGGCGAAAAGCTCGGACCCCTCGCGCGCGTCTCCGGGTTCGATGTCCTGCGCGGCGGCGGGAAGGGCGACGAGCGCGAGGATGAAGGGAAGCTGGCGCATGGAGTTTCTCCGGTTCTGGTGTCCTGCCTCGGCAGTCTCGGTTGCGTCCGGCGCGGGCGCCTTGACCCGTGTCAATCCGCGTGCGGCTTGCGGATGACCGCCACCCGGCCCTAGGCTCCGGACCTGTCACCCGAGAGAGGCCGCGCCATGGTTCCCGAAACGCTTCGCTACGCCGCGATCATGCTGGCCGCCGGGGTCGGCATCCCGATCCTCGCGGCGCTGAACGCACAGTTGGGCGCCCGGGTCGGTTCGCCCGCCGCGGCGGCGACGGTGCTGTTCGTCGTGGCCTTCGCGGGCACGCTGGCGGTTCTGGTCCTGACCGGCGGGCTGGGGCGGATGGCCGCCCTGCCCGGCCAGCCCGGGCACCTGTTCCTCGCTGGGCTTCTCGTGGCTTTCTACGTGCTGTCGATCACCTGGATCGCGCCGCGCTTCGGGGTCGGCAATGCAGTGTTCTTCGTGCTGCTGGGGCAGTTGATCTCGGCCGCGATCATCGACCACTTCGGGCTGCTGGGGGCGATGGTGAAGCCGGTGAGCCTAACGCGCGCGGCGGGCATCGCGCTGATGGCGGCGGGGGTATTGCTGACGCAGAAGGCCTAGTGCGGCTTGCCCTCTTCGGGCTCTTCGGGTTCGTCATCCTCGACCGGGATTGCATAGGAGCCCGCAAGCCAGCGGCCGAGGTCCACGTCGGCGCACCGGCGCGAGCAGAAGGGGCGATACTTCGGGTCGGTTTTCTTGCCGCAGATCGGGCAGCTCATGGCAGGGCCTCCGCCACGGGCAGCCTCTCGCGCTTGCGCTGAAGCTCGTAGTGGCCGAGCGGTGTCCAGCCCACGGTAGCGGTTTCGACGGCGTCAGACTTGAAGGCGGCCTTGAGCGTGCCTTCAAGCGTGCGGCGGTCGGCCTTGGACATCGGCGCGAAGTCGATGGCGACTTGGCCGCCGAGGCCGCGGAGCCGGAGCTGCCGGGGCAGTTCGCGCGCGGCTGCGAGGTTGGCCTTGAGGCCCGCAGCGGGCGAGGTGTCGCCGCCGGTGTTCACGTCGACCGCGACCAGCGCACGTGTCGGTTCGACCCAGAGGCTGCCGCCACCGGGAATTGCTACGTCGGGACGGCGCAGCGCCCCGACGGCGTCGAGGACGCCGTGATCCTCGAATGCGCGGGGACCGTCGGCAACCTCGTCGGGCGCAGGCTCGGCCCAGTCGCGCCAGGCCAGTTCGTGCGGGCCGGGGCCGTCGAGCAAGAGCTCGGGCCCGCCAACGGTATCGGCAAGGACCTTTTCGGCCAGCTCGCGCATAGCGGCGATGTCGTCGGCGACCTCGTCCTCGTCCGCAAGGGCCGCGGCCGACCGCAGGATCAGGCCGGCGCCGGACCCTGCCATCGCCGCATCGGCGACGGCGAGCAGGCGGTCGCGCAGATCCTCGTCCCGGATGCGGCGCGAGACGTTGAGGCCGGGTGCGTCGGGCGTCACGATGGCATGGCGGCTCTTGAACAGAAGGCGCGTGGTCAGCGGCACGGCCTTGCCGGGTTCGGCGTAGCCTGTCACCTGGACCAGAAGGGGTTGACCGGGGCGAAGGCCCTTGGCCTCGCGCAGGAAGCCGCTCTGCCCGTCGGGAAGCCTGACGAATACGCCGCCCATGCCCTTCATCGGGCGGTCGGCGGTGCCACGGAAGATGGCGCCGGGGGCCGGGGGGGCGTCGGGGCCGCCCTCGACCAGCAGGTCTTCCAGCCGGCCGTCGACCATCAGCGCCGCGGCCTCGCGGCCAGCAAGGGTTCCGAGCGCGACGACGCGGCCCTTCATGCCGCCACCCCCGCCGCGGCCAGAAGCGTCGCGGTTTCGGCCAGCGGCAGGCCCACGACGGCGGAATGCGACCCCTGGAGCCAGGGAATGAAGGCCGCCGCGCGCCCCTGGATTCCATAGGCGCCCGCCTTGCCACGCCATTCACCCGAAGCGAGGTAGGCGGCGATCTCGGCGTCGGAGAGCCGTTTCATCTTCACGACAGTCTGCACGTCGCGCTCCCAGAGGTGGTCGGGCGTGCGGACGGCGATGGCGGTGATGACGCGGTGCCGTCGCCCGGACAAGAGGCGCAGGAAGGCCTCGGCCTCGGCTTCGGTCTCCGCCTTGCCGAGGATGCGGCGGCCAGCGCAGACAGTGGTATCGGCGGCGAGGACGGCTTCCCCACGGCCGCAGGGCACCGCAAGGACCTTTTCGCGCGCCATCCGGCGCACGTAGGGGCGAGGCAGTTCGTCCTTTGCAGGGGTTTCGTCGATATCGGCAGGGCGCACGTCGTCGGGCGTGATTCCGAGTGCGCCCAGAAGCTCCAGCCGTCTGGGCGAGGCGGACCCCAGGATCAGCCGCACCTTACTTGAAGCGGTAATTGATGCGCCCCTTGGTCAGGTCGTAGGGCGTCATCTCCACCTGAACCTTGTCGCCGGCCAGAACGCGGATGCGGTTCTTCCGCATCTTTCCTGCCGTGTGCGCGATGATCTCATGGCCGTTTTCCAGCTCGACCCTGAACGTCGCATTCGGCAGGAGTTCCTTCACGACGCCGGGGAATTCGAGCATTTCTTCCTTGGCCATGGTCACTCCGCTTCAGTCCGTCCGCGTGTCGTCTGCGGACGGCGCTGTAAATGAACCCCTCTGGCACGATTTTCAAGAAAAATGTCAGGCCAGTCGCGTCGTGGTGACGTGGCGGTGGCGCGGGTCTTGCTCGGGCCAATGCGCGAAGTTCAGCACGCCGCCCTGGGCGCGGACCTCGCGGACGGCGTCGAGCGAGATTTCGGCCACCACCCAGCCGGGCGCGTTCAGCGTGCCTTCGGCCAGGATGCCGGTGTCGGGAAAGCCGCGGTCGGGCGGTCCGTAGATCGCCGCGGCGCCTACATTCTCGTCGACCGCTGGGCACCAGGGCGCGGCACCGACGGTCGGGGCCTGGACGGTGACGCACTGGTTTTCAAGCGCCCGCGCCATCGAGCCCACGCGCACACGGCTGAAGCCCGCCAGCGTGTCGGTACAGGAGGGGACGAGAAGCACTTCGGCCCCCGCCTCGGCCAGACTGCGGGCGAGGAGGGGGAATTCGCTGTCGTAGCAGATAAGGACACCGATCCGCCCAAGCGCGGTGTCGAATACGGTCAGCGGGCCGCCAGGGTGGACGTCCCACGCCTCGCGTTCGAACCGGGTCATGATCTGCTTGTCCTGGTGGCCGCTGAGCCCGTCCGGGGTGAAGAGCGTGGCGCGGTTCACGGGGCGCGCTCCCTCCCACACCGGGCCGGAGGGGGCGAGTATGTGGACGCCGTGGTCGCGGGCGAGACGGCCGATGACCTCATCCGCCTGCGCCATCCGGTCGGACACTGCGCGGAGCGAGGCTTCGAGGTCGGCGGCTGCCGCGGCCCCGGCGAGGGAGGCCAGTTCCATTGCGCCGTATTCGGGAAAGACCAGAAGCTCCGCCCCCTGGATCGCGGCGCCTTCGACCCAGCGGGTCATCTTGTCCTCGTAGGCATCCCAGCCGTCGAGGAAGTCGAGCGGGTAGGCGGCGGCGGCGATCTTCATGTAAGGTCCCTGATCCAGAACTGGAGCGGTTTTTCGGTCTCGTCGGGCTCGCCCACGTCCTTCCATCGGAACCGCGCGACGACGCCGGGGAGCGGGCGGTAGCCGCGCCTGCGCCAGAACGGGTCGAGCGGCGCGTAGCCGGCGGGCCGGGCGGGGTGGTCGTCGGGGCGGATGACGGCGCAGAAGGCGGCGTGGCGGCGGCCCAGGCTGCGGGCGTGCGCTTCGCGGTGGTCGAAGAAGGCGTGGCCGACCCCCTGCCCCCGGTAATCGGGCAGCAGGACGGATTCGGCGCAATAGAAGATGTCGCTGAGCGCGAGGCCTGTGCCCGCGAAGGGCTTGGCGAACTCCGCATGATCCTCCATCGGTGTGCCGGTCGCGGCGCCGACGAGGGCCGCGCCGTCGAAGGCGCCGACGAGGATCGCGCCTGGGCTGTCGCGGTAGGTCGCGAGGTAGCGGCGTTCGTAATCGAGATCGCCGTCGTAGAGGTAGGGCCAGTCGCGGAAGACCGCGATCCGCAAGGCGGCCACGTCGTCGAGCGCGGCGTCGAGGTCCGCGCCGGTCAGGGGCCGGATCGAAAGGCTCACCCGCCGACCTGGCGCAGCCAGTCCTGGAGGTTGTAGTAGGTCGTCACGCGGGTGATCTTGCCATCTTCCAGCGTGAAGAACGACCCACCCGGCAGGCGGTAGGTCTGGCCATGGGCCTCGGGCAGGCCGGGGTCGGTGTTGAGGTAGGTGCCGTTCACGACGAACTCGGCCGCCGCGCGCGTGCCGTCGGGGGACGCGAAGATCACGATGTCGGTCAGGTGTTCGTCATAGCAATGATTCATGTGGGCGAGGAACTCCGCGAACTTCACCTTGCCCGAACGGATCTGGCCTTCGTTGACGTGGTGCTCGACGTCGGGGCTGAGCTCGGCCAGCATGCCCTCGGGGTCCTTGGCGTTGAAGGCGGCGAAGTAGCGATGGATGGTGGGGTGCATGGGGCCTCCGCGGGTCTCGTTCCCTCGGCGGGTGTGACATGGCGTGGGGTCAAGTCAACCCCTCGATTTGCGGCAGCCGGGGATGCGCTGATGCCGGACCCTGGGCACGGGCGGCTCCGTGGCCGGCACGAGGCGCGCGAAAGCGACCGCCGGTTGGACGGTCGCGCGCGGCGTATCGGCAGAGGCGCAGGCCGCAGCCGATATCGCCCTCGCCGCCCTGCGATACCGGAGGGCGGCGGCGTCCGCCAGCGCGTCGCGGTAGACGTCGCCAGATCAGGCCTCCGGGCTACGCTAGGGGAAGCCGGCGTTCCCCAGCCTCACTCCTCCGTCCCCTCACCGAACCTCTCCACCATCTTCGCCCTGATCTGGTCCCGCGCCTGGCGATAGGCCGCCAGCTTCGCCTCGCGCGTCTCGCCCAGGCCCGTGGGGTCGAGGATGGGCCAGTATTCGACGTCGATGTGGTGGTAGCGGGTGAACTCCAGCGCCTGTCTCTGGCTGGCGGGGGACAGCGCGACGATCAGGTCGAACTGGCTCAGGTCGTCGCCCCATTCCTGCATCTCCTCGAACGACCGCGACCGGTGGCGAGAGAGCTCGACGCCGATTTCCTTGCAGACGGCGATGGAGAAGCCGTCGATCTCCATGTCGTTCCGGACGCCCGCAGACTGGACATAGGCGCGCTGGCCGTAGAGCTTTTTCATGATGCCTTCGGCCATCGGCGAGCGGACGGCATTATGGTCGCAGCAGAACAGCACCGAGGAGGGGAAGCCGCCCACCTCAGCCGCCCCAGTGCAGCACGCAGATCAGCGTGAAGAGGCGCCGCGCGGTGTCGGTGTCGACGACGGCCTTGCCCTCCAGCCGCTCCTGGAGCACGCGGGCCCCTTCGTTGTGGATGCCGCGGCGGGCCATGTCGATCGTCTCGATCTGGCTGGGAGGCAGTTTCTTGACGGCGTCGAAGTAGCTTTCGCAGATCTGGAAGTAGTCCTTGACCACCTGCCGGAATGGCCCGAGCGAAAGGTGGAATTCGCCGACCTTGTCGCCCGTTTCGGCCGCGATCTCGAACATCAGGCGGCCGTCGCGGATGGCGAGCGCCACACGGTAGGGCCCGTCGGGGATGGCCCTGCCGTCGCGGGGGGGCAGCGCGAAGGAATTGTCCTCGAGCAGGTCGAAGATCGCAACGCGGCGCTCCTGTTCGATCTCGGGCGTAGGGGGCGGCAGGCCCGCGTCGTCGATCTCGATATGGCAGATGCGGGACATGTCAGCCCTCGTTCAGGCGGTCGAGGCGGGCGCGGACGGACAGGCCGTGGGCCTGGAGGCTCTCGCTTTTCGCGAGCCGTTCGGCCGCTGGCCCGATGGACCGCAGCGCGGCGGGCGTCATCGCGGCAAGCGTGGTGCGCTTGAGGAAGTCGAGGACCGAGAGCCCCGAGGAGAAGCGCGCCGAGCGGGCGGTAGGCAGCACGTGGTTCGGCCCCCCGATGTAGTCCCCGATAGCCTCGGGCGTCCACTGGCCGAGGAAGATCGCGCCCGCGTGGGTGATCTTTTCGGCCAGCGCCTCGGGGTCGGCCACGCAGAGTTCGAGGTGCTCGGGGGCGACGCGGTTCGAGAGGGCCGCGGCTTCGGAAAGGTCTCGAGCGATTATCACTGCGCCGTTGTTGGCCCAGCTTGGTCCGGCGATGGCGCGCCGTTCCAGGGTTTCGAGCCGCTTCGCGACGGCTTCCGCCACGGCATGTCCGAAAGCGGCGTCGTCGGTCACCAGGATCGACTGCGCGCTTTCGTCGTGTTCGGCCTGGCTGAGGAGGTCGAGCGCGATCCAGTCGGGATCGTTGTCGGCATCGGCGATGACGAGAATCTCGGAAGGTCCGGCGATCATGTCGATGCCGACGCGGCCGAAGACGCGGCGCTTGGCCGCGGCGACCCAGGCATTGCCGGGGCCGGTGATCTTGTCGACCGGCCGGATCGTCTCGGTCCCGTAGGCCAGCGCGGCGATGGCCTGGGCACCGCCGATCCGGTAGATCGTCTCGACGCCGGAAAGGCGGGCCGCAAGGATGACCAGCGGGTTCACCGCGCCGTCAGGTGTCGGGCAGGCGATGACCAGCCGTTCGACGCCCGCGACCTGCGCGGGGATCGCGTTCATCAGGACCGACGACGGATAAGAGGCGAGCCCCCCCGGGACGTAGAGCCCGGCAGCCGAGACCGGCGTCCAGCGCCAGCCCAGCGTCGCGCCGTCTGGATCGGTCCAGCGGGCGTCCTCGGGCATCTGGCGGACGTGGTAGGCACGGATGCGTTCGGCGGCGAGCTCGAGCGCGGCGCGATCCTCGGGCGAAACCTTGGCGCATTCGGCCTCGATCTCTGCCGGCGAGAAGGCAAGCGTGTCGGGGGTGAGCGCGAGGCGGTCGAACCTGGCGGTCAGGTCGATCACCGCGGCGTCGCCGCGGGTTCGGACATCGGCGATGATGCCGGCAACGGCGTCGTCCACGTCCGCCGAGTCCTCGCGCTTGAGCGAGAGCAGGGACGCGAAGCGGGCTTCGAAGTCGCCGTCGGTGGTGGAGAGAAACACAGGCATCGTCGGTCCCCTTTCCCCGCCCGACATAGCGGCGTGGGGCACGGGGCTCAAGTTGTCCTGTCGCGGTCGCGAACCGCGGCGGTCAGTCGGGGTGCCGGGGTGCCTTGCGCGAGGGTGCGGCGTAGGGGCGCGTCACGTCCCTGAGCGTGACGTCGAGGCATTCGGCCGCGACCGCGATGGCGCCGTCGCCCGACAGCGTGAAGATGACCCGGCCCGACCCATCCTCGCCCGGTTCCCAGGTGAGCGACAGAAGGCACAGGACCGTGTCCTTCTCGGACCGGTCGATGCCGAGGGTCGAGACGGACTGGACATCGTCGACCACCAGAAGGGCGCGGACGCGCTCGGGTGTCCGCTTGCGGCGTTCGGCGGCGGGCAGGTCCTCCCACCGGAAGCGGTTGACAAGCAGGGCGAAACGGCGCTGGCGCCGGTCATAGCGCATTTCGGCGATGGGAAAGACCGCGTCCTGCACGAGGGCCGAGAGGATCGGCAGGTCGTCCGGCTCCTGCGCCTTCAGCCGCAGGGGCGCTTCGCCCCCATCCTCGAACCGCGCGTCCCGGGTCACGACGCGATCCTTTCGATCATCGCTCCGCAGGCGCCGAGCTTTTCCTCGACCCGTTCGTAGCCGCGGTCGAGGTGATAGACGCGGTTGACCACGGTCTCGCCCTCGGCCGCGAGGGCGGCGAGGATCAGCGAGACGCTGGCGCGCAGGTCGGTGGCCATCACGGGTGCGCCCTTCAGCCGCTCGACCCCCGTCACGGTCGCGGTGCCGCCGTGGACGTCGATGCGCGCGCCCATCCGCATCAGCTCGGGCGCGTGCATGAAGCGGTTTTCGAAGATCGTCTCCTCAAGGCGGCTCGTGCCGTCGGCGGTGCACATCAGCGCCATCATCTGCGCCTGCAGGTCAGTCGGGAAGCCCGGGAAGGGCTGGGTCACCACGTCGACGGCGCGGACGCGGCCGTTGCGGCGCGCGACCTTCAGGCCTCGCGCGGTTTCGGTGACCTCGATCCCGGTTTCCTCGAGCTTGTCGCAAAAGGCGCCGACGAGGTCCCGGCGGCCGCCGATCAGCTCGACCTCGCCCCCGGTTATCGCGGGGGCGAGCATGTAGGTGCCGAGCTCGATGCGGTCGGTCACGACCTGATGCGTGGCGCCGCCGAGGTCGGTCACGCCTTCGACGGTGATGGTCGAGGTTCCCTCGCCGTCGATCCGGGCGCCCATGCGGCGCAGGCACCGGGCAAGATCGACGATCTCGGGTTCGCGGGCCGCGTTCCTGAGGACGGTCGTGCCCTTGGCGAGCGTGGCAGCCATCAGCGCGTTCTCGGTCGCGCCGACGGACACGAAGGGAAATTCGACCACCGCCCCCTTGAGCCCACCGTCCGCCCGGGCGTGCACGTAGCCGTCGCGCAGGTCGAGCGTCGCGCCCATCGCCTCGAGCGCGCGCAGGTGCAGGTCGACCGGGCGCGCGCCGATGGCGCAGCCGCCGGGCAGCGAGACCTCGGCCTGCCCGTGGCGCGCCAGCAGCGGCCCGAGGACTAGGATCGAGGCGCGCATCTTGCGCACGATGTCATAGTCCGCCCGCATGCTGGTCAGGTCGTGCGAAGACATGGCAAGCACCTTGCCCTGCTGCAGCGACTGCACCTCCGCCCCCAGCGACTGGAGCAGCGTCGTCATCGTGCGGATGTCGGACAGGCGCGGCGCATTGGTCAGCGTCAATGGCGCGTCGGTCAGTAGCGTGGCAGGCATCAGCGTAAGGCAGGCGTTCTTCGCGCCGGCGATGGGAATCTCGCCGTTCAGTTCGCCGCCGCCGCGCACGAGGATCGAATCCATGCCTGCCTCTCAGTTCTTGCTGTCCGCAGACTTGCGGGCGCGCGCCTGCGCCTTGCGGCGCGCGAGGTTCGCCTTCAGCGCCTCCTTGATGCGCGCCTCCTTGGCGGCATCGCCCTTGCTGCCTTTGGTTCTTGGGGGTTTCCGCTCCATGTCTTTCTGTAGCGCAGGCCAAAGGGGCGGTCCAGACGCCGCCGGCGACAGTCTGGCAGTGGCCGGCGGCCCGGCGCGCAGACGGCCTTCTGCCCTGCCCGCCGGACTGCCGAGATACCGCTTGCGCGGGGGGGTGTTTGCCGCTAATCAGCCGCGCGCGGGCTGCCGTAGCTCAGTGGTAGAGCACTCCCTTGGTAAGGGAGAGGTCGAGAGTTCAATCCTCTCCGGCAGCACCAGACCTAGCCGACAGACAGAAGGATCGGGACGGCGCAGCGGGCCGCTGGCGGCGGTTGTCGCAAAACATTCATTTGACGCGGACATGATTTTCCATGATTCAGGAATCATGGAAATGAATGCGGCATCCCTGGCGTTCGCGACCCTCGGGCATCCCGGCCGGCTGGCCGTCTTCCGGCTGCTCATGCGTTTCGCACCGCAGGGCGTCAGGCCGACCGAGATCTCGCAGGCGCTGGGGCTGAAGCAGAACACGCTGTCGCACCATCTGTCCGACCTTGCCGCCGCGGGCCTGATCGGCGTGGAGCGGCAGGGAAAGTCGCTGTTCTATTCGGCCGACATCGACACGACCGAAGCACTGATCGGGTACCTCGCCCTGGACGTTGGCCGCGGACGGCCGGACCTGCTCGACCCCCTCCTCGCTGATCGAAAGGACGCCGCCATGCGCGACACCGATTTCCACGTGCTGTTCATCTGTTCGGGCAACTCGGCCCGGTCGATCTTTGCCGAGGCGCTGCTGCGCGACCTGGGCCGAGGCAGGTTCCGGGCCTTCTCGGCCGGCACGCGCCCGGGCACTGCGCTGAATCCCTTCGCGCTCGACGTGCTGCAACGCAACGGGCACGACGTATCGGGCCTGCGGTCCAAGCACATCTCGGAATTCCAGGCGCCGGGTGCGCCGGCGATGGATTTCGTCTTCACCGTCTGCGACACGGCCGCCGCCGAGGAATGCCCGCCCTGGCCCGGCCAGCCCATCACCGGGCACTGGGGCCTGCCCGACCCTGTGAAGGTGACAGGGACCGATGCCGAGAAGGCACTGGCCTTCGCCCAGACCTACGCCGTGCTGCGCCGGCGCATCGCGGCCTTCGTGGAGCTGCCGTTCGACAGCCTGACCCGGCTTGGCCTTCAGACGCGGGTCGATGCCATCGGCCTGGACGAAACTGAGCGCGGGAACGGGTGACCTGATGACACGGATCGCAGTGAACGGCCTTGGCCGGATCGGAAAGCTTGTCCTGCGGGACCTGGTGGATACCGGGATCGCGGGCGAGATCGTGCTGCTGAACGATCCCGCGGGGGACGCGGCGCAGCACGCGTTGCTGATGGAGTTCGACAGCGTGCACGGCCGCTGGCGGACGCCCGTCGGTCACCGCGAGGGCGCGCTGGAGCTGGGCGGGCGGGCGATCCGCCTGACCCACGAGAAAACGATCGAGGCCCTGCCGCTGGCCGGGATGGGAGTCGACCTGGTCATCGACTGCACCGGCGTATTCAAGACGGTCGCCAAGGTCGCGCCCTACTACGCCGCCGGGGTCCGCAAAGTCGTCGTGAGCGCGCCGGTCAAGGACAGCGGGGCACTGAACCTGGTCTACGGGGTGAACCATCACCTCTACGACGGGTCGCAGGCGCTGGTAACGGCGGCATCCTGCACGACGAACTGTCTGGCGCCGGTCGTCAAGGTCATCCACGAGGCGCTCGGCATCCGGCACGGGTCGATCACGACGATCCACGACGTGACGAACACCCAGACTATCGTCGACCGCCCGGCGAAGGACATGCGGCGGGCGCGGTCGGCGCTGACGAACCTGATTCCCACGACGACCGGATCAGCCACGGCGATCACTCTGATCTACCCCGAGCTCAAGGGGCGCCTGAACGGCCATGCGGTGCGGGTGCCGCTGCTCAATGCCTCGCTGACCGATTGCGTGTTCGAGGTGGAGCGGCCGACGACCGCCGAGGAGGTCAACGCCCTGTTCCGCGCCGCCGCCGACGGACCGCTGAAAGGCATCCTGGGGTTCGAGGCGCGCCCGCTGGTGTCGAGCGATTTCACCAACGATCCGCGCTCGGCCATCGTGGACGGGCCCTCGACCATGGTGGTGAACGGCACGCAGGTGAAGGTCTACGCCTGGTATGACAACGAATGGGGCTATGCCTGCCGTCTGGCCGACATCGCCCGAATGGTCGCGGGGTCGATGTGACGGTAGCCACGCCCCCCTCGGCGAACCCGGTCCGCGCCTATGCGGCGGTCACGGCGGCCTATTGGGCCTTCATGCTGTCTGACGGCGCGCTCAGGATGCTGGTGCTTCTGCATTTCAACACGCTGGGCTTTTCGCCGGTCCAGCTGGCCTGGCTGTTCCTGCTCTACGAGCTGGCGGGGATCGGGACGAACCTTGCCGCCGGCTGGCTGGCCGCGCGGTTCGGGCTGGCGGCGACGCTTTATGCGGGGCTTGCGTTGCAGATCGGGGCGCTGGCGGCGCTGGCGCAACTGGATCCGGCATGGGGCATCGCGGCCTCGGTCGCCTTCGTCATGGCGGTACAGGGCGTGTCAGGCGTGGCCAAGGACCTGGCCAAGATGTCATCGAAGTCGGCCGTCAAGCTGCTGGCCCCGGCCGAGGACGGCGGCCTCTTCCGCTGGGTCGCGCGGCTGACCGGCTCGAAGAACGCGGTGAAGGGGCTGGGCTTCTTCCTGGGCGCGGCGCTTCTGGGGACGGCGGGGTTCCAGGCGGCGGTCTGGGGGATGGCGGCGGTTCTGGCGGCGATCCTGGCGGCGGTCGTCCTGTTCCTGCCGCGCGGCCTGCCCGGCCGGATGAAGGCCGAGGACGGCTGGGGCGGCTGGCGGTCGCGGGATGCGCGGGTCAACCGGCTGTCGCTGGCACGGATGTTCCTGTTCGGGGCGCGGGACGTGTGGTTCGTCGTCGGCATCCCGGTCTATTTCCAGGCGGTGCTGTCCGACGGCACGGCCGAGGGCCGACGCGAGGCGTTCTTCCTCGTGGGCGGGTTCATGGCCCTGTGGATCATCGGCTACGGCGCGGTGCAGGCGATGGCGCCCGCGATCCTGGGCGGCCGGTCGCGGCCCGAGGGCGAGACGGTGGCCAGGGCCATCCTGTGGTCGGGCCTTCTGGTCCCCATCCCCTTCGCACTGGCCGCCGTGGCCTGGGCCGCGGGCGGGCCGACGCCCGCGCTGACCGGCACGCTGGTCGCGGGGCTCCTGGCCTTCGGCTTCGTCTTCGCGGTGAATTCCTCTGTCCATTCCTACCTGATCCTCGCCTTCGGCAAGGCCGAGCGCATCACCCGCGACGTGGGCTTCTACTACATGGCCAACGCCGCCGGCCGTCTGATCGGGACGCTGCTGTCCGGCGTCAGCTACCAGCTGGGCGGCCTGCCTTTGTGCCTTGCGACGGCGGGGGTCATGGCGGGGGCGAGCTGGTGGGCAATACGGCGGTTGAGCTCAGCGTAGCGGCCGGCCTGAAGGTGGGGACGGGCCGAGGCGGGGGGCACGGCCCATTCCCGCGCTTGCCATTGAGCGCGAAGGGCCGCGCCCGGGCCAGGAACCATGTGGCACACAGGAGATGAGGTTCGAGCGGCTGCGCGCGCCTCACCCCTGTAACGTCCGCACCATCACCTCCCCCTCACGGCGTGACTCCATCGCCGCCACCGCCGCGATGCTCGCCGCCGCGGTCGTGAAGTAGGGAATCTTGTCATAGAGGGCGACGCTGCGGATGTCGCGGCTGTCCTCGACGGCCTGGGCGCCTTCGGTGGTGTTCATGACCAGCGCGATCTCGCCGTCCTTCAGGCGGTCGACGATGTTCGGGCGGCCTTCGTAGACCTTGTTGACGACCTCGGATGCGATGCCGTTCGCCTTGAGGAACTCGGCCGTGCCGCGCGTGGCGACCAGCGTGAAGCCCATGTCGACCAGGCTTCGGGCGGCGCTGGCCATCTGGTCGGTCTTGTCCATGTCCTTGATCGACAGGAACACGCGGCCCTCGGTCGGAAGGTGCGTGCCCGCGCCCATCTGTGCCTTGAGGAAGGCGCGGGGAAAGGTGCGGTCCCAGCCCATGACCTCGCCGGTCGAGCGCATCTCCGGCCCGAGGATCGTGTCGACGCCGGGGAAGCGGGCGAAGGGCATCACGGCTTCCTTGACCGAGAACCAGGGCGTGATCGGGTCGGCGAGCGTGAGCGGGTCCATCAGCGGCAGCGGCGTATCGGGGCCGACGCCTTCGGGATAAGCGGGGCGCATCGGGAAGGCGCTCAGCTTCTCGCCCGCCATCAGGCGCGCGGCGATGGAGGCGATGGCCGAGTCGGTGGCCTTGGCGACGAAGGGCACGGTGCGGGAGGCACGGGGGTTGACCTCGAGCACGTAGATCTCGCCGTCCTTCAGCGCGAACTGGACGTTCATCAGGCCGACGACGTTCAGTGCCTTGGCCAGCGCCTCGGTCTGGCGCTTGAGCTCGGCGATGGTGCCCGCAGGGAGCGTGTGAGGCGGGAGCGAGCAGGCGCTGTCCCCGGAATGGACGCCCGCTTCCTCGATATGCTCCATGATCCCGGCGACGTGGACGGCGCTGCCGTCCGACAGGCAGTCGACGTCGACCTCGATGGCGTTCTGGAGGTAGCTGTCGAGCAGGACGGGCGACTTGCCCGAGACCACGACCGCGTCGCGGATGTAGCGGCGCAGGTGGTCCATGTCGCGCACGATCTCCATCGCGCGGCCGCCGAGGACGTAGGAGGGGCGGATGACGAGCGGGAAGCCCACGTCCTCGGCGATCCTGAGCGCCTCGTCGTCGGAACGGGCGATGCCGTTCTTGGGCTGGCGGAGTCCGAGGTCGTTGAGGAGCTTCTGGAACCGCTCGCGGTCTTCGGCCAGGTCGATGGCGTCGGGAGAGGTCCCGAGGATCGGGATGTTCGCTTCGTGCAAGGCATTGGCCAGTTTCAGGGGCGTCTGGCCGCCGAATTGTACGATTACTCCATGCAGCGTGCCGTTCGACTGTTCGACGCGGAGGATCTCCATCACGTGTTCGAACGTCAGCGGCTCGAAGTAGAGGCGGTCGGAGGTGTCGTAGTCGGTGCTGACCGTTTCCGGGTTGCAGTTGACCATGATCGTCTCGTAGCCCGCGTCGGTCAGCGCGTAGCAGGCGTGGACGCAGCAGTAGTCGAACTCGATCCCCTGGCCGATGCGGTTCGGGCCTCCGCCGAGAATGACGACCTTCTTGCGGTCCGAAGGCCGGGCCTCGCATTCGACTTCACCCATGACGGGATGTTCATAGGTCGAATACATGTACGGGGTCTGCGCCTCGAATTCGGCCGCGCAGGTGTCGATCCGCTTGAAGACGGCCGTCACGCCGAGGTTTTCTCGCGCGCGGCGGACCTGCGATTCGTCGCGGCCGGTCAGCTTGGCGAGGCGCGCATCGGTGAAGCCCATCATCTTGAGCTTGCGCAGGCCCTCCTCGGTCACGGGCAGGCCCTCGCGGCGGATGCGCGCCTCGGCCTCAACGATCTCGCGGATGCGGGCGAGGAACCACGGGTCGAAGGCGGTGGCAGCCTGGATTTCGTCATCGGTCAGACCGTGGCGCATGGCCTGGGCGACCAGCCGCAGGCGGTCGGGCGTGCGGGCCGAGATGGCCCTGACGATTGCGGCCTTGCCCGTGGCCGGGTCGGCGGCACCGTCGATGACGATTTCATCGAAGCCGCTGAGACCCGTTTCAAGCCCAGCGAGCGCCTTCTGCACGCTCTCGTGGAAGCTCCGGCCGATTGCCATGACCTCGCCCACCGATTTCATCGCGGTGGTGAGTTCGGGCTTCGCGCCTGGGAACTTCTCGAAGGCGAAGCGGGGGATCTTGGTCACGACGTAGTCGATGGTCGGCTCGAACGACGCGGGCGTGACCTTGGTGATGTCGTTGTCGAGTTCGTCGAGCGTGTAGCCCACGGCCAGCTTCGCGGCGATCTTGGCGATGGGAAAGCCGGTGGCCTTCGAGGCCAGCGCCGAGGAGCGAGAGACGCGCGGGTTCATCTCGATTACGACCATGCGGCCGTCGGCGGGGTTGATCGCCCACTGGACGTTCGACCCGCCGGTTTCCACGCCGATCTCGCGCAGGACGGCGATGGAGCCGTTGCGCATCGCCTGATATTCCTTGTCGGTCAGGGTCAGCGCGGGGGCGACGGTGATGGAATCGCCGGTGTGAACGCCCATCGGGTCGACGTTCTCGATCGAGCAGACGATGATCGCGTTGTCCGCCTTGTCGCGGACGACCTCCATCTCGAACTCCTTCCACCCGAGGAGGGATTCGTCGATGAGGATCTGGGCCGCGGGCGAGGCTTCGAGGCCGCTCCGGCAGATCGCCGCGTAGTCGTCGCGATTGTAGGCGACGCCGCCGCCGGTGCCGCCCAGCGTGAAGGCGGGGCGGATGATGGCGGGCAGGCCGATATGCTCCAGCGCCTCCATCGCCTCGGCGAGGCCGGCCTTGATGTCGTACTTGCCGTTCGGCAGCTTCGGCGCGGCGACGATGGTGGCCTTGGGGTTTTCGAGCCCAATCCGCTCCATCGCCTCGCGGAAGAGTTTCCGGTCCTCGGCCATCTCGATGGCGGCGCGGTTGGCGCCGATGAGCTCCACCCCGAACCTTTCAAGCACGCCCATGTCGGCGAGCGCCAGCGCGGTGTTGAGGCCGGTCTGCCCGCCCATGGTGGGCAGAAGCGCGTCGGGGCGTTCGGCCTCGATGATCTTGGCGACGACCTCCGGCGTGATCGGCTCGATGTAGGTCGCATCGGCCAGACCGGGATCGGTCATGATCGTCGCGGGGTTGGAGTTGACCAGGATGACCCGGTAGCCTTCCTCCCTCAGCGCCTTGCAGGCCTGGGCGCCGGAGTAGTCGAACTCGCAGGCCTGGCCGATGACGATGGGGCCGGCTCCGATGATCATGATGGACTTGATATCGGTTCTTTTCGGCATGGCCCGCCCCTCTGCGCAAAATTGTGCGGGTTTATAGTCAGGGAGGCCCGTGGCGCAAGAGCCGATCGGGGCGGATGGAACCCTGCCCGCGCGATTGCGTGCGGGCCCGCTTCTGGTATGACGCCACGACCACCGTGGAAGGCGCCCGACATGGACCATTTCATCTACCGCGACGGCATCCTGCATGCCGAGGACGTGCCGGTGCCCGAGATCGCGGCCGCAGTGGGCACGCCCTTCTACGTCTACTCGACGGCGACGCTGACGCGGCACTTCCGCCTGTTCGAGGAGGCGCTGAGCCCCCTGCCCCACCTCGTCTGCTTCGCGATGAAGTCGAATTCGAACCTGGCGGTGGTCAAGACGCTGGGCAACCTGGGCGCGGGCGTCGATGTGGTGTCGGTGGGCGAATACCTCAAGGCGAAGGCGGCCGGCATCCCGGGCGAGCGGATCGTGTTCTCGGGCGTCGGCAAGACACGGGCCGAGATGCGCGTGGCGCTCGAGGGCGGCATCCGCCAGTTCAACGTCGAGAGCGAGCCCGAAATGCGCGCGCTGTCGGAGGTCGCCACCTCGATGGGGCTGCGCGCGCCGATCACCGTGCGGGTGAACCCCGATGTCGACGCCAAGACACACGAGAAGATCGCGACCGGCCGGAAGGAGGACAAGTTCGGCATCCCCATCGCCCGGGCACGCGAGGTCTATGCCGAGGCCGCACGCCTGCCGGGGCTGGAGGTCGTGGGCATCGACGTCCATATCGGCAGCCAGTTGACGCAGCTTGCCCCGTTCGAGGCAGCGTATCTGAAGGTTGCCGAGTTGACGCGCGCGCTTCGCGCGGACGGGCACGAGATTCGCCGGCTGGACCTGGGCGGGGGCCTTGGCATCCCCTACACGCGGTCGAACGAAGCGCCGCCGCTGCCGACGGATTACGGCGACCTGATCAAGCGGACCGTGGGCGACCTGGGCTGCGAGGTCGAGATCGAGCCGGGGCGACTGATCTCGGGCAATGCCGGCCTCCTCGTGGCGCAGGTCGTCTATGTGAAACACGGCGAGGGGCGCGATTTCCTGATCCTCGACGCGGCGATGAACGACCTGATCCGCCCGGCGATGTACGGCGCGTACCACGACATCGTGCCAGTGGTCGAACCGGCGGCGGGCGTGGAGCATGCGTCCTACGACATCGTGGGGCCGGTCTGCGAATCCGGCGACACCTTCGCCAGAGGGCGCCCCCTGCCCCCGGTGGGGGAAGGCGACCTCCTGGCGTTCCGGTCGGCCGGGGCCTACGGCGCGGTGATGGCGTCGGAATACAATACCCGGCCGCTGGTCCCAGAGGTTCTGGTGCATGGACATCAATTCGCCGTCATCCGTGCGCGGCCGACCTTTGACGAGATGATAAAGCGAGATACCATCCCAGCCTGGCTCTGAGGCGCTATCCCGCGTCCGAGCGTCCCGGAAAGGGAGAATGAGCGAGACAGGACGCCTCCCCGACGCCGCACGGACCCGACTGGCCCGTACGCTCGCCCTGACCCGCGCCGGAATGGCGGCCGAGCGGGCGGTTCGCGCTTTCTGGCCCTTCTGGACGATTGCCTTCGCGACCCTCGCCGCGCTGGCCTTCGGTTTTCACGACATCCTGCCGGTCGAGGCCGTCTGGGCCGGTGGAATGGCCGCGGTCGTGTCGATCGTCTGGGCGCTGGTGCGTGGGGTGCTTCGCTTCCGCTGGCCGACCGAGGACGAGGCGCTGGAACGTCTGGACCTGACCCTGCCCGGCCGGCCAATCGCCGCACTGCGCGACAGCCAGGCGATCGGTGCGGGAGACCGGGAATCGGAGGCGGTCTGGCGGGTGCACCTGTCCCGAATGGCGGAGCGGGTGAGCCGCGCGAAACCGGTGGAGCCGGACCTTCGGCTGTCGTCGCGCGACCCCTACGCCCTGCGCTATGTGGCGCTGATGCTGTTGACCGCATCGCTGCTGTTCGGCTCGTTGTGGCGCGTCTCGTCGCTCGGCGCGGTCGTCGGACCGTCCGGGGCGACGGCGTTGGCTGCCGGCCCCGCCTGGGAGGGCTGGGTCGAGCCGCCTGCGCATACGCGGCTTCCGTCGCTCTATCTCAACGATATCCCGGAAGGGTCGTTCGACGCCCCCGAAGGCAGCCGCATCACCCTGCGCCTTTATGGCGAGGTTGGGGCGCTGACGGTGACCGAGACCGTGTCGGCCCCCCGGCCCGCCGGCAGCGAGGGTGCCGCGACCGAGGATGCGTCGGTAGAAACCGCACTTGACTTCATGGTGGAGCGGTCCGGCGAGATCGCGATATCGGGGCCAGGCGGACGAAGCTGGACGGTCACGGCGCTGAACGACGCGCCGCCGACGATCGAGCTGACGGGTGACGTCGAAAGGTCGGCGGGCGGCGAGATGCGGCAGGAGTTCCGGGCCACCGACGACTATGGCGTGGTGGCCGGCCGGGCCACGCTGGCGCTCGATACCTCGTCCGTCTCGCGCCGATACGGTCTGTCGCCGGACCCCGAGGACCGCGAGGCGGTCGTGCTGGATCTGCCGATGCCGATTTCGGGCGACCGGACGGACTTCATCGAGACGATCATCGAGGATCTGTCGAAACACCCATGGGCGAACCTGCCGGTCACCCTGGTGCTGGAGGCAGAGGATGCGGCGGGCCAGACTGGCACGGCCGAGCCGGTCACCATGGTCCTGCCGGGACGGCGGTTCTTCGACCCGCTGGCGTCGGCCGTCATCGAGATGCGGCGCGACCTTCTCTGGAACCGGGCCAATCTGCCGCGGACCATCCAGGTGCTGCGCGCGGTGACGCACCGGCCCGAGGGCTTCGTGCGCGACCAGGGCGCCTATCTTCAACTGCGCGTCGCCATGCGGCGCATGGAGGCCGCGAACAACGCCGGCGGCTTCACGCCCGAGGCGCGGGACGAGATGGCCGAGGTCCTGTGGAACATCGCGATCCTGCTGGAAGAAGGCGACCTGGCCAATGCGCTGGAGCGGCTGCGCCGGGCGCAGGACCGGCTGAGCCAGGCCATGCGCAACGGCGCCTCGCCCGAGGAGATCGACGAGCTGATGCAGGAACTGGCCGACGCGATGCAGGATTACATGCGTCAGCTCGCCGAACAGAGTCAGGGCCAGGAGAACCAGCAGCTTTCCGAGAATTCGCAGGAGATCACCGGCGACCAGCTTCAGCAGATGCTGGACGAGATCCAGCGCCTGATGGAGGAAGGCCGCATGGCCGAGGCGCAGGCGCTGCTCGACCAGCTGATGGAGATGATGCAGAACATGCAGGTCACCCAGGGTCCGGGCGGCCAGCAGTCACCGGGGCAACAGGCGATGGAGGGGCTGGCCGACACGCTGCGCGAGCAGCAGGAGCTGTCGGACGAGGCGTTCCGCAACCTTCAGGACCAGTTCAACCCGGGCAGCCGCGGGGACCAGCAGCAGGGACAGCAGGGCGAAGGCCAGGGTCAGCAGCAGGGCCAGGAAGGCAACGGCCAGCAGCAGGGCCAGGGACAGGGACAGGGCGGCGACCGCCGGCTGGGCCAGGGCGACGGCGGCATGGACGAGGGCACGCTCGCAGAGCGGCAGGAGGCGCTGCGGCGCGAACTCGACCGCCAGCAGCGAAACCTTCCCGGCGCGGGCACGCCCGAGGGCGATGCCGCGCGCGACTCGCTCGACCGTGCGGGGCGCGCGATGGAGAATGCCGAAGAGGCACTGCGCAATGACGATCTTGCAGGCGCCATTGACGATCAGGCCGAGGCAATGGACGCGCTGCGCGAAGGGCTCAGGAACCTCGGAGAAGCGCTGGCGCAGGAACAGCGGCAGCAGGACGGCCAGCAGGGTCAGGCGCGCGGCGAAGGCGACCCGAGCGAGCGCCGCGACCCGCTGGGCCGCAACGTCGGCAACTCCGGCCGCATCGGCACGGACGAGAACCTGCTGCAGGGCGAGGACGTCTATCGCCGGGCCGAGGAGCTGCTGGACGAGATCCGGCGCCGCTCGGGCGACCAGAGCCGCCCCGAGGTCGAGCGCGACTACCTCGAACGGCTGCTGGACCGGTTCTAGGTCAGGCAGGGCGCGCGGCGGGGCGACCGCCGCGCGTCATTCGTTTGCGAGGTTCCGAAGCACGTCGCTGGCGTTGAGGGCAGCCATGTCGAGCCACTGCCGACCGGACTCAAGACGCTGGGTGATCGCGGCGACCTGCGGTTCAAGCTCGGGCGCCGAGGCCACGATGCTGTCGCGGAACCCGTAGACAAGCGCGATCCCCGCGGTCACGAGCATCATCAGAGTGAAGCCGAGCCGGAATCCGGTCCGTCGTTGGGTGGCTGCGGCAATGGCCACTTCCGAAACCGTGGGTGCGACGCTGGGCTCGAGCGTCGAGTTGATTTCCTCGATGTCCGGCAGGACGGGAACACGCGGTCGAGGAGGCGGCGGTGCATCGCCCTCAACCGGTTCGGTGCCCGCAGGGTCCAGCGCCTTGGCGATGTCCATCCGCGCCCGAAGCCCGTCGTCCTTGGCCACGCCTGACATCTGGGCAGGCGCCACCGGCTGCGCCCGGCCCAGCTGCGCTGCCTCTGCCTCGCGTGCCCTGGCCTCGCGTTCGGCTTCCTGTCGCAGAACGTCCAGCACCGCTTCGTCCAGCGTTCGCCGCGGCGGGGTGTCGAGTGGGGCGGCTGCGAACGGTTCGGGCTCGCTCGCTTCGTCCTCTTCGCGGTCGGCCACGTCCGCGAAGGCTACCTCCTCCTCGGTTGCCCCAGGCATCGTGTCGGCCGGGGCGATCTCTTCGACACTCGCCATTTCCGGTTCGACCGGTTCGGGAACGGGTTGATCTTCGATCGCGGGCTGGGGATCGACCCGGTCCGCAGACGCACCGCCCTCCGGCGGTTCGCCCGGGATCTGCTGATCCGGGGGCTCCGCCTGCACCTGTGCGCCGTCGCGCATTTGCCACCAGGTGTGGCTGCAGTTCGAGCACTGGACATCCCGGCCCGCGACCGGGATAAGCTCTTCATCAATCTCGTATTGTGCCGCGCAATTGGGGCAGGCTAGCCGCATCTTGTTTCCCATGACCGATCTCGCCTTCTCGGCTTGTTCGTTGCCCAACCCCCCGGTCGCGTTCCCCCTTTTAACATTGATCGTGCCGATTCAAATAGTTTGAAGCCGAAGTTGTTGAAACCGGCGAGGCGGTGAGGCAACACTCCGCCCGCACGCCAGAGGAGCCGCGCATTGATCGAGCTAGAGGATGTGGCCCACAGCTATGGCGGCGGCGACCTCCTGTCGGGGATTTCGCTGTCACTGGGCGCGGGGAGTTTCCATTTCCTGACGGGCCCATCCGGGGCCGGGAAGACAACGCTTCTCAAGCTCTGTTCGATGCACCTGATGCCGACGCGGGGTCATGTCACTGTCTTCGGCAAGAGCGTGCGGGAAATGTCGCGGGACGATATCGCGAAGGCGCGCCGGCGGATCGGCGTGGTGCACCAGGACTGCCAGTTCATCGACCACCTGCCGATTTCCGAGAACGTGGGCCTTCCCCTGGCCGCAGCCGGGGCGGGCTTCGGGACCGGGGCGGCCGAGATCGCCGAGCTGCTGGCCTGGGTCGGGCTGAAGGCGCAGGCGAACGCGCTTCCGGCGCAGCTGTCGGGCGGCGAACGCCAGCGCGCGGCGCTTGCGCGGGCCGTCGTCATGTCGCCCGACGTGATCCTGGCCGACGAGCCGACCGGCAATGTCGACTGGGACATGTCGCTGCGCCTGCTGAAGCTTCTGGTCGAATTGAACCGCATGGGAAAGGCCGTGGTGGTCGCGACGCACGACCTGAACCTGATCCGGGCGGCGAAGACCCAGGTGGCAGCGCGTGTGCTGCGTATCCGGGGCGGCACGCTGCAATCGGCGGGGGCGGACCTGTGACCTCGCGCCTGTCCGTCATCCTGTCGGGCGGCGAGGCCGCCGTGCGGATCGTCCCGCCTTCGGGCCATACGGCGTGGCTGACGCTGTTCACGGCCGGGGCGATGGCCTTCCTCGCGGTCTTCGCGCTGGCGCTGTCGCAGGCCGCGGGCCGGCTGTCCGAGAGGTGGGAGGAGTCGCTGGCCCGCACCGCCACGGTGCGGGTGTCGGCCCCGGCCGAGCAGATCGAGGCGCAGACGCGCGCCGTCATGTCCGTGCTGGAGCAGACCCCCGGCGTCGTGTCGGCGCGCCGCCTGTCGGACGAGGAGCGGCGCGCCCTGCTCGCGCCGTGGTTTGGCCCGGACCTTCCGGTCGAGGCGCTCCCGGTGCCCGAGCTGGTCGAGGTCGTGGAGGATGCCGAGGGCTTCGACGCCGAGGGGCTGCGCCTCAGGCTTTCGGTCGAGGCGCCCGGCGCAGTCCTGGACGATCACACGCGCTGGCGGAGGCCGCTGGTCGATGCGGCGGGTCGCCTGCGCCTTCTGGGCATCGTCTCGATGGCGCTGATCGCGGCGACGACAGCCTGCATGATTGCGCTTGCGGCGCTGGCGTCCTTGTCGGCCAACCGCAAGGTGATCGAGGTCCTGCGGCTGGTCGGGGCGCGGGATGCCTTCATCGCGCGCGCCTTCGTGCGCCGTTTCACGATGCGCGCGTTCCTGGGCGCGGTCGCGGGGACACTGACCGGCATGGCGGCGCTGCGGCTGCTGCCACAGGTCGACAGCGCGGGCGCCTTCCTGACGGGTCTGGGGTTCCAGGGGACGGGATGGCTCTGGCCCCTGCTCATCGCGCCCTTTGCGGCCGGGGTGGCGTGGCTCGCCACCCGCATCGCCGCTTTCCGCGTCCTGAGAGGGCTGTCCTGATGCGCTATGCTGTCCAGTGGCTGCGGTCGTTGATCTTCGTGATCCAGATGTACCTGGCCATGGCGGTGCTGGCGATTGTGTTCCTTCCCTGGGCGTTGGTCAGCACGAACGGAGCCTTCGCGGCGTGCCACACCTTTTGCCGCTGGGTGATCTGGACAGCGCGGGTCATGGTGGGCCTGCGCAGCGAAGTGCGCGGCACGCCTCCGACGCACGAGGTGATGGTCGCGGCCAAGCACCAGTCGTTCTTCGACATCATCCTGATCTTCCACGCGGTTCCGCGCGCCAAGTTCATCATGAAGCGCGAGCTTCTGTTCGCCCCTATCCTCGGCCAATACGCCTGGCGCATCGGCTGCGTGCCGGTGGACCGCGGCAAGCGCGGGCATGCCATCGCAAAGATGGTCAGCGATGTGGCCAAGGGCCTTCAGCGCCCCGGGCAACTGATCATCTATCCGCAGGGAACCCGCGTCGCGCCGGGGGTCAAGCGGCCCTACAAGGTAGGCACGGCGGTGCTTTACCAACAACTCGGGCACGAATGCGTGCCAGTCGCGACGAACGTCGGCGTTTTCTGGCCCAAACGGGCGATCTATCGGGCGCCGGGCCTCGCCGTCGTCGAGTTCCTGCCAACGATCCCGGTCGGCCTGTCGAAAGACGAGTTCATGGCGCGGCTCGAGACCGAGGTAGAGACGGCATCGGACCGCCTGATGGCCGAGGCGGGATTCGTTCCCAAGACTTCATGACAGCGGGCAATCCGCAACGTCGAGGTCCACGGCGAGGCGGCTCGTCTGATCGAAGGACAGGCCCGCGACGTTGATGGAGAGCGTCCCGCCCTCGATGGTGAGCGCGTCGTCGGACACAGGCAGCGTCGTCGCCGTCGGATCGACGCGCGCCCCTTCGAACAGGACGCAATCCGTCTCGAACAGAAGGACGTAGCCATTGAAGACGGCTTCGACGAACTGGCCGGGCGGCGTGCGGCTGTAGTCGAATTCGACGCGCGTGGCGTCGATGTTGACCATGACCGGGACGACGTCGAGCCCGTTCTGCGCACCTTCAGGGTTCATCCCGAATTCGACGGCGTCCGATACGAGCACCGTTTCCCCCACGCCCACGAAAAGCGGCTGCTCGCGCAGGTCGTAGGTGAGCGTGCTGAGCGTGACGACCCGGTCGAGCAGCGTGCCTTGCGCAAAGGCCGTCGGCGCGGAGACAACTGCCAGCGCCAGGGCGGCGGCGCGGCGCACGTCAGGCCGCCAGGCCCTTGTCACCCATAGACAGGAACTTCTTTCGCCGGTCCTGGATCAGGGTCTTGCGGTCCTTGCCCGAAAGCTCCTTGAGCATCGCTCCGATCGCGGCGCGAACGTTGCGGACCGTCTCGTCCCGGCCGCGCTGCGCACCGCCCAGGGGCTCGGCCACGATGCGGTCGATGACACCCAGCTTCTGGAGGTCCTGCGCGGTAAGGCGCAGCGCCTCGGCGGCCTCCTTCATCTTCTCGGCGTCCTTCCACAGGATCGACGCGCAGCCCTCGGGCGAGATGACCGAGTAGATCGAATGTTCCAGCATCGCGATCCGGTTCGCCGTGGCGAAGGCCACCGCGCCGCCCGACCCACCTTCGCCGATCACCACCGAAACCAGCGGCACGCCGACCTGAAGGCACTTCTCGGTCGATCGTGCGATCGCCTCGGCCTGGCCGCGTTCCTCGGCGCCCTTGCCGGGATAGGCGCCGGGCGTGTCGATCAGCGTCACGATCGGCATGTTGAACCGATCGGCAAGATCCATCAGGCGGATCGCCTTGCGGTAGCCCTCCGGGCGGGCCATGCCGAAGTTGCGCTCGATCCGGGTCTTGGTGTCGTGGCCCTTCTCGTGGCCGATCACCACCACGGGCCGGTCGTCGAACCGTGCCACGCCGCCCATCACCGCATGGTCGTCGGCAAAGTTGCGGTCGCCGGCAAGCGGCGTCCATTCCGTGAACAGCGCCTCGATGTAGTCCTTGCAGTGCGGCCGGTCGGGATGCCGCGCGACCTGGCACTTCTGCCACGGCGTCAGCCCCTTGTAGATCTGCCGCAGCATGTCGGCCGCCTTCCTGTCGAGCGCGGCGGCCTCCTTCTCGACGTCCATCCCCTCGTTCTGCCGGGCGAGGGCGCGCAGCTCCTCGGCCTTGCCTTCGATCTCCGCCAAGGGCTTCTCGAATTCGAGGTAGTTCATCGGTGCGTATCGCTCGCCTCTGAGGTTCGCCGTATATGCAGGCCCGCGTGGTGAATTGCAACTCGCCGCGGGCTTGCGGTTGACGCCGGCGCCGGCCGGCGGGAAGGCTGGCGGCCGGTGTTCGCTGTTCAGGAGACATGATGCCCCGCGCGCGTCTTCTTGCCCTTGCCCTCGGCCTTGCGGCGCCTCCGGCCGTGGCCCAGACCGTGGACTATGGCGATGACAGCGGAAGCCTTCCGCGGGACGAGGAATGCGACGACCGCCGAATCTTCGGCCCCGGGGTCGCCAAGACGCTGGACTGGACCCACGTCGGCAGGGACACGACCGACTGACGCGCGCTGTGCGGTTATGGGCAGATCTTCCCGAGGGACTACTGAGCACGAATCCCGGAAGAAGTTCGGCAGGCTCCGTCGGCGCGCCCCGTGCCGCCCTGTCCCCGACGGAGCCCGAGGATGCGATGCCCGCAAGCTACCCTTACGGGATCGACCGCGTAGCGGCCCATATCCCAGCGAACCTCGCGGGCGATCTCACCCTGGACGCGCTGGCGGAGGTGGCGGCGTTGTCGCGGCTCCACTTTCATCGGGCCTACACCGCGATGACCGGCCTTCGGCCGTCCTCCGGGCGGAACCCGCCGACCGACCGCCCTTCGAGGCCTGTCGCAACGGCCCGGCCGACACGGCTCCCGCGGACCTTCTGACGGAGGTCTGCGTGCCTTTGCGCTAGCCGCCGATCAGTTCGGCCTGGCGCACGATCACCTCGGCCTGGCGGACCGACGCGATGTCGACGAGGCGGCCCTTGTAGACGGTCGCGCCCGCGCCTTCTGCCTTGGCCTTTTCCATCGCGGCGAGGATCTCGCGCGCTTCGGTCACGGCTTCGGCGGAGGGGGTGAAAACCTCGTTCGCGAGCGCGACCTGCTTGGGGTGGATCGCCCATTTGCCGACCATGCCCAGCGTTGCCGCCCGGCGCGCCTGAGCGCGGAAGCCTTCGTCATCCGAAAAGTCGCCGAACGGGCCGTCGACGGGCAGAAGCCCGTGCGTCCGGCAGGCCGCCACGATGGCGGCCTGGGCCCAGTGCCACGGGTCGCCCCAGTAGCGCGCGCCGTCGCGGAGCATGTAGTAGTTTTCCTGCGTGCCGCCGATGCCGGTCGTCTGCATCCCCATACTGGCGGCGAAGTCCGCGGCGCCGAGGCTCATGGCGGTCAGGCGGGGCGAACCCCTGGCGATGTCCTCGACATGGGCGATGCCGGCGGCGCTTTCGATGATGACCTCGAACCCGATTCGCTTCTTGCGGCCCTTCGACGCCTCGACGGCCGTCACCAGCGCGTCGACGGCGTAGAGGTCGGCGCCGTTGCCGACCTTTGGAATCATGATCTGGTCCAGCCGGTCGGAGGCGTTTTCCAACAGCTCCACGATGTCGCGATACCAGTAGGGCGTGTCGAGCGCGTTGATCCGCACCGACAGGGTCTTGTTGCCCCAGTCGATGTCGCCGATGGCCTCCACGATGTTCCTGCGCGCCGCGGCCTTGTCATCGGGGGCGACCGAATCCTCGAGGTCGAGGTTGATCACGTCCGCAGCCGAGGCCGCCATCTTTTCGAAGATCGCGGGGCGGGAGCCCGGCCCGAACAATTGGCAGCGGTTCGGGCGCGAGGGGGCGGGAGGCTGGGTGCGGAAGCTCATCGAGCGATCCCTTTCGGCAAGTAAGTGTCGTCGGTGGTCCATCCGGAGTTAGATTATTGCGCGCAGCCCCGCAAGGCACATTTCGCAGTCGCAGCAGAGCGAAGGTGGCGGCCGCTGAGGTCACGGACGAAGAATATTCGATAGTTTGCGCGGCATGTCGAAGAATCCTGCGACATGAGAGCAGTCTGGCGCGAAAATCCCGAGAACATCCGCCGCAGCGCAGCTAGACTTGCCGGGATTCCAACGGCGGGAGCCAGAGATGATAGAGACACCCTACCTCCTGTTCCTCGGCGACGCGCCGGACCAGCTGGCCGCGAAGGTCGCGCAGGGCATTCGCGACTGGCGGCCCGAGAACGCGATCGGGCAGTACCGCATGGCCGGCTGCAAGGCCGACATGAAGCTGCCCGACATGGACCTGGCGCAGGCGCATGCGGCGGGCGCGAAGACGCTGGTCATCGGCGTCGCGAACCGGGGCGGCGTGATCTCGGACAGCTGGAAGGCGGTGCTGCACACCGCGCTGGAGCAGGGGTTCGACCTTGCCTCGGGACTGCACAACCTTCTGCGTGACGAGGCCGACCTGGTCGCGACCGCGGCACGGCACGGGCGCAAGCTGCATGACGTGCGCGTGCCCTCGGTCAAGTATCCCATCGCCAACGGCAAGAAGCGGTCGGGCAAGCGGCTGCTGGCGGTCGGCACCGATTGCTCCTGCGGGAAGATGTACACCACGCTTGCGATGGACGCAGAAATGCGCGCGCGCGGGCTGAAGTCGACGTTCCGCGCCACCGGGCAGACAGGCATCCTGATCACCGGCGACGGTGTGCCGCTGGACGCGGTGATCGCCGACTTCATGGCAGGCTCAATCGAATACCTGACGCCCGACAACGACCCCGATCACTGGGACATGATCGAGGGCCAGGGATCGCTGTTCCACGTCAGCTATTCCGGCGTCACTCTGGCGCTGATCCACGGCGGGCAGCCCGACGCGCTGGTCATCTGTCACGAGCCGACGCGGACCCACATGCGGGGCTTGCCGGAATATGCCCTGCCCTCGCTGGAGCAGGTGCGCGACACCGCGCTGATGCTGGCGCGCGTGGCGAACCCCGCCTGCCAGGCGATCGGCTATTCGATCAACACCCAGAACATGGGCGAGGACGAGGCCTCCGCCTACCTGGCGGATGTGGAAAAACGGCTCGGCCTGCCGGCGACCGACCCGTTCCGGTTCGGCGCGGGCAAGCTGGTGGACGCGCTCGCGGCGATCTGAGACAGTCGCGCCCATGCAGATCACCGTCACACCCGACACGTTCCGCCTGGCCGAGGTCTTCACCATCTCGCGCGGGTCGCGCACCGAGGCCCGTGTGCTGACCGTCCGCATCACCGACGGCGGCGTCGCGGGATGGGGCGAATGCGTGCCCTACGCCCGCTACGGCGAGACACTGGAGAGCGTCACCGCCGAAATCGAGGGTCTTCCCGCCGGGATCACGCGCGAGGCGCTTCAGGACCTGCTTCCCCCCGGCGCGGCCCGCAACGCGGTGGACTGCGCGCTTTGGGACCTGGAGGCCAAGCAGGCCGGCAAGCGGGTTTGGGAGCTGATGGGCCGCCCCGCACCCGGACCGGTGGTGACCGCCTTCACCCTGTCGCTGGACACGCCCGAGCGGATGGAGGCCGCGGCCGCGCGCAACGCGCACCGCCCGCTTCTGAAGATCAAGCTTGGCACGCCCGACGACATGGGCCGGCTGGAGGCCGTCCGCCGCGGCGCGCCGCGGACGAAGATCATCGTCGACGCCAACGAGGGCTGGACCGAGGAGGTCTACAAGGACCTCGCCGGGCACCTCCTGGACCTCGGCGTGGCGATGGTCGAACAGCCCTTCCCAGCCGGCGCCGACGAGGTGCTGTCGGTGATGGAGCGTCCCCTGCCCGTCTGCGCCGACGAAAGCTGCCACGACCGCGCGAGCCTGCCGGACCTCGCCGGCAAGTACGACGTGGTCAACATCAAGCTCGACAAGACCGGCGGGCTGACCGAGGCGATGCTGCTGCGCGACCTCGCCCACGCCCAGGGCTACGGGATCATGGTCGGTTGCATGGTCGGCTCGTCGCTGGCGATGGCGCCGGCGGTGCTGGTGGCGCAGGGCGCCGACGTGGTGGACCTCGACGGCCCGCTGCTGCTGGCCGAAGACCGCCCCCATCCGCTTCGTTACGACGAGGAGGGGGCGCATCCGCCGGACCGCGAGCTCTGGGGGTGAACGCCGCGGCGGGTGCGCATATCGCCGTCATTTCCGACATCGGCGGAAATGCAGAGGTGCAGACGGCGGCGCTGGCCGATATCGACGGGAGGGGAATCGGGACGGTCCTGAACCCGGGTGACCGCTTCGGCGGGCCGCTCGCCGCCGCCGAGACGGCCGAGAGGCTGCTGGCGCGGGCCGGCGTGGTTTCGCTCCGCGGCAACCACGACCGCCTCCCGTTCGACCTCCCGCCCCGACGCATCAGACCGGCAGACGCCGCCGCCCGCGCCCAGCTTGAGCCCCGGCACCTCGACTGGCTGCGTGGCCTGCCAGCCGCGGCGCGGCTGGGCGATGTTCTGCTGTGCCACGGCACGCCTGACGACGACGATACTACCCTACCTGCTGGGCGAGGTCGGCCCCGGCAGGGATCGGCCCGCGCCGGGGACCGCGTGGCGTGGGCGCGTGCGCTTGCCACAGGCTGGTTGACCGCCGGCCCACGAGGTGATTTGCCAGAAGGCGCAATAAGCTGAAGCGAGGGTCCCGATGAGCCGCACTGTCTATGTCAACGGAGACTGGCTGCCCGAGGAAGAGGCCAAGGTCTCGGTCTTCGACCGGGGATTCCTGTTCGCGGACGGAGTCTATGAGGTGACGTCCGTCATCGACGGAAAGCTGATCGACTTCGAAGGGCACGCGGCGCGGCTTGCGCGGTCGCTGAAGGAGCTCGACATGGCGGCGCCCTGCTCGCACGAGGAACTGCTCGAGATCCATCGCGAGATCGTTCGGCGCAACGAGCTGACCGAGGGAATGATCTACCTTCAGGTGACGCGCGGTGCGGCGGACCGGGACTTTGCCTTCCCGCAGGACGCGAAGCCGACGCTGGTCCTGTTCACGCAGGCCAAGACGCTTGTGGACGCGCCCGCCGCCCGGACCGGCTTCCGCGTCATCACCGCGCCCGACATCCGGTGGGGCCGGCGCGACATCAAGACGGTGCAGCTTCTCTACCCGTCGATGGCCAAGATGATGGCGAAAAAGGCCGGTGTCGACGACACCTGGATGGTGGAAGACGGGGCGGTGACCGAGGGCACCTCGAACAACGCCTATATCGTCAAGGGCAACCGGATCATCACGCGGCATTTGTCGAACGACATCCTGCACGGGATCACCCGCGCGGCCGTGCTGCGCTTCGCGAAGGAGGCACAATTCGAGGTCGAGGAGCGCCCCTTCACGGTCGAGGAGGCGCAGGGCGCGGATGAGGCGTTTTCCACGGCCGCGTCAATCTTCGTCATGCCGGTGGTCGAAATCGACGGCGTCAAGATAGGTGACGGCACGCCCGGCCGCGTCGCGCGGCGCCTGCGCGAGATCTACATCGACGAAAGCCGCAAGGCCGGGATCTGACGCGCGCGCGGCCGCCTGGCCGACCCCGCGCTGGGGTCAGCCGCCGGCCGTCACGCAGTCCGCGATGGTCGTGGCGAGGTCGCGCAACGTGCGCGCGTAGTGGTCAGGCCCGGGATCGAGCAGCGCGCCCGAAGGGTCGAGCACGGCGGTCCTGATCCCCGTGCCCTCGATGACGGCGTCCACGTAGCCCGGGTCGTGGTTCGCCTCGGCGAAGACACAGGCGGCACCTTCCTTCTGCAACTCGTCGCGAATCCCGGCCAGGCGCTGCACCCCGGGGTCGGCGGCATCGCCCAACGCGATGGTGCCTGCGATGTTCACGCCGTAGGCGGCCGCGAAATAGGCATAGGCGTCGTGAAAGACGAAGATCGGCTGGTCGCCGACGGGGGCCAGCGTGGCCCGGATGTCGGCGTCAAGCGCGTCGAGCGCCCCGATCGCCGCGGCGGCGTTCGCGGCATAGGCGGCCGCGTTCTGCGGGTCGGCCTCGGACAGGTGGTCGGCAATGACGCGAAGCCAGACGGCGGCGTTCGCCGGGTCGAGCCAGGCATGCGGGTCGGCGCCCTCGTGCGCGTGCTCGCCGTGGCCGTGGTCGTCATGCGAATGCTCGTCGTGACCGTGGTCGTCGTGGGCCTCGCCATATGCAAGAACCTTGACACCCTCGGCATCGAGAAGCGCGACCGCCTCGCCCGCAATCCCTGTCCCGTCCAGCGCGCGTTCCAGCCACGGCGTGAGAGCAGGCCCCACCCAGAACACAAGGTCGGCTTCGGCCAGCGTCGCAGCCTGGCTGGGACGCAGCTGGAAGCTGTGTGGGTCGCCCCCCCGGTCGAGGAGCAGCGCGGGTTCGCCAAGTTCGCCCATTACCTGTGATACCAGGGAATGGATCACGGGCGTATCGGTCACGACACCGGGCACCTCGGCAACGGCAGGGCTGGTCATCAGGACGGCGGTGGCAGTAAGAAGGGGTTTCACGGTCGGCTCCGTCTTGCGTTGTCGGACACGGTGATACATATGTTATGTCATAACATGTCAAGAGGCATTCCATGACAGGCGGCCCGGAAACTCTGGCCTTCGCCAGCCACGACCACGCCCATTGTGCGCAGGATGCGCTGGCGCGGGCCGAGGCCATCGCCACGGACCGAGGGCTGCGACTGACCCCGGTGCGACGCCGGGTGCTGGAGATCCTGCTGGAGGAGCACCGCGCGCTCGGCGCCTACGACGTGCTGGACCGGCTGGCAGCCGACGGCTTCGGCAACCAGCCTCCGGTTGCCTACCGCGCGCTCGATTTTCTGGTCGAGAACGGGCTGGCCCACCGCATCCGGCGGCTGAACGCCTTTACCGCCTGCACTCACCCGGGCGAGGTCCATAGCCCCGCCTTCTTCATATGTACCGGTTGCGAGACGGTCGCCGAAGCGCCCGGGGGCGCTATCCGGGCCGCAATGGAAGAGGCGGCGGACGCCTTGGGCTTCGTGGTCGAGCGCACCAGCATCGAGGCTGTGGGCACCTGCCCCGCCTGTCGGGCGGCGTCCAGATGACGCTTGTCTCCGCACAGGGTCTCTCCGTGCGCTACGGGGGCACGACGGTGCTGAAGGGCGTCGATTTCGCCATCGAGCCGGGCGAGATCGTCACCATCGTCGGACCGAATGGATCGGGCAAGTCGTCGCTTCTGCATGCGCTGATCGGCACTGTCCCGGCGGCAGAGGGACGCGTGAACCGCCGACCGGGGCTGAGAATCGGCTTCGTGCCGCAACGGTTGAAACTTGACGGTCGGATGCCGATGACGGTCCGGCGGTTCTTGTCGCTGCCCGACCGGCAGACGGACGCCGCGATCAGGGGCGTCCTTGGGCGCACCGGCGTGCCGGGCTTGCAGGACCGGCAGATGACGGCCCTGTCAGGTGGGCAGTTCCAGCGTGTCCTGCTGGCCCGCGCGCTGCTTGCGCAACCGGACATCCTGATGCTGGACGAGCCGACCCAGGGGCTGGACCAGCCCGGGGCAGCCGCGTTCTACCGGCTGATCGAAGAGGTGCGGAACGAGACCGGAGCCGCCGTCCTGATGGTCAGCCACGACCTTCATGTGGTGATGAGCGCCTCGGACCGGGTGATCTGCCTGAACGGCCATGTCTGTTGCGAAGGCACGCCCACCGTGGTCAGCGCAGCGCCCGAATACCGGGCGCTGTTCGGCTTCGGCACCGGTGGTGCGCTGGCGCTCTATCGTCACGAGCACGACCACGGGCACGACCACGGGCACGACCACGACCATGAACACGGGCACGATCACGGGCATGACCATGCCCACGATCACCCCCATCCAACGCGGGAGCGTGCCTGATGCTGGACGATTTCCTCGTCCGCGCGGCTCTGGCCGGGGTCGGCACGGCTCTGGCGGCCGGGCCGCTGGGATGCTTCGTCGTCTGGCGTCGCATGGCCTATTTCGGCGACGCGACGGCGCATGCGTCGATCCTCGGCGTCGCGGTCGCACTGGCGTTCTCGCTGTCGGTCTTCTGGGGCACTCTTGGGGTGGCTCTGTTGATGGCGCTGACGGTGTCGACGCTGACGGGGCGCGGCCACGCGATGGACACGACGCTGGGCGTTCTGGCCCATTCGGCGCTGGCCTTCGGGCTGGTCGCGGTGTCGTTCCTGCAGGGCGTGCGGGTCGATTTGTCGGCCTATCTGTTCGGCGACATCCTCACGGTGTCGCGCCAGGATCTGGCCTTCATCTGGGGCGGCGCGCTGGCGGTGCTGGCGCTTCTGGCCTGGCGGTGGTCGGCCCTGTTGACGGCGACGCTGGACGAGGATCTGGCGAATGCCTCCGGCATCGACCCGGCGCGCGAGCGGCTGGTGCTGACCCTGTCGCTGGCGCTGGTGGTGGCGGTGGCGATCAAGGTCGTGGGGGCGCTCCTGATCGCGGCTATGCTGATCGTTCCGGCCGCAGCCGCGCGCAGCTTCGCGCGGACGCCAGAGACGATGGCATTGGCGGCGGTCGTCCTTGGGGCAACGGCCGCCCTGGGCGGGCTCTGGGCGTCGCTCCGGCTGGATACGCCGGCGGGCCCGTCGATCGTCGCGATCGCGGCGCTGCTGTTCGCCGCGTCGGCCGTCGCCGGCGGGCTGCGGGCAAGGGTGGACTAGCGCGACAGGACCGGCGCGAGGGCTTCGAGCGTGCGTGCTGCTGCACCGGAATGGGCGGCGAAGAACGCCTGCGCGCGGGCGGCGGTGACCTGCCGTAGCCCGGGGTCCGAGAGGAGCCGGACGATCTGTTGTGCCAGGTCCGATGGCGTCTCGCAGAGCGTCAGGACCCCGGCGGCGATTGCCTCCTGCGCGGGGTATTCGATGGTCCAGATGTGCGGCCCGCTCAGCACCGCTTTGCGCAGGGCCAGCGGCTCGATCACATTGTGTGCGCCGGAGGGAAGGAAGCCGCCGCCCACGACGGCGAGGTCCGACAGCGCGAGGTAGAAGAACATCTCGCCCATCGAGTCGCCCACGAGGATGTCGGCCTGCGCCAGAGCGCCTGGGTCGTGGAGGCCGAGGTCGGCGTCGAACCCGACGGACCGCCGCAAGACGCTTTGCCCTTGGCTTTCGAGGTATTCCCCGACCTCGCCGAAGCGTTCGGGCGCGCGGGGGATGTGGAGGAAGAGAGGCGCCGTCTGCCCCCTCTCCCGGAACGCCGCCTGGACTGCGCGGTAGGCGGCGAGGTAGAGCGCATCCTCGCCCGCGACCACGCTGGTGACGGCGACGACCTTGCGGCCGAGCCCCGCCTTGACCTGGGCGGCGGCCTCGAGCAGGCGGGACGGGACCGGCTGGTCGAAGCGAAGTTCGCCCGTGACCTCGACCTGCCGCGCGCCCAGCGCGCGGAAGCGGGCGGCCTGCCGCTCGGATTTCGCAAGGACCCCCGCGACGGCCGAGACCGGATGGCCGATGAGACGCGCAAGCCGAAGCGCACGGGGGAAGCTGCGCGCCGGGATCTGACTGTTCGTAAGATAGAGAGGCACCCCCGCCCGGCGGCATTCCGCGATCATCACGGGCCATATCTCGACCTCGAGCGAAAGGACGGCCCTCGGTCGGGCTATCGACAGGAAGCGGCGCCAAGCCGGCCCGAGTTCGAAGGGAAGGTATCGCGCGACAAGGCGCCTTTGCGCGATCTCGGGCGCGAAGGCCTGTTCCGCGGCGCGGCGGCCTGCCGGCGTCAGGTGGGTCGTCACAACGCATTCGCCCCGGTCGAGCAGCGCCCGGACAAGCGGCACGGCTGACCGCATTTCGCCCAGCGAGACGGCGTGGACGACGACGGCGCCGGGCAACCCCGGCCCCCTGCCCCAGCGTTCCTCCATGTGCAGCCCGTAGTCCGGATCGCGCAGGGCGCGGCGGCGCAGGTAGAGGAGCGCGAGGGGCAGGCCCGCCCACCAGAGGGCGCGGTAGACCAACAGCGCGAGGCGCAGGCGAAGGCTCATCCCCTGCCCTCGCGTCGAAGCGCGGAGGCGTCGCCCCTGCATCCCCGGAGCTCCTGGGACGGAAGCAAGGGGGGGACGAGGCTCATGTCCGCCGGTCCATCAGCGCGAGGAGCCGTTCCGCCATCCGGGCGGGCAGATCCGAACGCCTGGCGGCAAGCTCGGCGGCACGGGGGCGCATCGCCGGGGTAGCCGGGTCGAGGAGGGCCCCGGCGATGTCGTCCGGGCCGGAGGCGAGGCGCGCACCCCGCACGGCGTGCAGAGCGGCGTAGTCCGCGGCAAAATTGTCCGTATTGGGCCCGTGCAGGATCGCGCAGTCGAGGCGCGCGGGTTCCCAGGGATTGTGGCCACCGACGGAGCCGAGCGAGCCCCCGATGAAGGCGGTATCGGCGATACGGTACCACAGGCCGAGCTGCCCGATGCGCGCCACGACAAGAGCCTGCGCCGGGCGAGGCGGGACATTGCTTGCGCGCAGGATCTCGGTGTCGAGCCCGGCCGAAGCGAGGACGCGCGCGACCTCGCCCGCCCGGTCGGGAACGCGGGGCGCCAGGACCAGAACCGCGGAGGGGTCGCGGCCGAGAAGGCGGCGGTGCGTCTCGGCCATCACCTCCTCCTCGCCCGGGTGGGTAGAGGCTGCGAGCCAGACGCGGCGTCCGGTCAGCGCCGCCTCGACAGCGGGCCGTTCTGGGTGGTCGGCAAGCGCGGGCGCCGCAGTCTTGAGCGAGCCGGTCACCGCGATCTGCGACCCGGCAACACCGAGCGCCGCCAGGTGGCTGGCGGTTGCGTCGTCCTGCACCTCGATCAGCGAGAAGCGGGCATAGAGGTCGCGGAACATGCCCCCCGCGCGGGTCTTCTGGCGGGCCGAGGCGGCATCCATCCGGCCGTTGACCAGCGCGAGCGGGATGCCCCGCCGGTGGGTTTCGACGATCAGACCGGGCCAGAGGTCGCGCTCGGCCCAGACCGAGAGCGAGGGGCGCCAGTGGTCGAGGAAGCGCCGGCCCCACCGGGGGACGTCGAGCGGAAGAAACTGGTGGATCGCGCCGTCGGGCAAGTTTGGCGCAAGCGCCTCGGCCGAGGTGCGGGAGGAGGAGGTGATGAGGACCGTGATCCCGGGCCGCTCCGCGCGGAGCGCGCGTGCAAGACCGGGCAGGGCCAGCACCTCGCCAACACCCACGGCATGCAGCCAGACCAGCGGCCCGTCCGGGCGGGCGACGGAGGCGACGCCGCGCTTTTCGTGCCAGCGGTCGGGGTCTTCCTTGCCGCGGGCGAGCCTGTCGCGCAGATGCCGCCGCGCGAAGGGCGCGGCGAGCGCCGTCGCCGCAAGATAGGCCCGCAGGAGCGCGCCTGTGGGAGCGGCCTCAGCCAAGGTCGCGGAAGGCCTTCTGCAAGGGCCGGGACCAGAAGGCCGGGTCCTGCAGGACCGCCACGAAGCGGTCGGCAGCGCGGCCCTGGCCGAAGCCGTCGTGGCGGGGGTAACGGTTGCCCCATTCCTCGGCCAGGAAGCGCGAAATGGCAGCCGCGTCGTGCGCATCGGCGCAGTGGACCGAAGGGGCGCTGGCGCGGTTCGTCTGTCGCGTGCCGATGTCGAGCGAGGGAAGCCCGAGCCAGGGCGCCTCGCGCACGCCGGCGGAGGAATTGCCGACCATCACCGACGCGTTGCGCATGAGTTCGGAGAAATGCGCGAACCGCATCGAGGGGATGCGGCGGAACCGGTCCTCGGGCAGGCGGCCGATCACGTCGAAGATCGCCTCGGACCCGGGGTCGTTGTTGGGCAGGATCACGACGAAGTTCCGCCCCGACGCCTCGAGCGCGCCGAAGAAGGCCGCGGCCTGGTCGCCCATCGTGTCGGCCTCGGAGGTGACGGGGTGGAAGGTCGCGATGCCGTAGTCGGAAAAGGGGATCGCGTAGCGCGCGCGGACCTCGTCCAGCGTGACGCCCGAAGGCGCATCATGGACGTCGAGTTCGGGGCTGCCGATGACGTGGATCGCGCCCGCATCTTCGCCCATCGCCAGCACGCGGGCGCGGGCGGCCTCGGACGAGACGAAATGGTGGGTGGCGAGCTTGGTGTTGCAGTGGCGGAAGACCTCGTCGATCGTGCCGGAGACCTCGCCGCCCTCGATATGGGCCGAGCGGACATAGTTCGTCGCCGCGACGAGGGAGGCCGCCAGCGCCTCCACCCGGTCGCCATGCACGATCACGAGGTCGGGGCGGTGTTCGGCCAGGAAATCCGAGAAGCCGAGGACCGTCTTGGCAAGCACCATGTCCTGCGGATCGCCGGCCCGCTGGTTCAGATATTCGAAGACTTCGACGCCCGGCACGCGGTGCACCTCGATCTTGGTCAGGCCGTAGCGGTCGAGCATGTGCATGCCGGTGACCCAGAAGGCCACACGGAACCCCACGTCGCGCGCGGCGGCAGCAAGCGGTTCGAGCTTGCCGAAGTCGGCCCGGGTGCCGGTGACGAAGAGGAGGGAGTGGGTCATGCGCCCGCGATTATCGCAAAGCCGCGCTCACGTCACGCGTTCGAACGCGACGACGGTCCCCGAGGAGTGTTCGATCATCGGATAGAGGCCATGGTGCGCGAGGTTGCTGTAGATCGCGGCGACTTCCTGGCGAGTCAGGCGATGGGGATGAAGCTCGATCACCGCCGCGCGCAGGCCCGAGGCGTCAAGCGCCGGGATCAGCTCGGCCTCGCCCCCCTCGATGTCGCAGATCAGCACGTCAGGGCGGAAGGACGAGACGACTTCGGAGAGCGGGAAGGCGGGGACTTCGACGGTGCCGCGGGCGTCTGCGGGTTGGCGGAGGGAGCCTTCGGGAAAGAAT